>FWWL01005282.1_pt1 | contig 20358 bp, 17 predicted proteins | sample 2228331 | NCBI WGS metagenome assembly FWWL01 (sample SAMEA103939775, study PRJEB20133) | metagenome | reverse complement strand
GGAATCCCGCCGGAGCGCCCACCGATGACGGGCTTTCCACAGGCATTTGCCTCCAGAAAGACAATGCCAAAGCCTTCAGCGAGAATCCCCTTGGGACTCCGCTCCTCCCTGCTCGGCATTATAAATAAATCGCATGCAGAATAATACAGGGGTAACTCATCATCTGAAACATTCCCCGCAAAAATTACTCTATCTGCTATACCCATATCTCTTGCAAGAGACCTATAATAACCAGATAAATCACCTTCGCCAATGATAATATATGTTACTTCAGGAATTTTTTCTTTTACCCTCTTCAAGGCTTCCAAGGTCTTATCAATCCCCTTATATCTCTGCAATTTTGTCAATCTGCAGACACTGAGAACAACCTTTTTCCCTTCTAGATTATGCTTTTCAATTATTTTATCGGGTTTTATTTCTGGATTAAATCTCTCGGTATTCACTGGTGGATGTATCTTTATAACACTAACACTATTACCACATAAGCGGTGAATAAAGTTACCTGTAAAATTGCTATTGGTTATTACTTTTGAGGAATTTAACAGGACAGATTTTATAAATCGCCTGCGTCTGTTATCCATTATTTCAAGCGCATGCGTCCATACTATAAATTTAATGCCGAAGATTTTTTTAATTAATACCGCTATTAGACCCGTGAAATAGTGGCCACAGTGTATCAATCGTATCTTTTTACGATATGACTGCCATCCCAAATAAATACAGGCATGCAAAAAAAATATAAATTTTTTAATCTTGTAAAATTTCCACAAAGAGGTTACACCTAACCTTACTATTTTGTACCTTTCATATAGATCAAAATCGCGTGCCCCTTGGATCCTTTCTACTATGACCATTAAGGACCCGCTCTCTATCTTACTATAAATACTGTGCATATATGTCTGTATTCCACCTTTTGAAGGAGGATAATCCCAGGGCATTAGAAGATGCACCTTACTCCTTCTCTTACTCTGTGTTAATAAGTTATTGAAATTGTGTACCACAGTCTGAACATCTATATTCTGAATGAATATTCTATGCCATATTTCAAAACATAAAATGTTCCATATCTTTTGGTGATGATCTTTTTCTCCTGAAAAGTGTTCTCCGAGCAATCGTCTGATATATTTAGAAGAAAAATATGTATTGATAGCGCTTTCTTTGTTCAGTAAAAGATCCAGTGTTATCCCTTTAAGCTCATTCCTGAACCAATCAGAGGCTGGTACATTAAAAGGCTTTTTGGGTCTATAAATAATTTCATCTGGTAACAATCCTGATACAGCCGACTTCAGAAGAAATTTTGTACTAAAATTTTTTATTTTTACCCTGCCCGGAATTGAGGTCATAAATTCAATAAGTTTAAAATCCAGAAAGGGCACCCTCGCCTCAAGGGAAAAAGCCATTGAGGTTTTATCTACCTTCATTAAAATGTCATCTACAAGCCATGTTTTCATATCTATATATAATAATTCGTCCAGCCAGTTGGAAAATTTCTTCTTTTCTTTAATAATTTCTTTCAGAAAATTTTCTGGATAATTATCTACTTTATGAAATTCTTTTTTAAAGAGATCCCTTTTCTCATCCTCATTAAAATTTGCTATCCATTTAATATTATTCCTTAATACAGAAGGAGAATACTTTTCAAGTCTATTAAGGATAGCTTTAATCCTGTAACTCAGAAAGGGCAAATTCTTAACTGACCTGAAGAAGACCTCTCTTAAAGAAATAGGAATTTTATTCAGAATTAGCGAGATTCTATGTAAAAGATATCTTGGATAGCCTGCAAATATTTCATCTCCACCTTCTCCAGTAAGCACAACTGTTACATGATTTCGTGATGTTTCACAAATATGATAGAGCGGTAAAGCAGCCTCATCAGCAATCGGTTCATCCATATGCCATATAACCTTAGGTAAAATATCAATTTGAAGGGAGTCCATAATGAATTCGTAGTGTTCTGTTTTGAATTTTTCAGATACTGTTTTTGCATAATAGCCCTCGTCATATTTTTTCGCTTCCCCAAATCTCACAGTAAAACTTTTTATTTTTTCACTGCATGATTCTGCCATTATCGCGGTGATTGTAGATGAATCTATTCCTCCTGAGAGAAGCACACCGATAGGAACATCGCTTATTAATCTCATTTTTACTGCTCTTTTGAGATGATGCATCAATTCTTCTTTTATCTCTTCCATGGTTAAATTTCTTCCTGTCTGGAAAGGTATGTCCCAGTATCGCTGAATAGATATCCTGCCACTTTGCCATATTAGATAGTGTCCGGATGGTAATTTATAAATGTCTTTAAACATCGTCTCAGGCGATGGCACATACTGAAATGTCGTGTATAAATTTAACCCAGAAACATTTATCTCTCTGGAAATCTCATCTGAACACAGGAGAGCTTTAATTTCTGACGCAAAAAACATCTTGCCATTTTTCAAACAATAATATAACGGCTTTATACCGACCCTATCCCTTGCCAAGAAAAGTTTCTTTTGATTTTTATCCCATACTGCAAAAGCGAACATCCCATTAAATTTATGCACACATTCTTCACCAAATTCCTCGTAAGAATGTATGATTACTTCTGTATCACAACTTGTTCTGAATATATGTCCTTTTTCCTGCAGTTCTTCCCGAATCTCCTTGAAATTATAAATCTCGCCGTTAAATATAACACAGGCGGTTCTGTTCTCATTGAAGATTGGCTGGCCACCACCCTTTAAATCAATTATGGCAAGCCTGCGCATTCCAAGAGATATGCCCTCATCAACAAAATATCCCTCTCCATCAGGACCCCTGTGGACCATCGTGCTTGTCATCCTCCTGATGAGATGCTCATTTCTCTCGCCAACTATGCCAGCAATTCCGCACATTATTTCTTCACCATGATTATAATCCAGTATCCGAATTTTTTTGTGAATGGAAGTTTCAGTATAATTTTATCTATAAACAATAATATCCTGTCAATTATACTATTACTTTTTACTAAATACCCTCCTGCCATAGAAAGGAAATGGAAACTTCGGAGAATTTTTACTTCCCTGAAATAATTCTTTAATACCTTTAAATCTTTCCATGTAATAGGGTGTTCATCGGAAGTCCTTTTTCTGGGTATCCCGAATTTACCCGGGAGTAAACTTCTTGCAAGCATTAAAACAGGATTAAATGCCGATGTTTCTATAAATATCCCTGTTCCTCCAGTTTTTAAAACTCTACTTATTTCTTTAGCGGTCAAAGGAATCTCAGTGTGATGCAAACCGCCGTGACAGAATATACAATCAAATATGTTATCTTTGAAGGAAAGAAACTCAGCAGCCGAGACCACATGTCTCACTCTTGCTAAAAGGCCTTTAGAGTTAACAAACTCCCTTGACACCTTCATAGCATTACAGGATATATCTACACTTATTATATTCCAGTTGCATTTTGCAAGATGATATGTAGTAACACCGCTTCCACTGCATAAATTTAGTATGGTTCTCCCTTCCCCATTTCCTAAAATCCCCATTCCATAAGAGACCTTTTCTATCAGTTCATATTCAGCATTGTAATCCATGGTTAATTCGGAATAAAATCTTTCGTAAAACTCCCTTTCTCTATTGATTCGTTCAATGACATCCATTAATTTATCCTCTCTATCACTTCTTTCATTCTACTTGAAAGTTTTTTATAATCAAAGTTCTCTTCCGCAATTTTACGAATACTGTTGTTAAGCTTCAGTTTGTCTCTATTATTTATCACTTCTTTAATTGCCTTTGCTAACCTTTCCGGATATTCATCATCCCTCACCCCAGTATAATCAATTAACATTTCCTGGGGGAGAACATACTTTGCAGTCCCAACCTTTGTAGAAAAAATATACTTGTTGCATGCCATATAAAGAGGCAATTTACCTGTAGTCCTGACATTGCCCACAATGTCATTTGACTGGGTTGACAGGCATATATCCATCAGGTTTATATATTGGGGCAATTCACTATATGGAACCCTGCCAAGGAAAAGAATCATACCTTCTATACCATGTTCTTTAGATAATCCCTTCAACCTCTCAAGACCTGTTCCATCCCCAATGATTATACCTTTAACAGGAAGGTCTTTAAGAAACCTTAAAGCAGACACAAGTTCCCATCCATAGCAAAAGTTATATTTCTTAACCCAGTTCAAACTGCCAACTACGCCAACAATAAACATATTCTCAAGACTGTATCTCCTGCGCAATTCAGAGACATCAAGGGGCCTAAAAACCTCAAGGTCAACGCCATCCGGAATATAATAAACATTTTTGTATCCTCTGTTTTTTAAATACTCCTCATAGTAAATCCCTCGCACTATAATTGCGGATGATAGTTTCCATATTACTGGTTCCAGTATTCTCACAATAAGCCAAATAAACCTGCCCCTCCCAGTCGACCTGAAGAGTTCATAGGTGATATCACCAGTATCAAGGATAATCTTGAAGGAGAAGAAAATTTTTAAAACCAGTACAGGAACTGCGGTAGAAAAGCCAAAATCCATCAGATAAACTATATCTGGCTTAAGGGATGTAATACCTTTTATATAAAACCGGATTGTCTTTAGCCTGTTTTCCTTCCTGAATAACAGATTTATGGAATAGCCTTCATCCTCAAGAGGGGACAACAATTTTTCTGCCCGCTCCCGCAAAGAGTGCCATTCAGGAACATTGGATAGCACAACTATCCTTTTACTTCTATTTTTTCTTTGCATAAACCGCAATAGTTGGGGAAAAGAGAACCTTCCTGTTTCTGATAAAGGGATAAAAATAGAACAATAATAGAACCAGAGAGCCCAGGAGAGATTTAATAAGAAGAAAAAAACTACCGAATTTATAAATCCTTTTTATACTCGCTGAACAATAGAATTTTGGGTAGCGATATCTCCAATGAATCGCTTTAAAATTGTTTCGTTCAAGATACCTTTCCAGGGTCTCTTTTGAAAAATGAAAAAGATGACGTGGTACTTCAAGTGGAAACCAGTATTTACCGTATATCCTGTGATTCAATGACTCTATATTGGGGACATCAATAATCAAAATGCCATCTTTTTTCAGAATTCTATAGCATTCTTGAAGCGCTTTCTGAGGGTCATGAAGATGCTCAAAGACCTGGCTGAAGATTATTATATCAAAAAAATCAGAAGGATAGTTTGCTTCTTCAAGTGTTCCGTTAAAAATCTTAATCCCGTTTCCAGCAGCAATTTTACATGCATCTGCACTTATCTCATTGCCATATACATCATAACCATACCTTATAAGCCATGATACCCTGCGGCCATCTCCACAGCCCACATCAAGCACTTTTCTATTATTCCCCTGACCTTCAATAATAATTGCCACATATCTATCCAGCAATTTAGTAAGAATCCATGATAATATTCTCTTTAACATTCTTTTCGGCGAAGACACATGATGTTCCTTAATGAGACGCGCAATCTTTGTAGAAAGATATTTCTCTTCCCCTGTATAGTGGTAATATGTGTTTGGATAATAGTTTTTAATTACTTGTTCAGAAGGCCTCGGGGTAGTGATAAGTAGATGGCATTGAGTGCATTCAATGATATCAAAAGATTCTTTTGACACCTCGTCTTTCACGTCTTTATGAATATTAAGGAAATCTCTACCACCACAAAGATTACATACTGTTTTTTCCATATCAATATTTTCTATAAATCTAAATCCACCTTAAATATCTATACATTGTCCTGTTAAAATCTTCTAATGGACATCGTTCACATATAATTGGCTTACCTGGTTTTTTAAATTTCCTCCTCAAATTATTATAAATCTCGCCCCTCCATATCTCTCTAAACCCATGCAATGAAAGGTCCCCTACCTTCATCCAGGGTATCTTCTGAGCATCACAACATGGATATACATCACCCCTCGGAGTTACAGTAGCAAAAAAGAACATTACATAACAAGGAATAGAATCAATTTCATGAGGAACCTGTGTACCACCATCCAAACGCCTCAAAAATCTTTCTCGGTGTGATATAGCAAATCCTGGTCGCAACATACCATCCGATGATATCCCTAAAATTTCTGACGTTTTGATGCCTTCTTCTATAATTTCAAGCATCTCATTGTATTCTGATTCACTTAACATAACCTGTTTCAAAATATCCTGATTTATATTATTTACAATCCCAAAATGGAGTTTTTTTACTTTTATTTTGTGCATCAATTTTATAAATTCATTAATCTCTTTATAATTATTTTTCTCAATAACATAACTCGCTATTATATTAACGCCACTATCTGATAATTTTGTTAAATTTGATATCACTCTCTCAAAGTCGCCCCCTGTTCGAACCTTTGAATAAGTATCTGGAGTAGCTGCATCAACTGACACAATAATCTTTGAAACCTTCTTTAAAGATTCAATAAACTTATCTATTGAATAAGAAAGATTAGTCACAACAGAAATTTCAATCCTGTTTTCTGTTAGGAAATTAATAATTTTAGTAATTTCGGGATGAATCATCGGCTCTCCAGCTACGCCCAAATTAATCTTCCTTAAACCCAATTCTATAGATTCTTGTATAACTCTTTTAAACAGATTGAAATCTATATGGGTCTTTCTGTCCATCAGTATATCGTCCCATTCACACATTTTGCATTTTAGATTACACATCCAGGTGGTATCCATCTGAACATTATACAGTGGAGTTACAACTTTTCCTACCTGAAGCGAGTATAATAATCTGGCAAAATAAATACCCTTGGTTAGAAAATTCATAATCACAGTCTCAAAGATACTAACTCGCGCAACCTTATAAGCCTTTCTTTTATTGCTATACTGGCACGGTCCCTTTTAATACTGAAAAAATAAACCAATCCCCAAGCGACTGTTTCGTTAATTACCTGAATAAAAATGATCCACTTTAAAAAACTTATTTTCACCTCAGGATAATGCTTCTTAAAAAATATTATTTTTGCTTTTAACGGATTAGAATAAACCTGTGAAGTCACAACAAGGTTACTGCCATAGGCAACATGCACTGCCTCTGCCTCGGGCACATACAGTACCTTCCATCCAGCCCTTTTTGTCCTGTAGCACAGATCTGCTTCCTCTGCTCCATAAAAATAATTACCATCAAATCCACCGACACTTATGAATACCTCCCTCCTCATCATAAGACAGGCGCCTGAGACCCAGTCAACCTCAACGGTTTGAGCACTCTGGATAACATAACTCAGGTTTGATTTCTTGAATATCCTGTTCAACAAAAAGGCAGAAAAAATCTCCCTTGAGAGGGTTGGAAATCTCTTTGCAGATGGCTGGTGCGTTCCATCTTCATTCCACAATTTGCATCCAACTATTCCAACTTTTTCATCCTCGAAAGCCCTCATCATTATAGAAATGGTGTTCTTCTTGATAAATGTATCATGGTCCAAAAACAGGAGGTATTTACCCCTTGAGTTATTAACTCCAATGTTTCTGGCACCTGCAGGTCCATAATTCTTTTCTAACTTAATAATATTAATATTTTCAAATCCCTTCTTAATCTTCTCCACACTACCATCAGTTGAGTGATTATCAACCAGGATTATTTCGGAGTCTATATCGGGTAAATATTTTAAGAGATTATCACAACATCTCTCTATATATTTTTCTCCATTATAGTTTACTATTATTACGCTTAGTTCCTTCACAATCCTAAGCCCTTCTGAAATATATATTTTAATCTATTGTATCTTTCTTGAATTGCAAATCTTGCACGGTCTCTCTTTTCCGGGAAGAACCATAGAAAAAGAAACCCAACTAATTCGGTCGCGGTCTGCAACAGCCCTATAAATTTTATAAGCCATGTAGCGTGCTTTCCATAATGTGTTTCAAAGAAGAGGATTTTGCCCTGATAGGGCGCATTGAAAATCTCGTGCATTAACTTTCTTGTTGTCCCCCCACCAAGATGAACTGCAGAACATTCAGTTGTATAAATTACTTTATAGTTATTTTTTTTGATTCTATAACATATATCCGCATCCTCTCCTCCATAAAAATACCTTTCATCAAATCCACCTGCCCTTATAACTGCATCCCTCCTGCACATAGTAAGGGCACCTGAGATCCAATCAACTTCAATTGTATCTCCATCTTTAACTTTTATAATCTGTGAAAATTTTGTGTTTGGGAAAAATTTCCCAAGAAAGAATATATTAAAAAATTCAGAAAAAAGGGAGGGAAATCTCTTCGCAGAATATTGTGTGCTTCCATCCCTGTTTAACAACTTACAACCAACTGCCCCAATTTTTTCATCTTTCGTTATTATCTTAAGCAATGTTGATACACAATTATCTCCTAAGAATGTATCAGAATCAATAAAGAGAATAAAATCCCCCGAAGAATTTAAAAAACCTTTGTTCCTGCCGGCAGCACCACCCATGTTTCTTTCATTTCTCACTATCTTTACATCGCTGTATTTATCTCTTACAAACTCCACGCTCCCATCCGTAGAACCATTATCCACAAGAATTATCTCATGGTTTAGATTTCTTGCATTTTTTTTCACACACTCTATATTCTCTGAAAGCAACTCCCTGGTATTATAATTCAGAATTATTATTGATAACATTTTTCATCTCCCGGTGTTCTCTTACAATCCATCCCAGTGTCAGCCAGAAAAATGGGGCAACAGCATAAAAGTTAAATAACTCCGCTATTATTATTGAAGCAAACATACCTGATACAAAGCCTATTACTATACGAAAGAATTCTCTATCATCACTTCGGGAATATAATTCAATTAAATATTTGAACATCAAATATAAAAGGTATGTAAAAATCAATCCTCCCAAAATTCCTGTGGCGCCCCATATTCCAAAGTAAGAACTCTCAGTATAAAATAAGAATCCACCGTAACGGTGTGCCGCTAATGTGATTGAGCCAATTCCATAACCAAATGGTGCCTTTAACAGAAGTTTCGGTATATTCCTCCATGCTGAAAATCTCACCTCAACAGACGGCTCCTTAACAGGGTTTAACAGTCCTGCTCGAAGATGTGTCACAAATGTCCGCTGTGAAATGCCCGGTGCTTCTTTATATTCTTCAGGTATAACAGCATAAAGTGAGAAAATCATCAATAATAATATAGTGGAACGAATAATAATCTTTCTTAAGTCCTCCCCTCTCCATAATAAAAAAACCCCGATGGAAAACAAAAAAGCAAAGATCGCGCTTCTTGAAACAGTTAATACCAATGCTGTAACATTCAGGCACAGCATTATGAAACTCAAAAGAGGATTTTTGCTGGATAACATAAACATAAAAGCAAGTCCACCTGCAAGCTGAAAATATCGTGCAGCATCTGAAACACCTGCAAAGACAGAAAAGGGTCTGAGATACTCCTGTATTCTTAAACTTAACTCAATTTCTTCAACCCATTTCAATTCAAAACTGGTAAAGCCAAAGAGATACTGATAAATAGAATAGATCGAAGTTAGGGTGCCAGTAATCAAGAGAAACCACAGGAGTTTTCTGTAATCTTCTTTTGCTAATCCAAGGCCAATAAAGAACCATAAAGCAGGAAGAATAAATAGCTTTGCTCCTGCAAGTCCTATGAGAATTCCGCCCTGGAGTGGATTAAATACCAAAAGTATACATAAAAGAATAAAGACCGTATAAACCTTTGTAAGTTTATCTCTATTAATAAATCTCATAATGTAATTTGAGTTAAATAACCAGTATGATGCAATCATTAATATAAGCATGATATCCGGTATTACTAATATAGGGTCATTCACAATCCTTGCCTGAGAGATATATACTACCCTGCGAAGAAAGGGCATAATTATCAGGTAACTGAGAAGAAAGTACATTCCTCTTTTATAATTCAGTGTGGAAAAGAACAAAATAAGAGAAGAAAGAACCACAATCAATGCTCTGATATTCATCCCCACTATTATTTTTGAAAGATAGTCAGAAAAGAGGTAAATAACAATAATAAATGAAATGGCTGTAAGATATTTTTCTTTCAGCATATAGATTTATCCTGATTCCTGGTCCTCACGAATAAATACACTACTGTATGCTGAAAATTCAGGATGATACCGAAACCCATTGTTAAGAATAGTTCGGATGAGTTCATCCGAATCCACAAATTCTGGATGAATCTCCATGATAATCAACCGTACCTTTCTTATCCAGGAACTACATTTACTGAATAATCTACCCTCAGCGCCCTCTATGTCTACCTTTAATATATCAACCTCTTCAATTCCATTTTCTTCCAGCAGGGCATCCATTGTAATTGTCTCCACATCTATGCTTCTATGATTTAAATCTCTCTCAAATAAAGAATGCAATACAGAAGATACAGAGAATAAATAGAATTTTTTGAACCCCTTATCCACATCAACACATTTATTAATCACTTTCGCATTTATGCCGTTTGCCTCACAATTCTTTTTCAGCAACTTAAAATTTTCAGGTACAGGTTCAACAGAAAAAATCTGCACCTCAGGAAATAGAGATGCAAAATACAATGTAGCCAACCCAATATGGGCTCCAAGGTCTATTATCGTCCTCACACTGCCGATCTTCTCAAATGGAAACCTGTATATTTCGCTTCCAAAAACATGATATAAAGTGAGGATGTTTCCGGGGTCATTACCCAGTTCAAGTGTAAGTTTTTTCCCATTAATTCTGCAATTGATATTCCGGGATGTCCTCGGTTGAAAAAAACGAAAATGATTCCCCAGATGGGAATGAATTGTATATAAGAACAATTTTAAAAATTCCCTGAAATCTGGTGTTATTTTGAGCGCATCTTTAATTTCTTTCAAAAAGTGTTTATAATTTATCATTGTAATCTCTTAATTTGATTAATTAAAATATTATTATACTTTAATTTTAAAACTTTTAAAAGAATCTTTTGCAATTAGATAGCCTCTAAAATCTGTAATTCTTCTTATAGTTTAGATATGTCCTTATTGCATCTCTTTTCCCTCTAATAATAGAACTTAAAAGTCGTATAGGTTTTTTAGAGATTTTTAACTTTACCAACCACTTGATGGGATCAAAAAGAAAAAAATATAGAAGAAAAATCAATTTTCTAAAAAATGATAAATTCTTTAAAAGAACATACCCATGATTATGCTGGCTAAAATATAATCTCTCATGGGATAACATATCTCTGCCGCCTGGTAAAAATCTTGGAGCCACAAAGTGATGGACAACAATTGAATCATCAAAAACAATTTTATATCCTTTTTTCTTCAACTGAAAGCATAAATCCGTTTCATAGTTGCATCCATCTCCAATAAAATTAACGTCACACTCTGGTTTTATAAGAGAAAATCTGAAACTCATATTACAGCCCTTTAAAACATCAACATATTTCACACCATCGGTCTGGAGATGATGTCCACCTGTAAATTTCCCATACCAGGTCAATCTACCGATATTATGAGAATAACCTTCCACAATTCTACCATCCTGTAGATGGATTATATCCCTTCCCCCAACAGCTCCGACTGTTGGATCACTCAGATAGTAACTTTCAATTTTTTTAATCCAGTCTCTCTCTGCCACTGCATCATCGTCTATAAAAAGCAGTATATCTCCTGTCACCTTTTTCATCCCTACATTATTTGCTGCTATTACACCTGGTTCATTAACCGGAAGTATAAAAAAATTATTTGTTCCCTTATTCTTCATTGCTTCCAGCAGATGCTTTGTGACGGTGTCCTCTGCACGGTATACAACTATAATCTCATCGGGTGGTCGGGATTGAGCCAGAATCGAAGAAATACAATTTTTAAGATATTCTGGTCTTAAATATGTAGTAATTAACACAGAAATTTTCATCTATTTCCCATTAAAGATTGATAAACTGAGAGAAGTTTTTTTGCAATTTTATCCCAGGTATAATTTTGCAGGATATGTTCCTGTAATCTACTGTTATGTTTATTGTTTAATACTTTTCTTATACCAGCAACTATACTCTCAATGTCGTCTGGTCTTATATATTCTGCATAATTCCCAAAATATTCCCTTGTTGTAGGTAGATCTGAGATGACCACTCTTGCACCTGCCACTCCTGCCTCCAGTGCCACCATTCCACATGTTTCCCTGAAACTTGGCAGGACAAAGGCAGAACAATGCTGATAAGCAGAGTGTAACAATGGGTCATTATGTGGAATATAACCTGCAAATATAGTATGGCCTTTACCTTCAACTAAACACTTCTGATAGTATTCTCCACTGTCAGGGTCAGGACTACCAATGATAACAAGCGGAATCCCTATCTTTTTGCATGCTCTTATTAAGGATAATTGATTTTTGTTGGGAACGATCCGTCCAACGGTCAATATGTAATCCTTGAGGTTAAATTTTTTTCTGAAAATGTCATCAACTCTCTCCGAAAATTTTCTATCAACACCATTGGGGACAATCTCAAAAACACCTTCGGGTAAATCGTAATATCTTCTCAATGCTCTTGCTTCTGCCATGGACGGAACCGTAAATTTATCTACAAGGTGAAATGCCCTCTCTGATGACCATCTATAGTATCCTTTGAATATCCTTTTCTTTAAGAGATGCTTTATACGCGCCCTTAGAATTGTTCTTAAATTATCAGAAGGATAAAATGTAGGAGTAACAATAAGTTTCTTATTATAATCTTTTACTGCAAACCAGAAAGGGTATGTTGTACTTGCAAAACAATGAACAATATCATATTCAGAAATTTTTGTCTCCCAGAGGTTAAATAAATCAATCTGGCAACCAAGGCTTTCAAGATACCTTTTTGTCTTTAACAGCACGATCTCGCCTCCACCAGGATTCTGGAACGCTGTCGGATAGGTATAAAAAAGACCCTTCATCTATAGACCTTTTTCCAGTATTTTTCAAGAAAATTCCGTTTTCCCATTAACCAATCCTTATTCCCTAAATACCATTTAACAGTCCTCTCAATGCCCTCCTCAAAAGATACCTCAGGCTTCCACTTCAGTTCCCTCCTGATCTTATCCGTATTCATAAAGTACCTGAAGTCATGCCCGGGCCTGTCCCTCACAAATTCTATCAAATCCTCCCCCTTATTCAATAACTTTAACACTCTCTTCACCACATCTATGTTCCTCCTCTCCTCACCGCTACCAATGTTGTATGTCTCCCCCACCCTCCCTCTCTCAAGCACAGCAAAAATCCCCACAATACAATCAGAGACATATAGCCACTCCCTCCTGTTCTCTCCCCTCGCATATACAGGCACCTTCTCGTTGTTCAATGCCTTTATTATCACCACAGGAATCAGCTTCTCAGGATACTGCCAGGGCCCATAATTATTTGATGGCCTCACGGTTATCACTGGTAACCCATAGGTCCTGAAATACGCCCTCCCCAGCATGTCCTGAGATGCCTTGCTCACTGAATATGGTGAATTCGGATTGAGGGGCGCCCCCTCCTTAAACTCCCCCTCCTCACCCAGCTCACCATAAACCTCATCCGTGGAGATATTTATGAATCTCTCTATCTCATGCCTCATTGAAACCTTTAACAACACCTCTGTCCCTATTACATTTGTATTTAAAAACGGAACTGCGTCAAGAATGCTCCTGTCCACATGACTCTCTGCTGCAAAGTGTACAACCCAATCAGGCCTCTCCTTCTTAAATATATCCTCCACCCCTTGATAATTTTGAATATCTGCCTTATAAAAACTTATCTCCTCCATCACTTCCTTTATCCTCTTAGTATCACCGGCATAAGTAAGTTTATCTAAAACAATTATATGATACCCCCTTCTCACACCCTCCCTCACAAATTCGCTACCCATAAAACCAGCACCACCGGTTACAAGGATCTTCTTCATTATACACCCATTGACTCCTTTAAAAATCTCTCCGTCGCAGACTCCCACGATGGAAGAAGATACCCAAGCGTCTCCTTTAATGGAAAGTTATTCAGCACAGAAAATCCAGGCCTTCTGGCTGGTGTCTTAAATTCTTCTGAACTCGCAGGCTCTATATCTCCTCCCCATTTCATCTCCTCCAGTATGAATTTCGCCCACCTATACCTGCTGCAAAAACCAGAGTTTGTTATATGATAAATGCCGTAGATCCTCCTCTCTATCAGGTCTACTACCGCCTTCGCTAAATCAACACTATATGTGGGAACGGAAACCTGGTCATCTACAATCCTCAATCTCCTGTTCCTTGATGCCCACTCAATCACCTTCCGGGGAAAGGAAAATCTACCATCTCCAAAAACCCAGCTCGTCCGAATAAGATAAAATCTCTCCAGATGCTCCTTCACACACTCCTCCCCCAGCAACTTGCTCTCTCCATACTTATTTACAGGATTCGGCTCATCTGCTATTGTATAGGGCTCTCCCTTCAAACCATCAAATACATAATCACTGCTGAAATGCACAAGCTCTGCACCGGTTCTCGAACAGACAATGGATAAGTGCTTTACTCCTATCCCGTTTACAAGAAATGCCCCCTCCCACTCCGATTCCGCCCCATCCACATCGTTATAGGCAGCACAATTTATCACAATATCAGGATTGAATCCAGATATACACTCTGAAACCCTCGCAAAATCAGTTATATCAAGCTCTTCTCTGCCCTTTGATAGCACCCTGTATCCTCGTAATGCTAAAATCTTTACAATCTCCCTCCCTAACTGCCCCTTTGCTCCTGTCACTAAAACCTTCACCGGAGTCAAAATTCTATCTCCGCATCCCTTAATGCCGGTAAATGAGCATCCCTCTCCGAAAGAATCGGTGACTTCACAGGCCATTCTATGTTAATCTCAGGGTCATTCCAGATGATTCCCCTCTCATCCTCTCTTGAATACTCATTCGTACACTTGTATATAACCTCTGCTGAATCGCTCAGAACCACAAATCCATGGGCAAAACCAGGCGGAATATATACCATGTAATTGTTCTCCTCCGTGAGTTCTATCCCGACCCATCTCCTGAATGTAGGCGATTTCCGGCGTATATCCACTGCAACATCAAATATCCTCCCCTTAATGCACCAGACAAGTTTCCCCTGCGCTGATGGAGATCTCTGATAATGCAACCCCCTGAGAACCCCCTTCTTAGACACAGAATGATTATCCTGAAGAAAGTGCTCCCTTATCCCCGCCCTTGCAAAATCCGAATGCTTGTATCTCTCAGCAAAAAAACCCCTCCCGTCTTTAAAAACCTCCGGAACCACAAGAATTATATCCGGAATCTCCAATCTCCTGAAATCAAAGGGCATTTCCTATCTTGACTCCTCTAAAATCTTCAAAAGATATTGCCCGTATCCATTACCCTTATATTGCTCTGCAATCCTCCTCAGCTCCTCCCCATTGATGTAACCCTGCTTGAAGGCAATCTCCTCTATACAGGCAATCTTCAAGCCCTGCCTCCTCTCTATCGTTGCAATAAACTCCCCTGCATCCAGCAAACTCTCGTGCGTCCCCGTATCTAACCAGGCAAATCCCCTCCCTAAAACCTCCACCCTCAACATACCCCTCTCAAGATATGCCCTGTTCACATCAGTGATCTCCAGCTCCCCCCTCCACGATGGCTTCAGCCCCTTCGCAATCCCCACTACATCCCTGTCGTAAAAATAAAGCCCCGTCACTGCATAGTTCGATCTCGGCCTCTCCGGCTTCTCCTCTATTGATATAACTCTCCCACTACCCTCAAATTCAACCACACCATACCGCCATGGATCCTTCACATAATACCCAAAAATGGTGGCTCCCCCATATTTATTTACATCATCCACTGCCCTCCTCAGCATCTCCGTAAGCCCGTGCCCGTAAAAAATGTTGTCCCCAAGAATAAGACAGACATTATCACCACCGATAAATTCCTCCCCGATTATAAAGGCCTCCGCTATCCCTCTCGGCTCCATCTGCTCCTTGTATGAAAACTTAAGCCCAAGATGAGAACCATCCTTAAATAAATCCCTGAACCTCGGAAGATCATAAGGAGTGGATATTATCAGAATCTCCCTTATACCTGCAAGCATAAGAACAGAAAGGGGATAATATATCATCGGCTTGTCATACACAGGCAACAACTGCTTGCATACACCAAGCGTCAACGGATACAACCTCGTCCCTGCTCCGCCTGCCAATATAATGCCCTTCATTCTGTTATTTTTCATATTTTAAAAATTTTATCATAGTATTTTAAATAGCGTCAAGAGTGTCAATTATTACATTAGGATTTTATGAATCCTATAGTATTATGAATTAGCTCTTCCCTCTCTGCCCTGGAAAAACATGCAAAAATCATCAATAAATATAAGAGTATAAGTCCTGCAGAAATCACTATTAACAATGAAGGAAATCCCTTAATGAATCGCGTGCTGTAATAACAAAGAGGAAGTGCTGTCAAAGAAATAACTATTGGCAATATATATATTTTTTTGACTCTTTCAAGTATACCTATACTCAATATACGCTCTGTAGAGGACATCAAACTGAGGCTGTAAATTATTACTGAAAGCAACAGAGCAATGGACGCGCCGTGTATTCCTAAAAATTTAACAAATAAATAAGCCAGTGGAACATTCGCAATGCCACTGATGCTAACGATTACAGCACTTATTCTGGGTTTGCCAATTCCATCAAATAAAATTGCATCTTCTGATGAAATTGAATTAATTAAAAATGCGAGTGATAAAATTCTCAGAGGAATTGCTCCTTTGACAGCATATTCATTTCCAATCCAGTATTTTAAAAGGTCTTCAGCAAAAAAAATTAACACAAACACAATTGGATAAACTCCGAAGAAGATATATTTTTGTGCCCTCAGGAATAAATTCCTTATCATTTTGTCTTCTTTAATTGCTTCAAAACTGCTGAATGCAGGATAAATTACAGAACCAATGGTTGAACAAACAACGGTTAATTTACTTGCTATATTAAAGGGAATTATGTAATATGTCATCATCTCAATGGGCAAAAAGTAACCTACGAATGCCTTTTCCAGATTATAAATCATTTGTAATCCGATTTTTGACGCAGTTGTCCACAAACTAAAGGATATGACCTTTTTAAAAATCCCTTTCGTGAATACAGGGATTAAAGAAACAGAGTTGTCAAGCCATCTTGCAAAGGCAAATACAAGTATAAAATTTAAAATAGTTCCTATAAAGTTTAAAATTATTACATGCAGGAGTCCGAATCCCTGATACAGGAGAAAAACAGTTCCAAGAATATTAAAAAGTCCGTATATTGTTCTTATTAAATTAGTAATATCAAATCTCTGATAACCGTTCAGCACAGAACCATAAATTGATGAGAGCATATTCACAAGGAATCCAACTGAGGCAATCTTAAAGGCAATTATACTAACTTCATGCAAATTTTCTGGAATGTTAAACACATTAATTACAAGATATTCCGCCGTTAAAAAAACTATAATGATAACAGAGAGCCCTCCTATTAAAAAAATACTCACACTTGTCTGAATAACCTGTTTTATTCGTTCTTTATTATTTTGTGAATGATATTCTGCGACAAATTTGACAATAGCCCAGCCAATGCCGAGGTCAAGGAATGAGAGATAACCAATAAAGACCATCACGATAGAGATAATTCCGTATTGGCTATCCCCCAGTTTATGAACTACATAGGGCATTGTTATTATGCCCAGACCAATAAGCAGAAACTGGGAAAGGAAGCTTGTTATGGTATTTCTGAATAGAATTTTTTTTGTATCCATTAATTTAAATTAGAAGCAAGAAACTTTTGAATCAGAAATTTATTAGAGACCTTCTTACTTTTTTTTACCTCCGCCCTTTCTCTTAAAATATCCTGCCATTCTAAGGCAATCTTCAAGATCCCTTTCAGGAAAGCACTAAAGAGGTCAACTCTTCCCTTCACCAAATATCCAGCTGCTTTAAAAGGAAGCGAAAAAAACATCTTGATAATAATATTTAAATCCATGCATTTTAAAGTGAATCTCATATAATTTCTATGCTGGTAGAATGAGCGCCTTGCATTCATACCGCTTACTTCAGTGCTCACGCCAACCTTATGGTATGCTCGCGCTTCTGGCACATACACAGTTCTCCAGCCTCTGAGCCATGCCCTCCAGCATAAATCAACATCCTCAAAATCAAGGAAGAGTGAACTATCAAATCCTCCGAGTTGAAAGAATTGCTCTCGTTTTACCATCAGATTTGCAAGGCAACCCCATGGGACATCAGTCCTCCTATCAACAATCGCAACGGGGTCTAATTTTAATCCAGGCAGATGGCCCTTAAAGGGCACAACTCTTCTAAACACTGAGCCTGCATGGAGAACCCTATCTCCCTCCCAGTTATAGTGCAGAGCATCAACAGCAAAGATATCAGGCTCGGAACTTAACGCATTTGCAAGATTTCTGATAAAATCTGGTTCAAATTTCATATCGTTATTTACAAAGCAGAGATACTCTCCCTTAGATGCTCTTGCGCCCACATTGCAACCTTCAGCGAGTCCAAGATTGTTATCTAACTTGATAAATTTTACCTTATTGTATTTTTTTACAATCTCCTCACTCCTGTCCGAACTTGCATTATCCACAACTATTATTTCGTATTCAGGATAGTCCTGGTATAGCAGAGAGGAGAGACAATCATCCAGATACTTTTCTCCATTATAATTAACTATAATAACTGATACAAAATTCACAACATCTCCTTTTTAAACAAAAAAGCATTAACTGTAAATTCCAAGACACCTTAAGATGAAGAGAATTATTGTTTATATGTTAGTCACAAATTACCCCAATCTTTATTCTTAACTTCTTTCTTTCTCTACAATAAATATCATACCATGCGATAATAAAGTTGGGAACAATTTCTTCATTTGGAATTTAATTGAAGAAAAAAGGGAATTATATGAAACCGAAAAAGGAATATCTATATTTCTGATTTTTAATTCTGTGTTCACTGTATGTTTTGCGATAGATTTAAGAATTCCTCACCTTATCATAAATCTCATACATTTTAGGCATAATTGCCTGGGGTGAATATTTCTCTTCCATTAACTTTCTCGCATTTATTCTGATTTGCATCCGTAGTTCGTTGTTATTCAACAACTCAACAATATTATCAACTGTTTTATCTATATTGTCATCAAAAAAACAATGCACTCCATTCTCCACATCTAATCCCTCAACACCCTCAGAATTTGTAACAACTGGCACACCATAAAGCATTGACTCCATTATCTTAACCTTCATCCCACTCCCTCTTTCAGGACAGTAAACCAGCACTGATGCCCTTGAAAAAAATTCATCAGGGGATTTAACATCACCTGCAATGATAATGTCGTCATTCTTATAATGAGAGAGTTTTTTTTCAGCATGCCAGCCAGCAATAAAAAGTTTTGCATCCTTTACCCTCTGCTTAACTTTCGGGAATATTTTTTCAATAAGTGTGACCGCAGCGGAATATCCGGGTGGCCACAAAATGGACCCTATCATGCCGAAAATTTTATTGTCCTTCTGAAATGGAGTCATCGGATAAAGATGATAATCAATTGCAAGGGGCAAAGTAAAAATATTAGCAGAGGAATTAAATTCTGAAACTTTGTTTTTTAACCTTTCTGTCAACACCCTTATATTTTTATATTTTGAAATTAAACTTCTTTCTCTCCTGAACATTTGATGTCTTATAAATTTTTCCTTCAAACCTTTGGGTACTGAATACTCTAAATCAAGACACATCAGATGATGAATACTTACAAGTGAGTTATTATGTCCAAGTCCAAGATAACCTGCCGGGTTCTGTTCTATATGCAAGATATCGTAGCCCTTTTTTAATTCCTTCTTAAGTTCTTCAATGAAATCACGGGAAAAATAGTGACTATAAGGCTTCAGAAAGGTTTTTACTTTGTGTAACATATTGTTTCTTTGAGGAAAGGGGAACACTCTAAATTCTATTTGCCAGCGATCAAATATTTTTAATGACTCAGCTACTTGATCCTTGATTTCATTCTCGTAGGCATAGAAACATACAACCTTGTGGCCGTCCTTTGCAAGTTCGCGCAGAAGCACATGATACCATCTGGATGGGGACCTACTAAATGGATGGGGTAACTCATATAATACAATAATTATCTTTAATTTTTCCATGGATTAATCTTATTACTTCGCATAGAGATTCTAACCAATGTATCACCACCATCAAATTTTGCGATCAGTAAAAATTAAACTTTTAAATAATAATCTAATACCGTCAGTCTGTCAAGCATAAAGTAGGTTTTGTAAGTAGCAAAACTTAAGTGTGGTCATATTGTAACTACCCCCTTCTGTTCCCAATAAGCCTCCCACTCTCCATTCAGTTTTAAAAGCCTTAATGCCAATATAAGGACTGGCTTTATGAACATACCAGCT
>FWWL01005281.1_pt1 | contig 20361 bp, 21 predicted proteins | sample 2228331 | NCBI WGS metagenome assembly FWWL01 (sample SAMEA103939775, study PRJEB20133) | metagenome | reverse complement strand
CGCCGTACCGGTCGCGGCGCCGAGGCCGGCCGCGGTGCCCGCGCCGGCGATCAGCAGACCGGTCCCGGCCTGCGCGAAGGTGCGGCGCGACATCGGTCGGGTGGGCGCGGTGTGGCGGTGGCCGTCGGTGCACATGTCCTGATCAACGCTCCTGTCGCAAAGAGGTCAGGGAAGCCCCGGTGAACGCTCGTCGACGAACGGGCGGCGGGCCGGCGCAGCCTGCGCGTGGGATAGGTTCGCGGACGTGATCGCCCTGCCCGCCCACGGCTTCGTGATGCTGTCGATGCCCAAGTGCGCGTCGACGACGCTCGTCACCTCCCTCAAGGGCCACGCGGAGATCCTCATGCGGGTCAACCCCAAGCTCAAGCACATGAACACCCGCACCTTCACCAAGCGGATGGTCCCGGTGCTGGCGGGCGCGGGCTACGCGCGCAGCGACTACGAGCTGGTCACCCTCTTCCGCGAGCCCGTCTCGTGGCTGGAGTCCTGGTGGCGCTACCGCCAGCGCCCCGCCCTGGCCGAGAAGGCCGACGGCAAGTGGACCGGCGAGGTCTCGTTCGAGGACTTCGTCGTCGCCCACATCGAGGGCGCCCCCGGTTCGATCTCCGGCCGTCAGGCGCGTTTCGTCTCCCTCGACGACGACCTCACCATCGGGGTCGACCGGATCTTCGCCCTCGAGCGGCCCGACGCCTGGCAGGGCTACATCGACCGCCGCCTGGGGCGCGAGGTCGAGGTGAAGACCAAGAACTGGTCGACGTCGCAGGCGCTGCCCGAGCTCTCCGAGGGCACGCGGGCGCGGCTGACCGAGCACTACCGCGCGGAGCACGACATCTGGCAGCGCCTGCTCGACCACGACGGGGAGTGGGCGCCGCCGGCGGGGTACGTGCCCGGGCGCTGAGGTCTCCGCCGCTGTGAGGTTCAGCGGCCCCCCGCTGAACCTCACACGCGCGAGCGCCACCCCTCAGACGACGTACGACGCCCCACGGCGCAGCTCGGCGACCGCGCCGGTGACGACCCGGTCGATGAGCTCCTCGCAGGTCGGGAGGTCGTCGATGAGGCCCACGACCTGGCCCGAGGCGAGGACCCCGGCGTCGGTGTCGCCGTCGACGAGGCCCGCCTTGAGCATGGTCGGGGTGTTGGCGGCGAGCGCCATCTGCCCGAGGGTGCGGCCGGACGCCTTCTTCATCGCCCGGCCGTCCTTGGCGATCTCGACCCAGGACATGCCGGAGTCCTTCTTGAACTCCAGCGTCCGCCTGGTGGTGGGGCCCAGGCGCTTCCAGCGCGAGGACTCCTCGACCTGCTCGACCAGGTCGGTGCGCAGCATCCGGTGCGGCATCCCGTCGACCTTGGCGGTGACCACGGTGTCGGTGAGCCCGCGCTCCAGGTAGAGCTGCTTGACAGCGGCGGGCACCGCCGAGTCGGCGGTGAGCAGGAAGCGCGTGCCCATGCCGACCGCCGAGGCGCCGTACGTCAGGGCGGCCGCGAGGCCGCGTCCGTCGAAGAACCCGCCCGCGGCGACGACCGGCATGTCGCTGCCGATGCCCCGGAGGGCGTCGAGGACGGAGGGGAGCAGCAGCGTGGTGGGGACCGGGCCGGTGTGGCCGCCGCCCTCGCCGCCCTGCACCATCACCGCGTCGGCACCCCAGCCGGCGACCTTGACCGCGTGCTTGGCGGCGCCGATCGAGGGCATGACGACGATGCCGTGGTCCTTGAGGCGGGAGACGAGCTCCGGCTTGGGCTGCAGGGCGAAGGAGGCGACCTTCACGCCGTGCTCGATGAGCAGCTCGACCCGCTGGGGGGCGTCGCCGGCGTCGGCGCGGAGGTTGACGCCGAAGGGCTGGTCGGTGCGCCCCTTGACCTCGACGATCGCGGCTTCGAGCTCCTCGTAGGACATCGTGGCGCTTGCCAGGATCCCCAGGCCGCCGGCGTTGGCGGTGCCGCTGACCAGGCGGGGCCCGGAGACCCAGCCCATGCCGGTCTGCACGACCGGGTGCCGGACGCCGACGAGGTCGGTGAAGGGGGTGCGGATCTGCTGCTCGATCACGGTGTCTCCTCCTTCGGCACCGGGACCTCCTTGAAGCGCAACCCCTTGGGGTCCAGCACCTCGCGGATCACCAGGAGCTCCTCGGTCGTCGGCACGCGGGTCTGCGGCACCGAGCCCTCGACGTGGATCGGGCAACCGCTGGCCTCGAGGACCTGCTCGACGGTGACGCCGGGGTGGGTGCTGAGCAGGCGCAGCGTGCGGTCGGGCCCGTTGACGTCGAGCACTGCCAGGTCGGTGACGATCCGGTGGATGTCGTTGAACCGGGCCGCCGCCGGTCCGGCCGCCGCCGCGCGGGCCGGGCCCACGCCGGAGACGACGTCGACGGCCTCGACGAAGACGCGCGGGGAGTGCCGCGGCACCCAGTACGACGTGCGGTTGTTGACCGTGTTGCCCGGGGCGCCGCGCGAGCCGAGGAGCTGGCGCTGGGGCCGGGCGAAGTCACCGATCGCGGAGATGTTCTGGTTGCCGAACCGGTCGACCTGGGTGGCGCCCATCATCACGTGCCGCTTGCCGTAGGCCACGACGTCGAAGACCTTGCGGAACGGGATCCAGCCCTCGACCTTGTCAGCTTTCGCGAAGAGCGGGGGAGTGCCGGCCAGGAAGAGGGCCTCGCCGTCGGAGATCACCAGGTCCGGGTTGGAGGTCAGCCGGGCCAGGCGCACGCCCAGCATCGGCAGCATCCCCATGGGGCTGGCGAAGATCTCCCCGTCGTCCTTGAACGCGTCGGCGATCGCCGCCGCGCACACGTCCGCCCGGGTCACGCTGTCGGTGCTCACTTCGCAGCCTCCTTCTCGGCCTGCATCTCGGCGCGGAACGCCTCGACCGCGGCCTGGTACGCCGCCTCGTCACCGGCCAGGAACCGGTCGTGGAAGGCCTGCCAGTCCTCGCCGGACCCGCCGGCGGCCGCGGCGTACGCCCGCTGGAAGGGCTCGTCGCGCTCGTAGTCGGGGGTGCAGGTCGTGAAGTGCGCGCCGTGCGGGGTCTCGACGACGCCGCTGACCATCATCCGGTTCAGCAGCAGCCGCTGGACGGGGGTCTCGTAGGTGAGGCCGGCGGTGTCGACCACCTGCTCGCACGAGACGAAGGCGCGGTCGGCGGCCATGCAGAACAGGTCGTCGAAGTACGGGTCCGGGCCGAGGTACGTCGCGTTGCCGTGGGCGTCCGCACGGTTCATGTGCACCAGGGCCACGTCGAGCCGCAGCGCCGGCACGGCGACGAGCTCCTCGTGGCCGTGCCCCTCGTCGTACGGGCTGGTGATCGTCTTGATCCAGGGGTTGTTGACCAGGACGTCGGAGCCCAGGCCGGCGCGCATCGGCAGGAACGGCAGCCGTTGCGCCGCGGCCTGGAGGCCGGTGTTGAACATGCCCTCGTCGAGCTCGACGACCTCGGGGATCGTGCCCTGCTGTCGGGCGCGCTGGAAGTTGGGCTCCAGCGGCACCGAGTCCAGCGACACGAATGCGTAGACCAGCTTGCGCACCTTGCCGGCGCGAGTCAGCAGGCCGACGTCCGCGCCGCCCCAGCTGACGATCGTCAGGTCCTTCAGCTCGGAGCGGTAGATCGCGCGGACCAGCGCCATCGGCTTGCGCCGCGGGCCCCAGCCGCCGATCCCGATGGTCATGCCGTCCTCGAGCGTGGCGACGACCTCGTCGATCGTCATCCGCTTGTCACGTGGGCCCTTCACTTCCGCCCTCCGGCCTTGTCGGTGCCGGCGAACTCGTCGCGCAGCTCGTCGGCCACCCCGGCGAGGTTCAGCTCGAAGGTGAACCCCTGCTCGAAGCGGTAGGACTTGTTCACGTCGACCGGGTCGATCCCGTTGAGCGCCTCCTTGGCGGCCCGGATGACGCGGGTGTCCTTCTGGGCGATCTCGCCGGCGACCTTGAGCGCGGCGTCGAGCAGCTGCTCGCGCGGCACGGTCTCGAGCACGGAGCCGAACTGCACGAGGTCGACCGCCTTGATGGTGCGGGCGGTGAAGTAGAGCGTGCGCAGCATGTGCGGCGGCACCAGTCGGGCCATGTGGGTGGCGGCACCGAGGGCACCCTGGTTGACCTCCGGGACGCCGAAGTAGGCGTCGTCGCTGGCCACGATGCAGTCGGCGTTGCCGACCAGGCCGACCCCGCCGCCGACGCAGAAGCCGTTGACGGCCGCCACGACCGGGACCGCGCACTCGTAGACGGCCTTGAAGGCGGCGTAGCAGCCCTTGTTGGCGCCGAGGAGCGCCTCGAAGCCGCTGGTGTGCTGCATCTCCTTGATGTCGACACCGGCGTTGAAGCCGCGGCCCTCGGCGCGCAGGACGACGACCTTGGTGCTCATGTCGGCACCGGCCTCGTCGAGGGCGGCGGCCACGTCGAACCAGCCCTGGACCGTGAGCGCGTTGACGGGAGGGTGCTCCATCGTGATGACGCGGATGCCGTCGTCACGGAGCTCGGAGTGGATGGTCATGGGACTCCTGGGTCGGTGGTCGGGCCGACGGGGTCGGTCCGAGCCGAGGTCGATCGCTGGTCGGCCCCTGCGGGTCAACCAAGCAAGTGCTTGGTAGGGTAGCAGCATGGCGCTCTCGCTGGACCTCGCCGGACGGGTCGTCCTCGTCACCGGCGGCACCCGTGGCATCGGCCGCGGCATCACCTCCGCGTTCCTGGACGCGGGGGCCAGCGTGGTGACCTGCTCGCGCTCGGAGGTCGAGCCGGTTCCCGGCAGCAGCCACCGCGTCTGCGACGTCCGCGACGCCGACGCCGTCACCGCGCTGGTCGAGGGCGTCGTCGCCGAGCACGGGCGGCTGGACGTCCTCGTCAACAACGCCGGGGGAGCGCCCGCGACCGAGGCGGCCACCGCCTCGCCGCGCTTCCACGACAAGATCCTCGCGCTCAACCTCAGCGCCCCCCTGGTGCTCGCGCAGGCCGCAAACCGGGTCATGCAGGCCCAGGAGAGCGGCGGCGCGATCGTCAACATCTCCTCGATCTCGGCCCACCGCCCGGCCCCGACGATCGCCGCGTACGGCGCTGCCAAGGCCGGCCTGGACTCCCTGACCCGCTCGTTGGCGATGGAGTGGGGCCCGCGCGTGCGGGTCAACGCCATCGACGTCGGCCTGTGCCGCACGGAGCAGACCGACGACCACTACGGCGACGACGCGCGGGTCGCCGCGATCGAGTCGACCATCCCGCTCGGCCGGATGGCCACACCGACCGAGGTGGGGAACGTCGCGGTCTTCCTGGCCAGCGACCTGGCGTCGTACGTCTCGGGGGCGCGCGTGACCTGCGACGGCGGCGGCGAGCCGCCGGTCTTCCTGCACATCTGAGCCCTCCTCCCGACCCCACACCACCTAGGAGCCCCATGTCCGACCTCCTCGCCGGTCGCGTCGCGATCGTCACCGGTGCCGGCCGCGGCATCGGCCGTGCCCACGCCCTCGAGCTGGCCCGCCACGGTGCCGCCGTGGTCGTCAACGACTACGGCGTCTCCCTTGCCGGCGAGGACACGGGCGAGACCCCGGCCGAGCAGGTCGTCGCCGAGATCGAGGCCGCCGGTGGGCGGGCCGTGGTCAACACCGCCGACGTGGCCGACTGGGAGCAGTCCGCGGCGATGGTGCAGCAGGCGATCGACACCTTCGGCGGGCTCGACATCCTGGTCAACAACGCCGGGTTCGTGCGGGACCGGATGCTCGTGAACACCTCCGAGGAGGAGTGGGACGCCGTCGTCCGGGTCCTGCTCAAGGGCCACTTCGCGCCGCTGCGGCACGCCGGCGCCTACTGGCGCGACGAGTCCAAGGCCGGCCGCCCGCGCGCGGCCCGAGTCGTCAACACCTCCTCGGGAGCCGGGCTGCAGGGCTCGGTCGGGCAGTCGGCGTACTCCGCCGCGAAGGCCGGGGTCGCCGCCCTCACGCTGGTGGCCGCGCAGGAGATGGGTCGCTACGGCGTCACCGTCAACGCCATCGCCCCCGTCGCCAAGACCCGGATGACCGAGGGTGCCTTCGACACCTCGCAGATGGCGCTGCCCGAGGACAACAGCCCCGTCGTCGCCTGGCTGGTCTCCGAGGAGGCCGGCGACGTCACCGGCCGGATGATCGAGATCGACGGCTCGGTCATCACCCTCGAGAACGGCTGGTCCCACGGGGAGTCCCGCGACGCCGGTGCTCGCTGGTCCGCCACCGACGTCGGCCCGGCCCTGCGCGAGATGATCGCCGCCGCGCCTGCCCCGGAGCCGGTGTACGGGGCGTGATGCGGGAAGGTTCAGCTGGTACCGGCTGAACCTTCCGGTGTACGGCTGAAGGTTCGCCCGCACGCCGAAAGGTCTGACTCGATGCGCGTGAAGATCTGGCCGGTGCCAGCTGGACCTTTCGGTGTGCGGCTGAAGGTTCACCCGCACGCCGAAAGATCTGACTCCAGAGTCGGCTCAGGCGCTCCGTGCCACGAACCGCTGCAGTCGCGCCACCAGCAGGTCGGGGCGTGCGAGGTCTGCCCAGGTGATGCGAACGACGGTCCAGCCGGTGAGCTCACGGATGCGGTCCTCGCGGCGCTTCTCCCGGATCACCATCTGCTCGATGGACTCGCCGGGTCTGCGGTAGCGGTGGTACTTCTCCATCCCGTCGAACTCCACGATCAGCCCGTGATCCGGCCAGGCGAAGTCCACGATGCCGACGAGCGACCCATCGGGTTCGCAGACGTGGAGCTGCAGCAGCGGTGCCGGCATCCCACGGTCGCCGAAGGCGAGACGGCTGCGCGTCTCTCCCACGCTCTGGGAGCCGACGGATGCCAAGGAGAGCTTGTACGTCAGGTCCGCGTGATCGGCCCACGGTGCCCGGCCGGCAAGGACCGCGGCGAGCTCCTCGAGGGACGTGAGGCGCTGCTCCAGGAACCAGTCGAGCACGCACACAGCGGCATCGCGACCCACGACCGACGCGGTGTCGAGCGCTGTCCGCGTCGGTGACGTGATCCAGTGGCCGTTGCGTCGCGTCACGTCGAGCACGCCGCACACCCCGAGGTGATGCTTGACGCGAGCCTTGTCGCGTTCGCCCACGCGGTGGAGCGAGGTGAGGTGAGCCTCACCGAGGGGGACCTGCCAGTCCGGTGCGCCGTACTCGATGGCGGCACTCACGTGGGACAGCGCGACATCGTCGCGGTACAGGTCGAGCACCGCCTCGGACAGCATGAGGTGGCGTGTACGAGCGTCGGCCTGCTCCCACCGGTGGGCGAGGACGTAGGCGCCGTGACGGAGGGGGACCAGCTCCCCGGCGCGCTTGCGCCGCAGGATGGCTCGGTCGTCCAGACCCGTCGCGACGAGGTCGCGCCGCAGGAGTACACCCAGGTCGCTGGCGAGGTGCTCGAGCATGGATCGAGGGTGACCCATCAGCTCGAGTGGTGCGTCGGCCTCTCCACAGGGTCTGCCTGCGAGGACCCATCCGGGCCACTCCGCGAGTCAGACCTTTCGGCGCACCGCTGAAGGTTCCACCGTGCGGCAAAAAGTTCAGCTGGTACCGGCTGAACCTTCGCCCCGCCGGCCCCGCCAGCGCCGAGCCGACCCTCAGATCAGCTCCAGCACCGTCCCGGTCGCCATGGCACCGCCGGCGCACATGGAGATCAGGGCGGTGGAGGCACCCCGGCGCTCGAGCTCGTGCAGGGCGGTGGTGATGAGCCGAGTGCCGGTGGAGCCGACGGGGTGGCCCAGGGCGATGGCGCCGCCGTTGACGTTGACCTTGTCCATGTCGACCTTGTGCTCGCCGGCCCAGGACAGGACGACGGAGGCGAAGGCCTCGTTGACCTCGAACAGGTCGAAGTCGGAGATCGACATGCCGGTGCGGTCCAGCACCTTCTGGGTGGCGGCGACGGGGCCGTCGAGGTGGAAGTAGGGGTCGGAGCCGACCAGGGTGTGGGTGACGATCCGGGCGCGAGGGCGCAGGCCGAGGGAGCGGGCCAGGTCCTCGTCCATGATCAGCACCGCGGAGGCGCCGTCGGAGATCTGCGAGGACGTGCCGGCGGTGTGCAGACCGTCGGGCAGCACGGTGCGCAGCGACGCCAGCCCCTCGAGGGTCGTCTCGCGCAGGCCCTGGTCGGAGTCCACGGTGCGACGCTCGCCGGTGGGCTGTCCCTCCTCGTCGAGAACCGGGGCGTCGTACGCCGCGATCTCGCGCTTGAAGCGCCCCTCGTCGACCGCGGCGCGCGCCTTCTGCTGGGAGGCCAGCCCGAAGGCCTCGAGGTCGGCGCGGGTCAGTCCCCGGTGGCGGGCGATCCGGTCGGCGGCCTCGAACTGGTTCGGCATGTCGATGGTCCAGTCGTCCGGACGCGGGTCGCCCATGCCCGGGGGCACGTTGGCGCCCAGCGGGATGCGCGACATCGCCTCGACGCCGCACGCGATGCCGACCGAGATGGTGCCGGCGGCGACCATGTCGTTGACGAAGTGGGCGGCCTGCTGGCCCGAGCCGCACTGGGCGTCGATGGCGGTGCCGGCGGTGTGCTGGGGGAGGCCAGCGTGCAGCCAGGCGCGGCGCACCATGTCGTTGGACTGCTCACCGGCCTGGGTGACGCAGCCGCCGACGACCTGCTCCACGAGCTCCGGATCGACCCCGGCGCGTGAGAGGACCTCGCGCTGCACGAAGCCCAGGAGCTGGGCGGGGTGCGCACCCGCGAGCCAGCCCTTGCGCTTGCCGAGGGGGGTGCGGACGGCGTCGACGATCACTGGTGTTCCCATGGCAGCAAACTAGAACACGTTCTTGTTCCTGTCACGGCACTGCCATTCAGGGTGAGATCGTTGCCGCCGTACCGACGGTATGTAATGCTGCTCACTAGAACGTGTTCCACCTGCGCGGCCTTGCGCCGACCGGGTGGCGAGCGCGCTCACCACCACCGCGAGCCCATGACGAGGGAGCAGCCCGTGACGATCGCCGAGACCCCCCTGGCGCCGTTCGACCCGACCGACCCCGACCTGATGCTGGCCCGGATGCCGCACGAGGAGCTGCTCGGGCTCCGACGCACCGCGCCGGTCTCCTTCGTCGTCCAGGACGAGGTCGCGCGGGCGGGCTTCCCGGACCACGAGGGCTACTGGGCGATCAGCCGGCACGCCGACGTCGCGGCGGTATCCAAGAACCAGACCGACTTCTCCACCGCCGCCAACGGCGTGATCATGCGGTTCGCGCCCGACATGACCAAGGAGAACCGTGAGGGCTCCAACTTCCTGCTGATCAACCACGACGCCCCCGAGCACACCAAGCTGCGCCAGATCGTCTCGCGCGCCTTCACCCCGCGCGCGATCCACGCGCTGCACGACGACCTGCAGGCCCGGGCGCGCACCATCTGGGCCGAAGCGGTGGAGTCCGGCAGCGGGGACTTCGTCGAGCAGGTGGCCGCGGAGTTGCCGCTGCAGGCGATCGCCGACCTGCTTGGCGTGCCGCAGGCCGACCGGGGCAAGCTCTTCGACTGGTCCAACCAGCTCATGTCGTACGACGACCCGACCGTCGAGGGCGACCAGATGGTCGCCTTCGCCGAGATCCTGGGCTACTCCATGGCCCTGGCCGACGAGCGGCGCAAGAACCCGCAGGACGACATCGTGACCAAGCTGGTCAGCGCCGACGTGGACGGCCGTGGCCTGACCGACGACGAGTTCGGCTTCTTCATGATCCTGCTGGCCGTCGCGGGCAACGAGACCACCCGCAACGCCATCACCTGGGGCATGCACGCGTTCGCGACCAACCCCGAGCAGTGGGAGACCTTCGTCGCCCAGCGCCCGGGCACCGCGACCGACGAGATCATCCGGTGGGCCACCCCGGTGACCGCCTTCCAGCGCACCGCGGTGCGCGACGTGGAGATCGGCGGCATCCAGGTGCCGGCGGGCGAGCGGGTGGGCCTGCTCTACGCCAGCGCGAACTTCGACGAGGAGGTCTTCACCGACCCCTTCACGTTCAACGTGCTGCGCGACCCCAACCCGCACCAGGCCTTCGGGGGCCACGGCGCGCACTACTGCATCGGCGCCAACCTCGCCCGGATGGAGGTCGACCTGATCTTCAACGCGATCGCCGACAGCGGCGTGCGGGTCGAGCTGCTCGGCGAGCCGGCCCGCCTGCGCAGCGGCTGGCTCAACGGCGTGAAGTCCATGCCGGTCGCCTACCACCGCTGACACACTCCACCCACCCCTGCCCGACACCACTGCTGGACCCCACGCCCGAAGGAGCGCCATGTCCGTCGCCGACGTCCTGCCGGAGGGATTCTCCGACTTCACCGACCCGTTCCTGCTCGAGCGGGGCATCCCGCACGACTCGTTCCGGGCCGCGCGCCAGCAGTTCCCGGTGACGTGGGTGGAGCAGGACAGGGGCACCTACGACGGGATGTCGGAGGAGTCCGGCAGTGGCTACTGGGCGGTGACCAAGCACGCGGACGTGCTGGCGGTCTCGAAGAACTCCAAGGACTGGTCGACCGAGGAGAACGGGGCGATCATCCGGTTCTCCGAGGGGATGCTGCGCGAGCAGATCGAGCTGCAGCGCACGATCCTGCTGAACCAGGACCCGCCCCACCACACCCAGCACCGCGCGATCGTCAGCCGCGGCTTCACGCCCCGCTCGATCGCGGAGCTGGAGGAGACGATGGAGCAGCGCTCGCGCCAGATCGTCGCCGACGCCCTGGCCCAGGGCCGGGGCAACTTCGTCGAGCAGGTGGCCGCCGAGCTGCCGCTGCAGGCGATCGCGGACCTGATCGGCGTCCCGCAGGAGGACCGCCACAAGCTCTTCGACTGGTCGAACCAGATGCTGGCCTCCGATGACCCCGACATCCAGGGTGAGCCCGACGTCGCGGCCGCCGAGATCCTGGCCTACGCGATGATGATGGCCGCCGACCGCAAGGCGAACCCGCGCGAGGACATCGTGACCAAGCTGGTCAACGCCCACAAGGGCGACCGCGGGCTGACCGACGACGAGTTCGGCTTCTTCGTCATCCTGCTGGCCGTGGCCGGCAACGAGACGACCCGGAACGCCATCACCCACGGCATGAACGCCTTCTTCGACAACCCCGACCAGTGGGAGCTGTGGAAGTCTGAGCGCCCCGACACGATGGTCGACGAGGTCGTGCGCTGGGCCAGCCCGATCAGCGTCTTCCAGCGCACCGCCCTGCGTGACACCGAGGTGGGCGGCGTCCCCGTCTCGAAGGGCCAGCGCGTGGGCCTGTTCTACGCCAGCGCCAACTTCGACGAGGACGTCTTCACCGACCCGTTCACCTTCGACATCACCCGCGACCCGAACCCGCAGGTCGGCTTCGGCGGCCACGGCGCGCACTACTGCCTCGGCGCCAACCTCGCGCGCCAGGAGATCCGCGTCATCTTCCATGCCCTGGCCGACCTGGTCCCGGACATCGCCCGGCTCTCCGAGCCCTCGCGGCTGCGGCACGCGTGGGTCAACGGCATCAAGGACCTGCAGGTCTCCTACGCCTGACCCTGACGACGTACGACGCTGGGCGGCCCACGCCGCGGGGTGACCCGCGCCGTGGGCCGTTCGCGGTGGTGGGCCGGGTCAGTCCCGCGCGGTGAGGACGAGCGGGCCGTCCTCGGTGATGGCGACCGTGTGCTCCATGTGCGCGCCCCGGCTGCCGTCGGCGCTGCGCAGGGTCCAGCCGTCGGGGTCGGTGTAGATCTCGTCGGTGGTGTGGAGGAACCACGGCTCGATCGCGATCACGAGGCCAGGCTGCAGCTTGAAGCCGCGACCGGCGCGCCCGTCGTTGGGGATGTGCGGATCCCCGTGCATGGTCCGGCCCACCCCGTGCCCGCCGAACTGGGTGTTGATGGAGAGCCCGGCGGCGCGGGCGACGCCGGCGATGGCCGCGGAGATGTCGCCGATCTTGTGGCCCGGGCGCGCGGCGGCGATGCCGGCCTCGAGCGCCCGGCCGGTGACCTCGATCAGCCGGAGGTCCTCCTCGCGCGGGGTGCCCACGACCACCGAGAGGGCGGAGTCGGAGACCCAGCCGTCGACGGAGGCGGCGAAGTCCACCGACAGCAGGTCGCCGTCGGCGAGGACGTAGTCGTGGGGGAGCCCGTGCAGCACCGCGTCGTTGACGGACGTGCAGAGCACCTTGCCGAACGGCGAGGCCCTGAAGGAGGGGTGGTAGTCGATGTAGCAGGACTCCGCCCCGGCTGCCCGGATCATGTCGTGGGCCAGCGCGTCCAGCTCGAGCAGGTTGACCCCGGGAGCGGCCTTCTCGGCCAGGGCGGAGATGACCGAGGCCACGAAGCGGCCCGCGGGTCGCATCTGCTCGATCTGGGTCGGCGTCCTGAGCTCGATCATGACGCCGACCCTAGCGACCGTGCGGCAGGCCTAGCTGGTCGGCTTGTCCGCGCCGACGACCCACATCGCGAAGAACTGCGACCCACCGCCGTACGCGTGCCCGAGCGCCTTGCGCGCCCCGTCGACCTGGTGCTCGCCCGCCGCGCCGCGCACCTGGAGGGCGGCCTCGCCGAAGCGCAGCATGCCCGAGGCGCCGATGGGGTTGGAGGACATGACACCGCCCGAGCAGTTGACGGGGATCCGGCCCCCCATCGCGGTCTCGCCCGCCTCGGTCAGCTTCCAGCCACCGCCCTCCTCGGCGAAGCCGAGGGACTCCAGCCACATCGGCTCGAACCACGAGAACGGCACGTAGATCTCCGCGGCGTCGATCTCGTCGATGGGCGAGGTGATGCCGGCCTGCTTCCACAGGGCGGCGGCGGCGTCCCGGGAGGCCTGCGGGTTCACCTGGTCGCGCTCGGCGGCCGTCGTGGCCTCCGACCGCATGATGGTGCCGTGGATCCAGGCCGGGTTCGGCGAGGCCTGGGCCGTGTCCTCGTCCACGATGACCAGCGCGCACGCGCCGTCGGAGGAGGGGCAGGTCTCGTCGTAGCGGATCGGGTCCCAGAGCATCTGCGAGGCCAGGACCTGCTCGACGGTCTTCTCCTCGCGCAGGTGCGCGTAGGGGTTCTTCAGCGCGTTGGTGCGGTCCTTGGCGGCGACGATCGCGCCGACGTGGGTGGGAGCCCCGGACCGGCGGATGTAGGAGCGCACGTGCGGGGCGAAGTAGCCGCCGGCACCGGCGTGCACCGGCATGTTGAACGGCACCGGCACCGAGAGCGCCCACATGGCGTTGGACTCCGACTGCTTCTCGTAGGCCACGGTCAGCACGCGCTTGTGCACGCCGGACTGCACGAGGGAGGCGGCCACGATCGCGGTCGAGCCGCCCACGGAGCCGGCGGTGTGCACGCGGAGCAGCGGCTTGCCGGCGGCGCCGAGCGACTCGGCGAGGAACAGCTCGGGCATCATCACGCCCTCGAACAGGTCGGGGGCCTTGCCGACCACGATCGCGTCGATGTCGTCCAGCGTCATGCCGGCGTCCTCGAGCGCGCGGTCGATGGCCTCGCGGCACAGGCCGGCCATCGAAACGTCCGCGCGCTGGGCGCGGTGGTGGGTCTGGCCGACGCCGACCACCGCGGCGGGCTGCTTGGCCATCAGATCGTCCCTTCCAGGGTGCACATGAAGTTCTGCTGCAGCGCCGGCCCGCTGGTCGCGTGAGCGAGCGCCTTGTCGGACTCACCGGCCCAGATCCGGCTGGCGGCCTCGCCGACCCGGATCCCGCCGGCGGAGAACATCGGGTTGCTGGCGAGCGCGCCGCCCGAGGGGTTGACCCGCACGTCGTCGCCGAGACCGGCCTCGCGGCGCAGCACCAGCTCCTGGTGGCTGAACGGCGCGTGCAGCTCGGCGGTGTCGACGCCGCCGAGGTCGAGCGCCGCGGCGCAGCGCCGAGCCGACTCGGAGACCGTCAGGTCGCGCGACATCGTCATCGCGTCGACGTACGTCGACAGCCCGGTCAGCCACGCGGGGCGCTCACGCACCTCGCGGGCCTTGTCGCCGGCGGCCAGTACCAGGGCGGCGGCGCCGTCGGTGACGGGGGCGCAGTCGTGCTTGCGCAGCGGGTCGGCGTACATCGGCCGGGCGAGCAGCTCCTCGATGGACGAGCCGCCCTTGCGCACGGCCCACTCGTTCTTCTCCGCGTCGGTGAGGGAGCGGTTGACGACCTCGGCCATCGCCCGCTCGTCCCAGAGCCCGGCGTCGATGCCGGCGCGGGCCTGGAGGCCCGCGAGCGTCACGGTGTCGGGCCACAGCGGGGTCATGGTGTAGGGCTCCAGCTGCAGCGCGAGCGTGCGGCGCAGCACGCCCGCGGAGGACTTGCCGAAGGCGTAGACCAGGGCGGTGTCGACCTCACCGGTCTGGATCTTGACCCAGGCCTCGTACATCGCCCAGGCCAGGTCCATCTCCACGTGCGACTCGTTGACCGGCGGGATGACGCCGATCGCGTCCACCGCCTGCACGAAGGAGAAGGACCGGCCGGCGAGGTAGTCGGAGGAGCCGGAGCACCAGAAGCCCACGTCGCGCCGGGTCCACCCGGTCTGCTGGTAGCACTCCTCGAACAGCGGGACCAGCAGCTCCACGCAGGTCGGGGACCCGTCGAACTCGGGCATCTGTCGCTGGGCGAACCCGACGACGGCGACGTCTCTCATCAGTTCTCTTCCCGTCTCTTCCGCGGCCTAGAGGTGCTGCTTGTAGGTGTCGAAGTCCGCGTCCGGGTCACCCGTGGGCGCGAAGTGGCTGATGTTCTCGATCGTGGTGCCCCACTCCTCGCGCGGCTTCCACACCGCCTTGACCCGCATGCCCATCCGCACCTGGTCGGCGGGGATGTCGAGGATCAGGTGCAGCACCGCGATGTCGGCGCCGTCGAGCAGCACGTACGCCGAGACGTACGGCGGGGTGATCCGCTGGCCGAGGAACGGCACGTTGACGATGCAGAACGTCGTGACGGTCCCGGTGTGGGAGAGCTCGACCTCCTCGTCGGTCGGTGTCCCGTCGGCGGGGCAGGCCGCTCGGGGCGGGATGTAGACCTTCTGGCACGCGGGGCAGCGCTGCCCGACGATCCGGCCCTCGGCCAGGCCGCGGTAGAAGGCGGACTCCTCGGGGCTGGCGGCGTACACGTAGTCCAGGGAGACCGGCACGACGATGCCGGTGACGGGGTCCACCGCGCCGGCGGGAGCCGCGAGCGGGGCGGGGGAGGTCGGGGCCTCGGAGTCCGAGGGCTCGAAGCAGGCGATGTCGGTGATCGCGCCCACCCGCTCGTCGGCCCAGCGGATCCGCACCCGCATCCCGGTGGAGACCTCGTCGGGGGAGGAGACGTCCAGCGCGTGGAGCAGCGGCCTGGTCGCGCCGTCCAGGGTGACCAGGGCGTAGGCGAAGGGGCGGTCGAAGGGCTGGTGCTTGACCGGCTCCGGCACCCAGGTCCACGAGGTCACGGTGCCCTCGGAGGAGACCTCGACGAAGTCCTCCAGGGCGTGGTGGGTCGCCGGGTCGTACTCCGGCGGCGGGACGACGACCTGTCCGTCGGAGGTCCGACCGGCCACGACGACGCCGTCGCGCAGGCCGGTCAGGAAGCGTCCGAGGACGGGTCCGGTGGATCGGGTGTAGTCGAAGGCGACCGTCACCGGTGCCGACAGGGTGCGGGACATGAGATGAAACTAGAACGTGTTCTATGCCGAAGGCAACTGTTCTGGCAGGGTGTCCACCATGAAACTGGGACTTCAGCTGGGCTACTGGCAAGCGCAGATGCCGACGCACCACGGCGACCTCGTGCAGGCGGCCGACGAGTCCGGCTTCGACGCGATCTTCACCGCCGAGGCCTGGGGCTCCGACGCCTTCACGCCGCTGGCGTGGTGGGGGCGCGAGACCAGCAACGTGCGGCTGGGCACCTCGATCGTGCAGATGTCCGGACGCACCCCGACGTCGATCGCGATGCACGCCCTGACCCTCGACCACCTCTCGGGCGGCCGCCTGGTCCTCGGCATGGGCGTGAGCGGCCCCCAGGTGGTGGAGGGGTGGTACGGCCAGCCGTTCGCCAAGCCGCTGGCCCGCACCCGCGAGGTCGTCGACATCATCCGCCAGGTGCTGCGCCGCGAGGGTCCGGTCACCAATCCCGGCCCGCACTACCCGCTGCCCTACGCCGGTCCCGGCTCGGTCGGCCTGGGGAAGCCGCTCAAGCCGATCACCCACCCGCTGCGGGCCGACGTCCCGATCTGGCTGGGCGCCGAGGGCCCGAAGAACGTCGCGCAGACCGCCGAGATCGCCGACGGCTGGATCCCGATCTTCTACACGCCCAAGTCCGCCGGCATGTACCAGCCGTGGCTCGACGAGGGCTTCGCGCGCCCCGGCGCCCGGCGCACCCGTGACGAGTTCGAGATCGCCGCCACCTGCCACCTCGAGATCGTCCCCGACGCCGACGCCAAGCGCCGGGCGTTGGACGCGATGAAGCCCTTCGCCGCGCTCTACATGGGCGGGATGGGCGCCGCGGAGATGAACTTCCACAACCAGGTCTTCATCCGCATGGGGTACGAGGAGGTCGCCACGAAGGTGCAGGAGCTCTACCTCGCGGGCAAGAAGGACGAGGCCACCGCGCTCATCCCCGACGAGCTGGTCGAGGACCTCCACATCATCGGCACGCCCGCGGAGGTCAAGGACAAGGTCGCGGAGTGGCAGGACACCGGCGTCACCACGCTGCTGGTCAGCCTCCACACCCCTGACGAGGTACGCCGGGTGGCGGAGCTCCTGGCCTGAGGGCCCGAGCGCCGCGGGGTCCGGAGCCGCCGGCCGCGGCGCTGGACCGAAACTGGAACACGTTCTAGTCTCACCGCCATGACCGCGACCGAGACCCAGCACGAGGGCACCCTGCGCACCGGCACCCACAACGGCCACCTCATGGTCGCCGCCCTGCAGCGGCACCGCACGAGGCCGGTGATGCACCTGGGCGACACGGTCCTCACCGGCGGCGAGACCGCGGCCCGGATCAGCCAGTACGTCCAGGCCTTCGAGTCCCTCGACGCCGGCCGCGGCACCGCCGGGGCGCTGCTGGCTCTCAACCGTCCCGAGGTGCTGTTCATCCTCGGCGCGGGCCAGACCCAGGGCTACCGCCGCACCTCGCTGCACCCCCTCGGCTCGCTCGACGACCACGCCTACGTCATCAACGACGCCGAGATCAGCGTCCTGGTCGTCGACCCGGTCTTCACCGAGCGGGCCGTGGGCCTGCTCGAGAAGTGCCCGGGCCTCGAGCAGGTCCTCACGATCGGTCCCGTCCCCGCGGCGCTGGCCCACGTCGGCCAGGACCTCGTCGCCGCCGCCGCCCAGTTCGAGCCGCGGCCGCTCGAGGCGGTCCTGCTCCCGCCCGACCACATCACCTCGATCACCTACACCGGTGGCACCACCGGCAAGCCCAAGGGCGTCATCGGGCTCTCGCAGTCGTTCTCGACGATGACCGCGGTGCAGCTCTCGGAGTGGGAGTGGCCGGAGAACCCTCGCTTCCTCATGTGCACCCCGCTCTCGCACGCGGGCGCCGCCTTCTTCACCCCGACCGTCATCAAGGGCGGCGAGCTCTTCGTCCTGACGAAGTTCGACCCCGCCGAGGTGCTCCGCACGATCGAGGAGCAGCGGATCACCGCCACGATGCTGGTGCCCTCGATGCTCTACGCCCTCATGGACCACCCCGACAGCCGCACCCGCGACCTGTCCTCCCTGGAGACGGTCTACTACGGCGCGTCGGCGATCAACCCGGTCCGGCTCAAGGAGGCGATCGAGCGCTTCGGCCCGATCTTCGCCCAGTACTACGGCCAGTCCGAGGCCCCGATGGTCATCACCTACCTCTCCAAGGGCGACCACGCCGAGGCCGTCGCCACCGGCAACGACGCCCGGCTCTCCTCGTGCGGGCGCCCCGCGGCGATGATCCGCACCGCGCTGCTGGACGAGGAGGGCAACCAGGTGGCGGTGGGCGAGCCCGGCGAGATCTGCGTGGCCGGCCCGCTGCTCTCCGGCGGCTACTGGAAGCTGCCCGAGGTCACCGCCGAGACCTTCCATGACGGCTGGATGCACACCGGTGACGTGGCCCGCGAGGACGAGGACGGCTTCTGGTACATCGTCGACCGCACCAAGGACATGATCGTCACCGGCGGCTTCAACGTCTTCCCGCGCGAGGTCGAGGACGTCGTGGCCGAGCACCCCGCGATCGCCCAGGTCGGCGTCATCGGCACCCCGCACGAGAAGTTCGGCGAGGCCGTCACGGCCATCGTCGTGCTCCGCGAGGGTCACGCGCTCACCGACGAGGTCGTCCACGAGATCCAGGAGATGGTCAAGGAGCGCAAGGGCTCGGTCCAGGCGCCCAAGCAGGTGATCGCCATCGACGCGCTCCCGCTCACTGGTCTCGGCAAGCCGGACAAGAAGGCGCTGCGCGCACGGTTCTGGACCGGGGACCGCTCCGTCGGCTGAGCCTGGTTCGGCTCCCACCGTCCGGGCCCGACCGCCGCCGCCATGCTCACCAGACCTGCCGGGGCCTCCCGCTCCCCTCAGGACCCGGGGATCCGGGACCCCGGCGATCAGGCGGGCAGGCGGCGGTCAGTTCGGCGTGGCCGGCAGGCGGACCCGGTCCCGACCGGCCCGGCGCGCCCGCCGGCGTGCCGAGCGCCCGGGCGGGTCGACCACCACCTGGAGGTGCACGGACTCCTCCGGCAGGCACCGGGCCAGGTCTGCGGCGAGCGTGAGCACGAGCGACTCGAGCTCGCGGGGATCAGCCCCCTCGCCCAGCTCGCCCTGCGCCCGCACCACCAGTGCGCCTCGGTGAGTGATCGCCGACGTGCGCACCGACTCGAGGTCGCCCTGCTCCTCGACCGCCGCGCCCACGGCGGCCGCGAGGCTGTCGAGGTCGAGCCGCAGCATGCCCGTGGGAGCACTCCCGTTGAGCCGCACCGACGTGCGACGTGGGACCGGCGCGTGCATCAGAGCCCACACGAGGACCAGCAGCAGAGCGAGCGCGGCACCGGCGAGCAGGGACCAGGCAAGCCAGACTGGTCCGTCCCCGACCGCCACCCGTGAGGCGTCGACACGATCGCCGAAGCCTGCCGGCAGGACCCCGCCCCACCAGGCGACCAGGGCCACGCCTCCGCCGAGGGCGGCCACACCCGCGACGCCCGCGACCAGCCGGTCCACTGCACCCCTGCGCCTCATCACGGCTCTCCTTCGCGTCGGGGGCGTGCCACCCGCAGGGTCGTGCGGGTGGGTACGGCGGGGAGCGACGCGGACACCTCGTCGCGCAGGCGCGCGAGGTCAGGAGCATCGCTGCCGAGCGTTCCCACCTCCAGCACGAGCCGACGTCGCGTCGTGCGGATGCTGCGCACCTCCAGGACCCCAGGTTGACGGTCGGCGTGCCGATGCGCCAGCAGGGCCAGGGCCCGCGGCTCCCACCAGAGCGAGGAGGTGCTCTCCTCGACCCGGGCGTCAGACACGTGGGTGCGGCGACGGGGGAGCACCGCCCCGGCGACCAGCCACCCCCCGAGCGTCGACAGCGTGGCGCCGGCGAGCAGCACGACGAGGTGGTCGGAGCGGAGACCGTCCGCCCGCTCCGCGGCCAGGTCGACCCACGCCTGACCGTGCGACAGGCCCCAGGTCACGGTGACGGCCTGTCCGGCCAGGACGGCGGCGACCGCCAGCAGCAGCACGACCGCGGCGGCTCGCGACCGCGCGGGCGGGGGGCCCGAGGGCGGGCTCGGGGCGGTGAGTGGTCGGCGCCCTCCGCTTCGGAGGGCGCTCCGGCGCGAGAGGATCCCCATCACGGCCTCCTCAAGGTAGGTCGGGACAGCACCACGACGTCGACGTCGACCTCGAGGACCGGCAGGCCGGTCATCTGTGTCGTGCGCGCGGCCACCCGGTCGCGCACCTGTGCTGCCAGGTCGGCCAGCGGTGCGGGCCAGCCGGCGCCCACGACCACCTGGAGCAGCACACCCCGGCCCCGGGTGCGCACCGCGACGCTGGGCAGGCTGCGGCCCACCATCCGTCGCTCCGACAGCGTGCCCGGCACCTCGGTGGCGGCTCTCTCGGCCACGTGCTGGACCGCCACCACGCGCAGGTCCGTCCAGCCCCTCGCATCGCCGGCCGTCGTCGGGTCGGGAGCAGGGCTGGCGACCCGGCCCACCGCCCGGTCAGCCACGACGGTCGCGCAGGGCCCGGGCGAGGTCGATCTCGCCGTCGACGTGGGCGCCCCAGAGGTAGCCGCCGCCGCCCAGCACGATCGCGAGCAGGAGGCCGACGATGCCACCGGAGACGACGGCGATGGTGAGGAGCAGGCCGGCCAGCAGGCCGAGGGTGGACGTGGTCATGGATTCTCCTGTGCATCGGGGCCGCGAGGGCCGGGGATCTCAGAGGTCGACGTAGCGCCGCGCGCCGGGCCAGCCGGACGGCACCAGGGCCCGCCCGCGGCGGACAGCCCTGGCACCGGTCCCGCCCACCCGGCGCAGGGTGCGGCGGGTCC
>FWWL01005277.1_pt1 | contig 20376 bp, 19 predicted proteins | sample 2228331 | NCBI WGS metagenome assembly FWWL01 (sample SAMEA103939775, study PRJEB20133) | metagenome | reverse complement strand
CAGAACCACCAGGTCTTCTGTCGGGATTCTGACTTCCTGCAGACAGCAGTAAATCCCATATGTTCATTGAAAAGATTGTTACTTTAACAGCTTTTTTGTATCCGTTAGGGGCATAACCCACACTGTAAATTATCTTCTCAAAACCGGCACTTCCTTCTGTGACTTTGAAACGACATCTGCCTTCACTGCCGAAATCAATCTCCATTATCTGGTTCATATAACTTTCAGGAAAAGATTTAGTCTTCAGGAGCCATGTCACATGATCAACGCCGGCGTCTGCAAGATTCAGCGCTTTCTGGTAGGATCTGTACTCAATTATCTTTTGATTTGCATTTTGAAGGAGCACAATAAGACCGAATGTAACGCCTATCAAAAGCAACGTGGCTCCAGCAACAGCAATCAGAGCTGCACCCTGTTCTTTCTGGATCAGACATTTAAACATTGGGCACTCCTAAATATTAAAGTTCCTCAAGCTAACAGTCTCTTTCAAACGTAATGGAGCCGGTTCGGAGTTCAGATCGTCATCTAAAATAATCTGAATTACAATTGATCTTGACTGCGATTTTCTGAGAGTCGTGTCTGTTATTACCTGGTTATTCTCACCAAGATAGGTAAAAAGCGGAACATTCATATCCTGGTTTCTGACATTTCGTGTAAGGACTTTTTCACGACCATCAACAATCATATAAATACTTCTGTTATAGATCCTGAACTCGACCGTAGAATAAACATTATCCTGTTGAGATCTTTCCACTGAAAACCTCAGATAGTTATCATCTGTCTGTGAAAGCACCATAGCCTGTCTTATATATCTTGACATTACTCTCATCGTTGATGTGCCAGAATCAGAGAATGATGTCATCTTTAGAGATGTATTTGCACCTCTCATTCCAACCTGGAGCGCACCAAAAATTGAAATGAGGAGCAAAACTGCCAGAGCAGCCGCCCAGACAAGCTCAACGAGAGTATAACCGTTTTCAGGTTTAAAATAATTTTTATTTTTCATTGCACATAAACCCAATCGCTCTCGTTTTTCAGCGTGGAATTACTCCATGCCTTTACTTTATAAGCAACACCATTAGCCCACCCTTTTGAAACTGTATACTGTATTAAAGATGGCGAGAGGTTGTCTGCGACAATAGTCTCACCGGTTGAAGTCTTTTTCCAGACCTGATATTTTGTAATGCTTTCCCATGATGGTGCAGGTGTCCATTTTAGAATAGCATCTTTTCCTGATCTCGTAACAGTAAGATTAATTTTTGTTTTGAACGAAATCCAGTTGCTCTGTGGACTGTATTTTTCATAACTTACGCCTCTGCAGTACGCCCAGTAAAAACTCCAGGGAAGAAGGCCTTTTATTTCTCGCTGAGCATACTCCTGAGTTACTTCAGATATATCAAGATCAACAGTGGCTGTTAAAGTGGATATATCAAAGCTCGGAGAAATACCCCAGTATTTAAATTGATAGCTTGAGACTCTGTCCAGGCCGTCGTTGATTATCGTCCATTTGAATGTTGATGAATCTTTACCGGCGCTCACAAAATATAACACCGGTGTTTCAGTGGGGGCCGAGTTATCTACAATATAGTACCAGCTCCTCGAGCTCGTCCCTCCACGTGCTTCGTAAGCAAAAGCCTGAATTTCATAGCGCCCGTCCGGAAAGAGAGTTGTATCCCAGTAGTATGTCATCTGAGCACTTGATGAGTGTGGCTGAATTTGATCGAGTCTACCGGCAAGATTGTTTCCTATTCGTACTTCAAGAGCCGAAAAAAGCATCGAGTTTTCTGATATAGATATACTAATAGGCACTGTTCCATAAATCCTGGAGTCAGGAGATGGCGAAGGTGGAACCAGGAGTTCGGGTGGAGGTGGAATAATGATTTTTCCAGGTGAACGCTTTGAAGCATGAGAAACGAGCGTGGCAACTGAGTATCTGCCAGGCTTTGGTCTATCCCAGCGAAGTTCAATTCCTATCCGTTTATAATCATTATTTACCGGTGTGTTTGGGTCATCTACCCAGCTAATGCTGTATTTTATCTTCATAGCGATCGTTCCGGATTGAGTGGTAACTTCTCTATCAAATATTCCTGAAGGCTCGTTTTCACCAGGGGTTTTAAATCCTATCAGATCAAAATCCATAGTTCTAATTCGTTCAACTTCAGCGGCAGCGATTTGAGCAGCAATCTGGTTTGCCTTCGCCTGCATCGACAGATTGCTTATTGAACCAACAAGATAAACCAGTCCTGAAAGCGCAACAGAAGCAATTAGTGCAGCTATAAGAACTTCAACAAGAGTAAAAGCTGATTCCTGTTTTAAGCATTTCTTTAAGAATTTCATATATATATTATCGACTTTTTTAAAAAAAACTTCAGTTTAATTACTCTCCAATGGATTTGAGGTACCAGCTCACAACAGAAGGTCCCCAGATAAGCACAATAAGGGCTCCCGCTGATAAGAAAGGACCAAGAGGTAAATACTCTTCTTTGTGCAGTTTTTTTACATATAAACCGAAAGGCAGCGCAAGAAGATAAGCAAAAAATAATGAGAGGGGCGAATAAAAACCAAGGAATATTCCGAGCGTAAGTCCGAGCTTTATATCGCCCATCCCAATGCCTTCTTTCCTGTAAAATATCAATCCGATTACGTATAAAGTTAAAGAAACGAGCGCAAATGCAAGCATCCCGCCCAGCGCAAACCTTACGCCAGCCTTCCCAGCAAGAGGCAGAACGGGCTTTTCGACAATCTCGCCAATAAAAGCAACCGATAAACTGAGAAGCGCAAAAGGAAGGCTTAAAACATTCGGAATTATCTTATGCTCAAGATCAATAACTGAGATAATAAGAAGGAAATACAGAAAAGCCGCAGAAAGCAGAGCTTTATCAACAGCCCTGAAATAAATACTCGAAAAAATAAAAAGGAATCCAGATAAGAGTTCAATGACCGGATACCTGATCGATATTACTGCCCCGCAGTTTCTGCATCTTCCTTTAAGAATAATATAGGATAAAACCGGAATGTTGTCGTACCACTTAATTGGCAGGTTACATGCTGTGCAGCTTGAGGGAGGATATACGATGCTTAATCTGCGCGGGATTCTGTATATAAGAACATTCGCAAAGGAACCGAATATGAGACCAAAAATCAAAAATACGATGTGTCTGAAAAACATAGTGTGAATGTTAACAAAAAAAGAGCCCCTTAAAAAGGGGCTCTCTCAACTGGTTATAAAAACCTATCCAGGTATTAATAGTCGTGGCCAGGATAGTTTCCAGGGCAGACTGCGCTGATTCCCTGAGGATTAGCAATGTCACCTGTAAGATCATAAACTGTCTGGCCTGCTCCAAGTGCTCTTGCCCTCGGGCATTCAGGAGCTCTCTTCAAGAAACCACCAGCAACCAAAGGATGACTATTGTCTACTGTGTCTACAAAACCGCTTGGAAGTGCGTCGTAAGAAGCATAATAGGTCTGGACTGCGCCGTCAATTGTTCTCAAGTTTGACTGACAGGTTCTTCTCCATGCGCTCTCACGAGCTGATGAAAATACAGGAACTGCTATAGCAACAAGAATTGCGATAATAAGTACGACTACCATCAGCTCGATGAGTGTAAAACCTGATTCCTTCTTAAACATTTATCTCACCTCCCTTCCTCTATAATTTGCTTCTGAATTTATATATCGACCTGTAAATGAAAGAACTTTAACAATTTTTTGAATTTTCTGGCTAATTTGATATTTTGCCTATTTTGCTGCAGTTATGAGTCGCAGGAAGGAGCGCGAAAAAATGTTTTTTCTCTAAAATCGATGTCAGTATTGATGTGATTAAGGTTAAACTTCTAACCCTGCTGGTTCATCACAGCAATAATCTGGAACATAGGAAGATACAGTGAAATAACGATACCGCCTATCATGAGCCCCATAAAAATCATGAGAAGTGGCTCAAGAAGTGAAGTCAATGATTCAACCATAGTGGTTACTTCTTCATCATAGAAATCAGCAATCTTTTTAAGCATGGTATCAAGAGCTCCTGTCTCTTCACCTACGGATATCATCTGAACCACCATCGGCGGAAAGACAGGTGATTTCGATAGTGGCTTGGAGATGCTCTCTCCCTCCTTGATGCTCGTCCGTGCCTCTTTAATTGCCTTAGTAACTACCGAGTTTCCAGCAGTATCAGCAACTATATCGAGCGACTGCAGGATAGGAACACCGGAGCTTACAAGAGTCGAGAAAGTTCTGGCAAATTTTGCAATCGACATCTTTTTGATGAGATTTCCAAAAATAGGCAATTTGAGCTTTAAAGAATCCAGAAAATACTTGCCACGCTCGTTCCTGTTAACCATCTTTAAACCGTACACAAAGCCGAAGATAAAAAGTAAAATAAGCCACCACTTCGTTTTAATAAAATTTGATAGGTTGACGAGCATCTGGGTTGCAGCGGGCAGATCACCACCAAGAGATTCGAACATTCCTTTAAAGATTGGTACAACAAATACTATCATCACCGTGGCAATGATTAGTGAAAAAGCAAATACAGCAGAAGGATAAGTCAAGGCTGATTTAACCCTTGCTTTAATGCCTGCTTCCTTTTCAAAATGCTCTGCAAGTCTCTCCAGAACTTCGTCAAGGACGCCACCGGCTTCACCGGCTCTCACCATATTTACAAAGATAGGGGGAAATATTTTTTCCTGCTTTGCAAGAGCCTCTGAAAGTGACAGGCCCGCTTCAACATCTTTTCGAACCTGTTTAATTACTTCAACCAGTGTTGGATTTTGAGTTTGCTCTGCAAGGATCGCAAGTGCTCGTGTAATGGAGACTCCTGAATTAATCAACGTTGCAAACTGACGGGCAAATACTGTAAGGTCACCCAGCTTAACTTTTTTTCTGAAGCCGGGAAGTGAAAATGACAGTGCCTCTTTTTTTTCAGAGACTTCAAGAACAATATAACCCATAGAACGCAGTTTTGCCGAAACGGCGGCAGCGCTTTCAGCCTCGATTGCTCCGCTGATCAATTTTCCTGATTTATCCCTGACCTTGTAAGAAAATGTTGCTGCCAACCTAAACACCCCTGATTAGCTGCTTTAAAGATGCCGGATCCTGACACTTCTCTAAAGCAGTTTCATAAGTTATCCATCCTCTTCTTACCAGATCGGCAAGCGCCATGTCAAGTGTCTGCATTCCATATTTCTGTCCTGTCTGTATTGCAGTATAAATCTGGTGGGTTTTTCCTTCTCTGATAAGATTTCTGATGCCGGCTGTGGCAACAAGGATTTCACAGGCTACCACTCTACCCTTTCCGTCGGATGTCGGTAAAAGCTGCTGAGCAATAATTCCCTGAAGGCAACCTGACAGCTGAATTCTGACCTGCTGTTGCTGATGTGGCGGAAATACGTCAATGATTCTATCTATTGTTTGAGGGGCATCAACTGTGTGAAGAGTGGCAAATACCAGGTGCCCTGTTTCTGCAGCAGTAAGAGCTGTTTGAATAGTCTCGAGGTCTCTCATCTCGCCAATAAGAATAACATCAGGATCCTGCCTTAGAGCATACTTAAGAGCGTTTGCAAAAGAATGCGTATCAGAACCTACTTCGCGCTGATTTACTACTGACCTTTTGTGTGGATGCAAGAATTCGATCGGGTCTTCAATTGTTATGATGTGACAGCTTCTTGTTTCATTGATGATATTAATGAGCGCTGCCAGCGTCGTTGATTTTCCTGATCCGGTCGGACCGGTAACAATCACGAAACCACGCGGCTTCATGGCAAATTCCTGAACCACTGAAGGAAGCCTGAGCTCGTCGATTGAAGGTATTTTTACAGGAATCGATCTGAAAGCTGCAGCAACAGTACCGCGCTGATAATATGTATTTACTCTGAATCTTCCCTTTCCCGGGATTGAATAGGAAAAATCGTATTCCCAGTTTCTTTCAAAAACGTCTCTCTGTTCCTGGGTAAGAATAGAGTAGATGAGATCTCTAGTGTCATTTGGAAGAAGCTTTGGATAATCGAGAGCCTTAAGCTCTCCATGAATTCGTACGATTGGAGGAAGGCCAGTAGTGATGTGAAGGTCGCTTGCCCCGAGTTCGAGCGTTTTAATTAATAATTCATCGATGTTTAATCCGCTCTTTGTCTGCATAAAATCACCTTTCTTAATTATCGTCTTATTGGTTTCAAACTTTAAATATCTCTATCAGACAGTAACTCGAAGGACTTCCTCGACTGAGGTAATCCCCAGCTTTGCTTTCAGCAGACCATCTTCTCTTAAAGTCCTCATGCCATGTGCTTTAGCTACCTCTCTTATTCTTTCAGTAGGCGCTTTCTTTGCGGCCATCAGCTCTATTTCTTCGTTGACAAGCATTATTTAGTAAATTCCGATACGGCCTTTATAGCCCGTATTACTGCACTTCGGACAGCCTCTCGGTCTATAGAGAACTGTAACTTCTTCAGGATTTGGAAATCTCAGCTCTTTTAAGAAATCTTTCTTGGGCGTATAAGGTTCCTTGCATTCCGGACACAACCTTCTTGCAAGCCTTTGTGCCTGAACACATCGGACAGCTGAAGAAACCAGGAATGGTTCAACTCCCATCTCAATTAACCTTGAAATCGCGGAAGGTGCATCATTTGTGTGGAGCGTGCTGAGAACAAGATGCCCGGTCAGTGCAGCTTCTACTGCAATTTTTGCTGTTTCTTTATCTCTTATCTCTCCGACCATGATCACATCAGGTGCAGCTCGAAGAGCTGCTCTTAAGACTCTTGCAAAATTCAGCCCAGCTTTTGGATTTATCTGAACCTGGTTTATTCCTTTAAGGCGATATTCAACTGGATCTTCAACTGTTATGATGCTTTTTTCCGGCACATTCAGAACGTTAAGAGTTGCATAGAGCGTTGTGGATTTACCGGATCCTGTTGGACCGGTTATAAGAATCGCTCCATAAGTTTTTTTGTAAGCCTGTTCATACATCTTGAGCGAGTCTTCGAGAAAACCGAGGTCTTCAAGCCTGAGCATTATGTTTTCTTTTGAGAGAACTCTTAGAACCACTCTTTCTCCGTAGATAGTGGGCAGGGTAGCGACACGAAAGTCATACACTTTTCCGCTGATATTCACAGCACAGTGGCCATCCTGAGGTTTTCTTCTTTCAGCAATATCGAGATTTGCCATTATTTTGAAGCGTGAGATTATTGCTGCCTGCAGCCTCTTCGGAGATCTCATTACCTCGTGGAGCACTCCATCTATTCTGTATCTTACTCTGACGTCTCTTTCCATAGGCTCAATGTGGATATCAGAGGCTCTGGACTTCACCGCTCTTGCAATGATGTGGTTTACAAGCTTAACAATAGGGGCTTCCTCGGATATAACAGATATTTCAGAAAGCTTCATCGAATCGTCTTCTTCGCCTATCAAGTTTTCAATTTCTTCGCCAACCTCAACTATTTCAGCCATCTTAAAGTATCTTGAAATCAGATCCTCGATTTCGTCTTCATCAGCTTTTACCGGCTTTATATCGAAACCTGTAAGCACAGAAAGTGTATCGACTGCAAAAACATCAGTCGGGTTTGCCATAGCAACGATTAATTCCCCACCATCAAATCCGATAGGGATTGCCTTATGTTTTCTTGCTATATCTTCAGTGATTGTCACCGCTGCATTAGGATCTACATTGAATTTAGTGAGATCAACGGTTTCAATGGTTGAGGTGGCTGTCAGCAATTTGTGGTCCGGAATATCCTCAATAACTTCCTCGGTTTTTGCAGCTTCGGCTGGTTCTTCTACAAGTGGTTTGTAATAAAGGTCTATAGCGACGTCTATCTCATCCTTTATAGCGACCGATGTTTTTATTTCCATGCCTGTGAGCGATTTTATTTCTTCTATCGCTATAATGTCCCTCGGGTTTGCCATCGCAAGGACAAGAGTGTTTCCTTCGATTTTTACCGGAAAAACACTGTATTTTCTGGCGATATCTTCTGAAAGCGTCGCTATTGCTTTCTCGTCAGGTTGGAACTGTGTAAAATCGATGAAAGGAAGTCCTATTTGCTCTGCAATCTTTTTAGCAAGCTCTTTCTGGTCAATAAATCCAAGATAAACAAGGGCAGAGCTCAGAGGAAGTCCCATTTTCTTACGGAGCTCTTCAGCTTCCCTGAGCTGGGCGTCAGTTATCAACCCTGATTCGATAAGAATGTCTGATAAACTCTTTTTTGCCATCTCACAATTAATATCGTCCTATTAAGTATTCCTCTTCATAATTTCTGAGAATTTTCTCAAACAACTTCTCTATTGCTGACTTCACATCAATTACTTTTCTTGGGTCAAGCGTTATGATTTCATCATCATTCAATTCAAGAGTTGTTTTGATCTGCTGAATTAGATCGGATGCATCTCTGTACAAATCCAGTTTCGTAAATCCTACAATAAACGGCAGGCTTGTGATTTTTCTTGTCATACTGAAGTGTGAGACAATCTTGGGAATATCATATCCACCTACAGGAATGAGATAAATATAACCCATAGCACCTTTATTTATAATTTCCCACATGAAAGAGAATCTTTCCTGACCTGGAAGCCCGTAAACATATATTCTATGGCCTGTTTTCAGGGTAATAAGACCGAAGTCAAAAGCTATGGTTGTTTCCCTATCGGATACTCTTACATCTGTGGATAGGGGTGTTATTTCGCTTGATGTTTTAACGAACGTTGTTTTTCCAGAATCAGGAAGTCCGGCAATAAAGATCTTGATTGTAGAGAGTCTTTGCATAAGAAGTATTATCTCATAATTCTTTCAGCGATTTCAGGATATTTTCAAGCTCAGCTTTCGTATCGGGAGAAAGATTTGTCTCTCCGGGTGAATTAGTTGTTAACGCCGCAAGCTCATCAATAAGATTGTAATCTTCTGATATATCTATTTTCTCTTCTATGTCCTCTGTTTCTACTACCTCTTCTTTTTTCTGCTTTTCTTCGATTTCTTTTACAGTTTCTTCAACTTTGGCCAGCTCTTCGATTTTTGAGGGTGCTTCAGTAACTTCTTCAGTCTTTTGGGGTTCTTCTATTTCTTTCACAACGATCAAACCTTTTTCAAGCAGGCTCGTCGCAACCTGAATTGCCATAGAAACGGTGAGCCCTGAATTTCTGGCAACCTCTTCAGGTGTTGAGCCAGGCCTCATATTGCTAACAAATCTCCACTCTTTGCTTGTAAGAATAACGTCGTCATCATTTATATCAGCATTGAAATACAGTTTTCTGTTAAGGTCTCTTGCGTATTTAGAAAACTTCTTAAAAACATCAGCTCTCTTTCTGCAGCACGACAGAAACTTATTAAAATCAGAAGAAAGTCCCCAGTCCTCACCTGATCTTTTTTCGCCAGCCTTAAAAATAAACTCTCCTTCCTCCCAGGAAAACACTTCAGCCGCAATGCTGCACAGTGTCTCAAGAAGAATTTCTTTTATTGCTTCTGCCTGTTTTTCACTCACCTGTACAGAATCAAGCGGGTATTTCTTACCACTCTTGATTTCTTTTACCGTTTCTTCATCGAGTATTCCCGACTTCAAGATTTGCTCTGTTACAGATACAGGATTTCTGCTGTTATAAATGTAATATAGATTTCCCTGCCTGAAATAGAATATAACTGTATCAGGACCTTTCTTTACTTCAAAGGCTCCTGTCTTCTTACCGGCATTGATAAAGGTCATTATCTCTTCAATTTTGAAATCCCTCAAGTTGCCTTTAAGGGCCATCTATTATTACCTCTTTAAATCATTTTTTCGAGACGAGCTCTGCAATTGATTTTTTCAGCGAATTTAACTCGTAGAACACGAGACCGAGCTTTGCATATTTTGAGGTGCCTACGACCAAGAGCATGTCATCTGAAACTGAGCTTAAAAGAACGTATCCGTTCTTACCTTCAACAAAAACAGTCTCAAGATTTCCCTTGCTGAGTTCCTGAGAAGCCCTTTCGCCAAGCGAGAGTATTGCTGCGCTCATAGCCCCTAATTTCTCATCGCTTGTGCCTTCTGGCATCTGAGATGCAATAACAAAACCGTCGCTTGAAACAAGAGCAGCCGTCTCAAAATCAGGTGAGACATCAAGAAGCGATCTTAAAAGTGAATTTAACTCCTCAACTTTAAATTTAGTCACCATGACCTCATCTCCCCTTTCGCCTTCTCGAAGGCTTTCGGAATCTATAACTTCTTCTTCTATTTTTTCTTCAGTTGTATAGATTTGAGCTTCTTTCTCTGGTTCCTCAACTTTTTCAGGTTCTTCCGTTACCTGATATTCAACTTCGCCCGTTTCTTCCTCTGCTACTGCTTCATTTTCGGGCACTGATTCTGATTCTTCAGATTCTTCGAGTGCTTCAGGTTCAGCCTCCTTAGCAGCAGTCTCTGCTTCAGAATCGACCACAATTACTTCGCCTTCTTCAGCAGACCCAGCTACTATTTCTTCATCAGGTTCATGAAGATTTTCTTCAATAAGCGTGGAAGGCTCGATTACGTTTTCAGGATTGATGTCGGGCTCCCTATCAAGTATGCTCTGAAATTCGTTTTCATCGCTTATTTCTGATGCTTTCTCCTGTTCTTCTCTCATCTCGACGATATCATCGATCTCGCTATCAAGAAATTCAAATTCTGCTGTATCAAGTATTTCGATATCATCAACCAGATTGAAATCCCCCTCTATCTGAGAAAGGTCCCACTCGTTTTTTTCGATCATAATTATCACCTACCTCATTAATTATGATATAACTCTTAACACTTCTTCAACAGAAGTTTCTCCGTGCATTGCTTTTATAAGTCCGTTTCGGCGAAGAGGGATTGTTCCCTGCTTCATTGCAAGCTGCATAATTTCCTCAGATGTTGCTCGCTCAAGAACAAGCTCCCGAATTTCATCGGTGTTTACAAGCACCTCATACAATCCTGTTCTTCCCCGGTAGCCTGTGCCTGAACAGTAATCACATCCCCTTGCTCTGTACAAAGTATCTATCATACTTATATCTTCGTCAGTATAGCCAACAGACTTGAGAAATTCGGGTTCCGGCTTATAAGGCTCCTTACAGTGGTCGCACAGACGCCTTGCAAGCCTTTGAGCTACGATGCAGTCAATAGCTGAAGAGATAAGGAAAGGTTCAATACCCATCTCAATCAGTCGCGTAAATGCTGAAGCAGAGTCATTTGTGTGCAGAGTTGAAAGTACCAGGTGTCCTGTCAGAGCTGATTCAATAGCAATCAGCGCTGTTTCGACATCACGAATTTCTCCGATCATTACCACATCCGGATCATTGCGCAGAATGGATCTCAAAGCCGCTGCAAAAGTGAGACCGGCTTTCGGATTCACCTGCACCTGGTTGCAACCTTCGAGTCTGTACTCAACGGGATCCTCAACGGTAATAATGTTTCTTGAAACATCGTTGATTAAGTTCAACGAAGCGTAAAGTGTTGTGGTTTTTCCCGAGCCTGTTGGTCCTGTAACGATTACCGCACCCCAGGGTTTTGTAACCGAAGCTTTAAACTTTTCAAGTGCCTCAGGTAAGAATCCAAGCTCGTCAAGAGAAATCATTATGCTTTCTTTCTTCAGTATTCTTAAGACTGCGGTCTCACCATAAATTGTCGGATAAGTTGCCACACGGTAATCGATAGTGCTTGAATCAACGATAAGGCTGATTCTACCGTCCTGCGGAACTCTTTTTTCTGCTATATCCATTCCTGCAAGAATTTTTATTCGAGTGATAAGCCCGAGCTGAGCACTTTTAGGAAGCTTCATGACTTCATGATAGACCCCATCGATTCTATACCTTACCCTGACTTCATCTTCCTGTGCCTCGATAGCAATATCCGATGCTCTTGCACGCACTGCTTCGGTAAGAATTGCGTTTGCAAGTTTAACAATGGGAGCATTTTCAGAGTCTAATTCTTCAACTGCCTTTGCCTGCTCGCTCTCGGTTTCAACGAGATCCTGCAGCTCGCTTACCTCTGAATCCATTCTCACGTGCTGCTCAATTGCGTTAAGAATTTCTGTCTCAGTACTTACTGCTGCTTCGATCTCGTATCCGGTAAGCAACCTTAAATCATCTACAGCAAAGACATTTGATGGGTCTGAAATGGCAATGTGAAGGGTGTCTCCTTCGAGTTTATAAGGGACAACATTATACTTACGCGCAATCTCTTCATTGATCAGGCTGACCGCATTCGGATCAATCTCAATCTTTGAGAGCTCCACAAAATTAAGGTCAAGCGCTTTCGCGAGAGCTTCAGCGACCTGTTTTTCACTCGCATAACCCTTATCAGCAATAGCACGCATTAAAGATTTTCCATTAAGGTCGTGAAGAACTTCCTGGAGCTGTTCCTGCGATATTACTCCAAGTTTAACAAGTTCTTTTCCTAAAGCTCTTGCTTTTTTAGTAACCATTTTCCTTCAGTTTGCTGAATAGTTTTTTGCTATCTATTTTCTTATCGGCAACGATTTCAAAAGCCTTTAAAGCTTGGTAAACAAGCATATCAAATCCATTTCTGACATCATGGCCCTTTGCTTTAAACATTTTCATAGCTTTTGTTTCTCGAGGATTGTAGATAAGATCATAATAGAGGGTCTTTTCTTTAATTGATTGCAGCAATTTTTCAAGACCAAAAGGAATTACTTCAGTCTCGGGACTCATGCCGGCAGGTGTTGCATTTACAACCATGCCGGGCCTCAGGTCCTGTCCCGGTCCCAGTTCGAGCACTTCGATTTTAGAATCAATTTTCTGACTAATCTCGGATACAAAATTTTGTGCTTTTTCACGGTTACGAGCAAGAATAAGTATTTTACTTGCCCCTGCGTCTGAAAGGGCAACTGCAATTGTTCGCGCAACTCCACCGGTTCCGATAATTACATGCTCTCTCCCGTAAATAATTTCTTTATTTTCAACTGTTTTCAAAAAACCTGCATAATCAGTATTGTCACAACAGATATTTCCATCTTTATCCGTATATAAGAGATTTGCGCTGCCTGTCTTTAGAGTAATACTGCTTTTCTTCTCAGCATATACGAAAGCATCAGTCTTATACGGCAGAGTGACATTTATTCCACTGACACCTGAGCATAACGATTCTCTGACAAAATTAAAAAACATGTTTCGGGTGGGTATTTCGACGGCAAAGTACTTTCCGGAAATACCTGTGATATCAAAAATATTTCTGAATATTACAGGTGAATATGAGTGACCAAGAGGTCTGCCGAGCAGGAACCAGAGCATACATACCCCCGGCTAAATCGTTTTTGTCTGTCCTTTTCTAAGCCAGGATTTTATCATTCTTCTTTCTATTATTCTTAAAAAGCGTGTATGAGGCAAATCGTATTCACCAAGCGGGTATACAAGCACACTCAGAAAACCGAGTCGATTTGCAAAAACCATGTCTGTAAAAATCTGATCACCGATAAAAACTGCGCTCTTAGGTCTGATCTTAAATGCGGTTATCATTTTCTTTGCTCTTGTAAGAAAGGGTTTTCCTGCGGGAGCGATTGCACCTGTGTAGTTAATATTCTTCATCACTTCTGAAACCCGATCATTCCAGTTGTTCGAGACGATAAACAGCCTGAAGTTATCTTCAGTAATTTTTAAAAGCCAGTCTCTTATTTCAGGTTCTATTATGCTTGAGTCACGCCTCACAATCGTGTTGTCTATATCTACCACCACATCGTTGATTGAATGTTTCTTGAAAAAATCAGCGCTCAGTCTGTCTATTCGTTCCGTTATATAATCTGGTATAAACAATGACTTTTTCATGCTTTTTAATCAGCGATTCGATTTAGCTTTTTCTTTCGCTCTTAAAAACTCACTGTATGTCTCGGCAAAGTAATGTCTACCGGAACTATCTTTCAGGACAAAATAAAGATATCTTGTATTCTGTGGATTTACTGCTGCCTGAATAGATTTCAGCCCGGGATTGCAGATAGGGGTTGGTGGAAGGCCTGTATAAATATAAGTGTTATATGGAGAGTCAATTTTCAGGTCATCGTTTGTCAGTTGAGGTTTTGAAAATCCGTAGAGATATTCAACCGTAGCGCAGCTCTGCAGTCTCATGTTCTTCTTCAGGCGATTGTAGAAAACCGATGCAATTACAGGTCTCTCATCATCCAGCTTTGCTTCTTTCTCAATAATTGAAGAGAGTATTAAAACTTCATATGGTTCCAGCCCCTGAATGTTTTTCTCAAATAAACCCGTATCTTTAGTTTTCGATTCGAAATTCTTGAGCAGAACTCTCACAATATTTTTCAATTTCTCATCTTTTCTGAAGTAATAAGTATCTGGAAACAAAAATCCCTCAAGTGAACCGCTCTTTGAGTTTTTCAGAAACTCAAATTCTGGCTCAAATTCAGGTTTCGAGGTGGAAAGGTAATTGTAGACTTCGATTTCATCAAAGCCAAACTTATCTGACAGCAGTTTTGCAATCTGTTTATTTGAATATCCTTCTGGAATCGTCACTCTCACAGTTTCTATTTTGGGTCCTTTTCTAAGCAAATCGATTACCTCAGCGTAATCCATACCTGTTTTAAAGCTGTAATTTCCCGGAGCAATCGCTCTGTCTATACCATCTGCTGCAGCAATCTTTCTTAAAACAGAAGCAGATTTAACAACCCCTTCTCTTTCGAGCTTAAGACTCAAATCGTAAAAGCTCTCCCCCGGCTTTATCTCGATTGCCACTTCTTTCTGCGGTTCCTGCGGTCTTGAATATTCCCTGTATGTTCCAAGAATGACTGAAATTAAGATCAGTATAATAATCAGGACAAATACCCTGACCGAAATCTCTCTTCTCATCTTTTTCCTTTCAAATAAGTCTCGAGTATGAGTGAGGCGGCAATTTCATTAAGTTTTTTTTTACCTTTCTTTGTGTCTATTCCCATACCTCTTAATATTCCTGCTGCTTCAACTGTTGAGAATCTTTCATCAACTTCAATAACTTCAATATCCAGGCTTTGCCTGAGTAATGCAACAAACTCTCTAACTTCTGCGGTTTTCCTCGTGTCAGTTCCCTTAAGGCCTACCGGAATTCCTACTATTACCTTCAATACTGCATACTCATTTACGATTCTTTTAATCTTCTCAATAAGTTCACTGCCCCTACCTTCAATTATTCCGGTTTTCGAAGGAATGGATCCGGTATTATCACTCAGGCAGTATCCGGTATATCTTTCGCCGTAATCAATTGACAGTAATCTCAACTGTTTTTCAGCTTCTCCAGAATAAGTCTGTAAGCATGTTCAACTGCCTCGGGAAGCGAGTCGCTGTCTTTTCCGCCTGCATCTGAGATTAAAGGACTTCCTCCTCCCCCACCTTTGATCTTTTTTGCAGCTTCCCTGGCAATTTCAGAAGCGTTAAGCCCTCGCTCAACAAAATTTTTTGACAGAGCTACATAAAAGTAAGGTTTTTCCTCAAACACAGTACCTATAACAAGCGCGTAGTCTTTGTTCTTAGAGCGAACAAGATCGACTATCTCTTTCAAATCTTTCAGTGGAATGTCTCTGAAAATCTCTTTTATGATCAGATAATCATCGCTTTGAGACTCTGATAGTATTTCTTCAATTCTTGAGCGAAATTCCATCCTTTCCTGCTGCTCAAGTTGCTTTCTGAACCTCTCATTCTCCTCAATCAATCGGCAAACAGCTTCGATTGTGTTTTCCTCTGATGTCCTGACCATCTTAGAGATTTCCCTGAAATTTCGAATTCTACTCACAGCATATTCAATTGCCTTTTCGCCGGTTATAGCCTCAATTCGCCTCAACCCACTTCCGATACCTCTCTCGCTTCGTATGAGAAACATTCCGAGCATCCCCGTATTCGTTGTATGAGTTCCACCGCACAGTTCTCGGCTGAAGTCGCCACACTCAACTACTCGAACATAATCTCCGTACTTTTCGCCAAAAAGAGCAATCGCGCCGAGCTCTCTGGCAGTATCCAAAGTAGTAATGAACTTTTTAACCGGATGAGCTTCTGCAATTTTCCTATTGATCAGATCTTCGATCTTCGAAATCTCTTCCTCTGTAAGTGGTCTTTCAAAAGGATAATCGAAACGGAAATAATCTGGACCCACAAAAGAACCCGACTGCTTTACACTCTCTCCCAGCACCAGTCTTAATGCCCAGTGTAGAAGGTGAGTAGCTGTGTGATTCCTCTCGGTATTTCTGCGGCGCCTCTTATCGATAACTGTTTTTACACGCATGCCGGTCTTGATCTTTCCTGATACCACTCTTCCGTGATGAACAATCAGGTTGCCGGATGGCTTTCTGACTTCTTTAACCTCAAATCTTGAAGAATCATCTGCAATTATTTCGCCAGTGTCTGAAATCTGTCCGCCGCCTTCAGGATAAAAAGTAGTTCTGTTCAAAATAAGCTCGCATTCTGTCCCTTCTTCTGCTTCAGAGACGGTTTTTCCATCTGATATTATTGCAAGAACGTCAGCCTCAGTTTCATCCTTCTCATAACCTTCAAAACTGATATCTGAAAACTCAGAAGCGAGACTATCATAAAGAGCCTTGTCGTAAATAAATTCTCTTGCCGTCCATGTCTTCCTCGATTCTTCTTTGCGCTCCTCAAGAAGGGTGTAAAAACCGTCAAAATCCACTTTGAAACCTTTCTCGGTGGCGATTTCTGCCGTAAGTTCGACGGGAAAGCCGTAAGTATCATACAGCTTGAAAAGCACTGATGCGGGTAGAATATCGCCTACGATCAAAGAATTAAGAGATTCTTCTAATATCTCAATGCCTTTTTCCATGACATTCAGGAATCGCTTTTCTTCAGTTTTGAGCTGAGAAAGGATAAATTTATCGTTGTCTTTAAGTTCAGTATAGATACCGCCGAATCTATTTATCACAACTTCAGCAACCTTTTCGATGAAAGCTCCCTCAATGCCAAGTTTTCTTGAATAACTCAGACTCCTTCTAATTAACCTTCGCAATACGTAGCCTCTTCCTTCGTTTGATGGCAAAAGTCCATCGCCTATCAGAAATGAAGATGCTTTGATGTGATCAGCTATGATTCTGAATGCTTTATCGATTGAACTATCTTTTCCGTAATCTTCCCCTGAAATCTCTGCTATTTTTTCGATAATCGGGAATAAAAGGTCAGTCTCAAAGACAGTGGCAACATCCTGCTTTACGAGAGATATTCTTTCAAGCCCCATACCCGTATCAATATTTTTTTTCGGAAGCGGTGTCAGTTTGCCCTCTTCATCCTTGTTATACTGCATAAAAACGAGATTCCAGATTTCTAAGAATCTATCGCAATCGCATCCAGGCTTACATTCAGGATTTCCGCAACCAAATTCCTCTCCACGATCTATTATGAGCTCCGAACACGGGCCACAGGGACCCACAGGTCCTGCTTCCCAGAAGTTATCATCTTTACCGAGTCTGATTACTCTCTCCTCAGGAAAACCGAATTCTTTTACCCAGAGTTCAAAAGCTTCGTCGTCTTCTTCATACACGGTTGCCCAGAATCTATCACGGTTCAGAGCCATTCGATCAAAAAGAAATTCGATGGCAAAACTCATCGCTTCCTTCTTGAAGTAATCACCAAAGCTGAAATTTCCAAGCATCTCAAAGAATGTTAAATGCCTTGCAGTCTCTCCTACTCTCTCGATATCACTTGTCCGTACGCATTTCTGCACTGTCGTAATCCTGGCTGATGGCGGTTTTGAAAGACCGAGAAAATAAGGCTTAAACTGCACCATTCCTGCAGCGGTAAGCAGAAGTGTGGGATCAGAAGGTATCAAAGAAGAGGATGGCATTCGCAGATGCTCTTTTTCTTCGAAGTATTTCAAAAACTCTTCTCTTATCTGCTCGCTTTTCAATTACTCCTCCCTGATATTTATGTAATTTTTTTCAACCCACACTTTGATAACGGCTGTTACAGGAACTGAAATTATAATACCTAATGCGCCGAAGAGATAACCTCCGACCAGAATCGCAAAGAGGACAGCAGAAGGATGAATTTTTGTTTCGCTTCCGACTATCATTGGTGAAAGAATAATACTTTCAAACTGCTGAATTATGAACATTGCCAGCAGTGACAAAAAAGCTAGGGATGGAGAAATGGTGAGAGCAAGAAAGAAGGCAAGGATGCTTGCAATTATCGGTCCTAAATATGGAACAAGATCAAAAACTGTAGTGAGGATGCCAAGGAGAGGAGCGAAAGGAACTTTCAACAAACTCAGAACAATTCCGGTTGCCAGACCGACAATTATCACAACTATTATCTGACCCTTTACAAAAGATTCAAATTTCTGATTTGCCTCTGAAAGCATTGCAACCGCATTTTCACTGAAAGCATTTCTGAGGAGCTGACGAAGGCTGTAACTGATTTTCGACCAGTCTTTCAAAAAGTAAATAGAAATGTAGATGCCGAAAAGCAGATTGATAAGGCCGCTGGCAACCGAAATTCCTGCTAATGAAAGTGATGTTATCAGCGAGTCAAATTTGCTCATCAAAATAGATATTGCTTTCATAGCTTCAGACTCAACCCACTCGGGCACATTCAGAGCTTTCCACCACAGCTTGACGTTATCAATGAACTTAATAAGAGATGCCTGAAGCTTTGGCGCGTATTCGATTAAATCCCTCACCTGTGAAGTTATCACTGGAATGAATATAAACACAAGCAGAGCTATAAGAGCGAGAAAGAAAAGGTAAGTCAGCAGTAGAGATATTGAAACGGGGACTCTTATTTTCAGAAAGAAATTATATACAGGTTTAAGTATGTAAGTAATAAAAACTCCTATGATGAAAGGCACAAGGATTGGCCAGAGGAAATGTATCAACTGATAAAAGAGATAAATTGCAAGAATAACGAGAATAAAACTTTTTGCCGATTCAGCATAATCAGTCCAATGCCTGCATTTATTAACGCTTTTCATCTTCGCTCCGAATTAAAGCTGATAGTGTTATAAATACTTTTCAATGCAAAGATTGTACGATCGTAAATATTCGTAATTTTAAGTGCGAGAGCCTCGCTCTTCTTAAAGTTCTGATAAAAATAATAACTTATGAAGGCTGATATCAGAAATAGCTTAAATATTTTCCTGATCACTCGCATCTACTTGCCTTTAGTCAAAATTTCAAAAGCTTTTCTTAATCCTAAGGTAAGACCGGATAATCTTTGGACTGGCGTCTTCAGGATGTTTTCTATTGTCTCAACTGCACTGTTCATCTTTCTTGAAATCAAGTCGACTTTCTCAAACACACCCTCGACTCTCTGGAGTTCGATATTCAAACTGCTCAAAGTAAGCTGCAGCTCTTTTATTACCGGCTCCATCTCGCTTAACAGTGCATTTGCATTGTCAAAAGTTCTTCTCGCGCTTAAAAACATCAAACCAAGAGCTACAAGCGCAAATGACGCTGCAACCGCTATTATCAACCACAGGAGATAGTACAGGAACTCCATGCTAATCTCTCTCCTTTCTTCCTTCCGCCTCTTTTATGAGCTTTCTTATCTTTTCCAGTCTTTCCTTAATCTTCTTTTCGTAACCTATTTCTCCAGGCTCATAATATATTTTACCTTTTAATTCTTCAGGCATAAGAGATTCTGGATAAAAATGACCCGGATAATCGTGCGGGTATCTGTAACCCTTCCCCCGCCCCAGTTTTTTTGCACCTTTGTAACTCGAGTCTCTGAGTTTTTCCGGTATGGTTATCGCCGGAAACTTTTTTACATCCTCGTAAGCTTTTTTCATGGCAACATAAGAGTTATTACTTTTCGGACATGTGGCAAGGTAGGTGACTGCGTGAGAAAGATTTATTACACACTCGGGCAACCCGACCCTCTCAACAGCATCAAAAGCAGCGTTTGCAATAAGAAGAGCAAGCGGATCGGCATTGCCGATATCTTCTGAGGCAAAAATAATCATCCTTCGAGCGATAAACTTCGGATCTTCGCCGCCCTCTATCATTCTGAGCATATACGCTAAGGCAGCATCGGGATCGGATGCCCGCAAACTTTTAATGAAGGCAGAGATAAAGTCGTAGTGATAATCTCCGCTCTTATCGTAGTAGTGAACAGTTGACTCAATAACTCTTACCACATCATCAGCTGATATTGTTTGTCTGTTTTCGCCTTCAGCCATCAGAGCTGCGTTTTCTAAAATATTTAAGGCTCTACGAGCATCCCCGGAAGCAAACTGAATAATCTTTTCTTCAGCCTGATCCTCAACCCTGATTTTCCCGCCAAAACCATCAGGATGCTCGAGTGCTCTGCGAATTATTTTCCTGAGATCCTCGTCTGATAGTGGCTCAAGCACTACAAGCAAACAACGGGACAGAAGAGGAGTTATAACCTCAAAAAAAGGATTTTCAGTTGTGGCGCCAATCAGCACAATCTCTCCAGCTTCAACTGCATGAAGTAGCGAATCCTGCTGGGCTTTATTA
>FWWL01003264.1_pt1 | contig 20377 bp, 15 predicted proteins | sample 2228331 | NCBI WGS metagenome assembly FWWL01 (sample SAMEA103939775, study PRJEB20133) | metagenome | reverse complement strand
AGGCAGACATCGCAGGTATTGCCATCTACGACCACCTTGAACGGGAATTACCAGAAGACCCTCACCTGATCCAGCATATGTGGAGCAAACGAGAAATCGAAAACTACATTTGTCAAAGAGAAACGCTATTGGCTTATGCTAGAACAGTGGGAGAGAACCAGCTGGGTGGTCCCATTTTCGGCACATCAGGGGAATACGTTATGGAACAGGCCATACAGCGAGTCACAGAAGCTCTACAGACCTGGTCGGATGACATTAAAGCAAGTGAAGATTTCCTTGAGCCCATTTTCGATAAGTTCTATGCGAATATGGGACTTCCCAATATCATGAGTAAAACTAACTTTCATTTGCTGGCAGATTACATCAGGCCTGAGGACATTGACCCAGAAGTGATCCAGGTTTTGGATAAGATCGTGGACGTCGCCAAACGTGCCCAGGCTAAATCGTGAGAAATAACGCCCTGATGCTTCGGCGGATCGTCCCTTACCTATTCGATCAGTAGTCCCACTTCTACAATTGCGGCAACAACCGACAGGCGGTCGTCTTCGAGCGTGACAACTACAAGCACTTAGGGCGAGTTGGCTCCTTGCTATCGCGAATGAATGGGCCTGCGCCAGGGGATGCTGGTCAACCGCGGGTTTATTGCCAAGACTTTTGGCTCGCCCGCGGCGTATCAAGAGCCGGTCAAAACCCACCAGGGACGAAACTCTGGCCCTGCAATGCCATGGGATGAGCTGGCGTGCCAGCCGTCCCGTGCTGGCCACTCTTGAAAGCCCCCCTTCCCCACGCCCTGCAATGACGCCACGCGCGCAAAAAAGCTATTGCACTTTCCGCGAATGGGTGTATAATTGCATGTGACCGCTAACATACCGCTAAGAGGAGAGGGCACATGCAAACCCTGGTGCGTTTGGGCAAGACGGATATCCTCATCCCGCCGCTGGGCATCGGAACCTGGCAATGGGGCGATAAATTGGTGTGGGGTTACGGTAAAGGCTACGCCGACGCGGATCTGCGGGAGGCGTTCGAGGCCAGTGTGAAGGCCGGCATCACATTCTTCGATACGGCGGAGGTTTACGGCTTTGGCCGTTCGGAACGGCTGCTGGGCAGTTTCATGCGCACGTCGGATACGCCGCCCATTGTGGTGGCGACCAAGTTCTTCCCCATGCCCTACCGCTTGAGCGCGCGCAGTTTGAGCCGCGCCCTGCAGGGAAGTTTGAAGCGCCTGGGTTTGCCTCGCGTGGATTTGTACCAGATTCACTGGTACACGCCGCTGCTTTCGATTGAGGCGCTGGGCCATGCGCTGGCGGATGCGGTGGAGGCCGGCCTGGCGCGCGCGGTGGGCGTTTCCAACTACTCGCGCGAGCAGATGGAACGCATGTACCGCGTGCTGGAAAAACGCGGCGTCCCCCTGGCTTCCAATCAGGTGAAGTACAACCTGATCGAGCGCGCGCCGGAAACGAACGGCGTGCTGCAGGCCTGCCGCGAGCTGGGTGTGACGCTCATCGCCTACAGCCCTCTGGCGATGGGGGTGCTGACGGGACGTTACACGGCGCAGAATCCCCCGCCGGGGACGCGCGGGCGGCTTTATCGCCGGGAGCTGCTGGCCGCTCTCGAGCCCCTGCTGGAACGCATGCGCGCCATCGGCGAGGCGCACGGCGGCAAGACGCCGGCTCAGGTCGCTTTGAACTGGCTCATCGCCCAGGGGACGGTGCCCATCCCCGGCGCGAAGAACGCCCGCCACGCGGCGAGTAACGCGGGCGCGCTGGGCTGGCGCCTCAGCGCGGATGAGTGCGCGGAGCTGCAGGAGTTGGCTGATCGGGTCGTACAAACAACAAGTCGGTGATACCACGCCCCGACTTGATGCCCACATTTCTTTTCGGAGGCTCTTATGAACGATTCACGCGCGTTGGAAAAAGAGTATGTCCCAGTGAAAAGCCGCATCGCTATCTCGGCGGGGGATGCGGCGACGGCTATCTTGCAGTCCCTGGCCGCAACGGGGGCGTTGACGTATTACTTCGTCAACCTGCGCGGTCTGGAAGCACGGTTGGCCGGCATCGTCTGGCTGTTGTTTGCAATCTGGAACGCGGTCAACGATCCGATTTTCGGTTACATCAGCGACCGCACCAGGAGCGCCCTGGGGCGGCGTATCCCCTACATCCGCTACGGCGCCCCGATCTTTATCCTGGGCTTTATTTTCTTTTGGGTGGTGATTCCGGGCACGGACGAAAACCAGACGTTGCTTTTCCTTCAGCTCCTGCTGGCGTTGTTTGTGTACGACATCCTCTACACGGCGATCGCTACCAGCTTCTGGGTGATGCCCTATGAGGTTGCGGTCTCCAACAAGGCACTCCGATCTGTTGCGGTCTCCAACAAGGCACGCAGCAGCATCTACATTTGGAAGATCATCTTCATGGTCTTCACGCTCGTCGTGCCGTTCGCGATTGAGGCCACGGTCAAGCCGGAGGTCGGGGACCTGGCCGGGATCGAGCGCTTCCGCTGGGTGATGATCGCTATCGGCGTGGTGATGGGGCTCATCATCTTCTTCAGCACTTTCTTCTTTAAGGAGAAGAAGTTCGCGCAGCAGGAAGAGCAGTTCGAGTTCGTCAAATCCTTTGTGGAGTGCTTCAAGAACCGCAGTTTTGTGGTGTTCGAGGTGCTGAGCTTCTCGATTATGTTTGCGCAGACGGCGCTGATGACGGGCATCTGGTACTATTTCGACGTGCTGAATATGCCGCGCGGCACGCTGCTGCCCGCGCTGGCGATCGGTATCGTGATCGGCGTGGTGGCCTGGGTCAATCTGCGCGACCGCTGGGGGGTGAAGCGCTGTACGCAGGTGTTCACGCTGCTGTTCAGCATTGGCTGCGGGATTCTGGTCTTCTTCGGGCGGAGCCTGGTCCCGTCGCTTGTGGGCTTTTTCCTGCTGGGCATCGGCTTCTCCGGCGGTATGTACCTCATCCCGCTCATGAACGGGGATGTGGTGGATTGGGATGAGCATGTGACGGGCCTGCGCCGCGAGGGGATGTACGCGGGCATCAACAGCTTCATCACCAAGCCGGCCATCAGCCTGGGGGCCTGGGCCTTGCTCAACATCATGGTCGCCTATGGCTACGATCAGACGCTCACGGCGGCGGAGCAGAGCTATCGCGCCGGCACGGGTGTGCTGGTCGGCTGGGCCGGTCCGACGGGCGTGCTGATGTTCATTTCCTTCCTCTCGCTCTTCTTCTACCCGCTGGCGGGTGCGGAGTGGGAAGCGGTGAAGGCGCGCCTGGCGGCGATCCACGAGGAAAAAGAACGGGCGTTGCTGGCCTCACTGGAAGCTGAAGCCTGAACGTAAGTCACCTCAGGGGGCGCTGCGCGACGCGGCGCCCCCTTTCTCATGCCCCATGGGCAGCAAAATTCACACAAAGCCACGAAGGCACCAGGATTTTTTAAAAATGGTAATTGCTTACCTTGTCTCATCGGCTAGCGGTTAAAACCGCGCCTGCTGTAGGGACAGGGCTTGTCCCTGCCCGGGCGACCGTCCCCTTCGCTGCGCTTCGGGTATCCGCTCACCTTAGCAAGCCACCGTCCCCCCTTTTTAGGGGGTCAGGGACGCCAGGCTATAAGCCCATCAGAGGCGATTTCAATCGCTATGAGTAGGCAGTTACACGTATTTTGTGTCGCCATGCGATTTGTCGCCTGGCAGGCTCATTACGACGCATTCACGGCGCGCCGCGCCGATTCCGCCGGCCCGTTAGCAACCCAAAACGAGCGGCGGCGCGGCTCGTCCCTGGCGGCTGGGCCCCAGGAGCTACGCAAGCAAAGGGCTGCCACGCGAGGCGGCACCCCCTTTTCCCATCATCAAAAATTTATTCGTAACGCAAGGCTTCGGCGGGAAGGAGCGAGGCGGCTCGCGCTGCCGGATAGACGCCAAAGAAGATGCCTACGCCCATGGAGAACAGCGTCGCCAGCAGGATGACCTGACCGGTGACGACCGGCGTGATGGTGCTTCCGCCTAGTTGCACCCGACCGATGAGCTGAGCAATGCCCCAGCCGGCCAGGATGCCTAACGCGCCTCCCAGTAGGCTGAGCAGGATCGCTTCCAGCCAGAATTGGAGCAGGATGTCTATGCGCCGCGCGCCCAGGGCTTTGCGCAGGCCAATTTCGCGCGTGCGCTCGACGACGGAGACCAGCATGATGTTCATGATGCCGATCCCCCCCACGATGAGGGAGACGCCGGCAATGCTCCCCAGGAAGATGGTGAGGATGTTCGTCACCTGGGAGACGGTCGCAAGGATGTCCTGCTGGCTCGTGATGGTGAAGTCCTCCTCGCCTTCGGGCGTCAGGTGCCGCTCGCGCAAGAGGTCGGCGATGGCTTGCTGCACGCTGCTGACCCCGGCGGCACTGGCGGCCTGAACGGTGATGGTGCTCACGACGTTCGCGCCGCGGTAGCGCGTCAGGCCGGTGACGCGCGTCTGGGCGGTGGTGATGGGGATCATCACCAGTTCGTCCTGACTGAAGAAACCGGTGCCGCCTTTGCTCTCCAGGACGCCGATGACGCGGAAGGGCTGGTTGAGGATGCGCACGGTCTTACCAACGGCGCCGATGGGGGAGCCGAAGAGGGCTTCGGCGATGGCGCTGCCCAACACCACGACGGTGGACCGCGCGGTCAGGTGTTGGGGGGTGATGAATTCGCCCTCGGCCAGGGTGTAGTTCATGGTGGTGAGGTAATCCGGTGTCACGCCCAGGACGCGCGTCTGCACGGTCTGGCCGAGCGTGGTGATGCGCGCCATGCCGCTGACTTCGGGCGCCACAGCGACGACATCCGGCAGGCGGGCAATGGCGTCTGCGTCTTGTAAGGTGAGGGTGTTCACGCCCCCACCCTGCGCCAGGGCACGCTGGCCACCCGGACGCACGTAGATGAGGTTGGCGCCGATGCCCTGGATTTGACTGGTCACGCCCAGTTGTGCGCCCTGGCCGATGGAGAGCATGGCGATGACCGCGGCGACGCCGATGACGATGCCCAGCACGGTGAGCAGGGAGCGGAGTTTGTTGGCCGCGAAGTTGTGCAAAGCTTCCCAGACCAGATGGTGGAATTTCATCTCATGCCTCCTCCAGGCGCCCGTCACGCAGGCGCAGAATGCGCTGTGCCATGCCGGCGATGGCGGGGTCATGGGTGACCAGGATCAGGGTGAGGCCGCGCTCACGGTTGAGAGTCAGCAACAGGGCCATGATTTCGGCGCCCGTTTTGGTGTCCAGGTTACCGGTCGGCTCATCCGCCAGGAGAATGCTGGGGTTGTTGACGATGGCCCGCGCGATGGCAACGCGCTGCTGCTCTCCGCCGGACATTTCCAGCGGGCGGTGCTGGACGCGCGCCGCTAATCCGACCGCTTCCAGGGCTGCCAGCGCGCGCTCTTTGCGTCCCTTGCCCACGCCGGCGTAGAGTAAAGGGAGCTCCACATTGCGCAGGGCGGTAGCCCGTCCCAGCAGGTTAAACTGCTGAAAGACAAAGCCGATTTTGCGGTTGCGGATGGCGGCCAGGGCGTTGCCGGAGAGCTGGGCCACATCCACGCCATCCAGCCAGTAGCGTCCGCGCGTGGGCACATCCAGGCAGCCCAGGATGTTGAGCAGGGTGCTTTTCCCCGAGCCGGAGGGGCCCATGATGGCCACCGTTTCGCCGCGTTCGATGCGAAACGAGACATCCTGCAGGGCGGGGATGCTCACGTTCCCCAGGCGGTACACCTTGGTGATGCCTTCCAGAGCAAGCATCGCCGCCTCCCTCAGGGTCTCATGCCCGGTCCCGCGCCCAGACCCGGGAACAGGGAACCGCCCTGGGTCCTTCCTGTCAGGCTCGTGCTGGCGCTGTTGGTGATGATGATCAGCGTGTCCCCTTCGCGCAGGTCACCGCTGAGAATCTCGCTATAGCTCTCACTGACCAGCCCCACGGATACAGGGACTTGCACCATCTGATCATTCACCTGCACAATGACGTAGGGCTGCCCATCACTGGTTTTGAGCGCGCGGTTGGGCACCATCAAGACGTTGTCACGCTGGTCGGTGATGATGCGCACGGCAGCGGTCATCCCCGGACGGAAGCGCGGGTCGGGGTTCTGCAGCGTGATGGTGACGGGGTAATACACCACGCCCTGCTGATTGGAACCTGTGTAGCCCACGCGGGTCACCTCACCGGCGAAGGTTTCGTCCGGCAGCGCGTCCAGGGTCACCTCCACCGCCTGGCCCACGCGGATGGCGCTCACGTCCACTTCGGAGACGTCCACCGTCAAGGTAAAGGCGCTCAGGTCGGCGAGGACGAGGGCCTGGGTGTTGGCGCTCACGCGCTCGCCGGGAGCCACATCCACGCTGATCACCGTGCCCGTGAAGGGGGCTACGAGGCGCGTCTGATCCACTGTGGCCTGGGCGGCCTCCACGCGCGCCTGCGCGGCGAGAATGTCGGCCTCGGTCGGGCCGGCGAGGGCCTCTTCAAGGGCCGTTTTGGCCTTGTCGAAGGAGGCCAGGGCGACATCGAATTGCGCTTTGTACAGCTCGAGGCGATCTGCATCCGGGCCTTCCAGGGTTGCGCTTTCCCAGGCGGCTTTGGCGTCCGCGTAGGCCTGGGCCACATCATTCGTGAGTGGGTCGGCGTTCACGTACGCAGTCCAGGCCTCCAGGTAAGCATCCAGCAGCACACGCCCGTTGTAGTAGAGCGCGCCGCGCAAGCGTGTTCCAGCCGTTGGCACGGCCTGTTTGGCCTGCACGTAGCTCAGGCGGGCCTGGGCCACGGTTTGAGGATCCGGGCCGGCCAGCAGGTCTGCCAGGGCTTTCTGGGCGCTTTGCAATTCGCCCACGGCCTGTTTGACGCCGCGCTCCCACGAATCCCTGGTCAGGGTCATGAGCACCGTATCGGCGGCGACCAGGTCGCCCGGCACCACGCGCACCTCCTCCACCACGCCGGACGTCTTCCAGCTCAGGGTGGCAAGCTGGCGCGCGCTCAGGGTACCCGCCGCGCTCACTCCCGCCGTCAGGGTGCCGCGCGTCACCTGGGCGGTGGTGTAAGTTACCGGGGCGGTGGATGAAGAGGAGCCACACCCGCTCAGGCTCAGCGTCAGGCCCAGGGCGATGAAGAGAGCGAGCCAGTTTGCCCAGCGCTTCCGTTTCATAGGCGTGGCGTCCTTTCCTCAACCACAGAACCGGAGAGCACCGCGGCGCTGGCGAGGCGGCTGAGCGTCCACAGGATCTCTCCCAGGCCGATCAGGGCCAGGCTCAGCAGCACCATCAAGCCGCCTTGCAGGCTGCTCGTGGAGGCCAGATTGTTGCGCGCCATGGGAAGCGCGCCACCCGGCAGCATGGTCCCGTCATTGCCGCGGAAACGTCCTGTGCCCAGTTGATCCAAAGCCGCCGTCGCAGTCCGTGCCGCCACCACTCCGCGCACCGTCGCCACGGTTCCCCACACCAGGCCGACCAGCCCGGCGATAATCAAAATCACAGCCGTCACTTTGGTTACCATTGACATTACCTCCTGAAGTGAAATGAATGTCTTCCGTAACAACCAGCCCCGCTGCATTGGTCGGTGTTAAAACCGCACCCGATGTAGGGGCTGGGTTTACCCCCGCCCTGGGGCGCCCGCAAGGGTCGCGCCCATCCACGGCGTCACGGACGCGCGCCCAGGGTGAGGGGCAGGGTGACCTCTTTACCGTCACGCAAAACGGTCACCTGGATGGTCTGTCCAACGCTGCAGTGGAACACCAGGTAAGCATTAAGGTCGTTGAAGGTGCGCACCTTTTGCCCATCCAGGGCGATGACCAGATCACCGCCGCGCCCGGTCTGAGCGTTGGCGGCGCGCAAGCCGGCTTTCGCCGCGGGGCTCCCGTCAGCCACAGAGAGGATGTAAGCGCCCTCGCTCTGGGAGAGGCCGTAGGTCTCCATGTCCTCTAGCGTGATCTCCCCATCAAACATGACCCCCATGTAGGGATAGGTGTATTTGCCCTCTTTGATGAGCACGGGCACGATGCGCTCCACGGCGATGGCGGGGATGGCATACCCCACGCCGGAGCCGGCACCGCTCAGCGAGGAAATGGCGGCGTTGATGCCGACCACCTCGCCCTGCAAGTTGAGCAGAGGGCCTCCCGAATTGCCGGGGTTGATGGGCGCATCGGTCTGAATGACCATGGGCAGGGAATAGGTGCTCACTCCCATGGTGGCACGTTGCGAGGGCAGGCTGCGTCCCAACCCGCTGACGATACCGAAGGTCATCGAGCCCTGATTTTGGAAGGGGTTGCCGATCGCCACCACGAACTGACCTGCGCGCACCTCGCTTTGTGCCAGCAGCAAGGGCACCGTGCCCACGGGCAGTTTCTCCACCTTGAGCACCGCCAGGTCGCTATCCTGATCCGCGCCGATCAGGGTGCCACGCTGGCGGGTGCCATCCGCGAAGACGATTTCGTAAGAGGAGCTCCCGCTCACCACGTGGTAGTTGGTGACGATGTGCCCCGCCTCGTCGTAGACAAAGCCGCTGCCACTGCCGGCCTCCGTGATGATGTAGACCACCGCAGGATTGGCGCGCGCGTAGAGTTGCATCAAGGTTGCTTCCAGCGCGCTATCCACCGCCGCCCCGCCGTACGTCACCGGCATCTGGGTGGCCAGTTGACGCCGCACCTCCGCCTCCACCAGCTTCTGCACGTCGCTGGTTGAAGGGTTGGACGAAACCAGCGTCGGGATACCTGTGCTCAAGCTGGAGCAGGCCAGCAGCACAGCCAAAAGCAGAAAACTCAACATCATTAACCAGGACTTCCGCGGCATCATGTCCTCCTTGCAGGGTTGATTTATGAATGCAACCCAAGTATGCGCCAGTTCTCCAGAGTGACAAGGTCCAGATCCGTTACCGCGCCCAAACTCACCTGCGGCGCTGCAAAAAAACGCTCAGGGAGAGTTGCTTCTCCCTGAGCGTTGGGATGGTAAAGGCTACAGGCCGTCGCCGCCCAGGGGAGCGCCCTGGAAACAATCACCAGGGCCCATGCCACCGCGCATGCCACCACCGGGGCCCATCATGCCACCGCGACCGGGGAAGCCAGGACCACCCAGACCACCACGACCGCGTCCGCCCATCAGACCGCGCATCAGGCCGCGCATGAAGAAATCGTCCTCCAGGTTATCGAGCTGCTCCTGCGTGATGACGCCATCCTTCACGGCCTGCTCAAGCTTAGCCTTGAGCACCGTCTCAATAGCGCTCTGCAAGGCCGCACGATCGAGGCCCTTCTCATCCATCCATTCGCGCAGCGTCTTGCTGTCCAGCTCGTCCACGCTGACGCCCAGCGCCTCAGCCAGGACGGCGCGCGGGTCAATGTAGGCGCGCAAAGCCTGCATGGCCTTCGCATGATCGTACTGCTCCTGCGTGATCTTGCCGTCTGCCAGCGCCTGATCGAGCGCGCGCTGGGCCGCCTTCTGCCGGGCCTCCTGGAGACGCTCCAGCGTGATGCCCAGCTCATCAGCCAGGAACTGGTCGAAGGGGCGCGTCGGGCCGGTTGTGGTGGTGCTGGTCCCCGTCCCGCCGGTCTGCGCCTTCACGAAACCGGTCGTCAACCAGACGCCGCCGACCACCAAAGCCAATGCCAGAGCTGCTATCAGAATACGTTTCAACATACTCACCTCCTCTATGGTTCAGGTTGAATGTGTCCAGGGATTTTGTTTCCCTTTGACGCTCATACTATAACCCGGAAATGTGAAGACTTTATGAAGAGAAGGTGAAAAAACGGCCCCATCGGCGGGGCGGCCACGTAAGGGCGGGGCTTGCCCCCGCCCCTGGGGCGACCGCAAGGGTCGCCCCCACGATACCCCCGCCCCCCCCCACGATGCCCCCGGGCAATCGCCCGGGGTTTACCTGCACACCAGGCGCGATTTCAACCGCCACCAATACCTTCCCATTTGGATAAGATCACGCCAAAATAGTACTTTAGTCCTACTCTCTTCGCAATCTAGTTGACATGTCAACGAGTTTGTGGTATAGTTAGAGCATAAGATGACTAATCAACAAACTTTCAAACGGATCTATGGACGATTACATGACGATTTACAATCTCTTTCACGAAATCTACGTCCTGCTGGACGATGGAGATCGGCGCGCGTTGAGCGAAGCTGGCCTCACCCCCACGCAGTACAACCTGCTCTCACGCCTGCAGGAGAATGTGGTGGAAGGTCACACCATCAGCGAGCTGGCCGAGCTGCTGCTGTGCACGCGCAGCAACATCACCCGCCTGGTGCAGCGCCTCAAAGCCCAGGGCCTGGTCGTCGTCGGCGGTGATGAGCGCGATCAGCGTCTGGTGCGCGTCGCCCTCACGCCGGAAGGTCTGCGCCGCCTGGAGCAGGCCCGTCAGGCGCATTACAACGCGGTCAAGCGCCGCATCGAGTTGCTCAATCCCTCTAAACAGGCGGAGCTGCTGGAGTTGACCAGCGAATTCGCCACCATGCTGAAGCTGGATTTGTCGGTTCATTAAAAAAGACGCGCGCCCTTTTGGCGCGCATTTTTTTATCCCAAAATCCATCAAATCAAGGAGGAGAAGCAATGAACACCCGCGTCCGTTCTGTGGCTCAGACCTTTCTGGTCGTTCTGATTCTGCTCAGCGTCAGCCTGGGCACGTTTATCACGCCCTCGCCCGTGCGCGCCACCGCTGCCTGGTTATGGCACGGCGGCAACATCGTCGCCGGCGGGGTAGCGACCGACAACCCCCTGCCCGGTCAGGCGGTGACGGTATGGCTCAAAGTTGGTTATGATGGATGGGTCAATCAGGCCCGCATTTATTACACGACAAATGGCACCGAGCCGCAGGGCAGCTACGACAACGTGACCAACGGCTACAAAGTGAACATGGTCTTCAGCCACACCGAAGCGGATCCGAGCGGCACGGCCGCGTGGTGGAAAGGAACCATCCCCGCCCAGCCACAGGGGACGCAGGTGCGCTATAAGATCGCGGCGTGGCACTCCGGCGGTGGCGACATCGTCTACGCGGAAAGCCCCGTCGGCAAGACGCTCAAGACCAGCAGCGAAGCCACGACCTTCGGCTACTACGTGGGCGCGTTCCAGTCCCCCGCCTGGATCCGGGACGCGGTGATTTACCAGGTCTTCATTGACCGCTTCTTCGATGGGAAGACCAGCAACAACATTGACTGCGTCAAAGAGGCCAGCGGCTACTGCAAATACGACCTCTTCAATTGGAACGGCGGCGACCTCAAGGGCATCCAGAACCGCCTGGACTACCTGCAGTACCTGGGCGTGAACACCCTGTGGATCTCACCCGTCTACGAGAACCCCGCCTCGCAGATCGGCTCCGAATACGACAACGTACCGGGGGTGGTGCGCAACTACCACGGCTACGAGGCGATGGACTTCAACGATGTGGAAGATAACTTCGGCACCAATCAGGAGCTGAAGGATCTCATCCAGGCCGCCCACGCGGCGGGAATGCGCGTCATCCTGGACTTTGTGCCCAACCACAGCTCCAACCAGCATCCCTACTTCAAGGATGCCAGCGACCGCTGCACGGCCAGCCCCTACTTCCGCTGGTACAAGTTCGGCACCGTGGACAGCCAGGGCAAGCTCATCAGCTACAACGACAGCCTGTGCGTGAGCGGCCACAACGTCTGGTGGGGCGATAACGACTCCTACGCCAACTTCTTCGGCGTCAAGGAAATGCCCCAGCTCGATAACGACTACGGCCCGGCGCGCAACGCCACCATCCAGCAGGCCCTGATGTGGGTCAACCAGTACGGCGTGGACGGCCTGCGCCTGGACTACGCCCCTGGCCCCAGCCACAGCTTCTGGCTCGCCTTCCGCGCCGCGGTGAAAGCCGCCAATCCCAACGTCTACCTGGTCGGTGAGGTGTGGACGGATGGCGGCGCGGCGGAGCGCAAGTCCTTTGAGGGTGAGCTGGACGGCGTCCTGGCCTTCGACCACAACGCGCTGTTCCTCGACTTCTTCGCCAAGCGCTACATCAACGTGGACAGCTACAACAACGGCCTGAACTACTTCGCTTCCTACTACAACTCGCAGTTTGTCCTGCCCACCTTCCTCGACAACCACGATAAGGACCGCTTCCTGTTCGAGGCCGGGCAGAACGTGAACCGCCTGAAGCTGGCCTTCATCTCCCAGTTCACGCTGGAGCAACCGCCCGTCATCTACTACGGCACGGAAGTGGGCCTGACCCAGTACGAGGCCAGCGCCGGCAAGCCCGAACGCTCGCGCGCGCGCATGTTGTGGGGCAACTACCTTTCCAATCCGCCCGCGGGCTGGAACGGCGCCCAGAACACCGGCGTGCGTGACCTGGTCAAGCAGCTCACCAGCCTGCGCGCCCAGTACAGTGCCCTGCGCACCGGCGCCCGCACCACCCTTTACATCCACAACACGGACGGCACCTACGCCTACCGGCGCAGCGACGCCAACGGCAACGTGGTGGTCGCCCTGAACAACAGCGACTACAGCCGCACCCTCACCATCCCCAATCAGCCCGGCGTCACCCTGGGATGGAGCGACGGCACGCAGGTGCGCGACGCCCTGAGCGGCACCATCTACACCGTCAGCAACGGCAAGGTCACCCTCACCCTGTCCCCGCTGCAGGGCGCGATCCTGGTCTACCATGGCCAGGGCCAGCAGCCGCAGACCTGCCAGGTCACCTTCACGGTGGATGGATACGTCACCTACTACGGACAGAACATGTACGTGGTCGGGAACGTGAGCGAGCTGGGGAACTGGAACACATCCGCCGCGGCGCCCCTGCAGTGGGTGGATAGCGACACCTGGCGCGGCAGCGTGACCTTCAGCAGCACCAACTGCAACCGCACCATCGAATACAAGTACATCGTCAAAGAAGGCAGCAACGTCATCTGGGAGCCGGGCAACAACAACGTCACCACCACGCCCGCGCTCGGCAGCTCCAAGAGCGTTACGGATATCTGGGGCCCCTAAACCCCGGTTGTGTGATAGTAGGGGCGCAGCTACGCTGCGCCCCTACGCTGCGCCCTTACTGTCGAGACCACAACACACACTGATCCACAAAGCCCCAAACCCAGGGGAGGCGTTACACAATCTCCCCAAAGCGCCCACTAAAACGGCGGAAGAAGGCGTACCCCACCCCACACAGCGCCAGCGCGCTCAGCGCCGCCACGCCGAGCTGCGGCCCGTGCAGCAGCGCGCCGTGATACATCACGTCCTGGAAATTCGTCACCACCGCCGCCATGGGATTGAGCAACAACAACCAGGCGCGCGGATTAAAGCCCACGCCCAGCAAATGCGCCTGCTCCGGGAACTGCTCCACGCGGTAGAAAATCGGCGTCAGGAAGAACCAGGCCGTCATCAGCACATCCATCACCATGTGCGTATCGCGGTAGAACACCTCCAGCGTGGAAAGCACCAGCACCAGGCCGATGATGAAAAGCGTCTGTACCAGCAACGGCACGGGAATCAGCAGCCACGTCACCCAGGGGCCCTGGCCAGAAACCAATGCCAACAGCAGAAAAACAGGCAACGCCAGCACATAGTTCACCAGATTCGAGAACACCACCGCCAGGGGCAGCACCTCACGCGGAAAATACACCTTTTTCACCAGATGTCCGTTATTGATAATGCTGGTCATGCCGCCCATCACCGCACCGGCAAAATAGTTCCACGGCAGCAGGCCGCTTAACACCAGCACGTGATAGTTGGGCAGTGGATTGCCCCACATCACGGTGAACACCAGGGTGAAGACGAGCATCATCAACAGCGGGTTGAGCCACGACCAGAGGATGCCCAACATCGAATGCTTGTAGCGCACCTTCAGGTCGCGCAACACCAGGTTGGCGACCAGCTCCCGCGCCTCCCAAAGCTCACGCAGCGCGGTCATCATGCTCATGCTCCTCCAACGCCAACTCGAGGCGGCGCAGGCGATACAACGTCTCCTCCAAAATCTTGCGGTTGAAGCCCACCAGATCCGCCAGCAAGCCGATGAGCATGGTCTGGAAGCCCACAATCAAGAGCACCGCCATCAAAATCAGCGACTGCACATGCCCCGTGCCGCCACCCTGCAACCAGAAGTACAAAAAGCGCAGGCCCAGCACGAAGCCAGCCAGCAGGAACACCAGCCCCGCCCCGACAAAAATGCGCAAAGGGCGGTACATAGCGTACACGCGCACAATCGTCGTCGCGGAATGGGAGATAAAGTCAGGGATGCTGCGCATCAGGCGCGAAGGGCGCGTCTGCGGATTGACGCGGATAGGGACGTGCGCCACCGCCATGCGCCGCGCGCCGGCCTGAATGAGCGTCTCCAACGTGTAGGAGTACTCGCTCAGCACCAACAGGCGCAACGCCGCCTCACGGCTAAACGCGCGGAAGCCGCTGGTCGCATCCGGCACCTGGACTCCTGCCGCCTGGCCCACCACCCAGCTCCCGACCTGCTGCAACCAGCGCTTCACGGGCGAAAAATACGGGTGCTTCGCCACCCCGCGATCCCCGATCACAATATCCGCATGCCCCGCCAGGATGGGCTGCACCAAACGTACGATATCCTCGCCACGGTACTGGTTATCCGCGTCCGTGTTCACAATCACATCCGCGCCGGCCTGCACCGCTGCCTGCAGCCCGCTCAAAAACGCCTGCGCCAGACCGCGGTTGTGCGCATGACGCACAATGTACTGCACCCCGTGCGCGCGCGCCACCTCCACCGTGCGATCTGTGCTGCCGTCGTCCACCACCAGCACCGCGATCTCGTCCACGCCCGGAATGGCGCGCGGCAGGTCATGCAACGTTTGGGGCAGGGTTTGCTCCTCGTTGTAGCAGGGGATTTGGATGATGAGCTTCATACGTCAGGCATCCTCGCCGTTATCGGCGGCCTCATCCTCGGCCTCAGCATCGGAGGGCAGCGCCTCCTGCCGCGCCAGCGTCACCGCATCCAGCGGGAAGCGATGGCGCACGCGGTCGCGCCGTGGCCCTTCGGGCGGGATCTCCACGATCACCTCGCCGCGCATGATGTCCCAATCCACCACCTTGGCCAACCCCTCCGGCGTCTGCACCAGCGCCTTGCGCCGCGGATACTTCGCCCCCTCCTCCTTGTAGAAGGGATGCTCGTAAGCCAGGCAACAGCGCAGGCGCCCGCACATGCCGGTAATATCCGAAGGTGCCATGGCCACAGATTGATCCTTCGCCATGCGGATGGTGATCGTCTGAAATTCCGTCAAAAAGCGCGCGCAACAGCGTAACTCGCCGCACACCCCATAGCCCCCCAACTCCTTGGCATGGTCGCGTGGACTGACGATGCGCAGCTCCAGCGTCGCGCCGGTCTGGGAGCTAAGGCGCTGGCGCAATTGCCCCAACTGTTTCTGATCCACCTCGGCTACCAGCTCGACCCAGATCCGTTGCCGATCCAGAGTCGTTTCGACAGCTACCACCTTGGCCGCCGCGCCCATGGCTTTCAGCTCCTGCTGCGCCATGGCGCGCATCTGCGCCGCGAACTCCTCGCTGGCCAGATGCTCGGCCATATCCTTGCCGGTCGCCAAGCGCAGGACGGGCTTCAGCTCACCGGGCACCACCTCAAGCTGCTTCAGGCAGCGCACCTGCCCCACCTGCAGCCCGTAGGTTGTCTCCACCACCACCCAATCGCCCGACTTGAGCGTCAGATCTCGTGCATCAAAAAAATACGGCTTACGCACGGGGCGGAACTGGACACACGCCACGCGCATCAAAATCGGCGCCGCTGCTGGCGTCGCCGCTAAGGACTCTTCCATAGGTGTTTGCAATTCCTGTTCTTCCATATCCATCCTCTATCGCACTGACCAGGCCTGTTAACCACGATACAGCGCGTCGCATAAATTACCCAACAGCAAACGCGGAGCCACCTGCGGCGGGCGCACCGGAGCCCCTGGTCTCCAACGCCCTGCCTTTTCCGCGTACTATGCCATCATAGCCTTTATACCCTAATCGGGCATTTTGCGCAACCCCTGCTCTCCCGCTCTCCTGCTCTCCCGCTCTCCCGTTCTCCCGCGCCCGCCCCCTCAAGGCGCCCCGTAGAGGGCCTGATAGCGTGCGTAATGCTCCGTGATGCGCTGCACGTAGAGCCGCGTTTCGCTCAGCGAAATCAGCTCAAAAAACAAATCCACATCCCCGCCGGCGGCGTCACGCCAGCGCGCGGCATTGCCCGGCCCCCCGTTGTAACCTGCCAGCGCCGCGCGCAGATCGCCGCCAAAGCGCTCGCGCTGTTGCACCAGATACCACACGCCGAAGCGCACGCTCACCATGGGACGGTACAAATCCGCGGTGCGATAGCCCGGCGGCCAGCCCAACTGCCTGGCGATGTACTCCCCCGTGCTCGGAATCACCTGCATCAAGCCGTGCGCTGCCGCGTAGGACGTGGCCGTCCCCTCGAACAGGCTCTCCTGCCGTACCAGCGCGTAGGCCAGCAGCGGATCGAGAGCGTAGCGCGCCGCTTCCGCCTCGATGAGCGGCGCGTAGTAGCGCGGATAGATCAGGCAAACCAGGAAAGGCGGGAGCGTGTCGAGCGGGCGACCGGTGAGGCGCCACACCGTCGCCGCCGCCAGAATGGAAGAGCGATACAGCCCGATGTCGCGGAAGGCCAGGGCCAGGCGGTACTGGGTCAGGGCGTCGTAAGTCGTGGCGGTGCGCAGCGCCTCCAGCTCGGCTTTGCCTTCGTCGAAGTGGCCCATCTGCAGCAAAAGCCGTCCGCTCTGCCAGCGCTCATCGCCGGCCAGGGAAGAGGACAGCGCCGCCAGGGTGTCGGCAGGGACGCCGAGCCAGGCCGCGAACCAGGCTTCCCAGGCGCGCTGCGCGTCCGCTCCCTCGCACGCGGCAGTCCCCTCGCCCCGCGGCGTGAAGGGCGCCTCCGCGCGCAGCACTTCCGCCGCGCGCAGGCCGTAGAAATCCCAGCGCTGCTCGTCCGCCAGGGCCTGCAGCACCTGCGTGCCGGAGAGGACCTCCCCGCCTGCCAGGTAGCTCTTCCCCAGCCAAAAACGCGCCGCAGCAGCGCGTGCGTGCGTGGGATAGCGCTGCGCCAGGGCCTGCCAGAGCTCGCGCGCCCGCGCCGCGTCGCCCGCGCGATAGGCCGCCAGTCCCGCCTGGAAGAGCATCTCCGCGGCATCGTCCGCGTTGGGGTAGCGGCGGGCCAGCTCCTCGTAGAGGGTGGAGGCGCGCGCCAGATCGCCGCGCCCGGCCACGAGTTGCGCCGCCTCGCGCAGGGCTTGCGGCGCGCGGTGATGATCGGGCAGGGTGTCGGGCAGGGCGCGGTAGGCCGCGATGGCCTCTTCGACGCGCTCCAGGGCCGCCAGGGCCTGGGCCTTGCCCAGCAGGGCGCTGCCCCAGTAGGCGTCGCCGGGATGCGTGTCCAGCAGGAGCTGGAATTCGCGCAGGGCGGCGCTGGCGTTCCCCGCCTTGAGGTAGCTCTGCGCCAGGTAGAAGTGCGGCTCCCCGCTGTGATTGGGAGTCGCATCCAGATACCGCTGATAGGCGGCGATGGCCGGCTCGTAGGCGCCGGCGTAGTAGTCCACCAGGCCGCGCAGCGCGTCGTTGACCGGCTCGCCCGCGTTGACGAGCTTGATGAGGGCCTGATAGGCGTAGGAGGAGGCGGGGTAGTCGGCCAGCAGGGTGCGCATGCGCGCGTAAGCGTCCGCGCTCTGGCCGAAGAGGAGCGCGGTTTCGGCGGCCTGGCTCATGATGTAGGCGCGGTAGGAGGCGTTTTGCGCCACGCTGAGGATGGCATCGTATTGGGCCAGGGCGGCGGCGCCGTCGCCCAGCATGGCGTAGCTGAGGGCGAGTTTTTCGCGTAAAGCCACGCGCGAGCTGGTGGCGGAGGTGGCATCGAGCGCGCCGAGGTAGGCGGCGATGGCGGCGGCGTAGTCGCCGGCAGCGTAGGCCGCGTCCCCGCTCCAGATGTCGGTGTAGCGCGCCAGGCCGGGATAGGCGGCGCGCACCTGCTGGTAGTGGGGGATGGCCTCGGCAGCCCGCCCGGCCTGACGGAGCGTGTCGCCGATAAGGGTGTGGACGATGGCATCGGCCTGGGGGTCGCCGCTGAGGGCGCGTTCAAAGGCGGCAAGCGCCGCGTCGTGATCGCCCAGGGCGGCCTGAGCGCGCCCCAGGCCCAGCCAGGCGCGCGCCGCGAGCGTCGCCTCCGGCTGCGCCTGAAGCATGGCCTCGAACAGCTCCGCCGCCTTCGCGTAATCCCCAAAGTCCAGGGCCTGTTCCGCCGCGGCCAGGGCCTCCGGCAGGGGCGGCAGGGGCGTCGGCGTCGCGGTGGGTGTTGGGGACGGGGTAAGCGTCGCCGTGGGCGTAGGCGGGACGGGAGACGCGCTCGCGCTCGCCGTTGGCGTCGGGGTCAGGTCCGGCGCCGGTGTTGGGGCCCGACAGCCCGCCAGAAGCAACGAAAGTAAAAGTAAGCTCAAGGTCCAGGTACGCATGGGGAGATGATACCGGAGAATCGAAAAATCTGCAAATCTAAAATAGCCCCCCTGTAGTCCCCCCTTTCAGGGACAGGCCTCCCTGCAGCCCGCTGTAGGGGCGCAGTGGCGCTGCGCCCCTACGATGCGCCCGATACGCGACGCTTCGCCCCTACGGTGCTACAAATCTGCAAAAAATCGGTAAATGGGAGTATACTTACTCCAGGCGTGACCGCGGGCAGGTCGTGAAGGGGGACCATGTTGGTAGCCACACCAACGAGATGTACCATCCCAGCCAGACCGCGCCCAGGGTTGCCAACAGGCTGTCGCATTGCCGATTTGCCGATTTGCTGATTTGTGCCGGTTTGTGCCGATTTTCGGGAGGTGGAGGATGAAACGCATCAGGCTGGGAGGGTGGTTGGTGCTGATGGTGCTCACGCTGGCCTGTCAGGCATGGGAACAGCCGCGGAACGGAACAGCAACGCCGGCGGTGATCCCGTCCCCGACGGCGACGCGGGCGCCGGCAACGCCGCAGCCGCCCATCACGCCGGCGACGGCGACGCCCACGCCCACGCTGGCTGTGACCCCGTCCATGCCGACGCAGGAGGTTTGCCCGGCCCGCAAAACGCCGCCGCTGCCCGCCCGTCCCGCCACGCTGGCGGACTACCCCGCCACGCTGCTGGCTTATCTCAACGCGGGCGCCGATCCCCAAACCCTGGTGGATGTGGCCCAGGCCTGGGCTGCCTTGCCCTTTAACGGCGAGGGCTTGCTGCGCGCCGATCTGACCGGCGATGGCACGCCGGAGACGGTCGCGCTGTTCACGAACCCGCTGGCGGAGCACTATCCGCCCGATGCGGTGTTGCTGCTGTTCGGCTGTCATGACGGCGCGGTGACGCTGCTCCAGCAGGTCACGGCGCAGGAGTGGAGCGGCCTGGCGCTCTTCGCGGCGGAGGATCTCACGCAGGATGGGAAGGCCGAGTTGCTCTGGGCCGAGGTGAGCTGCGGCGCGCATACCTGTTTCTACACGACCCACGTCTCCAGTTGGAACGGGACGATGCTGGTGGAACGCCTGGCCGCGCCGCTGGAGGTGGCTTACGCCAGTTACACGGTCGAGGCGGGGCAGGTGCTGGTGAGCAGCAGCGGCATCGCCTCCGTGGGGGCCGGGCCTCAGCTCCCGGCGACGGTGGTGCTGCGCTGGGATGGGACAGCCATGGTCGAGGTGGAACGGGTGTTGCCGCCCATCACCTATCGCTACCATCAGTTCCTGGAGGGCGAGCGCGCGCTGGCCGCGGGCGATCTGGACGCGGCGCTGGCGGCCTATGAGGAGACGCTTAGCAACGCGGAGCTGCTCGCCTGGGCGGCCTTCACCGATGCGCTCACGGAAACGGAGGCGCTCTTCGCGCTGGCGCGCTGGCGCCTGATGGAGGTGGATCTGCTGCGCGGGGAGGCCGGCATGGCCAGTTTCCACTATCAGCAGTTGCAGCAAAAAACCCCGCCCGGCGAAACGCCGCGCGCGGTGCTGGCGCTGGCCCGCGCCTTTTGGGAGGCGTATCAACAGGGCGGCGATGTCGCCGCCGCCTGCGCTGCCGCGCGCGCGCATCCGCAACGTGAAGCGGTGCTGGCCTTCCTCAACAGCTTCGGCTACGCCAACCCAACCTACGAGGCGGAGGACCTGTGTCCAGGCCTGCGGAACTAGGGGCGACCGCCTGGGGCGGGGCTTGTCCCCATAGTCATCACGCTAACGCCCCCATTGTGTTGCCCGACCCGCCTGGATGTTAACGTTTGGTCTATAAAAAACGTAACTACCTACTCATAGCGATTGAAATCGCCTCTGATGGGCTTATAGCCGGGCATCTCTGACCCCCCTGTAGTCCCCCCTTGTCAGGTGGGACGTCAGGCGAGCGGATACCCGAAGCGCAGTAGGGGCGGGATTTATCCCGCCCAGGGGGCCGGGACAAGCCCTGTCCCTACAGCAGGCGCGGTTTTAACCGCTAGC
>FWWL01005276.1_pt1 | contig 20386 bp, 15 predicted proteins | sample 2228331 | NCBI WGS metagenome assembly FWWL01 (sample SAMEA103939775, study PRJEB20133) | metagenome | reverse complement strand
CGTCCGCCACGAAACGCTCCATCGCCTCTCCCCGCAGCAGGCGGATGGGGTTGTCCGGCTGGGGTCCGCTCGGGACGAGCAGCAGGCCCTCCACCCGCGTGGGCACGGCGACGTCCTCGAGCGCCGCTCCTCCGGAGAGCACGTTCGCCAGCCCCCGCGAGTTGTCCACGCCGAACAGGACGTGCTGGGTGGGATTGCGAAGGTCGGCGTCCACCAGGATGACCCTCGCGCCGTCCCCTGCGAGCGCTATCGCCAGATTGCTGGCGGTCGTGGAGCGCCCCGCCCGCGGCCCGGCGCCCGCGACCAGGATGGCTCCCTTGCCGGCCTCCTGCGACGCCAGATGCCACAGCTCCGCCGTCAGCATCTCGTAGCATTCACGCAAGCCGGGCGAAGGCAGCCCCTTGGCCAGCGACGGGCTCTTCGAGATGGGCACCATCGTCACGACCGGGAGTCCCAGCAGGTCCTCCACCTGGTCGGGGGTGCGCACGGTGGTGTCGATGTAGTCCAGCAGCAGCACCACCGCGAAAGCGAGCAGCAGACTGAGGGGAAGCGCCAGCGCGAGCTGCAGCTTGCGGCTCGTTGCGGGCTTGGGGTCGATGACGCCGATGATGCTGATGTCTCCCGCCCGGTACGGCTCGTTCTCGCGGATGCGGGCCTCCTCGAGCTTGTTCCTCAGCTGAGCGAACGTCTGCTCCGCGGTCTGGACCTCCACCGTCATCAGCGCGATCTGACGCTCGTCCTCAGGGAAGGAGTTCAGCTCCGCCCTCATCTGCGGGATGACGCCGGCCAGGGCCGAAGCCCGGGCGTCCGCCGCGATGGACTCCACCTTGGCCTGGACGAATCTGTCCAGCGCCTGGGAGTAGACGGGGTTCACCGCCTCCACCTTCTGGACAATCCTCTGCCGCTGCTCCTGCGCCTGCGCGTTCTTCAAGTCCTCAATGGACCTGCGCAGCGCCTGCACCTCCGGATGGTTCTCACCGCGGTAGGTGAGCATGCTGGCCAAATCCTGTTCCTTCCGGGCGAGTTCGGTGGCCAGGGTCAGCCACAGGGAGTTGTCTCCCGTGGTCTTCTGCTCTTCCCGGGTCAGGGGAAGGGTCCGCAGCTCGTTCTGGGCGGCCCTCACCCGCTGAGCCGCCTCGCGAGCCTGCACCTGAGCAGCGCGGGACTGGAAGTCCAGATCGCCCAGACGCGCAAGCTTCACCTGTGCGGCCGCGTTCAGGTCGCTGATGCCCCGTGCCTTCTTGTAGCTCTCCAGGGCGGCCCTCTTCGCCTCCATATCAGCGCGAGCCTCGCGGACCTTGCGCTCCAGATACGCCCGCACTTCGCTCGGGTCGTAATTCTTGGCCTTGAACGAATACTTGAACGCGATGGCCGCCGCGAATGCCGCCGCCTGAGCGAACTCGGGTCCGTCGCGGGACGGGTCGCCCCCGACGAAGTTCTCCGGGACCTTGACTAGGATCCGGATGAGGTCGGACTCGCGCTCGGGGAGGACGATGGTGTAGTCGTTCAGGAGCTTGTCGCGCTGGTCCCTGTCGAAGATGTACGGCCTGGCCGCCCTCCGCTCCAGGAACTCCTTGATGGCGACGACATCCTCAGCCTGCGCAGCTCCCTGCTCGGCCTCGCGGTCCAGGGCATCCCGCACGCGCCGGACATAGTCTTCGTTGTTCCCGAGAAGCCCGATGTAGTAGGCGCGGAAGATGCTGCTCGCCGCGTGCCGGGCCACCGACGCCTGAACGATCTCCGGCCGGACGGTCTGCATCTCCGGCAAGACGGTGCTTCCCAGCGTCTGTGGCGTGACCTGCCGCACGTAGGAGACGGATTCCAGCGTGGCCGGGGTATAGAACACCAGCGCCGCTGCAGCCAACATACACACCAGCACCCCGGCAAGCACGATCCACTTGCGGCGGTAGAGAATCCGATAATATCTCCAAAGCTCCAAGACTCTGTACCTCCTCCCGCGCTATGCCGTCTGGCGCACGGCGGCGGGGACCATCCTTTCCGCTTTTTGCTGCAAGGCGAGAATCACGGCATTCCTCTGAGTCCTGCCCGCGCGCCTGCAGGGCTCAAACCCCGTCAAAGGCCCCACTTTGCAATGAACACGACCTGGTAGATGTTCGACAGCACCTGACTGATGGTCGTCAGGTTCGGCCGCTTCGTCTCGCGCACCAGGACGACGTCTCCGGGCTGCAGCAGGATGTCCTTCGACGTGTCACCCGTATCGAGGATCTGGGCGACATTGACGGGAATCTGCTGCGGCTCCTGCCCCTCGACCGAACGGCGGACGATGACTGTGCGCCCCAGAGCGCCTCGCTCGATGGGGCCTCCGGCCTGCGAGATGGCCTGGGTGACCGTCGTCGTCTTCTTCCACGGGAACTGGCCCGGCCGCTGCACCAGCCCCATCACGTAGATGCGGCTCTCCGTGTCCTCGGGGATGTAGATGGTGTCCCCGTCCTTCAAGGGAAGGTCCTGCGACATATCCCCCTCGAAATAGAACGCCTCGAGGTTCACGGGGATGGGCTCGCTGAGGCCGGGCCGCGTGATGGTGGCGTTGCGCAGGGCGGCCGTGTCGGGGATGAAGCTTCCAGCCTCGGCGATGGCGTGGGCCACGGTATCACCGTCGCGCATCTGCTGAAGTCCGGGCCGGTAGACCTGTCCCAGCACCCTGACGCGCATCCGGTGCACCTGATACAGCGTCAGCTGGACGGTGGGGTTCTTCAGGTAGTCCATCTCCACGAAGCGGCGGGCGATCTCGGCCTTCACCTCCTCGACGGTCCTCCCCGCCGCCCGGATGCTGCCCACCACCGGGGCGACCACCGTACCCTCCGGGGTGACCGTCAGGTAGATCCCCTGGATGGCGGGCTCTCCCCAGACGGTCAGCTGCAGGACGTCATCCGGGGCTATCCTGTAGTTGGGATCCGTGACGATAGGCCCGTCCGGCAGCCCGGCGGCAGTCCCCCCCACATTCTGGGCAAGGACTCCGCCGGGGACCAGCATCACCCCGGCGAGGAACAACAAGCAAGCAGTTCTCCACATGACCACTACTCCCATCGCAGCCTTGGCCCGCAGCCCGTGCTGCCTCAAGGCGCGAAGACTCTCACCCTCCGCATCGAGCGAAGCACTCATCCATTCATTATCGTGTCCGGCGCCGTCATCTTTAGCGCTCCGCGGGAGACGGGCGGATGCTGCGGCGTCCGGGTCATCCCGGCGGGACTCACCCGACCAACCATGAGTATGCCGCATCGGGGTCGCATCTCCTGCCTTGTTTTCGAAATCCCCCGACAGACGCGCCCTTCCAGCGGCGCCCACGGCAGATGATACCCGGCGGCCCGCTTCACGAGTTCCCGCACGCAGCGCGCGTCCGCGGGGAGTGTAGTGACTGCCCCCGCCTCCGTCGAGAGGACGGGCATCATCCCCGGGGGTATAATCGGCCTGAACGCCCCGGAAGAGCGCTTCCGGGAAACCTGCGGGAAGGACTGTCGCGCATTGAGAAGCAGATCCCTCGATTTCCTGAAGCAGCTGGTGGAGACTCCCAGCCCATCCGGCTTCGAGCAGCCGGCGCAGAGATTGTTCCGCCAGTACGTGGCACCGTTCGCCGACGCCGTGGAGACCGACGTCCTCGGCAACGTCATCGCCGCGCGCAACCCGGACGGCGCCCCGCGGGTGATGCTGGCCGGACACAGCGACCAGATCGGGCTCATCGTCACGCACATCGACGACGACGGCTTCGTCTATTTCCGCCGCATCGGGGGTCTGGACCCGGCCGCCTGCGTCTCGCAGCGGGTGGTCATCCAGGGACGCGACGGCGCTGTGCAGGGGGTGGTGGGACGAAAGGCCATCCACCTGCAGGACGCATCGGACCGCAATAAGGCCCCGAAGCTCGAGGACCTCTGGGTCGATATCGGGGCCAGGGACAGGAAGGACGCGGAGGCGCGCGTGCGGGTGGGAGACCCGGGCGTGTTCGTCCAGCCCTTCGAACTCCTGCCGAACGAGCGCGCCGTCAGCATGGCCTTCGACAACAAGATGGCTGTGTGGCTGGTGGCGGAGACTCTGCGTCTTCTGTCGCGGCAGAAGCACGGGGCGGCGGTGTTCGGTGTGGCGACGGTGCAGGAGGAGATCGGCTCCATCGGAGCGCGCACCAGCGCATTCCGGGTGGAGCCGGACCTGGCCCTCGTGATAGACGTCGGACACGCCACCGACCACCCCGGGCTGGACAGGAAGAAGGAAGGCGACTTCCGGCTGGGCGGGGGACCGATACTTTCCCGGGGCGCCAATGTGAACCCTCGCGTCTTCGAACTGCTGGAGGCTGCGGCGAAGAAGCACGGCATCCCGTATCAGACGGAGGGCATCGGGGGCCGCTCCGCCACCGACGCCGACCCCATCCAGTATTCGCGGGCAGGGGTGGCGATCGGACTCATCCACGTCCCGCTCCGCTATATGCACACCCCCTGCGAGATGATCAGCCTGAAGGACCTCGAGAACACGGCGAAGCTCCTGTCGGCATTCATCCAGGACCTGGAGCCCGGGACGAACCTCATCCCGGACTGAAAGCTCCCGGTGAATCCGGAGGAGGCTTCGACGCATCAAACAGGGTCGGGACGCGGACTCCCCGGACGCAGGACGGAGCCCGTCCCACTCATCCACCGGTGGAGAGACAAAGCGAGATGATGAACCTCTTTGGCCCGAAGGTCCCGGAGATCGATGTGCAGACCCTGAAGCGGATGATGGACTCGGGGGAGCAGTTCGTTCTGCTGGATGTCCGGGACCCGGACGAGTTCGAACAGATGAACATCCCGGGAGCGCTGCTCCTGCCCCTTGGCGAGCTGCAGGAGCGGGCGGGTGAACTGGACCCGCAGGCGAAGACCGTGGTGATGTGTCTGAGCGGCGGGCGCAGCGCGCGCGCGACGGAATTCCTGATGAAGCAGGGGTTCCGGGACGTGTGCAATCTGAAGGGCGGCATCCTGGCCTGGCAGCAGCTTCAGCAGGAGGGCTGAAGGGCGAGTCCCGGGCCGGGTGCGGCTGCGCTGCCGAGCGATGTCCCCTCATCCCGGTCTTCTCCCCCCAGGGGAGAAGGGGCAGGCCCTCGCGCGGCGAGCCTCTGATTCCGCGGGCAGGAGCGGCCTCCGGAACCGCGCGATGCCAAAACGGTCCGGCAGGACCCTCACCCTCCCCTCTCGGTGCGGCAACCGGGAGGGCGAAGCTCCCGCTGAGCCTGTAACGGTTCGCCATGAGCCCCACCCTCCCCTCTCGGTGCGGCAATCGGGAGGGCGAAGCTCCCGCTGAGCCCGAAACGGTTCGGCAGGAGCCTCACCCTCCCCTGCGAGCGGCAACCGGGAGGGCGAAGCTCCCGCTGAGCCCGAAACGGTTCGGCAGGAGCCCCACCCTTTCCTGTAAGTGTCTCGAAAACGGCCGACGCCCGGGCCGGCCGGCCCGGGCGTCCGTCACTCCGCCTCAGGACGAGGCCGTCCTGATGCCCCTCACCCCACTCTGACCGTGGCCACGCCGTAAGCGGGCACGTCCACCTCGAGCAGGCCGTCCCGGAATGACGCCGAGGACTTCTCCAGAGGCTGCTCAAGGATGTCGGTCTCGACAGCCTGCGCGCCCTCCGGCACCACCTTCGACAGGCGCACCGCAGCCCGGACAGCGCGCCCCTCCATCTCGTAGAGACGCAGGATGAGCGCGTCCGAGTCCTCGGCCCGCTTCACGGAAGCCAGCATCACGTTCTCCGTCTCGCACCGGATGAAGCCCTGACCGGGCGGCTCGTCACCCGCGTGGGCATCCGTGCTGGCCACGCTGAACGGGGCGTTGTAGGCCCATCCGGCCCGGGTGGCCTCGCTGACCGAGCAGTCGCCGTCGTGCGGCTGCACCGCCCAGCGGATGATGTGCTGCCCCATCTCGGGAAGCGGGTCCGGCGAGTAGCTGGAGCGCAGCAGGGTCAGCCGGAGCACGTTCCCGTCCGCGCGATGCCCGTATTTGTCCGCGTTCAGGAGCGTGACGCCGGCCGGCCGGCCGCCGATGTCTCCGGAAACATCCGCCCACTTGAGGGCCGGCACCTCCTGCGGGCCCACCGGGCGCTCGATGCTCCCGAAAGGCACCTCGTAACGGGCGCGCGGGCCGGACACGTTCACCGGGAACGACACCCGCAGCTGCGGGATGCCCGTCTCGTGCGACCCCATCTCCAGCCAGTTGACATCCAGAGAGAACTCCACCTGCCGGCTGTCCTCGGCCAGTCCGATCTCCAGGGCGAACGTGGAGGAGCGGTATTTCCTGCGGCAGACGACGGCCGCCCGGTGCGGACCGCGCTGCTTCACCTCGAGAATCCAGTTCCCGTTCAGCGGTTCGATGGAGGTCAGCTGTCCGATGACCCACGCCGCCATATGGTTCGGCGCCTCCTGGACGTATTCCAGCACGCCGAAGCGCTCGCCCGGCTGCACGAACTCCGTCCCCGTCGCCTTGTCCACAAGGCTCACGATGGCCGCCGCGCTGCTCTCGATCTCAACCCGCAGATGCCGGTTCTCCAGCACCACCGTGGGAAGCTCCGTGGCCGGGGTGTGCATCTTCTGCTGCGCGGCGACGACCCTGGCGCCCTCTCCGTGCACGGGAGCGGGCGAGCGCTCGATCCCGTAGATGCGGTATCCCGTGGCCGGGACATCGCGGGCCGGGAACGCCACCGAGATGAAGTCGTGCCCCCAGAAGTTGCCCGTTCCGACCACCTGGCCGGGCACCGTCTGCCCGTCGCTGTCCCGGACCAGGATGTGGCCGTGCGGCCAGCCCGTGTTCCAGATCTTCGCGACGACCAGCTCGCTGCGGTCCCACGGCAGAGGGTTGAAGACGATGAACGGCTGAGCGCCCGCAGCTCCGGCGTTGTAGCCGGTCACCCCGCCGGGCAGACTGGTGTCGCCCGCACCTGCGCCCAGTCCGTCGCCGAACTCGGACCCCTCGCCGTCCGGCACCGGCGGCAGCCCGACGACCGAGGCCGTGTCAGCCCGCGCCGCCACCTGCCTGAGCGCGCGGGTGACCACCGACTCCGTCACCGCGGCCACCTCCTGATACAGCGCGGACGAATACTCGTAGGTGGCGTGCACGCCCGACCCCGGAAGGATGTCGTGGAACTGGCAGAGCATCGTCTTCCGCCACGCCCCGGTCAGCTCGTCCAGAGGATACGGCATCCCGCACAGAGACCGGGCGATGACCGCAGCCGCTTCCGCGCGGACCAGTTCGTTCTCGCTCACCCGGTTGCCGCGCTTCACCGCGGACTGCGAGGTGTAGCACCCTTCGAAGACGAAGTTCAGTTCGTCCTCGACCACCGGCAGGTCGAGCCCCGCGGCCTCGACAGCGGCGAACCAGTCCTGCACGCGGCTGAGCTTGAGGGTGGGAAAGACGGGCCAGCGGCTCATCCGGACGAACCGGTGCAGGTCCCGGCGCGTCGGCCCTCCACCGTGGTCCCCCAAGCCGAACAGGTAGAGATGGTCCTTCAGCCCTCCCGTCTCCCGTTCCAGACGCAGCATCATCTTCGTGAGGTGCGGGCCGATGAACCCGTTGTACCAGTTCTCGTTGTCCTGATACGCCAGCACCCGCGAGCCGTCCGGAGCCTGCCACCAGAACAGTTTGGGCTCCTTGCCGCCGCGGCAGAAATAGTACCAGCGCACTCCGCCCCGGTTCAGGATGGCGGGCAGCATCCGGCTGTGGCCGAACATATCCGGCTCCCAGTCCACCTTGACCGCATCGTACGCCAGGCCGAAATGCTCCCGGAAGTAGCGTCGGGTGTAGAGCATCTGGCGGCAGAGGGCCTCGCCCGACGCAAGGTTCTTCTCCCCCTCAACCCAGGTGCTTGCGGTGACCTCCCAGCGCCCCTCCGCCACGCGCCTGCGCACCGCCTCGAAGACTTCCGGGCAGTACTCCTGCATGGCGAGGTAGGTGGATGCCTGGTCCTGCGAGAACTTCAGGTCCGGGAAGGACTGCATCAGGCGCTCCACCGTGGAGAAGGTGTCGCGGGTGGTGCTGACGGTCTCCTGCCACGGCCAGAGCCAGTTCATGTCGATGTGCGCGTGTCCGCAAAGGTGGATGGTGAACTTGCGCAGTTCCGCTCCGATGGGCTCGAGCGCCTTTTCCGCCTGCTCCACCGCGTCCTTCAGGGTAACGCCCGAGCTGAGCGCGGCCTCGAAGCCGGCCAGAGCGCTCTCCACCACGTCCGCATAGTTCCGCCGCTCCTCGGCGGACTCGACAAACTCCTGCGCCAGGTCGAACTCGGCGCGGATGCGCTCCATCAGCTCCTCGGAGCCGGAGCGCAGCGCACCCACCTTCTGCCACACGGCATCCATCCGTTCTGCAAAACTCATGATCGTTGACCACACTTCTGGAGGATTTGGAGGCGGGCTGCGCCGGAGGGCGCCCGAGAGGCTCGTCCACCGGCCGATGCACCCGCTCTCTGAGGGAGGTTATATCCCCGGCTGAGGATTCCTGCTGCTGCGCGTCGAACCCTCCCTGAGAAACGGGACCCGGGGCGGTCCCTGCGGGAGGAGAGACTGAATGATGGATGTGCGTGTCTGGCTTGCGGCCGCCATAGCGGCAGGTGTGTGCCTCGTGCAGGCAGCGGCGGCGCAGGAGTGTCCGAGAGAGATAGACGTCCGCAGCACGGGCGCGGCGGGCGACGGGAAGGCGGACGACACCGCCGCGTTCGAACGGGCCATCGCGCTCGGGCGGGAGAGCGGCCGGCCCGTGCGGGTCCCTAAGGGACGATACCGCATCACGCGGACGCTGGAGCTGAAGGCGCAGGAGCTCATCGGAGCGGACGCAGGGGCGTGGGTGGCGGACGAGGTGGCACTCCCCACCCTGCTGCCCGACGTGCCGGACGGTCCCTGCATCCGGCTGCTGGGCGGCGGTTCGGTCCACGGGCTCTACTTCTTCCAGGAGTGGAAGGAGGGAGGACCCTCGGAGCGGCCGGCCATCATCGAACTGGCGGGGGTGGGCACGCGCGTCAGCGAGGTGAAGATCCAGAACGCCTGGGACGGCATCTCGGCGGACGGCAGGTCCAACGTGGGACGCGCGCTCATACGGGACTGCTTCCTGGTGGACATCCACAACGTGGGCGTGCGCATCCTGGGGACCTGGGACGTGTCGTGGATCTCGCGCGTGGAGGTCTGGTCGCCCGCCAGCAAGCGGTTCCTGGAGAGAGGGATTGGGTTCCTCATCGGCAAGAACGACATGCTGCTGATGAGCGACTGCTTCGTGTTCAGCGGGGACCGGGGCTACAAGCTGGTGGAGAGCGTCCCCGGTTCGGAGATTCGCGGTGTGATGTGGGGCTCGATGGCCAACTGCTCTGCGGATTTCTGCGGCATCGGCATCGAGGTGGACGGGGCTCACACGCTCAGTCTGGCCGGGGGGACCTACTGGACCCACCACAGCGGCATCCTGGTCCACGGCAAGGGAGGACAGGTGCGGATGAGCGGACTGGAGATGAAGTCCAACAGCGGGCCGTGCATCGACGTGCAGGGAGGCAGCATGGTGGCCGTCGCCGGATGCCAGCTGCGCCGGGAGATGAAGAGCTTCGTCTCGCCCGCGCTTCGCATCACGGGGGGAGAATCGGTGGCGGTGAGCGGGTGTGTCATCTCCAGCACCAGCAGCGCCATCGAGGTGAGGGAAGGGCTCGCCGGGGTCGTGTTGAGCGGCAATTCGGTCCGCGAGAACGTCCCGGAGCCTCCTCAGGTCCCGAACGAAGCGCCGTGAGCCCGGCCCGGCCGGGAGCCGGCCGGGGAAAGTCCGGCGGGAGCCTCACCCTCCCGAGCTCACGCCCTGGACGGGAGGGCGAAGCTCATGCTGAGCCAGAACCGAATGTCGCGAAGCGGAAGCGGTCCCGAGATGCCGCGCTCGCTCCGGCGACCGGTGGAGGCGGTGCTGCTCTGAACCGCGGGAGACGGGCTGCCCGCCGGGCGCGCAGGCGGGCGGGGAAGGATTCGCACGGCGATGCGCGAAGAGACCGGCGGAGGCTACGCCGATGAGGTCGAAAGCGTTTTACGGTCTTCTTCTGCTTGTCGCATTGACAGGCGCGGGCGCCGCGCTCGCGGACGACGCCGCCCACCCGCCGCTGTTCCGGGGCGATGAGGCCCGCCCGGCCGATGCGCTGGTGCTGTTCGACGGAACGGACACCGGCGCCTGGACCACGATGGACGGCAGCCAGCCCATCCCCTGGAAGGTGGAGAACGGCTATATGGAGGTCCGGGGAGGCAATATCCGGACGCGGGCGACCTTCACGGACGTTCAGCTGCACCTGGAGTTCTGGCTGCCCCTGATGCCGGAAGCCAGAGGACAGGCGCGGGCTAACAGCGGAGTCTATCTGCAGGGGTCCTACGAGGTGCAGATCCTGGACTCCTACGGCGAGCCCCCGCGCATCAACGAGGCCGGGGCCATCTACGGGGTGGCTCCCCCGATGGTGAACGCCAGCCGTCCGCCGGAGACCTGGCAGAGCTACGACATCATCTTCCGCGCTCCGCGCCACAACGAAGAGGGACGCCTGGTCCGCAACGCCCGGATGACCGTGTTCCACAACGGGGTCTGCATCCACGACAACGTGGAGGTGCCCGCACCCACCGCCGCCGCGATGGAGCGCCCGCTGAACATCCCGGGACCGGTGATGCTCCAGGACCACGGGAATCCCGTCCGCTTCCGCAACATCTGGGTCCGGCCGCTGAAGTGACGGCCGGAGGGGCTCAGCGGCCTTCCGGCGCGATGCGGTAGAGGCGGTTCGTCAGGTCGCAGCTGAAGAGCACCGTGCCGGAAGGCTCCTCCACGCAATCGACGGGGCGCGCCAGCACGTTGCCCGCCTCGTCCAGCGTCCGTACGACGGTGAGGGAGCCGTACGGCTTCCCCGTCACCCTGTCGAACAGCACGCGCTCCACGCAGTATCCGACCAGCTTCGTGCTGTTCCAGGAGCCGTGGAACGCCACGAACGCATCGCCCCGGTGGTCCGGGAAGAGGTCGCGGGTGAGGAACGTGAACCCGTTCGGCGCCCAGTGCGCCCCGAAGCACCACCCGGGAGGAATGGCCCGCGCGGCCAGCCGCAGGATGTCCGGACGGTCCTGAAACTCCGGACGGGGCAGGTTGGTCCCCACGATGAAGGGATGCCCGTAGAACCCTCCCTCGACGTAGCGGTTGAACTCGCACGGGGGGTTCAGGTCCGTGACCGGCTGGTCGGAGCCCGGCTTCTCCCCGAACCTGCGGCCGAAGTTGTCGCTTCCGTGGTCGCATCCCCAGATCTCGCCGGTGCCGGGCCGCAGACGCAGCTTTTCCGTGTTCCGGACCCCGCTCGCGAACAGCCGTTTCCCGCCCCCGTCGCGGTCGAAGCGCCAGATCTTCTGACGCTCGGTGTCCGTCTCGTCGGTGATGTTCCCGCTGTCACCGATGGAGGTGTAGATGGCATCCTCCGTGACGAGAAGCGCCCGCCACCAGTGTCCTCCTCCCGACGGCAGTCTGCCTTCCGGGATGATGGTCTCGACCGTGTCGGCCCGGCCGTCCCCATTGGTGTCCCGGGCACGGTGGATGGAGCCGGACTGCGCGAAATACAGCCACCCGTCGCGCCAGCACATCCCGTGGACCGTGGGCCGCCCTTCCACGAAGACGGTGCGCGTCTCATAACGGCCATCTCCGTCGCGGTCGCGCAGGGCGATGATGCTCCCCGCGCGAGGCTGGCTGACGAAGACGGCGCCCTCCCCGTCCGTCTCGAGGAAGCGGGCGTTCGTCAGCCCCTCGGCGGCAAGCGTGACCCGGTATCCGGGACGGACGTGGAACGCGGGCACGCCCTCCCCCAGCGACCCGCGCTCCCGCGGAAGCTGCTGGTCGAGCGCCCGCGAACAGCCGAACGCCAGGATGAACGCCGCAGCGCAGGACGCCCAAAGCAGGGAACGGGATGAACGCTTCAAGTCCGGACTCTCCTTTCCGGGCGATGGGGGGTCATCTTTCCCACCACGCCACGACCGTCACTCCGGGCACCGCCCGCTGCCACGCGGCCGAACCGTCGGCGCGCAGCGCATTGATGCCCCCGGAATGGACCCCGCGCCCCTGGTCCCAGAAGTCCTGGAAGACCCTGAGCCGCTCCGGCGCGGCGATGTCGGACTGCCGCACCGGGCCCGTCCGCGGCCTGATGCTCGACCGCCCCTGGACCGTGAGGTGCGGGATGGTGTTCACGAACAGAAACGCATTGGCCTGATAGAACGATGCCGAGTCCCCACCCAGCGGGTCCGGCGGGATGGCCGGAAGGGCTCCCGTCTCCATCCGGCCCGCGGCGACCGGGGAGATGGCGGGACAGTACCAGACCCCGTGGTCCCGCGCGTATCCGGCAAGCGAGGCCCGCACCGGAGCCGCGTCCCAGCGGTTCGAGCGGTCCGAAGGATCGTCCCGCGCCAGTCCCACATCCGCGACGCGGGACGGTCCGAAGAGCGGCCCGCTCTGCCAGGGATACACTCCGCGATGATCGTCCAGATATCCCTGCACGGCAAGGCCCAGCTGCCGCAGGTTGGAGAGGCAGGCGCTCTGCCGCGCCGCCTGCCTTGCCCGGCCCGCCACCGGCAGGAGCAGTGCGGCCAGGATGCTCACGATGGCCACCACAGTGAGGAGCTCCACGAGCGTGAATCCGCCCGCGCCGCCCCACGGTGGCAATCTGCGACATGGTTGCACAACTGACTGCACAGGGGGATTGTAACCCATCCGGAGCGAGGGGAATGCTCCCGGCGCGAAAAAAACAGCGGAACTTAGGCGGTGCCGGTGGCGACGGGCTCCTCCTCCGGGGCCCCGTCGGCCACCAGATCCTCCAGACGGCTCAGGCGGAGCGTCCGGAGGACGTCGGAGTTGACGTTGACGAGCTCGACCCGGACGTCCTGCCAGTCATCCCGCAGCCAGCGCAGGGCCTTGATGCCGTCGCTGTCGATGTAGGGCACCCGGCGCAGGTCGAGCACCACCCGGCCGCAGCCCTTGGCAAGCCGGACCAGGAGCTTGAACCTCATCCGCACGCACCCCCAGCGGTCCAGCGGACCGGCCAGGTGGATGAGGGTCTCTCTCGGGTGATCGAGCGGTCTGGTGAGTCGGAACCTTCGACGTTTCATGGGCATCCTCTCCCACTGTCATGTTACCCGCCGGGGGGGCCGGGGGTTCCCGGACGGCCCCGTCAGGAGCCGGAGCCGGGCGGCGCGTCGCCGGCAGGAAGCTCCATCTCCAGCCGGCCCACGGCAAGTCCGTCCAATGCCGTGACCCGCATCCGCACCCCCTCCAGTTCCACTTCATCGCCGACGGCGGCCGGGCGGCCCAGCAGGACCAGCACCAGCCCGCCCACCGTATCCACATCCTCGCGCCCGAGCGAGACGCCCGTCTCCTCCTCCAGTTCGTCCAGCCGAACGCGGCCCGAGAGCGCCCACCTGCGCTCGTCCAGGCGCTGGACGGGCGGCTCCTCGTCGTCGAACTCGTCCTGCACCTCCCCGAAGATCTCCTCCAGCACGTCCTCCAGCGTGACCATCCCTGCCGTCCCGCCGTATTCGTCCAGCACCACCGCCACCTGCGCACCGCGCTTCTGGAACTCCACCAGCAGCTCTTCCAGAGTGAGCTGCTCGGGGACGAACACGGGAGGACGCATGGCGTTGGCGATGGAGCGCTCCTCCTCCGGACGGCGCAGCTCCCGGAACAGCTCCTTGACGTGAAGGATGCCCCGGATGTCGTCCAGGCTCTCCTCGAAGACGGGATACCGGGTATGCCGGGTCTCCACGGCGATCTGCACCGCCTCATCGACGCCGCAATCCAGCGGGATGCCGACGATGGCCGTCCTCGGAACCATCACCTTCCGGACGAGCAGGTCCCGGAAGTGCAGCAGGTTGACCAGGATCTCGCTCTCCTCCTCCCCGAGCGTGCCCTGCTCGTGGCTCTCCTCCACGATCATCTCGAGCTCCCGCGGGGTGTGCACGCCCGCAGCCCGGTCGACCAGCGGGACCCGGAACGCGCGGAGGATGAGGTTCCCCACCCCGTTCAGCAGCAGCACGAGAGGCAGCGCCAGCCTGCTGAAGAGAAGCATGGGCGTGCTGACCGCCAGAGCTGTCCGCTCCGGACGGAACAGCGCCATCGACTTCGGGACCATCTCCCCCAGCACCACGTGAAGATACGTCAGCAGCAGGACGGCCGCCGCCCCGCCCAGCGAATGCGCCGCGGGCGCCTGAAGCCACCCCAGATGCGCCAGATGGGGGCGGAGCCACTCCGCAAGTCCGTGCTCCCCGTACATCCCGAGCCCCAGGCTGGCCGCCGTGATGCCGACCTGCGCCGCCGCGATGTAGCGGTCCTGCCTCCGCGAGTCGCTCTGAACGTAGAGGACCAGCGCCGCAGCCCTCGAACCGGACTCCGCCAGCCGGCTGATCCTGGCACGGGGAGCGGCGACGATGGCGAACTCCGCCGCCACGAACAGGCCGTTCAGGAGCACCAGCAGAGCCACCACGGACCAGAATGCCAGCGGGTCGCTCACGGCGTCTCTCCGTCCTCGCGGCGCATCAGGACAGACAGGATGGAATGTCCGTCCACGGTCTCCACCTGGAACCTCCACCCCCCGTACTCCAAGGTCTCCCCGGGACCCGGGATTCGGCCCAGCACTTCCATGACCAGCCCGGCGACCGTGTCGGACTCGGCCTCCGCGGCGCGAAGCCCGGTCAGCTCCTCCAGGTCCGAGAGAGGGAGAGCTCCCGGCACCCGGAACGCCCCCTCCCCGAGAGCGACCACCCGGTCATCCGGCCCTTTCGCGTACTCGTCGGGAATCTCTCCCACCACCTCCTCCAGCAGGTCCTCCAGCGTGACGATGCCCGATGTCCCCCCGTACTCATCCAGCACCAGCGCCATATGCTGATGCCGGTCCCGCATGTCCGAAAGCAGGTCGACGACGGGCAGGCTCTCCGGGACGCGCGGCATATCGCGCAGAAGGTCCTCCACCCGGACCGCTCCCCCGCCCGCGCTGGCGGCGAGCAGGTCCTTCACGTGGAGCAGTCCGAGCACGTCGTCCAGACTTCCGCGGTAGACCGGGATGCGGGTGTAAGCGGAGTCGGTGGCGATGCGGATGAGCTCCTCCTCCGGCGTATCCACCGGGATGGCGAACACACGGGTCCGGGGAATCATCACCTCCCGCACCCTGCGCCGGGCCAGCCTCAGGACGTTGTGAAGACGGGCTTTCTCGGTGGCGTCGAGCAGCCCCCCCTCGTGGCTCTCCTCCACCAGGTAGTCGATGTCCTCGGGGGCGTGGACGTGAAGACGCGGCCGCGGCGGCACCCGCAGGAGCCGGAGCAGAAGCGATGCGCTTCCGTTCAGCAGGACGATGAGCGGGGCAAACAGCCACAGCGACCAGCGCAGCGGAAAGGCGACGGAGAGTGCCACCGGCACCGGGTAGCGGAGGGCGATGGACTTCGGCACCAGTTCGCCCAGAACCACCTGGGTCCCCACCAGCCCGGCGAGCGTGACGCCCGCCGCAAGCGACAGCGCCGCCTCCGGGGAGAGACCGGCATCGCTCATCAGCCGTCCGGCCAGCGCCCGTCCCACGGTGGCCTGCCCGTAGGCTCCCAGCACCAGGCTGGACAGGGTGATGCCGATCTGGCAGGCGGCCACGCAGGTATCCAGGGCCTGGCTGGTGGAGATGAGCGGCAGCAGCGCCCGCGCCAGCGCCTTTCCCTCGCTGGCCAGCTCCTCCACCCGCGTGCGCCGGGAGGCGACCGCCGCGAACTCCGCGGCCACGTAGAGCGCGTTCACGGCGATGAGCAGGGCGATGATGACGACGGGGGTCAGCACGGTCCGCCTCCCTCTCCGCCGTCCGCGCGGGGAAATTTGCGATGCCGGCGGGGCGCCGGAGACGCGAAGCTCGTGGCGCTGCGCGCGTCCTCAGCAGGCCTGCTATCGGGGTCCGGCGTGTCTTCGCTCATATGGTGCGTGCGGCCGGGACGGGGGTCCTCCCCGGGACGCGGGCGGCGCGCCGGGCCGGGGCGCCCTGCGGCTACAGCTCCGTAGAGGCCGCCTGCTCGTCCAGCTTCCTCTTCAGCCTCATGAACGCCTGCTGCGCCAGAGGGTAGTCCGGGCGGATCTCCAGCGCCTGGTCATAGGCGTGCAGGGCCTCCTCCGGCACTCCGGCGAACTCGTAGGCCTGCCCCAGATTGTAGCGCAGGTTCGCCGCCCCCGGATTCAGCTGCACGGCCCGCTGGAAGGCCCCGATGGCGGTCTCGAAATGCCCGGACTTCGCATAGGCGACCCCGAGATGGGCGAACGCGCGCCAGTTGTCCGGCTCCTGGCGGGTCAGCTCTTCGAGAAGCGGCACCGCTCCGGCCGCATCTCCCGCCTCCAGCAGTCTCTTCGCCTCTTCAAACAGACCAGCCATCACCTCTCCTGACCTCTCCCGCCCGGGCGGCTCAGTTCCGGCCGCCGGCGGACGCGGACTGCTCGTCCTGCGGCCCCTTCAGGGGAAGCACGATGTGCATCTGCGTCCCCTTGCCCAGTTCGCTCTCCGCCCAGATGCGTCCTCCGTGCGCGTCCACCGCCAGACGGCAGAACGTCAGGCCCAGTCCGGTGGAGGGTCCGGCCTTCTTCTGGCCCTTCACCTGGGCGTACTTGTCGAAGATCCTCTGCAGGTCCGACTCCGGGATGCCGTATCCCGTATCGCGCACCACCAGATGCGCCATCCCGTCCTCGGCCGGCGCCGTCTCGACCGCGACCTCCCCGTCCTTCGGGGTGAACTTGACCGCGTTCCCCAGGAGGTTCACCAGCACCCTGCGCATCAGGTCCTGGTCCACGTTCAGCCGGACGCCGTTGCACGACTGCCGGAGCTTTATGCCGGACTCGTCCGCGAGCGGCTTCACCACCCGCAGGGCGCTCTCCGCCAGCTCGCAGAGGTCGACAGGCTCCAGCCGCAGCTTCATCTCCCTGGCTTCCAGCTTGGCCACATCCAGGATCTGGTTCACCATCTCCAGCAGCCGCTGCCCGTCGGCCACGGCGAAATCGATCATCTCCTGCTGGTCCTTGTCCAGTTCTCCCAGAATGCCCATCTGCAGGGTCTGCAGCGAGGTGATGATGCCCGTAAGGGGCGTCCTGAGGTCGTGGACCAGCATATGGGTGAGGTCTTCCCGGACGCGTGTCTCCAGCTGGAGCTTCTCCAGGGCCTGCCGGATGCGTTCGCGGTCGCGGCTGACCCGCTCCACCGCGATGCCCGCCACCACGATGAACGCGAGGCGCATCACCTCCGGCTCGGTGTAGGACGTGATGCCGCGCTTGTCGTTCGTGAAGTGGTACATCGCCACCACGGCCAGGATGGCTGTCACCAGCCCGGCGCGGCCGAAGACGATGGCGGCGGGGATGACGACAAGGATGTAAAGCGCGGAGACGGGGGAGCTGCGGCCGATGACCAGTCCCTGCAGGTCGAGCCAGCCGATCCCGACCCACAGGATGAGCAGCATCCAGAACATCCGGCGCCGCTCGTTGAGCTTCGCTCTGTCTTCCTGCTGTTGTGAGGTTGCCGCGCTCAAGTCACAAACACTCGGCCCCCGGCCCCCGAAGGGGCCGCCACGACATCCGGCCGTGGAGGGTCCGCTTCCTCAAGCCTCCTGCACGGTGTCCGGGGGGAGGGCCTCCACACCGACGATCTCGGGGACGTTCTGTCGCACCACCCGCTCGATGCCCATCTTCAGCGTCATCTGGGCCATCGGACAGCCGCTGCAGTGCCCGGTCATCACCATCCGGGCCACCATGTCGTCCCCGATCTCCACCAGGCGGACGTCGCCTCCATCGCGCTGCAGGGCCGGCCGGATGAGCTCCAGCGCTTCCTCCACGCGCTCCACGAGATTCTGCCTGACGTTCTCTTCCAAGAGATTTCAGAAAGCCTTTCCGAGGGGGTGCCGGCCGCGACGCGCAAAGGACACGGACCGGGTTCCAGACCATCTTACCCGAACGGCCCGCCCCCCGCCAGACGAGCGGACTTCGCTTGTCAGACTCCGCTTCCGCCCCCGTGTGTTCCCGGGCAGCCGCCAGAGCGGGAGAATGCCGGGAAGGACAAGCCGCAAGAGCCGTGGAAGTCATTACCATTCCTCTCCAAACAGGAGCATCTCGGAGATTCGCATGATCTTCGCCGGTCCCGGAGGTCCGGACACTCAGGACGCTCAGGTCGAGCGCCTGCTGCAGACTGCTTCGGACGCCGCATTCTTTGAGAAAGGACCGCCGGTGCACATCGCCCGGGCGCCGGGGCGGCTGGACGTGATGGGCGGCATCGCGGACTACAGCGGGTCGCTCGTCCTGGAGGGCACCATCGCAGCGGCCGCCGTGGCGTCCGTCCAGCTGACGCAGGACGGACAGGCCGTCGTGAGGACTGACGGCGACCATGTCCCGGGCATCCGCAGCGAGGTGCGCTTCCCGGTGCGGGATATCGCCGCAGCCTCTCCTGACGACTTCGTTCGCATCCGCGGGATGTTCCGGGACGACCCGGAGGCGTCGTGGGCGGCCTACGTCGCGGGCGGGGTGAGCGTGCTGACGGGACACGGCCTCTTGGAGCCCCCGGCTGGCCTGCGGATGCTGCTCGCCTCCGACGTTCCCGCAGGCGCGGGGGTGGCCAGTTCGGCGGCCATCGAGGTGGCCGCGATGAGGGCTCTCGCCTCCGCCGCCGGAGTCAGCCTGGAGGGGGAGCGGCTGGCGGCTCTGTGTCAGGAGGTGGAGAACCGCATCGCTGGGGCCCCCTGCGGCATCATGGACCAGATGACCGCCGCCCTCGGGCGCGAGCGGCAGCTGCTGAAGCTACGCTGCGACCCGGCGACCGTGCTGGGCCATCTGCCGGTTCCGGAGGGAGTCCGCTTCTTCGGCATCAACTCCGGGGTGAAGCACTCGGTGGGAGGCTCCCGATATGCGCGGGCGCGCGTGGGAGCCTTCATGGCTGTGGCCATCCTGAACGAGCACGGGGTAAACTTGCCCGGCGGATACCTTTGCGGCCTGTCGCGCAAGGACTTTCACGCCGTGCGGTGCTGGCTCCCCCACTCCATCACCGGCGCGGAGTTCCTGGAGCGGCACGGGGGCTATCCGGACCCGGTCACCACGCCGGCGCCGGATGAGACGTACTACCCGCGAAGCGCGGCCGAGCACGCTGTGAACGAGAACTGCCGGGTCTTCCGTTTCTCGCAGCTGCTGGCCGCATCGGCAAGGGACAGCTCCCACCTGGAGGAGGCGGGAGCCCTGATGTACGCCAGCCACTGGAGCTACGGTCAGCTCGCCCTGCTCGGCTCGCCCGAGACGGACCTGCTCGTCCGCCTGCTGCGCGAGGCGGGGCCGGAACACGGTGTGCTGGGAGCCAAAATCACCGGGGGAGGGTGCGGCGGGACGGTCGCCGTGATGAGCACCCGCGACCCGGAGGCATACCGCGAAAGCGTCTTCCGGCCGTACGAGTCGGAGACAGGCATCCTTCCGGAGATCATCCAGGGCTCCAGTCCGGGAGCCATGGAGTGGGGAGTCCGCGTGTTGGACGGAGTATGACAGCAGAGATCACCCTGAGGAAAGCCATCATCCCCGCAGCCGGGCGGGGCACCCGTCAGTTTCCGGCTTCCCGCGCCGTGCGCAAGGAGCTGTTCCCCCTGGTCGACCGCGACGGGGTGACCCGGGCCGCGCTTCATCTCATCGTCCGGGAGGCGCTGTCGGCCGGCATCGAGGAAGTCTGCATCGTGGCATCGCCTGAGGCCGAGGCGGCCTACCGGGGCTACTTCCGCGCTCTCACGCCGACGGAGGAGGCCGCCTACGGCCGCAAGCCGGCGGCTCTGGCCGAGGCCGGGGAGCTTGCCGCTCTGGGAGAGCGCATCACCTACCGCATCCAGGAGCAGCAGCTCGGGCTGGGGCACGCCGTCTGGTGCGCCCGCGATTTCGCCGCCGGGGAGCCCGTCCTGGTGCTCCTGGGTGACCACATCTACATCTCCAACACCGCCGCCTCCTGCGCCGCGCAGCTCGCCGGTGTGTGGAGGGGACGGGGCGCCAGCATTTCGGCCGTCCATGCCGTCGGGCCGGACCAGATCCATCTGTACGGCATCGTGCGGACGGACGGGTCTCCCGGTCCGCTCTGGAGGGTGCAGGAGATCGTCGAAAAGCCCAACCGCGAGACGGCCGAGCGGAGCCTGGTCTCGCGCGACGACCCCGGCAGGCCGTACCTGGCGTTCTTCGGGATGCACGTCCTGCAGCAGGACGTCTTCGACGCCCTCGAACACCTCATCGAGCACGACATCCGGGAGCACGGCGAGTATCAGCTCACCGCCGCCCAGTCGCTGGCGGCCCGGCAGGGGCTCTATTATGCGGTCGAGGTGGACGGGCAGAGCCTGGACTTCGGCGTGCCGGCCGGACTCGCGCTGACGCAGTCGGTGCTGACCTCGCTCGG
>FWWL01005273.1_pt1 | contig 20397 bp, 15 predicted proteins | sample 2228331 | NCBI WGS metagenome assembly FWWL01 (sample SAMEA103939775, study PRJEB20133) | metagenome | reverse complement strand
TTCGCAGAGCCTTGGGAGGCCGCCAGCCCCTTGCCCCGATTTAGAGGCAATCTGTCCGATGCCTGCCAGCTCAAGGGGCGGCACGGCTGCCACGGTTTACTGAAGCGCTTTACTGAAGCGCTTGCACGTTTCTTGCAATTCCAATGAGTTGCGCGATGCCTGGCAAGGGCGATTCGGTGGCAAGGACCACGTCTCCTGGGGCGATCTTGAAATGGCGTGCGGCAAACAGGCCTTCGGCCGAGGCGAGATCGAAGGTGAACACGACCCAGGGCTTTTCGGGGCCTGTGCCATCGGCGCGCACCGCGGCTTCAGGATATTCCCGCAAGACCATGAGGCCATTGAGATGGGCGCGGGAGGGGTTGAGGCCGCCTATTGCCGAAAGCGCTGTGAGTGCATCGATCGAGTCTTGCGTGAACGGAATTTCTTGTTGCCGCCCGGCTGCCCCAAGCGCGATGAAACTGCGCTCGTCTTCCTCAACGATAAGGCGATCTCCTCCTTGCAGAACGATGTCATAGGCTGGGTCGGAATAAAGCGTTCGCGCCGCGATGGTAAAGCTTCGCCCCCCGCGCGTGAGCCGGACAAGCGGGTTGCGCAAGGTGGGTGCGATTCCACCCGCCTCAGCCAGAACGGCCAACAAGGTTGGGCTTGTCTCTGGCAGCGCAATCCGGCCTGGGCGCGCCACACCGGAGACAACATCGATTGTGTTGTCGCTACCGGGGATGACGGTGAGCTGGACTTGCGCATCCGGAACCGCCGGGTGCAGCCGTTTTTCGATCTCGCGGCGAGCGACATCGGTGGTGAGCCCGGCGACGGGAACCTCACCCACATAGGGAATGAACACGCGTCCTGTTGCAGGCACGATCATCGCCTGGAGATTGGCAACCCGCTGCGCCTCGGTTGTGATCAGCGAGCTCGTCTGGCTGTCCCATACGGCAAGCTCGAGCCGATCCCCGGGCCGAATCGTGCGCGCTGTGGGACGGCCGGGGTTGCGCGGCCAATTCATCCGCGAAAGGCCCTCAGGCTGGGGCCAGCGCGCCAGCGTCGCCAAGCTCTCACGTGTAACAGGTACGACCTGGATTGGCGCATCGTGCGCGACGTTCGCTGAACCGAGCACCTCATAGGGGGTCGGGGCGCCACGGGGCAGCGCACAGGCGCCCAAAAGCGCAAGCGCCAAAGCAAGCCCCGAGGCCGTAACCACTGACATTCGGGCTGGCCGTGCGCGGGTTTGCCGCAAAGCGGACGCGTGCATTGTGTCCATTCGCTTCCCCTTGCGATGGCATGGGATCACGCTAGCTGTTTCATTGGCCGCCTGCAAGCGGGCGGGCATTTGCGGTGCAGTCCCGCGCGCAGCTTTTCAGGCAGGAGACTGCCTAATAGGGCCGGCTTACGTGTGCAGGGGCTTTTTCTGTCGTCATCAAAGGGGCTGTTCTTGCTGAGCGCACCGCGTCGGACAGCGGACGAAGGCGGTCACACCTCAGGCCACAAGCCGCCCGTCCTCAACCGCTTTCGGCACCACTGAGATGATCTTGCCAACGAGTTGCTCTGTGGCAAAGACGACTTCGGCAAAACCTTCCGTTCGGCCAAGGCGCGGCGTTTCGATCAGCACCTTTTGTGGCCGCCCAAGCTCTGCCGAAAGGTAGGCCAAAGCCGCCTTCGCCCCAGCTTCGCGCAGCGCTTTTGCGCGCGCGCGGATCACCGCTTGCGGCACTTGTGGCATCCTTGCGGCAGGCGTCCCGGGCCGGGGGCTGAAAGGGAAGACATGCAGCCACGTAAGCCCGCACTCAGCGATCAAGGTCAGCGTGTTCTCGAAGGCGGCGTCGGTTTCGGTTGGAAAGCCAGCGATCAGATCGGCCCCAAAGACGATCTCCGGCCGCGCCGCCCGCAGCTCGGCGCACAGCGCAACGGCATCGGCCCGCCGATGCCGTCGCTTCATCCGCTTCAAGATCAGGTCATCGCCTGATTGCAGACTAAGGTGCACATGCGGCATGAGCCGCGGCTCGCTTTTGAGGACATCGCGCAACTCTGGGTCAGCCTCGACCCCATCGATGCTCGAGAGCCTGAGCCGCGGCAGATCAGGAACAAGGCGTAAAATCCGCTGCACAAGCCCGCCGAGCCGCGGCGCACCGGGAAGATCACTTCCCCAGGCGGTGAGGTCAACGCCGGTCAAGACAACCTCTTGATAACCGCGATCGACCAAGCGTCGGATTTGCTCAACCACAGCCCCCGCTGGCACCGAACGCGCATTTCCCCGACCGTAGGGGATGATGCAGAACGTGCAGCGGTGATCACAGCCGTTTTGAACCTGAACAAAGGCGCGGGCGCGCGTGCCAAAGCCGTCGACAAGGTGCAAGGCTGTCTCCCGCACCGAGAAAATATCATCAACCTGCACACGCTCGACCTCGCCAAGGAAATTGGGGGCAAAGCGCGCCCAAGTCTCGGGGCGCAGTTTTTCAGCATTGCCGACAACATGCGTGACCTCGGGCATGGCGGCAAAGGTCTCGGGCTCGGTCTGCGCGGCGCAGCCCGTGACCACGATCGTCGCGCCGGGATTTTCCCGCGCGAGCCGGCGGATCACCTGGCGCGCTTCGCGAACGGCCTCCTGAGTGACCGCACAGGTGTTAACAATCACTGCCCGCTCAACCCCTGCCTCGGCCACAAGCCGCTTCATCGCCTCGGTCTCAGCCGCGTTGAGCCGGCAGCCCAGGGTGTGAAAGACCGGTGCGGTCATCGCGCGACCCTGTCCAATGCGTGCACGCAAGGCCCGGCTTCGGCCTCTGTACCCGCAAGCCAGAGGCCCCGAAAAACCGTTGCCACAGGCCCGGTGAGCCAGACGCCATCCTCGCGCCAATCCACCGCGAGCGTGCCGCCATCGGCCACGATCACAACCTTCCGCCCGACAAGCCCGCGCATGTGTGCAGCAACCGCAGCCGCGCAGGCGCCTGAGCCACAGGCCAAAGTGATCCCCGCGCCGCGCTCCCACACCCGCATGCGCAGGCGATCAGGGCCAAGAAGGCTTACAAATTCCACATTGGTGCGTTCAGGAAAAAGCGGGTCATGCTCGAGAGCCGGGCCAAGCCGGGCCAGATCCACCGCTTCAACATCAGCGACCAAATGCACGCAATGCGGGTTGCCCATGCTGACGGCCACAGGCTCATCCGCAAGCGGCAGATGGAGCGGATCGACCTTGCGCGAAAGTGGAATCTGCTGCCAGTCAAAAAGAGGGGCGCCCATATTGACCCAGATCTGCCCGCCACGTCTCTCGACGCCTAAAAACCCGCGCTCGGTCTCAATTGTGATCCGATCCAAACCGGTTTCGCCCATGATCAGAGAGGCGGCACAGCGCGTGCCGTTGCCGCAAGCGCCGGCGGTTGAGCCATCGGCGTTCCAGAAGCGCAGGGCAACATGTCCCCTTTCGCTTCCCTCTGCCTTGGCCGGCAAGATCTCGATGACTTGGTCGCACCCGACCCCAAAATGCCGGTCGGCAAGCGCGCGGGCGAGGTGCGGGCTCACAAGCGCGCCCGCGCTCCGGCCGTCAATGACCACAAAATCATTGCCCGCCCCGTGCATTTTCAGAAATGGCAGATCGGTTCCCTTTGCGTCCATAACGATGCCCAAGCGACAAGGCGCACGTCCAATAGCCTGCTTAGATAATCCGCGACAGAAGAAAGTGCAAAGCAGGCGGTCATGCATGAAGACCCCACATGTGGCACGCGGAGGCCAGAATTTCGGGGCTGAGCGTTTCTGCCCGTGCAAGGCAGGCGGGTCACGCGAAAGCACAAGGGGCAGCGGCGCGCGCGCAAACGAAAGAAACGGGCTACGCAAACGGCTCAACCGAGATCTTCGGCGCGCAACGGTTTTGGCAAGCGGCGCGGTCGGCCAGAGAGGCTCATGCACACAAGGGTGACCTTGGCCTCGAAAAGCCTCTCTTCGCCTCGCACGATGTCTTGTGCCAGCACAAGTCGGGCCGGTGTTTTATCAATGAGCCGCGTTTCAACCGTAAGCCGATCCTCAAGCCGGGCAGGGGCGAGAAAATCTGCCTCAAGCTTTCGGACGGCAAAGACCAAGCCCTGCTCCTTGAGGCAGTTTTGGTCAACCCCAAGCCCCAAAACCCAATCTGACCGCGCCCGCTCAATAAATTTGAGATAATTTGCGTGATAGACAAAGCCTGAAAGATCGGTGTCTTCGTAATGAACCCGAAGCGAAAAGCGATGCGGGGCGGTGGTCACTCGCGTCATAAGGGCCGATCGGTTGTGCGGCCATACACGCGTCTTGCGCCGGTAAGGCCGAAGATGGAACAGGTTCACCGCTTGCCCTTGGCCGAGCGCACAGCAACCTACCGTCGCGCGGCAGCTTCAACGCGCGGCCAAAAGGCAAGCAAGCTTAAAGCCCGCGCGGCATAAAACACAAGCAGAGCCGCCCACAACCCCGCATTGCCATAATGCTGGCCGACGAAAGCTGAGACAGCAAAGATGCCCGTGGCCAAAACCATGGCATCGCGCATCTCGGCGGTGCGGGTTGCGCCAATAAAGATGCCGTCAAGCTGAAAACTTGCCACGGCGATGATCGGGGAAAGCGCAGCAAAGGGAAGCATGGCGCGCGCGGCCTCTTGCACTTCAGGGGCGGCGGTCACTTGGCTGATGAAAAACGTCCCCCCAAGCGCGTAAACCGCGCTTATGGCGCCTGCCGTGCCAAAAGCCCAGGCTGAGCTCAGCACAACCGCACGCTTGAGCGCCCCTTGAGCCCGGGCACCGACCGCTTGGCCAACAAGCGCCTCAGCGGCAAAGGCAAAGCCATCAAGCGCAAAAGCCATCAGCGAAAGAAATTGCATCAAAACTTGATTTGCCGCCAAAACCACATCGTCAATTCCCGCCGAGACGAACAAAAAGCCTGTAAAAGAGGCCTGCAAGAGGGCCGACCGAAGCAGGATATTGCTGTTGACGGCTGCAATATGGCGCAAGGGCGTCAGTGCCGTAATCCCCGCCATGCGACACCGCACAGCATGGCGGCAAAGCCAAAGGCCAAAAACAAGCCCAACAAGCTCGGCAACAACGCTTGCTGCCGCAACCCCAGACACACCCCAGCCCAAAATCGGCACGAAAAGAACATCGAGAAAAACATTGAGCCCGTTCATGACGAGCTGCAAGGCGAGCACCGCGCGCGTTCTTTCTGCGGCGATAAGCCAGCCTGTGAGGGCGTAAAGGGCAATGGTGGCCGGGGCAGCCCAGATCCGGATGGAAAGGTAATCGCGCGTGAGCGCTTCAACCTCGGCGCTTGCAGGGGCAATGGCAAAGCCCGCGCCAAAAAACGGCTTTTGCAAAAGGATCAGCCCCAGGCCTGCGAGGGCCGCGATCAACAAGCCGCGTTGCAAGACGGCCGCCGCCTCGGCTTCGTTTCCGGCCCCGCGGGCTTGCGCGGCAAGCCCGGTTGTGCCCATGCGCAGAAAGCCAAAAAGCCAGTAGACTGCCGAAAGGATTACCGCGCCAAGGCCTACCGCGCCGATTGGGGCTGCCTCACCAAGCTGTCCAACGACAGCCGTGTCGACGACCCCAATGAGCGGCACGGTGACGTTTGCAGCCACAATCGGCAACGCGATGCGAAGCACGCGCGCGTGGTCAATCGGGCCGATCGGGTCGTTTGTGCCTGTGGTCAGCACCGTTGCTGCGGCCTTTGCGCGTTTACCCCGCGGCGGGCGCATCTCGCGCGGGAATGAGGAAATGCGCCATTGCCAAGGCAAAGGGGCGAGCGCGGTTGTCCTGCCAGGTCTCGATCAGCACGCTCGCATAGCGCCGGCCCGAGCGGACCACCCGCGCGCGCGCATAGGCCTCCCGCGGCAAGCCGGTGCGCAGGTAATCGACGCTGAGGTCGATCGTTTTTGGAAGCCGTGGCAAATGCTTTGGGTCAAGGGCGCGCGGATCAAGCCGGCCCGCTTTCATCTCTTCCCAAAGAAGCGACCAGGCCAATTCCACCATCCCCGCAATTTCAAGAAAAGCCGAAGTCACCCCGCCGTGCAGCGCCGGCAAAAAGGGGTTGCCGATCAGTTTGTCGTCATAGTGCAAAACAGCGGTGAGCTCGTCGCCGCGGCGGTCAAAACTGATGCCCAAGAAACGCGCGTAGGGAATGCCATCGACCAGCGCTTTGAGCGCCGCATCGCGGCGCTCTTTGACAATTTGAATTGGCTCAGGGCGGCGCGGATGTGTCATGGCCTGGCCTCGGCGCTTTGGCCCGACGAGTCTTCTGGGCTCACCGGTCCACCCTCGAGCGTAAATGTTCCTGCTGCGGTGGCCACGGGCGGATCTGCGATGTCATCATGGGCAATGGCCCGGACAAAGGCAACAGACCGGGTTGCATGATAACACTCGGCGCGCGCCACAATCCGCTGTCCCGGCCGAGCCGAGCGCATATAATCGATCCGAAGATCAAGCGTGGCCGTCCCGCGCGCCTGAGGGTGGGAGAGCACCGCCGCCCCGCAGCAGGTATCGATCAGCGCTGAAACCGCCCCTCCGGCGATCACACCCGTTGCTGGATCGCCAATGAAGCGCTCGTCATACGGCATCGAAATCACCGCCTTGCCATCACCAACGAACTCAAGGCGCATATTCAAAGCCTTGGCATGCGGAATGGCTTCGATGAAGCGGCGCGCAGCGTCAGGGTCGATTTTGGCGCAAGAAGCCTTAGACCTTGCGGGCTCGGTTACGGGCACAGTCTTGTTTCCCCTCAGCCCAGATCCTTGGGCCAAAGGTGCCGGCTCCTCTGTGGGCGGGGTTTCAGACATCTTTCTGTCCATTGCCTTGGCCTCGAGTTCGAGCAAACCAGCACGACGAAGGTGGCAGACTGAGACGAACCCCCTCTCCGCCTGCGACTTACGCCTGGCCTCTTAAACTGTCGCGCGGATTGACGCTGGGCGCAAGGGGGCGGAGGCGCGCATCATTTTTTCGGAGGAACGAGGCGTAAATGCAGCTCGCGCAGCTGCTCGTTGGTCGGCTCCGAGGGCGCGCCCATCAAGAGGTCCTCGGCCCGCTGCGTCATGGGGAACATGATCACCTCGCGGATGTTGGGCGTGCCGGCAAGAAGCATGAGGATCCGCTCAATCCCAGCCGCGCAGCCCCCATGCGGGGGCGCGCCATAGCGAAAAGCCTTGACCATGCCCGGAAAGCGCCGCTCGACTTCCGCGCGCGGATAGCCGGCAATCGCGAAGGCGCGGAACATGGTTTCAAGATCAGCGTTGCGGATTGCCCTCGAGACCATCAACCTGTCGGACGGCATTCCGATCGAAGATCATCTGGAGCGGATCACCGGCAAGCGCGGCAAGACCCCCCTGCGGCTTTGAGAACGGGTTGTGCGAAAAATCGATCTTGCCCGTCTCAGGGTCGCGCTCGAACATTGGGAAATCGACGATCCAGGCAAAGGCAAAGCGGCTTTCGTCGATCAGCTTGAGTTCGCGGGCAATTTCGATGCGCGCTTTCGCGGCTACGGGCCGAAAGGCCTCGGGCCGGCCAGCGAGGAAAAACGCGGCATCGCCCGCAGCCAAGCCCAAGGCGGCACGCAAGGCTTGAGTTCGCTCGGGGCCAAGGTTCTTGGCCACAGGGCCCGCGCCCACGACACTGCCCTCCTCCTCGCGCCAGAAAATATAGCCCATCCCCGGCAGCCCTTGGCCCTGGGCCCAGGCATTCATCCGGTCGCAAAAGGCGCGGCTGCCCCCGCCCGGGGCCGGGATCGCCCACACCTCAGTGCCCGGATTTTCAAGGATCCGCGCAAAAACCGCAAAGCCCGAGCCGCGGAAATGGTCAGAGACATCGTGCATTGCGATTGGGCAGCGCAGATCGGGCTTGTCAGTGCCGTATTTTGCCAGAGCCTCCGCATAGGGGATGCGCGGCCAGCTTGCGGGCGGGTCAACCCGCTTGCCGCCCCCAAATTCCTCGAAAATTTGTGCAATCACTGGCCCGATCGCGGCAAAGACATCCTCCTGTTCGACAAAGCTCATCTCCATGTCGAGTTGGTAGAAGTCGGTCGGGCTGCGGTCGGCCCGCGGGTCTTCATCGCGAAAACAGGGGGCGATCTGGAAATATTTGTCGAACCCCGCAACCATGATTAGCTGCTTGAACTGCTGCGGGGCCTGGGGCAGGGCGTAGAACTTGCCGGGATGAAGCCGTGAGGGCACAAGAAAATCCCGCGCACCCTCGGGCGAAGAGGCGGTGATGATTGGGGTCTGAAATTCGGCAAAGCCCGCCTGCCACATGAGCTCGCGCATCCGCCGAATGACATTGGCGCGCAGCATCATGGTGCGGTGCATGCTCTCGCGGCGCAGGTCAAGAAAGCGATAGGCAAGCCGGATGTCCTCGGGATAGTCGGGTTCGCCAAAGACGGGCAGCGGCAGATCCTCAGCCTCGGCCAGCACCCTCACGGCGGTTGCGCGCACCTCGATGTCGCCGGTGGCAAGCTTTGGGTTCACAAGCTCGGGCGCGCGGGCGGTGACAACTCCATCGACTGAAATCACCCATTCTGCCCTGACCCGTTCAAGCGCGGGCAAGGCGGGGCTTGTCGCATCGGCCACAACCTGCGTGATGCCGTAATGATCGCGCAGATCAACAAAGAGCACTCCGCCGTGATCACGCACCCGGTGCACCCAGCCCGCAAGGCGGACGGTTTGACCCACATGGGTTCGGCGAAGTTCGCCGCAGGTATGGCTGCGATAGGGGTTGTCGCGCATGGTTGCCTCCGCTCTGGCTCGGCGGCGATCAAGCTTCAGCAAAAGGTGAAGTCAAGCCCGCTCGCGTGCACACGGGCTCGGTTTGTCGGCGCGCGGCAGCGGTTTTGCCGATGCGCTGAGGGCCGGGCCGGGCGAGACTGGTTTATCTCCGCGCGGATGCAGTTTTGGCTGCCAATTCCCGGCTTGGGTATCGGGCGACCGCGCGTGTTGGGTTTCACATCGCCTTGCTCTCAGCCGACCGCTGAAAAGCTCCTCAGGCGTTGGGCGTTGCGAGCGCCTGTTGTGGGTTGCGAGCGCCTGTTGTGGGGCCTTGCTCACGAGGTGCGGGTAAGACGCATGCTGAAGGGGCGTCTGCCTGATCGGCACTTCTCGCGGCAGGACACGGGTGCCGGGGGGCTCACACCCCGGCGGGGTCTAGGTGCACGCTCACGGAATACGCGCGAGGGGGATGGAGAAAGCCAGGCGGCGCGCTGCGGCAGCGCAAGCGGGAGCACGGGCGTGATGCCCCTAATGATCGGCCCCTCGGGCAGGGAAGGGTAACTCTATCAGCCGTGCCAGCCGATCGAGAAAGCCCTGCAAAATATAAGCGGCTGCGACATGATCGATGAGTTCGGCGCGTCTTTTGCGGCTGAGATCAGCTTCAAGCAAGGCCCGCTCAGCGGCGCGGGTTGAAAGCCTTTCGTCCCAAAAGGCGATTGGCAAGGGCGTCAACGCCGCGAGATTGCGGGCAAAAGCACGGGTTGACTGCGCTTGAGGGCCTTCGCTTCCGTCCATGTTCACTGGAAGGCCGAGCACCATCCCCACCACCCCCCGCGCCTTGGCCAGCGCCAAAATCTCGGCCGCATCGAGCGAAAACTTTCGCCGCTTGAGCGTTAAAAGCGGGCTCGCAAGCTGCCGAGACGAATCGGAGATCGCAAGGCCGATCGTTTTTGCGCCAAGGTCAAGCCCAAAGAGCGCCCCTTCTTTTGGCAAAAGCGCTGCAAAGCTTGCGATGTCGTGCTGAACCGCCATCACTCGAGCGCCTGTTCGATGAGCCGGCGCGCGTCTGGATCGGTGGCAAAAATCGTTCGTGCCTCGGCCTGAATGGCGCGCGCGCGTTCGGTTTGGCCAAGCACCGCCAAAGACCGGATGAGCCGCGCCCAATCGTGCGCAGGCCCGCCTTGCGCCGCAAGCCGGGCGGCAAGGCCCTCGACCATCTCCTCAATCATGGCGCGGCGCTCTTCAAGCGGGAGCGATGCGGCCTCGGCAATCTGCTCCGGAGTGGGACCGCGGCGCGCCTCTGCCGGTAAAAGCGGTGGAAGTTCGTAGCGGACACCGGCAATCGCTGCCAAGGTTTCAAGATGCGCGCGCAGATCCGGCACCCAAGGATCATCGGGGGCGCTCTCCTCAAGGAGCTGCCGCCAGAGGTGAAAGGTCAAATCTGGCCGTCCGGTTTGATCGAACATCACACCCAAAAAGAAACGCGCGGAGCCATGAGCGGGATCGAGCCGAAGGATCGTTTCAAGCACACGGTCGGCTTCGGGCGAAACGATGCCGCCCGCCGCGGCGATCATATAGTGCGCAAGGCGGCTGAGCTCGGCCACGCGGGTTTCACGCGGGGTGTCTTCCGGCAGCAGCGCGACCACGCGTTCCTGCGCGCGGGCCGCTTCGGCAAAGCGGCCAAGCCGCGCTTCGTTTTCGGCAAGAAGCCGATGACCAAGCAAATCATCGGGCCGGCCCGCAACCGTTGTTCTGAGCCGCTCCATCAAAGCGGCAAATTCTGGGTCTGGCTCAGGCAGGGGGGGGCGTTCTGGCGCGCGCGCCCAGGCTGCCTCAAGCTCTGCCTGGCTTGGGCGCTCGGCGCGCGCCTTGCGCGCCTCGTCAAAGCGCAGCGCAATAGGCTGGTCAGCGTAAAAAAGCGCGCCACGCCAGGTATAGACACTTGCCGCCACAAGCACCGCAAAGCCTATTGCAACAAAGGCCACATGCCTGAGCGAAGCGGGGGCAAGAGCCGGGGCCTGGTTTGCCGTCAAGGCGCGATCGACTTCGAGCAAGCGCCGCGCCACTTCAAGCTTGAGCCGCTCGGCCTCGTCAGCTGGAACAAGCCCGCGGGCGACTTCGCGCTCGATCTCAGCCAGTTGATCGGAATAGATCTTAAGCCTCTGGCGCCGCTCAAGATCGCGCTGAGCATCGACAAGCCGCTGCCTGAGCGCCAAGACCAACACCCCGCAAACCAAAAGCACAAGCACAAGCACAGGGCCAAGGAAATGAAATTTAGATGCAGACACAAGCATAATGGACGCTGATTTAGTGCGATCGCGCCAAGAAGAAAAGCGATTCCAACTGACAAGAAAGGCAAGCGTCGTTGTGGCTCGAGGGCAAAGGCTTTGCACCTCCTTTTCCCTTCGAGTGGGGCTTTTGCCCTTGGGTTTGACCTCTTGTGCAAAAGGAAACAAGGCTATGTCGGAAATCTGGCTCTGCGTGTCGTTTGCAGAACAGGCAGGCGGCGCGCGCGGGCTCATGAAGCAGGCGAAACCCAGGCGACCCAGATCATGACCCGGCCATCGTTTCGTTATTCTGTCTTTGCCCTTGTGCGAGAGGCTTTTCGCGAACACCGCGGGTGGCCGCGGGCGTGGGCCTCGCCCGAGCCGCGCGGGCATTATCAGGTGATCATCGTCGGGGCAGGCGGCCATGGCCTTGCCACGGCGTATTATCTAGGGCGGAACTTCGGCATCCGTGATGTGGCTGTCTTGGATAAAGGCTGGCTCGGCGGGGGCAACACCGGGCGAAACACCACCATCATCCGCTCGAACTACCTGCAAGATCCCTCGGCGGCGATCTATGAGAAGGCGCGCGCGCTTTACGAAACCCTGAGCCAGGAGCTCAACTATAACATCATGTTCAGCCCCCGCGGTGTGTTGATGCTGGCGCAGACCGAGCACGAGCTCAAGGGCTATCAGCGCACGGCCCGTGCCAATGCGTTGCAAGGGGTCGACACGCGCATGATCAGCCCCGCGGAGGTGAAAAAGCTTGTGCCGATCATCCGCTTGGACGGGCCGCGCTACCCGGTTTTGGGGGGGCTTTGGCAGCCCCGTGGTGGGGTAGCACGGCACGATGCTGTGGCCTGGGGCTATGCCCGGGCCTGCTCGGATATGGGGATGCACATCATCGAAAACTGCGCCGTCACCGGGATCGACACCACCGGGGGGCGGGTGCGCGCGGTCGAGACCACCCGCGGCAGGATCACCTGCGACAAACTTGCCCTTATCGTTGCCGGCCATTCCGGGCAGCTTGCCGAGATGGCCGGGTTTCGGCTGCCGATTGAATCAACCGCATTGCAGGCGCTTGTGAGCGAGCCGATTAAGCCCTGTCTCGACATCGTGGTGATGGCCAACACCGTGCACGGCTATATCAGCCAATCTGACAAGGGCGAGCTCGTCATCGGTGGCGGCACCGACCAATACAATTGCTACAACCAACGCGGCTCTTGGCAGCACATTGAAGAGACGGTGCGCGCGCTTTGCGAGACCTTTCCAATCCTGTCGCGGCTCAAAATGCTGAGACAATGGGGCGGAATTGTGGACATCACCGCTGACCGCTCGCCGATCTTGTCAAAGACCCCGGTTGAAAATCTTTTCGTCAATTGCGGTTGGGGGACAGGCGGGTTTAAGGCGATTCCCGGCTCGGGATGGGCGATGGCCGAGCTGATCGCCAAGGGTGAGCCTGGGCCGCTGGCTGCTCCCTTCTCGCTTTACCGCTTCCGAGAGGGGCGGTTTATCGACGAATCGGTCGCCGCAGCGGTTGCGCATTGAGCAGGGTTCGAAGAGAAAGAGCAATCTCACGATGGCGCCGGTGCACGAAAGCGTCGTTGAGGCAAAGATCATTTCTTCGGGATGGCACCGCGGGGGGCCAATCGGGTGGCTTGGCATTTTTCTCGCAACGCTGAGCGCTGACCCGGATGATCGGAAAATCCCCTCGTTTCCCGCAAAGGCCAGCAAGGAGCCTCGGCTATGCTTGTTTTAACATGTCCCTATTGCGGGGTGAGCGCCGAAGAGACCGAATTTCAAGCGGGCGGCGAGGCGCATCTTGTTCGCGCCGCCCCGGGCAGTTCGGAAGAGGCGTTCGAGGCCTATATGGCGCTTCGGGCCAATCCGGTTGGGGTGCATTTCGAACGCTGGCGGCATGTCTACGGCTGCGGCAAATGGTTTCTTGCCGCACGCGATACGGTGACGATGGAGGTCTTCGGCACCTATCCCGCTCAGACCAAGGCCCCTCCGCCCGAAATCCTGGCAAACGTGCGCGCGCGGAGGCCAGGCTGGCGCGCCGACGAGACTGAGGAATCGTATACCACGGCAGCGAGCGCTCGCACGCAAAGCACAAGCGACGGTTCAGCATGAGTTACCGCCTTCCGCCTCTGCCCGGTTATGGGCGCCTGATAGACCGTTCGCGGACCTTCACTTTTTCCTTCGACGGAAGGTCCTATTCCGGCCATCCGGGCGACACGCTCGCCTCTGCGCTTTTGGCCAATGACCAGCGGCTTTTGGGGCGCAGCTTCAAATATCATCGCCCACGCGGGCTTTTCGCTGCAGGCCCCGAAGAGCCAAACGCCTTGGTTGAGCTTAGCCTTGGCGCGCGCTTTGAGCCAAACCAGCGCGCCACGCTGGCCGAGCTCTTTGAAGGGCTCACCGCGCAAAGCCAAAACCGCTGGCCGTCTTTGGCCTTTGACCTTGGCGCGCTCAATTCGCTGCTTGGGCGGTTTTTTCCAGCGGGCTTTTACTACAAAACCTTCATGTGGCCGCAGGCGGCGTGGTTCCGCCTTTATGAGCCCTTTATTCGCCGCATGGCTGGGCTTGGCCGCGCGCCTCAGCCCGAAACGCAGGATGCCGACCGCCACGAACAGATCTATGCCTTTTGCGACGTTTTGGTGGTTGGTGGCGGGGTTGCGGGCCTTGCGGCTGCGCTTGCAGCAAGCGCTGCGGGCGCGCGCGTGATGGTGGTAGAGCAGAATGCGCACTGGGGTGGGCGAGCGCCCATTGATGCCTTAACCGATGGCGCCACGATCGATGGCGAGCCCGCTGAAGCCTGGGTCGCGAAGGCGGTCGCCACGCTGGCCGATCGGCCCAATGTGCGGCTTTTGACTCGCACAACAGGCGTTGCGCTTCACGATCACGGCTATGCCTTGGGCTGGCAGCGGATCACGGATCACTCCCCGGGGATCGATGCGCCGCGGCATCGGTTGTGGCGTATCCGCGCGCGCCATACAATCGTGGCGACCGGCGCGATCGAACGGCCGATCGCTTTTGCGGGCAATGACGTGCCCGGGGTAATGTTGGCCTCGGCGGTGCGGGATTATGCCATCAACTGGGCCGTGGCGGCGGGGCAACGCGTGGTTGTTGCCACCAACAACGATGATGCCTATCGGACGGCTTTGGCCTTGCACGGCGCGGGGGTAACAGTGGTGGCGGTGGCTGATGTACGCGCGCGCGTCGAAGGCCCATTGCCAGAACGTGTGCGCGCTTGCGGCATCCCAATCTTCGAGGGGCGCGCCGTGCGCCGCGCAGTGGGGGGCAAGCGGCTTGAGCGGGTCGAACTTTGCCTTTTTGAAAGCGATGGCCAAGCGCTGACCGAGACCTTTTCCTGCGATGCGCTCGCGGTATCAGGTGGCTGGTCACCTGCGGTGCATCTCTGGTGCCAACCGGGAGGGAAATTGATTTGGGATGCGGCGGGCGCATTCTTCCGCCCGGATCCTGCCCGCCCGCCCGTGAACCACGATGGACGCCCGCTCGCATATGCCGTCGGTGCGGCCAATGGCACGTTCCCTTTGTCCGATCTTTTGGCCGAGGCCTCAGCGCTTGGAGCAACACTGCTTCGGGAGGCGCACGAGCCTCTGCCGCGAGAGGCGGCCGCAAAGGCCGCCAAAGCACCAAAGGCACAGGTCCCCGCCGAGAACCCTCTTCAGCCCACCTGGCTGATGCCGCTCAAGGCCGGCTATGCGCTTCGCGCAAAGGCCTTCGTCGACCTGCAAAATGACGTCAAGGTCACCGATATCGAGCTTGCCGCCCAAGAGGGCTTCGTGTCGGTCGAGCACGCCAAGCGCTACACGACGCTCGGCATGGCCACCGATCAGGGGAAAACATCAAACTTGGTCGGGCTTGCGCTCTTGTCGCAAAACCTCGGCCAGCCGGTTGAACGCACAGGAACAACCACCTTCCGCCCGCCCTTTGTGCCGCTCACCTTTGGGGCGATTGCCGGCGAAGCGCAGGGCGCGCTGTTCCAACCCGTGCGCAAGACCGCGATGCATGAGTGGCACGAAGCGCAGGGGGCCGATTTTGAACCCGTGGGTCTATGGCGGCGCCCCTATTGTTATCGCCGGGCTGGGGAAGACCGCGCCGCCGCTGTTGCACGCGAGGTTTTGGCTGTGCGCAACGGGGTTGGCCTCTTGGATGCCTCAACGCTCGGCAAGATTTTGGTGAAAGGGCCGGACGCGCACAAATTGGTCGATATGCTCTACACCAATGTCATGTCGACTCTGCCAGTGGGCCGTTGCCGCTACGGACTTCTGTGCAACGAACACGGCTTTGTCATCGACGACGGAGTCGCGGCGCGGCTTTCTGAAGATGCATGGCTGTTGCACACCACCACCGGCGGGGCTGATCGGATTTACGCCTGGATTGAGGATTGGCTGCAATGCGAATTTTGGGACTGGCGCGTGCATGCGCTCAATTTGACGGAGGCCTATGGCCAAATCGTCGTGGCCGGGCCAAAAGCGCGCGCGCTGCTCGAGCCCTTGGCTGAGGTCGATCTCTCGCGCGAGGCCTTGCCCTTTATGCATTGGACCGAGGGGCGGGTTGGTGGCATTCCGGTCAGGATTTACCGGATCTCGTTTTCGGGCGAGCTGAGCTTTGAGCTTGCCGTGCGGGCGGATCAGGCGCACGCGCTTTGGGAAAAGCTCATTACCGCCGGCGCTTCCCTTGGGGTAACGCCTTATGGCACCGAGGCCATGCATGTGCTCAGAGCTGAGAAGGGCTACATCATCGTTGGCGAAGAGACCGACGGCACCGTTACACCCTATGACCTCAACCTCGGCGGGCTTGTCTCGCAGAAAAAGCCTGACTTTCTGGGCAAGCGGGGGCTTGAGCGGCCGCTCTTTCATGCGCCTGACCGCTGGCGGCTTGTTGGCCTTGAAACGCTCGATGGTTCGGTTTTGCCGCATGCGGCGCTCGCCCCGCTTCCGGGCGTCAACGAGAATGGCCAGCGGCGCACTCAGGGGCGGGTAACCTCGAGCTATTTCTCGCCAACGCTCAAGCGTGGCATTGCGCTTGGCTTGGTCGAACGCGGGCCCGAACGACTTGGCGAGGTCATCGAATTTGCCGGCGATGGCGGGCGTTCGATTGCGGTGAAACTCGTGGATCCCTGCTTTTACGATCCCAAGGGAGAACGGCTTCATGGCTGAGGGGCACGAAAGCGCCGGCGTAAAGCCAAGCCAAGGCGCATCGGTCGAAACAATCTTGCAAGAAGCGGAGGGGATTGCCCGGCTCGTACGACTGGCCCCGCCTGGCATGGTGGCCATTCGGGCCGACCTTGCCAATCAGGCCTTAGCTGAACGGCTTTCAGCGGTCTTGGGCCAGCCGCTGCCTGGGCTCCGCCAGGCTGTGGGCCGGCTTTTCTGGATGGCGCCAGACGAACTTTTGCTGTTGTGCGCTGATGGCGCAGCGGAAGCCATGCGGCTTTCTGAGGCCCTAGAGGGATGGCATGCAACGGTTGCCGATGTGTCGGGCATGCGGGTTGTCTTTGGGCTGAAGGGGGTCGGAGCGCGGGATGTCTTGGCCAAGCTTTGCCCGGTTGATTTTGCCACCGTTCCGGTAGGCGGGGTCAGGCGGACGCGGGCGGCACAAATCGCGGCCCTGCTTTGGCGGCAGAACGAGGACGACTGGCGCATCTTCACCCTTCGCTCGGTGGCCGATTACGCCTGGACGCTTATTGCCACCGCCAACCGGGCCGGGGGCGAAGTGGGGCTTTATCGCTAAGCGCGCTTTGGCAAAGGTCGCAGGAGGCCAAGATGGCGGCCTTTGCCGGCCATAACCCGCATGCAAGGGCTTGGGCGGGAGGTGGCGCAAATTGCTTTGCCTGGGCGGGGCGGCCTTTCTGCTGGCAAGGGCCGGCGCAGCGGCGGGCCTCAATGAAAATCTCGGCTTGAGAACAGCGCCTTGGCCTGATCGCGTGGGTGGTAGGGGCGGGGGCGCGGGGCCTGTGTAAGGGGCGCTGCGCGGGGCAGCTCGGGCTTCGGCGCAGGGTTGAGGGCTGGCGCGCGAGATCGGGCCGGGGGGCAGGCCTCGTCCGCCCTGCCTTCAGCTGCGCCAATCGCCGCGGGCCCCGGGGTCGCCAGCTGCGCGAGATCGGCCGAGCGATCCTCGATCTCCTCGGCGATGAGATGGATTACCGCCCCCTCCTTCTGCAGCCGCCCGCGCACGCGCATGAGCCGCGCTCCGATCACCGCGCGCCGGAAGCGCTCGTAAAGCTTGGGCCAGACGATCACATTCACCACCCCGGTTTCGTCCTCGAGCGTGAGAAAGATCACGCCCTTGGCCGTGCCGGGCCGCTGGCGGCAGATGACAAGCCCTGCCACCGCCACCCGCCCCCGTGCGGTGGCAAGCGCTGCCGCAGGCACGATCGCGCCCAGATGCAGGCGCAGAAGCTCCATCGGGTGCGCCCGCAAGGACAGGCGCAGCGCGAGGTAATCCTCAACGATCTCTTCTCCAAGCGTCATCTGCGGGAGCGCTGGCAGGGCCTCGACAATTCCCTCGCCATCTGGGTCAAACAGGGGGAGCGGCCTTGGCGCTCGGATCGCGCGCACCGCCCAGAGCGCATCGCGCCGCGAAAGCCCAAGCGGGGCAAAGGCATCGGCCTCGGCCAGCCGTTCGAGCGCCTGCGGCCCCACACCAGCCCGCCGCCAGAGGCTTTCGACGTCCGGATAGCCATTGCCACGTGCGGCGACGATCCAGCGCGCATCCTCTTCGGAAAAACCTTTAATCTGCCGAAAGCCAAGGCGGAGTGCGCGCTGCCCATCCGCCCTGTGCTCAAGCGTGCAGTCCCATTCGGAATGGTTGACCGAGACGGGCCGCACCTCGACCCCGTGCGCGCGGGCATCCCGCACGATCTGCGCTGGTGCATAAAAGCCCATGGGCTGGCTGTTCAACAGCGCACAGGCAAAGGCCGCGGGATGATGCCGCTTCATCCAGGCTGAGGCATAGACCAGAAGCGCAAAGCTTGCCGCATGCGATTCCGGAAAGCCGTATTCGCCAAACCCCTCGATCTGGGAAAAGCATTGTTCGGCAAAGGCGGGGTCATAGCCGCGCGCGACCATCCCGCCCACGAACCGCTCGCGGAAGGTGCCGATTGTGCCCATCCGCTTGAAGGTGGCAAGCGACCGGCGCAGGCGGTCGGCCTCGTCTGGAGTGAAGCCGGCTGCCACCACCGCAATCTGCATCGCCTGTTCCTGGAACAAGGGCACGCCGAGCGTGCGGTCGAGCACCGCGCGAAGTTCTTCTGAGGGGATCACAACGGGCTCCTTCCCCTGCCGGCGGCGCAGATAGGGGTGCACCATCCCCCCCTGGATCGGGCCCGGGCGGACGATCGCAACCTCGATCACGAGGTCATAGAAGCAGCGCGGGCGCATCCGCGGAAGAAAATTCATCTGCGCCCGGCTTTCCACCTGGAAGACGCCGACTGAATCGCCCCGGCAGAGCATGTCATAAACAGCCGGGTCCTCGCGCGGGATCGTCTCGAGGTCGAGCGCAGGGCCTCCGTGCCGGGCGATGAGGTCAAAGCCCTTGCGCAGGCAGGTGAGCATGCCGAGCGCCAGAATATCGACCTTGAGGATCCCGAGCGCATCGATATCGTCCTTGTCCCATTCGATGACGCTCCTGCCCTCCATGGCGGCGTTCTCGATTGGGCAGAGCGCGTCGAGCCGATCGCGGGTGATGACAAAGCCGCCCACATGCTGGCTGAGGTGGCGCGGGAAGCCGATGATCTCGGCCACAAGCGCAAGCGTGCGGGCAAGCCGCGGCTCGTCAGGATCAAGTCCGAGCTCGCGGATGCGCTCAGGCGCGGGCGGCTTGGCCGAAGAGCTCCAGTCAAGCCCGGCGAGCGCGGCGATGAGATCTTCGGACAGGCCCATCGCCTTGCCGACCTCGCGAATGGCAGCGCGAGCACGGAAATGGATGACCGAGGCGACAATCCCCGCCCGATGTCGCCCATAGCGGGCATAGATCCACTGGATCACCTCTTCGCGGCGTTCATGTTCGAAGTCGACGTCGATGTCGGGGGGCTCGCCGCGTGCCTCCGACACAAAGCGCTCGAAGACCATGGCGATGGTGTCCGGGGACACTTCGGTGATGCCAAGCGCATAGCAGATGACGGAATTTGCCGCCGAACCGCGGCCCTGGCACAAAATGCCGCGGCTGCGCGCGAAGTCGACGATATCGTAGACGGTAAGAAAATAGGGTGCAAAGCCGAGCTTGCCAACAACCCGGAGCTCTTTTTCAACCTTCTCGAGCACCTCTGCAGGCGTGCCGTTGGGGTAGCGGCGGGAAAGGCCTTGGGCCACGAGCCGCTCGAGCCTTTGCTGGGGGTTTTCGCCCGGGGCAACCTCGTCAGGGTATTGGTAGGAGAGCTGATCAAGCGAGAAGGCCACGCGGCGGGCAAGCTCAAGGGTGCGGGCGATAGCGGCGGGATAGGCGGCAAACAGGCGCGCCATCTCGGCCGGGCTTTTGAGCCGGTGTTCGGCATGGGGCAGGGCGCGACGGCCGAGGCGGTCGATCGTAGTCTTCTCGCGGATGCAGGTCAGGATATCGGCCAGGGCCCGGCGGCGGGCGCGGTGCAGAAGCGGGGCGTTTGTGGCCACAAGCGGGGCCGCGGCTGCATGGGCGAGCGCGGCGAGGGCCGCAAGGCGGGCCGCATCGCGCCCGTCATAGCGGGGTAGGGCACCGGTGTAGACCATGCCCGGGAAGCGGCGGGAGAGGGCGGCAATCGCATCCCCAGGCGGCACCGCAAGCGGGTCAGGGGGCAGGGCGACCAGGATCATGCCCTCAGCCCAGTCCATAAGATCGGCTTGCGTCAGGTGGCACTGCCCCTTTGCAGCGCGCTGCTTGCCCAGGGTGAGAAGCCGGCAAAGCTGCGCCCAGGCAGCGCGGTCGCTTGGCAGGGCGACCCATTCGATGGGGGAGTCGGTCAGCACGATCCGGGCGGCAGGGAGAAACCGCGGCAGCCGGTCTGGCACCACAAGCCCGCCGTCCGTGCCAAGGTCGCGCCGGCTTGAGGGGTCAACGCGCACCTGGCCGCGGATACGGATGCGGCCGCCGGCTGCGGCCTGATCGCGAAGCCGCGCCATTTCCTTAAGCGCGACATGGGCGCGCACAAGGCCTGCGACGCTGTTGCGATCAGCAATCGCGATGGCCTCAAGCCCAAGCTCGGCTGCTCGCACCACGATCTCTTCGGGATGGGAGGCGCCGACAAGGAAGGTAAAGTTCGACAGCGCGCAGAGTTCGGCATAGCCGGCCGTGGGGTCTCCGGCGCGGGCAGTGTCGGTGATGGTGCGGGCGGTGCGGGCATTGCCCTGTTCCTGCCTGCCCCCTGACGGCGGGGGTGGAGCGCTTGGGCCTTGGGTAAGCTCGGGCGAGGTTGGGGGTGTGGCGGGATTTTCTGCCCCGGTA
>FWWL01005272.1_pt1 | contig 20403 bp, 14 predicted proteins | sample 2228331 | NCBI WGS metagenome assembly FWWL01 (sample SAMEA103939775, study PRJEB20133) | metagenome | reverse complement strand
TGACGCCGTCGCCGACCATCCCGACGACGGCCCCCGTCGCCTGAAGTTCCCGGATGCAGGCGGCCTTCTCGGGGGGTAGGACCCGGGCCCGGTACTCGGCGATCCCGAGTTCCCGGGCGATGGCCGCCGCCGTCGCCGGGATGTCCCCCGTCAGCATGACGGTCCGGATGCCCATCGCCCGGAGGTCCCGCACGACGGCCGGGGCCTCGGGCCGGACCCGGTCGGCGACCGTGACCACGCCGACGGGCCGACCGTCGGCGACGACCAAGACGGGCGTCTCGCCCCGTTGCCCCAGGGCCTCCATCCGAGAGCGGGCGCCGTCGGCCCAGTCCCCCGGGACGGCTTCCCGCTCGAGGACGGCCGCCGTCCCGACGACGACCCGCCGGCCCTCGACGACGCCCCGAACGCCGACGCCCGGCTCGGCCCAGAAGTCCTCGACGGATACGGGCTCGAGGCCCCGCTCCCGGGCCGCCGCAACGATGGCCCGGGCGATGGGATGCTCGCTGGCCTGCTCGACGGAGGCGGCCAGCCGCAAGACCTCCGCCTCGGATACGGCCGGGTCGAGGGCCTCGACCGTCCGGACCCGGAGCTCGCCCGTCGTCAGCGTGCCCGTCTTGTCAAAGACGATGACCCGCAAGCGGTGGGCCTTCTCGAAGGTCTCGGCGTTCTTGACGAGGATCCCCCGGACGGCGCCCCGACCGACGCCGACGACGACGGCCGTCGGCGTCGCCAGACCCAGGGCGCACGGACAGGCGATGATCAGGACGGCGATGGCGCTGACCATCGCGTTCCCCCACCGGGGCTCCGGCCCCCACAGGACCCAGGCCAGGAACGTCAGGCCGGCCACGCCGAGGACGGTCGGGACGAACCGGGCGCTGATGCGGTCGGCCAGTCGCTGGACGGGCGCCTTCGACGCCTGCGCCCGCTCGACGAGCCGGATCATCTGCTGGAGGACCGTCGCCTCGCCGACCTGGGTCGCCCGGAGGACGAGCCGGCCCGTCTGGTTCAGCGTCCCCGACACGACCCGGTCGCCGGGTCCCTTGTCGACCGGGACGCTCTCCCCCGTGACGGACGACTCGTCGACGGTCGAAAAGCCTTCGACGACCTCGCCGTCGACGGGGACCCGGTCGCCGGGCCGGAGGACGACGAGGTCGCCGACCCGCACGTCCTCGACGGGGACCTCCGTCTCGGCGCCGTCCCGGAGGCCCCGGGCCGTCGCCGGTTGCAGGGCCATGAGACGCTGAAGGGCTTCGCCTGTCCGGGCCCGGGCTCGGGTCTCTAAGAGCCGCCCCAGGAGGACCAGCGTGACGATCGTCGCCGACGTGTCGAAGTACGTGTGCAGGTGCCGGGTCCCGGCAAAGACGGTCACGGCCAGGCTGTACAGGAAGGCCGTCAGCGTCGAGAGGGCGACCAGCGTGTTCATGTCGGCCGACCCCCGCCGGACGGTCGCCCAGGCCCCCCGCAGGAAGGGCGCCCCGGCCCAGAACTGAACGGGTGCCGCCAGGACGAGGAGGAGCCAGTTCGCCCACGGACCGTGGGGCAGGCCCCCCGAGAGGCCGAGCATCGCGGGCAGTTCGAGGACCATGATAGCGGCCGTCAGGACGGCACCGACCCAGAACCGCCGACCGTAGTCCCGGTATTCCCGATGGACCCACGTCTCCCGGATGGGTCGGGCCTCGACAGCGACGACCCGGTAGCCGACTTCGGCGACGGCCTGCGCCAGGGCCTTCCGCTGAGCGATGCCCGGGACGACCCGCACGTGGGCCGTCCCCGTCGCCAGGTCGACGGTCGCCTCCAGGACGCCCGGCTGGCGGCGGAGGGCCCGCTCGATCCGTTCGACGCACGAGGCACAGTGCATCCCCTCGATGACGAGCCGCCACTCGGTCGTCTCGACGTCGTAGCCCCGGGCCTGAACGGCCTCGACGAGGGCCGCCGCCGGGACCGAGGGGTCGGCCTCGACCCGGGCCGTCTGGGTCGCCAGTTGGACCTCGACCCGGCGGACGCCGGGCAGGCCCTGGAGGGCCTCCTCGACGGTCAAGACGCACGAGGCGCAGTGCATCCCCCGGATCGGGACCGTCCAGGCCTCGGTAGGGCCCGGACCGACATCGGGCCCCGTCTCGGGTCGACTGGAGGCCGGAGCCGCCCTGTCACCCGTGACGAATCGGGCCAGACAGGCCGGCGAGCAGAAGTAGTCGGTCCGGCCGTCCCGGGTAAGGGCGTACCGGGTCGTCTGGGGGTCCAGCTCCATCCCGCATACGGGGTCCCGGACGACGGCTTGGACACGCACAGGATCCTCCCCATCCGTAATCGTTTGGGGCGACCCCGCAGGTAGGCAGAGTAGGGAGGTCGGGAGAGGGGGTGAACCGGAGATGCCTTCTATCCCTCACCCCTCCTTCGACGGCCCCGTCCGTGCCTCGAGGAAGCGCCGCAGGCAGGAGTCGCAACAGAAGTAGTACGTCTGGCCTTCCCACTGGAGGGACACGGGGGCCGTCTCGGGGTCGACCTCCATCCCGCAAACGGGGTCTCGGACGACGGCTTGCATGGAGACTCCCAGGGACTGGAAGGCTCCCATTAAGATAAGACCGTCGGGCGATACGGCAATCGGGCCGTCGGGTCGCCTTCCCCACGGCGTGTTCCACACCCGTAGGGGCAGGGCTTGTCCCTGCCCATGGTTTCGGGCGACCACCAGGGTCGCCCCTACTTCAGCCACCGGTCGAGCCAGCCGAGGACCGTCTCGTGCCACTGGATGCTGTTCTGGGGCCTCAGGACCCAGTGGTTCTCGTCGGGAAAGTAGAGAAACTGGCTCGGGATGCCCCGCCGCTGGAGGGCCGTAAACGTGGCGATCCCTTGGGCGTCGGGGACCCGGAAGTCGAGAGCCCCGTGGATGACCAACATGGGCGTCTTCCAACGGTCGACGTAGCGGGCCGGGTTATGTCGCTCGTGGCCCTCGGGGTTCGCCCAGTAGGGGCCCCCGTGCTCCCACTCGGGAAACCATAGCTCCTCCGTCGAGTAGTACATCAGCCGCATGTCGAAGACGCCGTCGTGGTTCACGAGGCACCGGAAGCGGTCCGGCCACTGTCCGGCGATCCAGTTGACCATGTAGCCCCCATAGGAGGCCCCGAGGGCGCAGACCCGCCGACCGTCCATCCACGGGTAGCGGGCCAGGGCGGCGTCGAGGCCCTTCCGGAGGTCCTCCAGGGGCTTGCCGCCCCAGTCGCCCCGGATGGAGTCCGTGAAGGCCTGGCCGTAGCCCGTCGAGCCGTGAAAGTCGACCATGACGACGGCATAGCCCGCACCGGCGTAGACCTGGGGGTTCCAGCGGTAGTGAAACTCATTACCGAAGGAACCCTGCGGGCCGCCGTGGATGAGGAAGGCGACGGGATACTTCCGGGACGGGTCGAAGTCGACAGGCCGGACGACGTAAGCGTACACGGTCTCGTCGTTCCACCCCCGGAAGGTGAACTGCTCGGGCTCGCCCATCCGAACGGCGGCGAGCCGCTCGGCGTTGAACCGGGTGACGGGCCGTAGGTCCGAGCCGTCGGGCCGGACCGTGAAGAGCTCGACGGGCGACCGCAGGTGGTCCAACCCGAAGAGGATGCGGTCCCCGGCGAGGGCCGGGGAGCGGACGTGGCCGTCCCGGACGACCGTCCGGACCCGACCCGTCGAGACGTCTACGGCAAACAGGGAGACCTGGCCGAGGTTCGGGGCCGTCGTGTAGACCGTCTGGCCGTCCCGGGACCAGACGACCGTCTGGGGCGACCGGTCCCAGTCCTCGGTCAGGACCCGCTCGGGACCGTCCGGCCAGGCCCGGAGGACGATGCGGAAGCGGTCGGATTCGTATCCAGGCCGGCGCTGAGCCAGATAGGCCAGGGTCTTGCCGTCGGGGGAGAAGACGGGCGTCGTGTCCCAGGCCGGATGGGCCGCCGTCAGGTTCCGGGGCGGGGCCGAGCCGTCGACCGGGACGACGAAGAGGTCGAAGTTCGTCGACCACGCTTCCTCCCGACCGGCATTCCGGGCCGTGAACACGAGGGCCCGGCCGTCCGGCGTGAAGGTGAACTCCTCGGGACCCCCGAAGGGCTTGGAGGGCGTGTCGGCGTCCATCCCCCTCATGAGGTCGGTCGGCTCGCCCCCCGCGACGGACAGGACGAAGAGGTGGGACCGGCGTCCGTCCTTCCAGGCGTCCCAGTGGCGGATGAAGAGGCGGTCGAAGAGCCGGCCCGTGGCCTTCCGCTGGGCCGCCTCGTCCAGGCGCCGCTTCGTGCACGCCACCGTGTCACAGTCGGGGAAGACCTCCATCGTCAAGGCCAGGAAGCGGCCGTCGGGAGACACGGCCAGGTTCCCCACGTCGAGGGGGAGATTCGTGACGGCCTCGGCCTCCCCGCCGTCGACCGAAATCCGCCAGACCTGGGACGAGCCCGACCGGGTCGACAGAAAGTAGACGGTCTTCCCGTCCGGTGCCCAGCGGGGGTTGAAGTCGCCGGCCGGATGGGTCGTCAGCCGCCGCAGGCCCGTCCCGTCGGTCCGGACGAGCCAGAGGTCCGTCCGCCGCCGGTTGGCTTCCAGGTCGACCGAGCTGACGACGAAGACGACCGTCCGCCCGTCGGGCGAGACCTGCCAGTCGGACAGACGGTCCATGGCGACCAGGTCGTGGACCGTGAAGGGGTGACTGTCGCCGGCCCGGACCGGGTCCCCGACGCCGGCGACGACCGCTAACCCCAAGCAGGATAGGGCCCAAAGCGTTCGGGTCGGACGCATGGCAAGACCTCTTGCATCTTACATCCTACGTCCTGCATCATACCCGAACGGGGACCGCCGGAGAAATCCGCCGTGGACTGGCGGGACGTCAGCGTCGTCCTGATCACGCTCGACGAGGCCGAGCGCCTTCCCCGTACCCTGGACACCCTGCCCGCCGACGTCGGGGAGGTCGTCGTCGTCGACGGCGGGAGCACCGACGGGACGGCCGACCTCGCCCGTCGGCGGGGCGCCCGCCTGTGGGTCCGGCCCTTCACGTCCTTCGTCGACCAAAAGAACTGGGCCCTCGCCCGGGCGACCCGACCGTGGGTCCTCCACCTGGACGCCGACGAAATCCCCTCCCAAGACCTGCTCGACGAGATGGCCGGCCTCGACCCGCCCCCGGACGTCCACGGCTACTGGGTCGCCCGACGGAACTTCTTTGGGGGGAAGTGGGTCCGCCACGGCGGGTGGTGGCCCGACTACAAGCTCCGGCTGTTCCGTCGGACGTCAGGCCGGTTCGTCGCCCGGGGCCGACGGGTCCACGAGCGGGTCGAGGTGACAGGCCGGACGGCCTACCTGCGGGGGTACTTGATCCACGAGACGTACCGGGACCTGGACGACGTCCAGCGGAAGCTCCGACTGTACACGACCCTGAGCGCCCGGGACCTCTACGAGCTGGGCGTCCGGAGTCGGTGGTGGCACCGGTGGGTCCTGCCGGCGTGGGCCTTTGCCTTCACGTGGCTCGTCCGGGGGGCCTGGCGGGACGGGTGGCCGGGCCTGTGGGTCGCCTTCCTGCAGGCCCAGACGGTCTGGTGGAAGTACTGGAAGCTGTGGGAGCTCCAACGGGGCGGGGGGTCGGGGATTTAGGGGCCGGACGGCCAGACCCGCGCATTTCCCTGCACTCCTGAGGGCCGGGCTCCCCTACGGATTTCGCAGTTTTTTGCAGTCAAGGCGGTCGGTCCCCGAATCCGAAGTCTCGGGAGGCCTCGGTCAGAGAGGCCGGGGCCCGAGTCGGCACAAAGGTTGCTCTCCGTCTCCTGGAGACGGGCGTCGGGGATGGGCCCCTCGCGGTGAGGGGACGGGAGACCCGACCCCGAAATCGGGACATGAGGTCGTCGATGGGACAAGGGTTTGGGGGAGAGGGCGCTTCTCGGTCGGCCGGCCCGCCGGCATGGCGCTCCCGGCGAGGCCCAGGGGCGGGCTTCACGGCCGTCGAGGTCATCGTCGTCCTCGTGGTCGTGGCTTCGATCCTACTCATCGTGACCCCCAGCATGGTCCAGTGGTACTGGCGACAGCGGTTTCTCCAGACCGTCGAGCAGGTCGTGGGTGCCCTGCGACTGGCCCAGTTTTCGGCGATCTCGACGAGTCGGTGGATGGCCGTCGTCGTCTACAAGGACTGTCCGGATTCGCTTCAACTTCGCCAGCGGTCGAGTCCGGTCAACGTCTTGGCTTGTATCGCCCGGTTTCGTCTGGCCGTCAGCGACTGCGGCTTTCAATTGGCGGACTGGGACAACATCGTGGGGGATTACGACACGCCCGTGCCTCCGTGTGGCGGAGACCTGACCAACCCGGCGCTCTGCGAGTATGTCCAGGACTTCTGGCTGGCGCCGACGGCTCCCCGCACGGACGTCAACTTCGGACAGGGCAACTTCGAGGTCTTCGTCATCAGCCCGACGGGCACCATCGGCCGTCAGACGTCGGCCCCCGCGCCCTCGCCCGGCTCCCCTTGGGGGAGCCAGTGCCTGGAAATGATGGGGCCGGACGTATGGCGCATCGAGGCCTTACCGGCGACCTCCCTTATCGATTCGGCCCAGCCCATGCTTCAAATGTTTTTCCAATTCCCGATGGACAGCCCCCGCCTGTTTCGGGGGGTCTGTGTCTCTGGCGGGGGCCGCGTAGGGTGGACGGGCGTCGGACTCACGCCGGGGGACCTGACGTGTTCATGACGGCCGTAGGGAGGAAGCGTATGCGATGGGGTCGGACGTTCTCGGCCGACCGGATCCGACGGGCCGCTTCGGGAGGCTTCACCCTCATCGAGGTCATCGTGGCCCTGGGCATCCTGGCCTTTGTCCTGCTGGCGATCGCCCAGCTCTTTTCCGTCGCCTGGGGTCTTCAGAATACGTCGGGACGCCAGGTCCAGATGTTGAGCTTCGGACAGGAGCGGCTGGAACGGCTGATGGCCTTGTCCTTGGCGAACGTCCCGCCCGCCTTGGGCAACCTGACTCTGCCGGCGCCTTGTCGGGTGCGTGTGCCGGACCTGACTTGCTGGAACAGCGTAGACGACGACCATCGATGGCCGACGACTGCCAATGCGGCGGACATGCGCTTCTGCAATTGCTTCATCGTCTGGGAGGTCTGCAACGCCTCGACGGGGGGCTGTGCGGCCTGCGTGGCCGGCCAGCCCTGCATTATCCGCCTGTACGTGTTTCCCTATCCGCCGGCCGTGACCCTGCGGCCTCAGGTCCTCATCGGTTACGTCCAGTGAGGGAGGGACCCATGCGCCGGGAAGCCGAGCGGGGCTTTTCGTTGGTCGAACTGCTCGTCGTCATGACGCTCCTGTTGATCGTCATCGTGGGCATCCTCACGACCTTCACCCAGATGATGCAGGTCCGCAAGCGGACCGAGACGCTCATCGACGCTCAGCAGAACCTGAAGATCGCCGTCACGACCCTGACGAACGGCATTCAGATGACGGGCTTGGAAATGATCCGGGACATCGCCTTCCTGCCGGACCCCCGATGTGACCGCCTCGCCGCCGACCCCGCCCTCTGCCCCCCGAACGTCCCGAACCGGGTCGCTACCGCCGAGGGCATCGTCCTGATGGTCCCCGTCCAGGACCGGCGATTCCTGAGGCCCCGGAACGTTACCGGGGATAGCTGTGCGGTACCGCCCCCGCCGGCGGCCCAGTGTGCGCCGGGGGACTGCACCGCAGGGAATCTTCTGAACGTCTGTACGCCGACGGGCTATCCCAACGACGCTTGGGCCGACCAGAGCGTGGTCGTCTGCGGTCCGGTTCCCCCCGGCACGTGCCCGCCCGGCGGATGGGTCGTCCCGGCGAACCAACTCCCCGGGAACGTGCCCCTGGGCCAGCCGCCGGTTTGTAGCCCGGGTCCCGGGCAGGCCGACCTCTGTTGCGTCGCCCGCCGGGTCACGCAAGGTCCGAACTGCTCGATCGGCTGTAGTCGCCCCCCCGCCCCGAACGACAACGGGCCCTGTACCGGAGCGGTTCCGTGCGGGGAAACGCTGACCTTAGATGACGTACTCCCCGGATTCCTGACGACCCGGCCCCAGTGCATCAGTATCACTCCCGTCCAGGTCTTACACTATCAGGTCTGGCAATTCCCGGACCCGACGGCGGTGCGGGGGTTCCGTCGCTTTCTGATGATGCGGCGCAATCGGGAAGTCGACCCCAACGGTCAGCCCCTGTGGATTCGGGTCGCCAGCGACGTGGAAGACCTGCAGATCTGTTACCGCCTGGACCCCCAGTGCGACCCGACCCAGGCCTGCCGCCCGTGGGGCGGTAACGACGGTGCGTGGGATGGGTTTGTATGCGCCGACACGGGTGTGGCCCCGACGGTCCGGCGGGTCCACAGCGTCGTCCTGCAGGTCACGGTCAGTACCCCGAACCCCATCCCGATGGCGGTCGGCCTTGCCGCACCGCCCCAGTCCCCCTGTGACCCCGGCCTGCCCCCTCCGCCTCCGCCCCCGGACCCGCTGGGCCGGAATCAGTGGCGCTTCATCACGACGTGCGCTGTGGCCATTTTACGAAACGTGGCTTACAACGAGACGGCCGACTGGTTTTAGGCAAAGCCATTCCCTGAAACCCGACACCCGAAGGGGAAGCCGATGCGGACACGACGTCTTCGCCGGGTCCCAAGCCGACTCCTTCGGCCCGAACGGGGCGTGGCCCTCGTCCTGACGCTTCTGATCGCCACGATCTTACTGGGCCTGGGCCTCGTCCTCGTCCTGCTGGCGTACATGGAACGGCAGACTTCGGTCCAGGTCCAGCGGGAACGGCAGGCCTTCTATGCGGCCGACGTGGAGACGGCCTACTTGACCATCGCCCGGATCACGATCGCCCAGTTCAACGACTGGAATAACCTGTTGGGCGCGAACACCCCGGTCCCGGCCAATTGCAACCGAGCGAACCCGCCGCGGAATCTTTGCGACGAGCAGATCCCGGCGAGCCTCTCGGACCTCCAGGGCTTCGAATGTAAGGGACGCGTCCTGCCTGTCCCGCCGACCTCGACATGGAACCTGACGAACGCGACGGGCAATCCCTTCCGGCTTCAATGCGCGGACCCGGCCCGCTTCTGCGACTGCCAGGTCGTCCTGCCCGACAATACGCTGAGCCCCAACCGCATCACGCTGTACGTCCGGGACGACCCCCAGGACGGGGACGCTGACGTCCTTCAGGACGCAAACGGGGACATCCAGGTCATCGCCGTCTCCGACACGGGCGGGCCGCTGGCCACGGCGGTCCGGACCGTCCTGGCCTTCGACCTGACCCGGTGGACGATCATCGGCAACCCCTGTGCCCTGCCGGAGCTGACGGGGGCCTGCGAAGGCGGCGGGGGCGGCTCGGGGGCCCCCGTGGGTGGGGGTCCCGTCGTCCCGTAGTGGCGGGATGCCGGAAAAGGCTGAGGGAATGTGTTTTCGTAAGGGCGACCCTGGGGGTCGCCCGAAAACAACGGATGCAGAACCCATCGCAGGATCCGCAGGGGCACCCCTTGGGGGTGCCCGACTACGCGAAACCCACCGCCGAATGTCGGGAGGTCTGGGATGCGACGGAAGACGAAGACGTCGGCATGGATGGCCCTGCTGGTCGCCGGTGCCCTCTGGGCCGGCCTGGGGTCGAACCTCCAGGCCCGGCAGGACCCTCTCCGGATCATCTTTGTCCAGGCCAAGGAGAAGCCGGCCGTCTACATCCTCCTGGACACCAGCGGCTCGATGGGCTGGCCGGCGATCTGCGGCGGCCCCGTCAACTGCGACCTGAACCTTTGCGGCCGCAAGAGCCAGGCGGGCTGTAAGGCCGAGGTACGGATGCAGCCCCCGGGCCGGAGCAGTCCGGTGCGGGCCCGCATCGCCGCCGACTTCACGGTCAATACGGGCGGGACGCCCAGTCAGGGGGCCGGCAACGGGTACTGGGTGAAGGCTTCCGTCAGCGGAGCCTTTTCCTACTGGTACTTCCTGCCGCCCTCCCGGATGGCGATGGTCAAGAACGTCTTTGGGAACTGCGTCACCATTTACGACGTCGTCCCGCCGTTGAAGAACCTGCGGCCCCGGGACTTCACCGACCCCAAGGCCGGTCAGTCGGAATACAGATGTACAAATGCAGTCCTTCCGGCGGATGCCTGTACGACCGTCGCCGGCCAGTCCGTCTGCAAGTGTGTCGATGCCGTCGGCAACGTCGCCTATCGCTTCCCGTCGGCCGGGGGACCGACGGGCGGCCACTACTGGGACTTCACGGCTAGTTCGCCCCGGTGGCAAAACGGATGGTCGGGACCGCCCTCCCAGGACGAACCCGTGGGGGACTCCCGTTTTACGGTCCGGCGGGACCCCCTGGACCTGGTCGCTAAGAACATCGACACGATGTACTGGGGGATGGGCGGGTTTTCGACCGACATCGGCGGGAACGCCAGCCGTTTCGTCCCCATCGTCCCGTCAGACAATAATAAAAATGCTACTGTTAAGTCTATTCAAAATCACATGCAGACGAGCAACAACTCACCCCGCTGTGGGGGCAATGCCCCGACGGACGCCGTCCCCGGCGGGGGTACGCCGACCTCGGCGGGGTTGAACTTCGTCAAGCGCGAAATCAACCAGTTCTACGGTCAGGACCGACGGGGCCAGGTATGCCAGCGGCCCTACTATACGATCCTCATCACCGACGGTCAGAGCAACACTTGTAACCCCGACGACGAAGAGTGGGGGGACACCTGCCCGGGCTTCACGACGACCCATCCGCCGACGTCTCCGACGGTCCGGTATCCGCCCGGACGGACCGACGAGTTGTTCCGGAATCTACGGGATACTTCATCGAGGTGCCGGACGACGGACGTACCGGGGCGGTCCGTCCAGACCTTCGTAGTCGGCATTAGCCCGGACGTCGCCCGCTGTGAGTTGAACCTGGACGCCTACTACGGCCGGACGGACGCCTCGTCCGACGATGCCGGCGTGAACCCGGACAACCCCCGCCTACCCCCGAACCCCTTTGACCCGTCCCAGGACTATGCCTTCTTTGCCAACAATCCCGAGGAGCTGGACGCCGCCCTGAACAAGATCATCGCCGGCATCCTGGCGGGGGACTACAGTACGGCCATCCCCGTCACGTCCATCGAGGCCAGGGGGACGGTCTTCCGGAATGCCGTGTTCATCCCCTCGACGAAGATCCCCGGGTGGAAGGGGACCCTCCGCCGCTGGGAGGTCGCCCCGTGCGGCGACGACGTCAGCCCGGCGACCCACGTGGACGTTTCGACCCTCACCTTTGACGAACTCTGCAGTGTATTGAAACAGCAGAACCCCCGGGTCGTCGTGACCTCTGGGACGACGACCTGCGCGAATCCGGGCAATCCCGACGATCCCCGAAACACCTTCCACTTCCATCTCAAGTGGGACGCCGCTTGCTCCCTCCTGGACCAGGCGGACCCCGCTCGAAATGACTACAACCGCCGGATCTACACGGTCGACCCGGGATGCACCGTCGGGTCCGCCTCGACGGGCCCGGCCCTGGCCTGTAGGACCCTCAAGATGCTCCGGAAGGACTCGGGGACCGTCGCCTGGGTCCGAAGTCGCTTGACGAACGTCGCCTGGTCTCAGTTGGACTTCAACGGCAACGGCCAGACGGCGGATACCGACGACCAGGACGTCTTGATGCTCATCGACTTCATCCTCGGCGGGGACGGTCGGGGTGCGAAGCGGGCGTGGCTGATGGGCGATGTCATCGGGGGTTCGACCCAGGTCGTCGCCACGCCGTTGACCTATGCCTTGCAGACTGTTCCCCCCAAGGACGCCTTCGACCAGCAGTACCGCAACCGGCCGGTCGTCGCTTACGTCACCGCCAACGACGGGCTCCTTCACGCCTTCCAGGCTGACCATGACCCGAGCGACCCGGCGTCTCCGCCGATCGAGCTCTTCGCCTTCCTGCCGCCCCAGGCCTTCCCCAACGTCGTTCGGATGTTCCAGAACTTCCTGCGGAATCCCAATGTCCCGACGGGTCAGGCGGAGCCCCCGAACTTCGACCAACACCTCTGGACGATGGCGGCACCCCTGAACTCGGCGGACGTCTGGGTCCGGTGGACGGACCCGACGGTCGGGACGCCCGGCTGGCGGACGGCCTTGTATATGCCGATGGGGCCCACGATCCCGGGCCTCTATGCCCTGGACGTGACGGACCCGAGCAGTTTGGACCCGAATAATCCGGAAGCCCGGCCGCCCTTCCGGGTCCTATGGTACTGGACGGCTCCACCCCCCGGCCCGACGCCTTACGGCGACAAGGTCTGGAACGCCGTCCCCCTCGGGCCGAGCCGGGAGACCCGGATATCGCCGAAGTTGCAGAACCAGTACCTGACCCTCTGGATCGTGGGCGTCGTCACGACGGACTCGACCGACACCCACACGAACAGCCTGACGTCCCTCTTGGCGGCGGATACGGGGGAGACCGTAAAGGGCGACTTGGTCATCGAGTCACCAGTGGACTGCGACCCGGCCGGTACGGACGACCAGGGCCAGCCGAACCCCTTCTGCATCCCCTATCACCTGTACGGCAATGCGGCCTTCGTCTCGTCCGAGGTCGAGGTCTCGGCGGCCGACATGCCGAATACCCACGCCTTTGTCCCGGACACGGCGGGACGGGTCCTCGCGGCGAACATCTTCCGGGAGGATGCCAACCAGTGGCGGCCCAACAACCCGACCCCGCTGAACGTCCCCTTCACGAAGCCGCCGACCGACCCCCTGAAGAATCCCATCTACTTCACGCCCTCGGTCGTCCATGCCCGGGGCAGGCAGGCCCTCATGCTGGCGACCGTCACGGGGTCGATCTTTGAGACGGACTCGGACGTCAATGACAACGCCAGGGCGAGCGAGTTTGGTGGCAACAACCCCTTCTGCGGGACCGGGGGAAACAAGCCCCCCTGTTTCTGCGACGACGGCGGGAGCGCCTTCTGCACGAAGATTCTGCTGGACATCTTCGACGTCGACCCGGCCACGCGGGACATCGAGCAGAACGACCCGTCGACCCAGCACTTCGAACTCCGTATCGGCAAGAGTACCTTCCAGGTCGATACCGACGGGGACGGGGACGCTGACGAGGACGTGACTCTCTCGTCCTTGACGCGGGCGACCACGCGGCCCCTGGTCGTCATGGACCCGGCGACCTCCGGCGTGGGCCCCACGAGCGGGACGGCCTACTTCTTGATGATGGACCCGTTCCAGTTCATCGAGGAACTCGGGCTGTGCGCCGGCCGGACGTACCTGGTCCCGGTTCCCTTCGCCTTTACCACGGGGGGTGGGGGCGGCGGGAGCTTTGTCCAGTTTGCGAACCCCGGTCAGATGCAGGTCCGACAACCTATCCAGCAGTTGGGCTTCGGGCCGGTCACGAGCATCACGGCCGTCGCCGGCAAGTTGGTCGTCGTCCAGGCAGGCTACGGGGCCCGGATTGCGGCTCCTGTCGTCCCGGGACCGCCGGCGCCGGATCGGAGCCCGACCCTGCCCCGTCTGCGGGGCGTCCGACGGGTTCAGTAGGGGCAGGGCTCGTCCCTGCCCCTGTTTTTGGGGCGACCCCCAGGGTCGCCCCTCCAGGAGAAGGGCCGATGCGTCATCGATGGCGGATTGCGCTGGGCCTCGGGCTGACCGTCTGCCTCGCCGGATTCTCCGGGAGGGCCCAGACGACCGGCCCGACGGGACCCCGGCCGACTCCGTCCAAGGAGACCGATTCGACCGACCTCTCGGCCAAGCAGAGGGAGCTGGCCGGCCTCATGCAACGCTACGTAGAAGTCGTCGAGAAGGCCAACCGGGCCACGACCATCCAGGAAAAGAGCGCTTACATGGACGAGGCCCAGAAGATTCGTCAGCAGATGGCCCAGGTCTACCAAGAAATCCAGCGCCTCCAGAAGGCCCAGGCCGAGAAGACGGCCCAGACGGCTTCATCCGTCAGGGAGCTCCAAGCCCAGGCCGAAAGCCTCCTGGCTCAGATTCGGGAGCTCGAAGCGACCATCGACCGCATGGTCGAGGACATCAACGCCCGCATCCAGAAGGCCGAAAAGGAGACGGACCCCGTCCTGCGGGAGCGGGCGAAAAAACAGATCCAACGCATGATCGAGGAGTTGAACGCCCTCAAGAAGCGCCATCAGGAGCTGGCCGAACGGTACGACCGCCTGGTCGAAAAGGCCGCCGAGGCGTCCAAGCCGCCGCCCCAGGAGTCGAAGCCCCCGCCGCCCCGATAGGAATGGGTCGGTCGACCGCCGCCTCCCGCCCCCGGGACCCGACACCGGACGCCTGGGGTCCGCCCGCCCCTCATCTATCGGAATCGTTCGTACAGAAAGGGGCGGAGCATCGGCGGGACCTGACCCGTACGGAGGTACTCGACGGTCAGCTCGGCCGTGATGGGCGTCAGCAGGATCCCGTGGCGAAAGTGGCCCGTGGCGACGACCAGGTTCTCGACGGGCGTCGGACCCAAGACGGGTCGGTGGTCCGGCGTCGTCGGCCGGAAGCCGACCAGGATGTCGGCCAAGACCATGTCGTAGATGCCCGGGACCATCTCGTAAGCGCCCTCGAGGATCGTATAGACGCCGCCGGCTGTCGGGTAGGGGTCAAAGCCGACCTCCTCCTGGGTGGCGCCGACGACGAGGCGGTCCGGCTTGGGGACGAGATAGGCCTGGAAGCCCCGGACGACCCGGTCCGGCATGGGGGCCGTGGCCGTCGGCTTCAGGACCAGGACTTGGCCCTTGACGGGTCGCAGGGGGATGGGAAGGGCGTCCCGTATGTCCGGGATTTGGTGGCTCCAGGGTCCCGCCGCCAGGACGTAGACGTCGGCGTCGAGGCGGCCGCGGGCCGTCTCGACGCCCGTGCACCGGCCGTCGGCGAGGACGATGCGCTCGACGGGCGTGTCTTCCCAGACCTGCACGCCGCTTCGGACGAGCGCCTCCCGGAGGGCTCGGACCAACTGCCAGTTATCGACCTGGTGGTCCCCCGGCGAGTAGAGGGCCCCGGCGATGTTTACGGACAGGGCCGGCTCGAGGCGGTGGGCCTCCCGGGGGGTCAGGAGTTGGACGGCGGGGTCGAGCCGGCGGTACAGCTCGAAGAAGTGCTTCACGTAGCCCCACTCGTCCGGGTCCCGGGCGACCAGGAGCGTGCCCGTCGTCCGGAAGTGGAGGGGGATGCCCGTCTCCCGTTCCAGGCGCTCGACCCACTCGGGATACCGGGCCAGGCTGGCCGCATTCAGACGGTACATCTCCTCTTCCCCGAACTGAGCCTCGACGACGGGGACGAGCATCCCGGCCGCCGCCCGGGACGTCGCCTGACCGCAGTGATTCCGCTCGACCAACGTGACCGGCCACCCCTGTCGACGGGCCTCGTAGGCGATGGCCATCCCGATGACGCCGCCGCCGACGACCAGGACGTGCATGGGGCTGACCCTCCGAATCCGTCCGTTGCGTCCTGACCTCCCGCCGTCACGGCCCGACTGCCGGATGGTCCCCTGCCTCACTGCAGGACGTGCATCGCCCGGCCGAAGACGGCCAGGGCGGCCTCCATCAAGGCCTCCGGCAGGGTCGGGTGGGCATGGACCGTCAGGGCGATGTCCTCGACGTGGGCACCCATCTCGACGGCCAGGGCGGCCTCGGCGATCAACGTCGAGGCCTCCGGCCCGACGATCTCGACGCCCAGGACGAGGCCCGTCCCTTCCTCGGCGATGACCTTCACGAAGCCGTCCGTCTCCTGCAGGATCTGCGCCCGCCCCAGGGCGGCGAAGGGAAACCGACCGACCCGGTAGGGGACCCCCTGGGCCTGGGCCTGGACCTCCGTGAGACCGACGGTGGCGATCTCGGGGTCCGTGAAGATGACGGCCGGGACGGCCTTGTAATCGACGGCCACCGGACGGCCGGCGATGACCTCGGCGACGACCTCGCCCTCGTGGGAGGCCTTATGGGCCAGGAGGGGGGGCCCGGCCACGTCCCCGATGGCAAAGATGTGGGGGACCGTCGTACGCCGTCGGTCGTCGACCCGGACGTACCCCTTCTCGTCCCGTCGGACCCCGACGGCGTCCAGGCCCAGGGAGTGGCTCAGGGGTTTGCGACCGACGCTGACCAAGAGCTTGTCGAAGGGAATCTTCTCGGTCCGGCCGTCGTGCTCGACGACCAGGCTCCACGTCTCGCCCGTCCGCTCGATGTCCTTGGCCCGGGCCGAGGTCAGCGTCTGCACGTTCCAACGGCGAAGCCGGCGCTCGACGACCTTGACCAGGTCGGGAGACGTCCCCGGCAGGAGCTGTTCCATGACCTCGACGATGGTCACGCGGCTTCCGACCATCGCATAGACCGTCCCCAGCTCGAGGCCGACGTAGCCGCCGCCGATGACGACCAGCCGCTCGGGGACCGTCTCCAACTCGAGGGCCTCCGTCGAGCTGATGATGCGCTCGCCGTCGAACTCGAAGCCCGGGAGCGCCGCGGCCTCCGACCCCGTGGCGAGGACGACCGTCTCGGTCGTGACGTCCCGGACGCCGTCGGCCGTCTGGATCCGCACCTGGTGAGGCCCGACCAGGGTCGCCTCGCCCTGGACGTATTCGACGCCGTTCCCCCTCAGGAGCTGATGAATCCCCCGGGTCAGCCGCTCGACGACCTGCCGCTTCCACCGGACCGTCTCGGCCCACCGGACCGTCACGTCGGCCGCATGGATGCCGTACTGGGGTGCCTGGTGGAGGACCATGTGGTACGTCTTGGCCGCCTGGATGAGGGCCTTCGAGGGGATGCACCCGCGTTGGAGGCACACGCCGCCGACCCGGTCCCGCTCGACCAGGAGCGTCTTCTGCTTCAACTGGCCCAGGCGGATGGCGGCGACGTACCCGCCGGGTCCGCCCCCGATGACGACGGCTCGGTAGTCCATCGGCCTCCCTCCCCGGGGGACAGGGTCCCCCGGCCTCCACGGCTCCGGGACCGACCCGGCCCAAGAGTCGGCGTCCCCGAGGCCGTCGTTACCGTTCCGGAATCCATCGTCATTTCTTTCAATGACGACTTCATCCTTCCTGCTTCAGCGACCCGTGACTCGTCAACCGGGCCCGGCGGCCCGTTCCGCCGTCAGAGGGATCTCCGCAGGCGTGACTTCCCGGGAAACTCCCGGTAGGGCCGTCGAGGGCGGCCAACCCATATTCCTTGACGACGCGCCCGCCGCCCCTTGACCCGGGACCCCCTCCGACGACGTCCCGGAGGGCCGTCAGCAGGGCCGCCAAGTCGTCCCACGTCGTGTCCCGTCCGAGGCTGACCCGGAGAGAGCCCCGGACGACCTCGGGCGGCACGCCCATCGCCTGGAGGACGTGGCTCGGCTCGAGACGACCGCTCGAGCAGGCGCTCCCCGTCGAGACGGCAAAGCCCTCCAGGTCCAGCCGAATCAGGAGGGCCTCGCCGTCGGCCCCCGGAAAGCTCAACATACTCGTATTCGGGACCCGGGGGGCCCGGTGGCCGTGAATCCACACGTCGGGGAAGGCCTGCCGGAGTTCGGCCTCGAAGCGGTCCCGGAGCCGGGCCAGCCGCTCGGCCTCGGCCGTCCATCGCTCGGCGACATACCGACAGGCCGCCCCGAGGCCGACGATGCCGGGCACGTTCTCGGTCCCCGACCGTCGACCCCGCTCCTGGAAGCCCCCGTAGAGGATCGGCGTCAGGTCCACGCCCTGCCGCACGTACAGCGCCCCGACGCCCTTGGGGCCATAGAACTTATGAGCCGACAGGCTCAGCAGGTCGCACCCCCACCGGCGGGGCTCGACCGGGACCTTCCCGACGGCCTGGACGGCGTCCACGTGGAAGAAAATCCCCCGCTCCCGGCAAAGGGCCCCGACGGCCTCGACGGGCTGAATCACGCCCGTCTCGTTGTTGGCCGCCATGACGGAGACGAGGACCGTATCGGGCCGGAGCTTTTCCTGCAAGTGGTCGAGGTCGACGACCCCGTCGGCCGTCACGGGAATCAGCTCGACGTCGAAGCCCTCGTGGCGGAGGGCCTTGGCCGCCTCGAGGACGGCCGGATGCTCGACGGCCGAGACGAGGACGTGGCGACCCCGCCGGGCGTACTGGCGGGCGACCCCCTGGACGGCCAAGTTGTCGGCCTCCGTCCCACCGGACGTGAAGACGATTTCCCGGGGCTCGACACCGAGCAGGGCCGCCACGGCCTCCCGGGCGTCGTCGACGGCCTGCTTGGCGACCTGGCCCTCCTCGTGGACGCTCGAGGCGTTCCCGAAGCGGTCCCCCAGGAAGGGGAGCATCGCCTCCAGGACCTCGGGGGCGACGGGCGTCGTGGCGTTGTAGTCCAGATAAATGCGCCGGCGCATCGTCCCCTCTCTGACTTATAAGGATAGAAGCCGTTTGACGAGCGGGCAATCCGGCTCGGCTCCCGTCGTCAAGGGGCCGTCTCAAGGCCGCCCCGCCGCCCGGAGGTCGGCCTGGACGGCCTCGACCAAGGCGTCCAGGATCCCGGGCAGGGCCGACTCGAGTCGGTGCCACGTCGGCAGGCGGGGGAGGCCCGTCGGCTGTTTCTGGAACTCCTGGACGGCCCGGTCGATGCACTGGCCAAACAGCTCGATCGTCGACCGTTCCTCGTGGAGGTTGTACGCCAAGTCGCTCCATTCGCTCATCGCCCCGTAGACGGTCGAGTACTCCCGGGCCCGGGCGATGAAGGTCAGCCGGAGGGCCTGGAAGAAGTCTGCCGGCAGGACGACGCCCCGGCTGGCGACCTCGACGAAGAAGGCCCGGGCGATGTCGACGACCATCCGGGCCAGCCCCCCGGAAAAGTCCGGCGGCCCCATCGCCTGGTGCTTGTGGTCGTAACGGTCCGTGACCTCGACCTGACAGATGTTCCGGACGTTCAGGAGGCGATAGACCTCGGCGAGCAGGCCGACCTCGATGCCCCAGTCGGCCGGGACCGGGATGTCTCGCAGGATGCTCGTGAAGGTCGCCATCTCCCCGGCCAGGGGATACCGAAAGTCACCCATGTATTCCAGGAAGTCCAGGGGCCCGAGGATCTGCCTGAGGGCCCGCACGAAGGGAAAGTAGAACAGGCGGACGACCCGCCCGTAGAGTTGGTCCCGATACCGAACGTAGAACCCCTTGGCGAACTGAAACCCCAGGACGACGACGGGGTACAAGAGACGTCCGAGAAAGGCCCGGTCGTAGGTCAGGACGTCGGCGTCGTGAAAAGCCAAGACGGCGACCTGGCCCTCCCCGAGGGCGTAGCCCAGGGCCGTCCAGACGGCCCGGCCCTTGCCCCGGGGCCCCAGGGGGAGGACGGCCTCGACGGACTGGATGTGCGTCTGGAGACGGGGGCTGTCATTCCAGACGACGACCCCCCGGGGCCCCAGGACGTCGGCGACGGTCCGGACGGCCGTCTCGAACTCGGCGGCGTCGGCTCGGTCCAGGCTGATGTAAACCCTCTTGACGTAGCCGGTTCCCGACAGGACTTCCAAGATGTGAGCCATCGCCGGCGACTGAAAGTCCGAATACAGGCAGGGGATCAGGACCCCGACGGGCTTCCGCCGGGCCGCCGCCGTGAGCCGCTCCTCCAGTCGGGGCCAGACGTCGGGCCGGATCAACGGCAGGGTCGGCACGTAGTTTTGCCAAAAGTCCCCCATGGGACCTCCTGAATCCTCTTAATAGAGCCGTCGACCCCGGGAGAAAATGGTATCCGTCCCGTCATCCTCCCATCACGTTCTGGACCCACCGGCGCCACGCCTCGGGATGGTCGACCCCGACGAAGGGGACGCCCCGGCGGCCCATCCAGCGGTCGGACGCCGTGTCGCCGACGGCCCAGAAGGCGGCCTGCGGCCATCCTCGCCGGAGGCCCCGGTACAGGGCTTCGACGGCATGACCCTTGTGGACGGGCGTTAAGGTCCAGAGGAGCTTCCCCCCGACGAGGTACCATCCACGCGCCCGGGCCCACGCGGCCAGGGCCCTCGGGGAACCGGCCTCGACCTGAAAGGGGGGCGGCCCCCGCCGCCGGTAGGCCCGCTCGACGGCCTCGAGCGGGAGGCCGCTCTGGCGGGCCAACGTCTCCGGCGGGATCTCCGCCAGGGGGCGGATGCCCACGCCCGTCGCCTCCGCCGCCCGCCGTAAGTCCGCCTCGTCGGGACGCTCGGGCCACTCGTAGAGGACAAGGCCCTCGAAGACCCCGGCCTCCCGATAGCCCCGCCGGCGGACCGCCTTTCCCCAGAGGGAGCCGTACGGACTGTCGGACCCGACGGCGATGCCCCAGCCGCTCTCGTAGGCGAAGCAGGGCAGAAGGGCCGGCAGACGCCACCAGGCCATCATCTCGTCCAGCGTCTTGCTGGTGACGGCCACGATGCCGACGCCGTGGGCCTGGCAGGCCCGGAGCGTCTCCAGCGTCGCCTCCCACGGAAAATCTGGGGCCGTCATCGTCCCGTCGATGTCGGAAAACACGATGACCTTCACGGGAGCCCCCTCTCGTCGGTCGGGGCGA
>FWWL01005269.1_pt1 | contig 20407 bp, 6 predicted proteins | sample 2228331 | NCBI WGS metagenome assembly FWWL01 (sample SAMEA103939775, study PRJEB20133) | metagenome | reverse complement strand
CAGGGATGTAGGGGATGATGGTGTCCACCACGTCCAGGTAGGGGACTCCTTGGTACCCGGCCCCCGACAGAGCCTGCAAGGTGACGACGAAGACGCGCCGCAGCCCGAAGGCATCCCACAGGGGCTTGAGGACAGTCACGAGGTGGGTGCTGGAGCAGTTGGGTTTGGCGACGAGGAAGCCCCGCCACCCCCGGAGGGTCCGCTGGGCGCGAAGGAGGTCCAGGTGCTCTGGGTTGACCTCCGGCACCAGGATGGGCACGTCAGGGTCGGCTCGGTGGGCCGAGGCGGTGGAGCAGACGGCGTAGCCCGCGGCGGCGAAAGCCTCTTCCAGCGGGCCGGCAGCGCCTCCCGGCAGGGCTGAGAAGACCAATTGGCAGTCCAGGCCGGGCTGCGCCTCCTGGACCGGCATCTCCCGCGCCCAGGCCGGCATGTCGCCCGAGAGGAGCCAGCGGCAGGCCTCGCCGTAAGGCCGCCCGGCCGAGCGTTCGGAGCCGGCCAGGGCGGTCACGCGGAACCATGGGTGTCCATCCAGGAGTTGGACCAGGCGCTGGCCCACCGCGCCGGTGGCCCCGAGGATGCCAACCTTGATGGGAGCAGAGGGGTTCATGGGACGTTGCCTCCTTGGGGCTCTGGTGCGCCCAGCCCCAGGGTGCGGTGGATGTAGCGGGTGGCCCTCTCGGCATCCTCGCTTCGGACGACCATGGAGATGCCCGCCATGGAGGTCCCCAGGGTGATGGCGTTGACCTGGATGCCGTTGGACCCCAGTGCGCCGAAGACCTGGGCAGCGATGAGGGGGGAGCGGGTCACACCTGGCCCCACCACGGCGATGATGGCCACGTTGTCCAGGCTCCAGATGCGGTCAATGTTGCGGTGGGCCAGTTCCCGGGCGAACTCCCGCTCCAGGGCCTGGACGACGGTCGGCGCGTCCTTGGCGGGGATGGCGAAGCAGATGCTCTGCTCCGAGGACGACTGGGAGATCATCACCACGCTGACGCCCTCCCGAGCAGTCGCGGCGAAGGTCCTGGCGGCGATGCCCGGCACGCCCAGCATCCCGCGTCCCTCCACGCTGATGAGGCTGAGACCTTTGATGGTGGTGATGGCCCGCACCTCGCCTCCATCACCCCGGGCATCCCGCACGATGCGGGTGCCAGGCGCAGCGGGGTTGAAGGTGTTCAGCACGCGCACAGGGATGCCCCGTTCCACCGTGGGCAGGATAGTCTTGGGGTGCAGCACCTTGGCCCCGAAGTAGCAGAGTTCCGCCGCCTCGGTGTACGAAAGTTCCCTCAAGGGGCGCGCGTCGGGCACGATGCGGGGGTCGGCGGTGAGGATGCCGTCCACGTCGGTCCAGATCTGCACCTCGTCGGCGTCCAAGCAGGCCCCTAGGATGCCGGCTGTGTAGTCGCTGCCGCCGCGGCCCAGGGTGGTGATGCGGCCGTCGGGTGTGGCCCCGAGGAAGCCGGTCACCACGGGCACGATCCCCTCCTGCACGAGCGGGATGAGGCGCGTCCGTGCCCGCGCCTCCGTCTCCGCCATGAAGGGGTTGGCCGAGCGGAAGTTGTCGTCGGTGACGATGATCTCCGTGGCTTCCACCGCCACGGCAGGACACCCCCTGGACCGCAGCGTGGCGGCGAGCAGGGGAGCAGAAAGCCGCTCGCCCAGGGACCCCACCAGGTCCAGCATCTGGGGTTCCAGTTTGGCCGCGTTCTGGATCTCCTCATACCACCCGCCGGCCAGAGTCAGGAGGGCCTGGAGGCGCGCCGCGGTCTCCTCTTGGAGCGGACCGCTGGGCACGAGGCTGTGCAGCACCTCCAGGTGCTTCTTCCGCAGGGAGTGGAGGGTCGTGAGCCACGTGCTCTCGTCGCCCCGTGCGGCGGCGCGCGCCGCATCCAGGAGGGCGTCGGTCACGCCACTCATGGCCGAGACCACCACGACGATTTCCCCGTGCGCCTCCCGTGCCTGGAGCACGATGTCGGCCACCTGCTCAAAGCAGCGGGCATCCCCTACAGACGTGCCTCCGAACTTCAACACCCACATGTCGCCACCTCACGTATGACCCCATCCCCGTTCCCCTCGCAAGCGAGGAGGAGGCTGGAGGAGGGGGTGATCTTCTGCGACCCTGTGTGATCCCCTACCCCACCCGGAGTCGGCCTTCTTCTAACTCCCGCGCCAGGGCGTCCTGCACGGCTTGGGTGTCGGCTGGCAATTCCAGGGGAGGGTTCCGGTGCCGGGCGACCACCTCCTGAAGCGCGTCCTCGTGGTACCCTACCTTGAAGTCGGTGAACTTGAGACCATGCGCGGTGGAGATGACGATGACCCGGTCCGTCTTCTTGATAACCCCTCTGGCCACCAACTTGAAGAGGACGGCCAGGGCCACGCCTGTGTGTGGGCAGCAGTACATCCCCGTGAGGTCTGCCCGGGCCGCGGCGTTGGCCAGTTCGTCCTCCGTGGCCTGCTCCACAATGCCGTCAAACTCCCGCAGCGCTTTCACAGCCCGCTCGTAACTGACTGGATCGCCGATCTGGATGGCACTGGCCAGGGTCTTCTGGGCCTTGACCGGGCGGTACTCCCGGAAGCCGGTCAGGTAACTGCGGTAGAGGGGGTTGGCCTTGGCCGCCTGCGCGCAGGCGATGCGGGGCAGTTTGCTGATGAGCCCTAGGTCCTTCATCATGGTGAACCCCTTGGCCAGCGCGCTCACGTTGCCCAGGTTCCCCACAGGGATGACGATCCAATCCGGCACCTCCCAGTCAAACTGCTGGACGATCTCAATGGCGACCGTCTTCTGCCCCTCCATGCGCAAGGGGTTCATGGAATTGGCCAGGTAGATGGTCTTGTCGGCGGTGACTTCTTGGACCACCCGCATGCAGCCGTCAAAGTCGGTGTCCAAGGAGACGACCAGGGCCCCGTTGGCGATGGGCTGCACCAACTGGGCTGTGGAGACCCTCCCCCGGGGCAGGAAGACGATGCAGGGGATCCCTGCGGCCGCGGCGTAGGCTGCCAGCGCGGCGGAGGTGTCGCCCGTGGAAGCACAGGCTACCGCCCGGATGGGCTGCCCGTCGGCGATCATCTGGCGCACCGCGGAGATGAGGACCGTCATCCCCAAGTCCTTGAAGGACCCGGTGTGGCTGTTGCCGCAGAGTTTGACCCAGAGGTCCTCCACCCCGATCTGGCGGCCCAGCCGCTCGGCCCAGAAGCAGTTGGTATGCCCCTCGTACATGGAGACGACATTGCGGTTCTCCACCAGGGGGTGGACCCACTCCTTCTTGCCCCAGACGCCGCTGCCATAGGGCCACTCGTTGGTGCGGACGCGCTCGTCGAAGAGGCGCATCCAACTGACCGGGCTGCGGCGGCGCAGGGCCTCCAGGTCGTGTTCCACATCCAGCAGGCCCCCGCATTTGGGGCACCGGTAGAGGATCTCCGAGAGGGGGTACTGCCCCCAGCACCCACGCACGCACCGGAACCAGGCCCGGTACGGCACGCTCTCCGTCCTGCCGGGCCCTCCGAGGGGCCCTTCAGCCTGCTGCTCCTCCCGTTCCATGGGTTCCCCTCCCGCGTCAGGACGCTATCGCGCGGGCCAGGGCTTGGTCCAAGTCGGCGATGAGGTCGTCCGGGTCCTCCAGGCCCGCGGCGTAGCGGATGAGGTTGTCCCGGATGCCCAGGGCAGCGCGCTCCTCGGCCGAGAGGTCGTAGTAGGACTGGAGCGCGGGCTGGATGACAAGGCTCTCCGGCCCCCCGAAACTGGGGCCGATGCGGGGGATGCGCAGGGCGTCCACCACCCGGCTCGCCGCCTCCAGGCCCCCCCTGACCTCAAAACTGACCACGCCGGCAAAGCCACGCATCTGGGCTCGGGCCACCGCATGATCGGGATGGCCCGGCAGGCCCGGGTAGTGGACGCGCTCCACGGCAGGGTGGCCGTGGAGGAAGGCCGCGATGCGGGCGCCGACCTCGTTGTAATGGGCCATGCGCAGACCCAAGGTCTTGAGGCCGCGCAGGAGGAGGTAGGCCGCGTGGGGCGAGATGACCCCGCCCAGGGTCCCCCGCGCGTCCTTTATCTTCTGCAGGTACTGCCACGGTCCGATCACCACGCCCCCCAGGACGTCGTTGTGGCCGCTCAGGTACTTGGTGGTGCTGTGGACGACGAGGTCCGCGCCCAGGTCCAGGGGGCGCACATTGTAAGGGGTGGCGAAGGTGCTATCCACCAGGAGCAGCGCCCCGGCGTCGTGGGCGATGGCGACAGCCCGGGGGATGTCCAGCACCCGCAGGTAGGGGTTGGAGGGCGACTCGGCGAAGATGACGCGCGTGGTGGGACGCACTGCCTGGGCCAGCGCCTCGTAATCCCCTGCTGGGACTACGCCGAAGCGCTGCAGGAATTCCAGGCAGAAGGTGCGGGTGCGGCGGTAACAGTCGTCGGTCATCACCAAGTGGTCCCCCGTGGAGAGGAGGGCGAGCAGGGTGGAGGTGATGGCGCACATCCCCGAGGCGAAGAGGAGAGCGGACTCACCTCCCTCCAGGGCCGCCAGTTTGGCCTCGGCCGCGTGCTGGGTGGGGTTGCCGTACCGGCCGTATTCCTCGCGGCTCGCCCGCCCCTCGCGGTGCACCTCCTCCTGGTACTGGAGCATGGAGGCAGTGTCGTCAAACGTGTAGACCGCGGTCTGGGCGATGGGCACCGTCAGGCTGGACCAGGGCTTTCGCTCCGGTTCGCCGCCGTGCACCGCCTGGGTGGAGAAACCGCGCTCAGGTTGCATGAAGTCCTCCTCCTGGGGGTAGGGTTTGCAGACTGGCCGGAAAGCAGACGAAGCCTCTCCCCACACCGACGTGGTGTAAGAAGAGGCTTCGTCGCACACTCTGGTAGATTCTGACCGAATGATAGCACAAGGCGGAAGTTTTGTCAAAGCCTTTTCCGCCGCCCACTGCGGGTGCATTCCGAAGAGAAGGTGCCCCCTTGTCCTCCCATGTGAGGAGGACAAGGGGGCATGAGAGAGGTTGCGGGGCAGAGCCCGCGGCTCAGCGGATCTGCCTCAGGATGAGCGGGAGGAAGAGCCGCGTCCGCGGGGCCACGGGGGTGGCCGTCGCTGTGGGCGTGGCCGTGGGCGTTGGCGTCGGCTGGGGCACCGGCGTCTCCAGCGGCTCCACCGCCAGGCCGTATTCCACCTGCGTCACGACAGAGCCATCCACCGCCCTGCTCGCGTACCGCAGCCACTCCTGCACCGGGTTCACCCCGAAGAAGTTGCTGATGCGCTGGATGCTCGCCGTGTCGGTCACGTAGTCCCTCGGCCCCCAGACGCCGCCCGGCCCGGGCACATCCATCACCCGGTAGACGTCGTGGGAGACGAAGGCTGCGTCGTTGTGCAGGGTGTACGTGACCGGGTCCACGTGCCAGGCCTCCCCGTGCAGCGGCCAGACCTCGCCGGGGCCGCCTGCTTCGGCGTTGTCCCGGTACGGGTCGCTGAAGGCCACCAGCCGGTGCTCCGGGTCCACGCCAGGCACGGTAACGTAGTGGCCGCCCAGGCGCACCCAGCCACCTTCCTGCAATTGCCAGAACCCGAGGAGGAGCACCACATCGTTGGACGAAAGGACGCGCGTCGCCACCCAGTCAAAGGTGGGCGCACGTTCCCAGGTCACGCGGTAGGAGTCTGCCAGGCCTTTGTCCCACAGGTAGCCCTGCACAGCCTGCACCACATCGGAGAACCAGGTGCCAGCCCATTCGCCGCCCGTGCGCTGGCCGTCGGTGTCCATACGCCAGGCCAGGTCCTCCACCAGTTCACCCGCGGAGCCCGGCGGCGTGTGCCGGTCGTCCACGTTGCGCGGGTCGTGGTCGTCCCAGGCTCCATAGGCCTCCACCAGCGGGTAGGAATCAGCCACGCCCGGCGGCATCACGCCCCCTTTCTCAAACTTGCTGTCAAACCACCAGAAGGAGTTGGCCACCGCAACCGCGGCGTCAAAGGTCCACTGGCCCGTGCGCGAGTTGCGCCAGCCATCCTGCCGCTGGTCAAAGTCCGGCACGCCGTGGGGCGCGTAGTCGGGCCAGCCGCCTGCCTTCCAGAAGAGGGTGCCACACAGGTTAGACGGCGGCGTGGGCGGCACCGGTGGGGTCGGCGTGGGCGTCACCGGGACATCCGCTGTCGGGCGCACCACCACCGCCGCCTCCACCCCCACCCGAATGGGGCCACCGCTGGGCAACCCGCGGTAGGGCTCCAGGAAGGCCGGGAAGTTCAGCCCCACGAAGTTCTGGACGGCCTCGTAGGCCGTAGGATACCCTTCGGGAGCCCACAGGCTGTAGGGCAGCGAGGACCGGGTCACCGTGTAGATGTCGTGGGAGACGATGTAGGCCCTATTGTGGAGGGTCCAGGTGACGGGGTCCGTGTGCCAAGGCTGGTGGTCGCCAGGGGCGACGCGGCCCAGCGCTCCAGCCTCCGCCGCGTCCCAGTACGGGTCGCTGAAAGCGACGTAGCCGTGTGCGGGATCCACGCCCGGCACGGTGACGTAGTGCCCGCCCAGGCGCTTGGGCCCGGCCTCGCCCACCTCCCAGAAGCCCAGCAGGAGGATGACGTCGTGGCTCTGGAGCACCTGCTCAGCCACCCAGGTGAAGGACGGCCGCACCACCGTGGTGATCTCGTAGTGCGACGCCACGCCCTTCCACCCCATGTAGGAGCGCAGGCCGGAGACCACGTCGCTCAGTGTCGTTCCGTACCGCAGGGCCACCGTGCGGTGCCCGTCGGTGTCCATGTGCCAGGCCAGGTCCTCCACAAAGGGCGGTACGTTCTGCGGGTCGTGGTCGTCCCACGGGCCGTAGGCCGTCACCAGACCGTATCCATCCCGCACCGTCGGCGGCGAGAAAGCGGAGGCGTCAAACTTGCTGTCAAACCACCAAAGGGAGTTGGCCGCGGCCACGGGACCGTCGTAGGTCCACTGCATGGTTTGCGGGTGCCACCAGTCGTCCTGGCGCTGGTCAAAGTCGGGCATGCCGTTGGGCGCGTAGTCGCGGTCTCCGTCGGCCTTCCAGAACATGGCCGGCGCGGGCGGGCATACGTCTGGCCCCAGCACTTCCACGATGGCTGGTGGCGACTGCCGTGTCCCCTCATCGTAGGTCAAGTCCGCGATGTTGACGATGGGGATGCCCGGTACCGCTGTCTCATTGACCCGGGTGAGAAGGGTGATGACCACCTCCTCCGCACCGTTGGGCGCCAGGTCGCCGATGGCCACCGTGATCAGGTTCCCCTCCACCGTGGCCGTGCCCTTGGTGGTCTGGACCTCCAGCACATCCAGGTACGAAGGTACCTGGTCGTGGACCACCACCCCTGTGGCCGGGGAGCCACCGAGGTTCGTCACCGTGATGACGAAGGTGACAAGGTCGCCGGGGCGGCCGTAGGGCGGCTCCGCCACCTTGCCGATGGCCGGGTCCGCCGCCGACACCGTGGCCGTAGGCGTGGGCGTCGGCGTCGCCGTGCTGGTGGGCGTGGCCGTGGGCGTGGGGGTAGGCGTCGGCGTGGATGTGGCCGTAGGTGTCGGCGTGGGCGTGGGCGTGCCGGTCGGCGTGGGCGTCCGGGTAGGCGTAGGGGTGCGCGTGGGCGTGGCCGTCGGGAGAGGCGGCAGGAGGTGCGTCGTCTCCTCGTCCCGGTACGGCGACGTCTCGTCGGAGTCCACCCACACGGCATTGGTGATGACGTCCGGCACCGTCTCCTTGAAGGTGTGCACCCACATCCCGATCTCCCGCGTCTCCCAGGCGGGGATGAGCGCGTAGGTCCAGGTGACGACGTGGTGGACGGGGTCGTACGTCCCCACCGGGTACGACTGGACGTAGGCCACCTCCGAGGGGAGTTCATCCGTCACCACCACGTTGTGTACGTCCATGCCGGTGGCGTTGCTGATGGTGATGGTGTAGCGCAGGTTCCAGCCCTTGTACAGGGGGTCAAGGTGGTCGTCCTTGAAGACCATGAGCAGGGGCCGCAGGCCGTAGTCGTGGGTGTCGTCCACAGGCGCGCCCGGCGTCAGGAAGGAGGTGAAGGTGTCCGGCGTGGTCAGTTCGGCCCCACCAGGCACCGTCCCCAGGTCAATGCTCGTGGTGTAGGCCTCGTGGAGCAGGAGATTGGGGAAGGTGTAGAAGCCGGTCTCGTCCGTCCAGGTCTCCGTGACCAGGCCGCTCGCGCTCACCAGGACGATGCGCACCCCGTCCTGACCCGGCTCGCCCGGGTCCCACACGCCATCGCGGTCGTAGTCCACCCACACCAGGTCCCCGATGGCCCCTGGCCCGTAGACGCCGTAGTCGTGGCTCAGGTCCACGGGGTGGGTCACCGTGAGGAAGGTGCTGAAGGACCCCGGCGTGGAGAGGAGGGAGCCTGGCGGAGCCGTGCCCAGGTCCACCGCGGTGGTGTAGGTGTTCCTCAGAGGCAGGTTGGTGAAGGTGTAGTGCCCGGTCGGGTCCGTCACTGCCGTGCGCACCTGGCTATCGTACGTGAGGGTCACCACCACGCCCGCCAGCGGCGGCTCCCACGGGTCCTGGATGCCATCGCGGTTCTGGTCAAACCAGACGTAGTTCCCCACTGTGCCGAAGCGCAGGGGCGTCTCCGCCTGGGCCTCGTTGTTGGTGAGGTCGTGGTCCGGCGTCTCCGCGCCGATGGAGGCCCGGTTGACCAGGATGATGTCGGCCCAGAGGGACGTGGTGAGGTTGGAGGTGACGGTGAAGACCACTGTCCCGCTGCTCCCGGCCGGCAGGTCTGCCGTGTACCAGACGATCCGATCCCCGTCCAGTGTGGGTCCGGAGAGGGACGGCGGCTGGGAGACCACCCCACCCCACGTCACCCCGGCTGGCAGGACGTCCGTCAGGTACACTCCGTGGGCGATGGTAGGCCCTCGGTTGGTGTACACTAAGGTGTAGGTGAGGACGTCGCCCGGCACCACCGGCGTCAGCGGCTCCACCGCCTTGGACAGCGCGAGGTCGGTCCCCAAGAAGCCGAAGTCCAGGTCCCAGTCGGTGGGCTTCCCAGCCGTCAGCGTCGTGTGGAGCGAGGTCCCCGTCGTGCTCACGTAGGGCACACCGCCCCGCACGTAGGGGCTCACCGTCACCGTGTAGAGATGCCCGAAGGGCAGGTTGGTGAAGGTGTAGTACCCAGACGACGTGACCAGCGTCTCCACGTGGCTGTCCCAGGTGAGGGTTACCACCATCGGCTCCAGGATGAGGGAGTCCACGCCCGGCTCAAAGACGCCGCCATCGCCGTCCACGTCAAAGAAGATCTCGTTCCCCAGGGAGCCGAACTGATAGGGCGTGTGGGCTTCATCCCTGTTGTTCTCTGGCGTGAGGTCGTCCGGCGAGGTGATCTCCACCGTGTTGGTCAGGACCGTGTCCACCCAGAGGGTGGTCGTCGCATCCACCGTGGCCCAGATGACGGCATACCCGCTCGCCCCCACCCCCAGCGTGGGCGTGTACCAGGAGACCGTGCGGCCGTCCACTGTGGGGCCAGTGGGCCAGGCCGGGGCCATCTGCACCTGGCCTCCGAAACTCGTCCCCGCGGGCAGGGTATCGGTCAGCCTCACGCCCGTGGCCGCCACGAGGCCCGTGTTGGTGTAGCGCAGGGTGTAGGTGATGCGGTCCCCTTGGCGCACCGGGCCCAGCGGCTCCGCGGCCTTGCTCACCACGAGGTCCGCGTAGCCGGTCTGGACCTGGGCGGTGCTCGTCTCCAGATAGCGGGGGTTCGTGGGCGAGCCAGTGCCATCCCGCTCACCCGAGACTGCACCGGGCATGGAACTGGCCCAGGCGTAGGCCCAGTCCGTCAGGGTCTGCCCCGAGCCCACATGGGCATCCACTGCCGCCAGGAAGGTGTACCCGTAACTCGCGCCGGGGTCCAGGCGCGCCAGGCGGGCATCCTCGGCCTCGGTCCAGCGCAGGTAGGTCGGGCCAGAGCCGCTCACCTGGGGTGCGGGCGTCCCCGCGGCCACTCCAGCGAAGGTCAGACCGGCCGGCAGCACATCGCTCACCACCACGTTGAAGGCCGGGCTGTGGGCTGTGGCCGCGTTGCCGAAGGTGATGGTGAAGGTCACCACATCCCCCACGCCCACCGGCGAGCGCGGCACCTGGACCGATTTCACCACCTGGATGTCCGGCTCCACGATGAGCACCGTCTCGGCATCGTCCAGGTGGACCGCCGACCCAGGCACGCCATCCACCCGGTTCCAGGTGAGGCCTGTGCGGTTGGTCAGGAGCGTGCCATCGGCCACCGAGGGCTGATCCTGCACCTGGGCCCGAAAGACGACGGCGTAGGTCGCGGCCTGGTCCGTCGCATTCACCACATCGCCCAGGAACCATGTCAACTGCTGGCCCACCACCAGGTCAGGAGGTGGAGTGCCACTCCCCATCTGGTAGGCCAGGTAGGTGGGCAAAGTGTCCGTCAGCACGGCATCGTAGAGGGCCGTGCCCGCAGGCACCGTGTACCACAGGGTGAAGGTGATGACCTCCCCGATCGTCGCCACGCCATCTGGAGAGGGGTACCCCGAGGCTTCCGCTTTGCTCAGGCGCGCCAGCGGCAATTGCGTCGCAGCATCATCGCCCACCGGGCCGTACCCCTTCTCGCCCGGCACATCTCCAGGGAGGGAAGTCGCCGTGGCTGTCACCCAGTTGGTCTGGGTGGACCCGGCCCCGCCCGTGCCGGTGAGGGTCGCTGTGAAGGTGATGGTCCGGCTCTCGCCCACGCCCAGGCTCCCCAGGATCCAGACCACCTGGTTGGTGCCTGGCAAGTGGGTCCCCACCGGCGACCCCCACCCGATAGGCGCGCCGATGCCCGGTGGCAGGGTATCGGTGATGGCCACATCGTAGGCCGGCGAGACGGTCGGCCCGGCCCCGTTGGAGACCGTCACCGTGTAGAGAACCATCGTCCCACCGAAGGGCACCACGGTCGGAGCCACGTCCTTGGAGATGGAGAGCACGGGTTCGTAGACTGGCACATTCACCGTGGGCGACGGATATGGCCCTCCATCCCGGTGGCGGAACTGGGCACCGTTGGGGATGACCTGGCCCGCGGCGGCGTTCTGGTTGATCCGGGCGGTGATGACCACGAAGCCCTGTGTGTCGTGGGGGATGGCGCCAAAGGTCGCCGTGACCACCTGCCCGTTCCAGCCGGCCTGAGGGTTCACGCCGCCGGATGCCACCGCAGAGAGGACCGTCAGGCGGCTGTCCAGGGTGTCCGTCACCAGAACGTTGTAGAGGGTGGCGGTGATGGGCGGCTGGGGCACCGTCAGGGTGTAGACCACCGTGGAGCCGATGCTGGGCCAGGCCTCGTACCAGACCGCCTTGCCCATCCCGCCGTCGGGCGTGCGGAGGCGCGCACTGTCCTGCCCATCGCTGTAGAACCTCTGGATGGTGCCCAGAGTTGTGGTCACGCCAGGGCCGGGCTGGGAGTCGTAGTAAGGGATGCGGGCCACATTATCCAAGGTGAGGTTGGCCCCGATGTCATCCGCCACCTGGACGACGACCGTCATGGTAGCCACACCCGGCGAGCCACCGTTGGCCTGCCGCCCCCACAGTTCGTTCACCACCCAATTCAGGATGCCAGTGGCCCCTGGCGCGGGCTGGAGGGTAAAGGCGATGGTCGGCGGAACCGATGAGGCGATGCTGGACCCGACGTAGGAAAGCCCAGCCGGCAGGGCATCCTGCACCTGGATGTCGTAGGCCGGGCCCCAGCCGCTGTTGGTCAAGGTAAGGGTGTAGGTCACCAGAGCCCCTGCCCCTACCAGGGAGTTCTCCGGCGGTGCCACGTCCTTGGCAATGGCCAGGTAGGGCTGAATGTTCTCCCCCGGCGCCACGCTATCGGATGTGACGCGGTCGTCGGGCCCGTACTGGTACTGGCCGTGGTCCGCCACGTTCCAGCGGGTGTGGGCCAGGTTGGCCACGTTCCACCGGCTCTGAGCGGAGGTCACCGGGGTGTAGTACACCGTAGAGGTGGGTGGCTCGCCCACACCGGTCAACTGGACCTGGAAGGACTCGGTGAAGACGAAGGGGGCAGACAGGGTGGCCGTTACCGTGGCGTAGTAGGCGTCCACCATCTGGTTGTCTGGCCCGAAGGCTCCGCCGAAGTACGAAGGTGGCGGATACCAGACCTCTGGGTTCCCCGGCACGGAAGGCTCACCGCCCTGCGCGTCGCCGGGCAGGTTCAGGCTCACGTTGGGGCCGTGGGCAAAGGAGCCCGGCACGAAGGCGTAGCCGCGCGGGAGGATGTCCACCACGCGCGGGTAATAGGCCACCGTCCCGGCCGGCACCGTCGTGGTGACAAGGACCTGCGCCACGTCGCCCAGGCGCAGCGACGTCGGAGCCCACGCCTTGACCATCGTCACCGGCGCGGCCCGCACCGTCTGCCGACCCGTAAGAGGCCCGTAGTGGCGCACCTCGTCCGAGACGGTCTCCGTGAAGGAGGCATACGTCGCCCGGACAGTGTTGGTCAGAGGCTCGCCGGCCGGCGCGTGCAGGAGGCGCGCCGTGTAGGTCAGCGCCACCCAGTTCCCCGGGGCTTGGTGGCTTAGGACGTCCACCGTCCAGGTGAGGATGCCCGGACCGGCCACCGGCCCGCTGCGGGCATCGCCGCCGTACTGGGCCGTGACACTGATGCCAGCCGGGAGGGTATCCGTCACCCTTAGGTGGTACGCTGGACTGGTGCCAGTATTGGTGAGGAGCAGGGTATAGGTGAGATACGCGGTGCCGTCCAGGTTCGCCAGGCTCCCTGTGGACGAGGCCACGTGCTTACTCAGGGCCACGTCCGGCTCCACGATCTGCACCTGCGCTGTGGTCTTCTCCTCGTAGGGGACCCACTCGCCGCCTTGCTGCTCTTCCCACACAAACCTGGCCTCGTTGTCCAGGACAACGCCATCGTGGTTGCCTGGCACGTCCTCCACCACAGCGGTGATGACCACCGTGCTCTGCACCGGGCCGGTGCCGCTGCCGTAGGTCCAGGTGTAGGTCTGGCCGCTGGAAATGGGTGTGGACGGCACGCCGTCCACCGTGCTGGTGACGAACCGGAGGCCAGCGGGCAGCACATCCACGATGGCCGCGTTGCGGTAGGGCACCGGCTTGTAGTAGTGGACGGTGAGGGTGAAGACGGCGAACTCGCCGATGGTCCGCACCTGGCTCGCCGGCTCCTTGGCGAACTCAAAGGCGGAGACATAGGCCAGATCCGAGGCCGTGGCGTAGACGCACCCGGTATCGCACGCACCGGTAGCCGTCACCGTGTTGCGGAAGTCCACGGTGGCATCCAGGGTGGCGGTCACGTGGCGCGTCCAGACCTGGCCGGGGTTGAGGGTCAGAGGGCCCCAGGTGATGGTGATGGGGCCCGTGCCTTGGACGGTGCCATCGCCCTCCACCACGCCGGCTGTGGCGAAGCCCGCGCCCAGCACATCCGTCACCAGGACGTTGCTCGCCACACCGTTGCCCGTGTTGGTCAGGGTGACCGTCCACTGGGCAACGCCTCCCTCGGGCACCGTCTGGGTCTCTGGCTCCTTGGTGATGGAAAGGCCCGGCGAGAGGACGCCGAGGCTCCCGCTCCGTTGCGCGCTGTACGCCGCACCACACGCATCCTCGTAGACCAGGTTGACGGCCTGGCTACCAGCCACCGGCAGCGCGCAACTGCCCGATTCCACCGCGTTTCGCACTCGGAAGACGAGCCGCGTCTGCCCCGTGGGGAGCATCGTCCAGGTCCACACGGCCGGATTCGCCCCAGCCGTGGGATAGGACGAGGGCACGGTCGTAGCCGACACCGTCTCCGAATAGACCCAGCCAGTTGGCAGAGTGTCCGTCAGCCAGACGTTGTAGGCCGGCGGGCCGTTGTTGGTCAAGGTGACGGTGATGAGGCCCCCGCACTGGTGCAGCGAAGAAGGCGCAAGACTGATGTTGCCCGAGAGAATCCTGGGACGGGTGCGCAGGCTGGCCGTGGCCGTGCGGGTCCCAGCCAGGCAGCCCGTGGGGCAACCCCAGGAGACGGAGGCCTGGTCCTGCGTGTCGGATGCGGTGCACCCGCCCGAGTTCACCGTGGCCGTGACGTAGAGAGTACGGGTCTCCCCCCCGTTCAGAGCCCCCACCCACCAGGTGACGGGAGAGGTGGTGCTGGGCGTGGGGCTGGCATCCACGTAAGTCATGTTGGCCGGGAGGACGTCCGTCACGGCGACCTGGTAGGCCGTCGCCGCACCAGAGGCGTTGGAAAGGGTGACCCGCCATTCCACCGTCTGGCCCGGCTCGGCGTAGACGGTGCTCCCGTAGGACGAGCCCGTGGTGACGTTCCGGCCCTGTTTGCTCAGGGTCACCTGGGGCTGGCGGACCCCCAGCACATAGGCGCTGCGCTGCGAGGAAAGCGGCGTGCCGCAGACATCGCGGTACGAGGTCTGGATGGTCATCGTACCGCCACCGAAGGCGCAGTCCGCCCGCACGTCGTAGGCAATGTAGAGGACCTGCCCCGGGTAGAGGCGCGCCAGGTACGCCCCCAGCCCTCCCCCAGTGGCCGTGCTCCAGACGAGGTTCTGCCCGATGACGGTCGGCTCGCCACCGGCGACCCACGGGCCGCCGTCCACGCTGTAACGGGCCGAGCCCGAGACATACTCCAGGCCGGCCGGCAGGGTTTCCGTCACCGTGGCGGTGTAAACGCTCATGAGGCCGGCGTTGCGCACCGTCGCTGTCACCGTGCGCGTCAGGCAGGTATCCACCGGCGAGACGAAGGTGTTGGTGTTGAGCATCACCGTCCCAGGGAGTTCCACCACCGAGGTGACGGGCCCCCCGGTCCGGCAGACCTGGCCCTGACAGCCCTGCTCCCCTGCGAACAGGTTGGTCAGGTCCGTGCAGCCGATGACCTCGGCCCACAGGACGATGTTCACCTTCTCGCCGGGCAGCATCTGCGGCACGAACCACGTCACGGCGTGGGTGGAGGTCACAGGCACCACCCCGGCCGCCGAACCCATGGTGGAAGTGATGGTGGACCCCAGGTACCGCAGGCCGGATCCCAGGGTATCGCTCAGGAAGATGGAGTAGGCCGTCCCAGCCCCGCTGTTCACCGCCCCCAGGGTCCAGGTGACCACGTCGCCGCTGGCCCAAAGGAGTTTGGGTTCCTTATACATGATGGGCCGCGGGCTCCAAACGGAGGGACTCACGCTCCCGCTGGCGGAGCAGACACGGTTGTAGGTCTCATCGTCGTTGCACCGGTTGTCGTAGGAGACGGTGGCGGCCAGGTCCCCCGGTCCACCGCACACCTTCTGCGCCCGCAGGGTGATGGTGCTTTCCGTGGCCGAGGCAAAGGTGTCGGAATAGTACCAGTGCCATCCCAGCGCGTCCGTCACCGTATAGGCCGGCGTGGCCCCGCTGATGCCCAGCACCTCAATCAGACGGTAGTTCGTCTCCGGGAAGAAGACCTCGGCATCGTAGGCCCCCACCGACGAGGTGCGACGGGCCGTGAGGGTGAAGGTGTAGACGCCACAATCCCCCACTGAGTCTGGCATCCCGCCCACCGACATGGACATGGAAGGCTCAGCGATGGTGACAAACGCCCCCTCGGAATGCGTCCTTTCGTCCGTGCAAGGGTCGGTGTCCGTCACGCCGAGGTGGAGGTACGACCAGTCGTACCAGGTGAAGTTCTGGCACGGAGTGGGGCTCGTGACGGAGACGGTATATGTTATGTAAAGTGTAGAGCCGGGTACCGTTATCCCGCACGTGGGGGCCAAGTCCCTCAGCACCAGGTCTTCACCGACTCCCACTGTGGCGTTCACGGGGCACGACTGCACACCATCCGTAGCCCAGATGCCCAGGCTCCCAGGCACATAGGCCATCTGTTCCAGAGTCTCGGTGAAGACCAGGCCGCCCCAAGACGGGGTCACCGGGAAGGTGGGGGCAAAGGTGTAGGTATTGGTCACAACCGTGGTGGTGCAGTTCTCCACCGGGGACGCGATGGTCTTCTGAGAACTCACATAGGGGCTGTCGCACTGCACGTAGGTCGTGGTGGAGGCGCTGGCCGTGCGCGGGCAATCCTGGCAGTCACCACCCGTGGCCACCACCTGGTTGACGAACGCGGTCGCACATACGGCGCAGTCGTCAAAGGGGACTTGGAAGACCGGCTGATAGGTATAAACGTCATCTCCCGCTTCGGTCCAGATCAGCCGGTTCCCCACGACGGTCGCGCCATCCGCATCTACCAGCATCCAACTGGAGGGGAACGTGTCCGTCACCCACACATTCGTGATGCCCTGCGCGTCCACCGTAATCGTCGCGATGACCAAGTCGCCGCGGTAGACCTCCGAGGGCATGCTCTTCTGGACCGAGAGGCCCTGCGGCTGCCCCGACACACTCCACGAGGCTTCCTTCACTGGTGGGTAGAACGGCTCGCCGCACGAGTTGTGGTAGAGCGGCTCAAAGAGGAAACTCCCGCCGCCGGGCGCGGCGCACACGTCGGGCAACGTCAGGTCAAAGGTCAGCGGGTACTCGCCCCCGGCCGGGATATCCGGCAGCGAAAAGCCCACCCCAGGCGTGTACGATGCGCCAGGAGAGACGTTGGAGACGGTGAAGGGCACGAGGTCCACGCCCAGGAAGACGTCGTAGGCCGTGCCCCCGCCCACATTCCGCACGGGGATGGTGAAGGTCCCCGAAGCCGTGCAGTAGTCCACCTGGAAGGCCGGGAGGGTGTAATCCAGAAGGGGTTCCTTCACCACCAGGGCGACGCTGGCCTTGGTCGTCTGGGTCTGGCAGGGGCCAGAGCCGCAGCCCCAAACCGCCTCCACCACGTTATCCAGGCCGCTACACTGGCTCACCTGGGCCGTGACGGTGAACGACACCGCTTCGCCCACCCCGATGCTGGCATAGGTCGGGTGCAGGGGGCCGCTCAGGTGCCGGAGGCCCGGCCCAAGGGTGTCCGTCACCACCACATTGGAGACCACCCCATACCCGGTGTTGCGCACTGTGACCGTCCAGGTCACCACATCGCCCACCTCCGCCGGCACTGTGGCGGGTTCCTTCTCCACCGTGATGGCGCAGGGGAGGACGGTGAACTCCGTCTGACGCACGATGTCCGCGCCCTCAGCGTAGGACACGGTGGTGGTGTTCTGCCCTGACACGGCCTCGCAGCCCGACACGAAGACCGCCTGGGCCCTCCACGCACCTCCCGGCGCCAGTGTCCCCACCCACCACGACCATTGCGGAGGCGAGAACCCCCCAGGCATGGTGCTGGTCACCTGCACGTTGGTGGCTGTCAGCACGTCGGTGTTGGTGACGCCGATGGTGAAAGTGATGGTGCCGCAGGTGGAGACCTGGACCGGCTCCCTCGTGACGGTGACCAGCAGGTTCAGGTCCGGGAACGCCCCCTGGCGCACGCTGGGCGCAGGCTGAGGTGCCCGCAGCGCCCTCTGCGGATAGAGAAAGGCGAGGCGCGGTGGAGCCTGAGGGCGCACTGGAGGGCCTGGAGAGAGCAGAGCATCGCCCGTGGACGAACTCGCAAACGCGGGCGACGGCGGGAGGGCCAGACTCAGCACCAGAGAGGCCGCAAAGAGGATCTGGGCCAGGCGAGACGTCATCCCCCAACCTCCTAGTTAGGTAGAAGGCAGGAAGAAATAGCCACAGGGCCGGCCCCTAGCCGGGGAATGGGCTCACGTCTTGAAACAAGTATACCACAACTTTGAGGAATGTCAATCGCACTGGAAAGGAGAAAACACAAAAGGCCCCGGCCCAACGCCGGAGCCCTCTCCATGCGCCCATTGGGGTGGATGACGGGAGTCGAACCCGCAACCGCTGGATCCACAGTCCAGTGCTCTGACCAGTTGAGCTACATCCACCTCGTTTCAGTTGAAGTATAGCACAATCCCCGCAAAACGGCAAATCGGCGCGCCTTGGGTTGCGCTGCCGGTCGTTCGGACGATCCCACGCTCGCCCGGCGTTGGCGCATAGCCGACGCCGCACAGGGGCGCTTCACGAACCGTCCCTCGCCCCGCGAACCGTCGTGGCACAGGCCGACGCCCCTCCAAACCCGCCACCCCAGGGCGGAACCAAGCCATTCTGCGCCCTGGCCTTTCCCTGCACTGTGTGGTACACTGGGAAGAGGAAAGACTACCCTCTTCGCAGAAGAGAGGTCGCCCTGTGAAGGCCCATCTGATCTACAACGCCCACGCAGGCCAAGTAGATGAACGGGCGGACCTGGAAAAGGCGGTCCGCTACTTGGAGGAGCACGGCTGGCAGGTCACCTGGCGGGAGACCCACGGCCCGGGCGACGCGGTCACCTATGCCCGGGAGGCCGTGGCCCAGGGCTGCGACGTGGCCATCGCCGCAGGAGGGGATGGCACGGTGGGAGAGGTGGCCCACGGCTTGGCAGGAAGCGGGACGGCCCTGGGAGTCCTGCCCGTGGGGACCAGCAACGTCTGGGCCAAGGAGGTAGGCATCCCCAGCGCCCCGTACCTCCTGCACCCCCACGTGCGGGCCTCCCTGGGCATGGGCGCGCCCTGGCTCCTCCCGGCGGCACAGGTCCTGGTGGAGGGCCGGCGTATCCGCGTGGACCTGGGCCGGGTCAACGGACGCCACTTCCTGATGTGGGCTGGCGTGGGCCTGGACGCCCAGGTGGCCGAGGAAGTAGAGCACAATCCAGAGGCCAAACGGCGGCTGGGGCGGCTGGCCTTCGTCCTGGCGGGCATCTACACCGCCCTGGCCTACCGAGGCGTCCGTGCCCATGTGTGGGTGGACGGCCGCCGGGTGACCCGACGGCTCATCGTAGCCGTGGTGAGCAACATCCAACTGTATGGCGGGCTGGTGCGCATCTCGCCCCTGGCCAAACTGGACGACGGACTCCTGGACGTGTGCATCTTCCAGGGGAGCGGCACCTTCTCCACAGCGCGGCACCTGGTCTCCGTCTTCACCGGCCAGCACCTCCGCGACCCCCAGGTGGACTTCTACGAGGCCCGGCGGGTGGAAATCCGCCCGGCCGAGCCCCTGCCCATCCATGTGGATGGTGACTTCCTGGGGCACACGCCCGCCGTGGTGGAAGTGGTTCCCCAGGCCCTGACGGTCGTGGTACCGGCCAACGTCCCCCCATACCTCTTCCGCCAGGAGGAGGGGGCGGACCGGGAGCCACAGGGCCTCCTGCAGTGGTTGGCCAGTTTTGCCCCCTACGACCCCAAACGGAGGAGGTCTCCCGGCAGATGAACGTCTGGATGGTGCTCCTGGCTTTCGTGCCCTTGGCAGTCCTGGCCGACTTCTTGAAGTGGCCACCGGTAGTGGTCTTCGGCGCGGCGGCGTTGGGCGTGGTGCCCCTGGCGAGCCTTCTGGGGCAGGCCACGGAGGAACTGGCGGCGCGGGCGGGCCCCCGCGTGGGCGGACTCCTCAACGCCACCCTGGGCAACGCCGCGGAACTTATCATCGCCCTCTTCGCCATCCGCGAGGGCCTGCTGGAACTGGTCAAGGCTTCCATCACCGGCTCCATCCTGGGGAACATCCTCCTCATCCTGGGGATGGGGTTCCTCCTGGGGGGCCGGCGCCACGGGGTCCAGCGCTTTGACCGAGGGCAGGCTGGGGTGAACGCCACCATGCTCAGCCTCGCGGTGATCGCCCTGGCGGTGCCCTCCCTCTTCGGCCACACCATTGAGGAAGTGAGCCACATGGCCGTGGAGTACCTGAGCCTGGGCGTGGCCGGCGTGATGATGTTCCTCTACGCCCTGAGCGTGGTCTATTCCTTCGGCCTGCCCCTGCACGAGCGGGAAGCCCACGCCCCCCGCAGGTGGAGCCTGCGGGTCGCCCTCGGAGTGCTGGCAGGGTCCACGGCCCTCATCGCCTGGCTCAGCGAGATCCTCGTGGGCGCGGTGGAACCGGTCGTCCTCTCCCTTGGGGTGACGGAGTTCTTCCTCGGCATCATCGTCGTCCCTCTGGTGGGGAACGTGGTGGAGCACATGGTGGCCGTCCAGGTGGCGATGAAGGACCAGATGGAACTGAGCCTGGCCATCTCATTGGGATCAGGGCTGCAGGTGGCCCTCTTCGTGGCCCCGGTCCTGGTCTTCGCCAGCCTGCTCTTGGGAAACCCCCTGACCCTCATCTTCAACCAGTTTGAACTCATCGCACTGGTGGCGGCCTCGCTCCTGGCCACCCTAGCCGCCTTGGACGGGGAGTCCAACTGGCTGGAGGGGGCGCAACTCCTGGCCGTCTACGTCATCGTTGCCCTGGCCTTCTTCTTCCTGCCAGCCTGAGGGCTCCGTCAGCGCAGCCCTGGGCCTTGACCGCAGAGGGGATCCCACCAAGTCCCTCCGAAGAGAGGTGCACAGCCATGCGCCCCTACCTCACCGTCGCTTCGCTTCCGAGACGGCATAGACAACCCGTGTGGCACACCTCCTAACGCCGCATCCGCAGGATGAGGGGCAGGCGGACCTGCCAGAAGGCCGGCGTCGCGGTGGGGGTGGTTGTGGCCGTGGGGCTGGGGGTGGGCGTTTC
>FWWL01005268.1_pt1 | contig 20409 bp, 20 predicted proteins | sample 2228331 | NCBI WGS metagenome assembly FWWL01 (sample SAMEA103939775, study PRJEB20133) | metagenome | reverse complement strand
CCATAGAATATAGTAAATCTTTTAAAATGTTCATTTTTTCAGGTGAATCGATTTCACCAAGATAGTTTTTGAGTGTTTGACTATCTATTTCGTAACAATCACCGTTTAAGCATCTTTCTATCTTCCAATTGACATTTGTGTTCAAAATCAACGCAAAAAAAGTACCAGCTAAATCCCCAACAGGTTGACAATCTATATGAGATTTGACAAAGCGGGCTTTAACAATCGTTCCTTTCCCAAGTTCTGTTTTCAGCTCAACGCTTCCGCCTGTAGTTTCAGTAGCTTGCTTTAAAAACGGAAGTCCAAGACCAACCTTACGTATTTTCTTGTCTCTCGTTGTAACAAATGGATCAAAAATCTTTTCTAAAATATCCTGCCTAATGCCACCAGCATCATCTTCGACAGCGAAAATAAAATTGTTCTCGTCTTCTTCTATCTTTATATCCACATTTTTCGCTCCAGCTTTCAGAGAATTTTCTGCTATATCGTGCAGATGGTCAGCTAATGTTATTAGTCCCAAACTGTCTTCACCCGCCCGCTTATTATAGCTTCCAATACATCTTTTGTGCTTTCTAAATTATCATCAAAGATACTGTATCTTATCCCAACATCGACGGGATTGTGCGCATCGGAAGAAGTTAAAACAATGTATCCCTGATTTTTAAGCTCAAAAAAAGTTTCTTTCTTTCTAACCTCTACAATTTTAGCATTTTTTGGTAAAAATCCCAACTGATAAATTGCACCAAATTTTCTGTCGATGTGTGCAAATACTGCAATTCCGTTGTTTTCTTCAATCAGACTAATCGCTTCATCGATAGAAAGTTGGCTTGGGAATCCCAAATATTTATCCAAAGTTTCTAATATATTTTCTTGTGAATCTATGACTATTTCGTAGCCAAATTTTTCAGAATCATAAGGAAAATCCGCAAGAGAATCGTAAATAAACTCTCCAACTTTTTCGGCATCTTCAATCGTTGGAAAATATCCCAAAATGTGGACATCTTCTAACGTGTGTATTTCTATTCCGGGAAGGAAGATTTTGTCAGGAGTGTTTTTTATTAAGTATTCAAAGAACGCTCTAACATTCTTGGAAGAATTATGATCAGTTATTGAGAAAATATCAATTTTCTCGTTCTCAAAAATCACAGACGGAAACATTGAAATATCCGCACAAGGAGATAGACAAGAATGTATATGAAGGTCTGCAAGCATAACTCTCAAATCATCTCAAGCCAAGTTCATACATCTTTCCTGCAAGTACGAAACTAGTTTGTTGGGATTTGAAAAGTGCTATCCCCTCTTCTTTCGCTTTTTCGACAGTTTCATCGGGGAAATTTAAGCCTTCACATAACACTATTGCCTTTGCGCCCGCAAGAGAAGCCACAGCTATTATGTTCATATGGCTTTGAACCGTTAACCAGACTGAATCTTTCTTTAAAGATCTCATAACTATGCTAAGTAAATCACCACAGTATCCATAGTATACCTCGCTGTTTTGTGGGAAAAATACAACTTCGAGATCGAGCTTTTCTTTAAGTTCTGAAAGTTTCATCTCTATCCCCCTCATTTCTACGTCTTATTTAATTTTAAGCTAATGTATTCAAAAGCATCCCTACTAAAAATTCTGGAATTTTCATACCTGTCATTAGTGCGTTAAGTGCCATCGTTAACAGGAGAATTTGCTCCATAAGTCTTTCTTTTTCAAGTGGATCTTGAGCTATCTGATACTCACGATATAATTGGTCTATCTTCTCTCTGACGTTGTCCTGACTTATTTTCTCCTGATCTTGGCTTCCCTGCATTGCATTTGGTTCATTAGGTTCACCAGGTAACCCTTGTTTTTTGCCGGGATAATAAATAAGTACCTTAGTTTTTCCGGCAACCGCTGCTAAGAATGAACCTCTTTTTTGAAGGTCAAGGTATATTCCACCAGCAATTATAAATCCACCGTTTTCTAAAGCTTGTTTTTTAAAATCGTAGTAGTTCGCAAGCTCTTGCTGAGTTACTCGCAATACGCTTCTACTTGCAGGTGCTCCTGAAAGTATTCCCGGCTCTCCAGGGTCCAATTTGTAACCTAAGTTTGGATTTACGATTATGGGACTACTAAGGCTTGATATTACCCCATAATCTCACCTTTCTTTCCGTTTCTCAGCCTTTTGACAAAACTTTCAGTGCTTCTTTTATTATCGTGGCTAAGTTGTCGTCCTCTTTTCGCACCTTTTTAACCGCGTTTCTTGCACTTGAATGTGAGTAACCTAATGCGACTAAGGCTTCTATCGCTTCCAGGGATACAGAATCAAGGTCTGCCTTTTCGAATTTATCTTTAAGCTCTGTGACAATTCTTTCAGCGCTCTTTGGACCAACTCCCGGAATTTTTGAAAGTTTTTCAACATCACCATTCGCAATACAAGATACTATATATTCCGTATCACTGGATGAAAGTATCTTAATCGCACTCTTTGGTCCTATCTTCGATACACTTATCAGTTTTTCAAAGACAAACCTTTTTCCCTTACTATCAAATCCATATACAATTACATCATCTTGTGAGACAATTACCTTAGTGTAGACATCTATTTCTTTTCCAACCTCAACGCTTGAGAAACTTTCTGCATCTGAAAGAATCTTTAATACAAAATTTCCAACACCTACAAGAACATAACCTTCTTCTCTACCAAGATACACTCCTTTAATCTGTTCTATCACAAAAACTCACCGTCCGACAAACAATTCAACAGCGTTGTTAAAAAGCTCTTCTGAAACATCTCTTCCGTACAGTTCATTTATCTTTTCAACAACATATTTCACATAATATGGTTCATTTCTTTGACCTCTGAACTGTTGTGGTGGCAGATATGGGCAATCAGTTTCGGTTAAAATATTTTCCTCTCCAATTAATTTGACTGCATCTCTTAGTATTTGGTTCGAAGGATAAGTCACAGGACCTCCGATTCCGATTTTGTATCCAAGCTTTACAAATTTCAAAGCCCAATCTTCGTCAGCACTGAAAGAATGAATTACTCCTTTTTTAGGTCCAAAAGAGATAAGTATGTCGTATGCATCCTCGTAAGCTTCTCTTATGTGAACAACAGCTGGTAAATCAAGCTCTTCAGCTAACATAAGTTGCTCTGCAAAAACTTTCTTTTGTATATCTTGTGGTGAAAGGTTTCTGTAATAGTCAAGACCAATTTCACCTATCGCTAAAACTTTCGGATGTTTTGAGAAATTCTTTAGTACGTCTAAATAATCGTCTGTAACATCTTTAGAATCGTGTGGATGAATACCGACGGCTGCGTAAACTTTTTCAAACCTTTCAGCAACCGCTACGGTGTCTTTTAAATCTTTCATATTTGTAGCGATGTTCAATATAAATTTTACACCTTTTTCTAAAATTTGTTGAAGGTCAGCTTTAAAATGCTTCATATGAAGATGGGCGTGTGTATCAGCAAGTAGCATTCTTTGACCTCCTAAATTCTTCAAAAAACTCTGTACAAACTCTTCTCATCAACCTTTTTGGAGACTATCTTGCTATCTATAAAGGTCCCTTTTGAGTACGATAAATTCAAATTCGATATCTTTGTTTCAAAAGAGTAGATTACGGAAAAACTTGAAGAATCAAGTTTTGAAACTTGTGAGTCTTTCAGAAAAATCTTCGTCCCTCTCTCACTTTCAATGGTTCCAACATTATTCTTTAAAAGTTTTAAAGTAGACATATCTTTTGCAACTATCTTTTGAAACGTTGAATCATACGATACAAGGTTTGTAAAGAAAGAAATCTCTGCACTGTTTATTTTAGATTTATTCACGTATACAACCGCAGAGTTATTTATCGATAAATTCTTAACTTGTGAGTTAATAATGAATATATTGCTCACACTATCAGAAACGATTTCATCAATAACAGAGTCTTTAATGACCAAATAATTTGTTTTTGATAATCGCAACTTCCCACCTTGAGCTTGAACAATTGATACGCAGGCACCACCGTTTGATGTTATGAGAACATTAGATATATCACCTGAAAGATTTATTATTCCTTCATCAACTACATCGATTCTCGAAGTTCCAGATAATTTTATCTGTCCGAGTGCTATCAACTCTCCACTTACACTCAAATCTCCGCCAAAGGTAAAAAAAATCTCAGTGTTTTCCTCGATATACAATGCACTGTCGGAAGGCAAAACTGTCTTTCCAAAAAACTTATACGGTGATTTCGATGCTAATAAAAACTTGATACCTCTTATATTGGAAATCGGAACTTGAGAATCTAACAAATCCACTTTCTCTAAAATTGGTGGGATAAAATAGACATTTCCTACATTTTGAACTTCATCGGCAACAATAGCTATTTGTGAAAAATTTGTTCTTTTAACCGTTGTTATACTCTTTTCGAAAGCTAAATTTCTGTTTCTTGGATTAACAACGTAAACCGGAACCTTAAAGACTGCGGATGTGTTACTTTGAAGTTCTAAAGAATCCAACTCGGGTGGTTTGGTTTTAACAATTACTTTCCATTCTTTATCGGCAATTCTTATGGAATTTTCTCCATCCTTTAATATCATTCCACTCACAAATCCAAAGTCGTAACTTCTTTTTCCAACATTGTAAATTTGGTCAAAATCGATATTTTTAATTCCTATAACAGAAGGTAATTCAGCAGCTTGTAAAGCTGCTGCAAAGACAGTTAAAATTGTAGCTATTAACACCTTTTTATTCTCAATAATTTTTATAGACGAAAATTTTAAAAACATAATGTTCGCCTTCTTAATTTTTCTACTTTCTCTCACCTTTCAACACAGCCGAACACCTTGGACAAGTTTCAGGATATTCCGGATCTTTTCCAGTATTAGGATGGTATTTCCAACATCTCTGGCATTTTTCTCCCTGTGCTCTTTCAACCGTAACATCTACAAAATCACCGATGAGCTTTCCTTCTCCAAAAGAAACCGCTGATACAATGAATACATCCGCCAATATATCTTCGTATTTCCTTAAAATCTTTTCCAATTCTTCATTCTTTGGTTGCAAAATCACGTGAGCATCGAGAGAGTGTCCAATTAAGTCATTTTTTCTTGCTTCTTCCAAAGCTTTCAAAACGTCATCTCTGATAAGCATTATATTTTTGAAATCTTCGAGTATCTCCTCATCAATGAGTTCTTTTCTTACTTTTGGCCAATATTCAAGGTGTACACTTTCAAATTTCTTAACTGGGCTTTCTTGATAAGCTTCTTCAGATGTGAAAGGTATTATCGGAGCAAGTATCTTCAGTAATGCTTCCAAAATGTAGTAAAGTACTGTTTGAGCGGATCTTCTGTATATTGAATCCGAAGCTTCAACGTAAAGTCTGTCTTTGAGTATATCAAGATAAACTGCGCTTAGTTCGGTCGTACAATATTTAATTACCGCATTGTAGACCTTTGAGTATTCAAAATCATCGTAGAACTCAGTTATCTGCTCTATGAACTGTTGCAACCTTCCAAGAGCCCATTTATCAAGTGGTAATAGTTTTTCAAATGGTACCAACTTAGTTTCGTCGAAATCGTACAAGTTGCTAAGTAAGTATCTTAACGTATTTCTAAGTTTTCTGTAGACTTCAACTTGCTGTTCGATTATATTTTTTCCAGCCCTTATATTGTCAAAAAAGTCCGTACTTGCAACCCAAAGTCTTAAAATATCTGCACCGTATTTTTCGACTATTTCGATTGGGTCAACGACGTTACCTAAAGATTTACTCATCTTTCGTCCTTGCTCGTCTTTGATGAATCCGTGTGTGACAACCGATTTGTAAGGCGCTTGTCCTGTGTGTGCGGTTGCCATAAAGATCGAGCTTTGGAACCAACCTCTGTGCTGATCGTCTCCTTCAAGATAAAGGTCTACTGGATATTTTAATCCTTTTGCCCTTATAACCGCTTCAAATGAACAACCGGAATCTATCCAAACATCAAACGTATCGTAAGTTTTTTCAAAACTTTTTCCACTACATTTTGGACATTTAACTTCTTCAGGGACGAAAGTATTTACATCAAGTTCAAACCAACTATCAGTTCCCTTTTCTCTAACTACTTCATCGAATTTTTCAACGACTTTTTCATCGATAAAGACTTCATCACAATCTTTACATCTGATAGCAGGAATTGGAACTCCCCAAACTCTCTGTCTTGAAATAGTCCAGTCTGGTCTGTCTTGAACCATTGCAGTTATTCTATTTTCTCCCCAGGCTGGATACCATTTGACATTTTTGATGTTTTCTAATACTTTTCCTCTGAGATTATTTTTGTCAACTGAGATAAACCATTGCGGTGTTGCCCTGAAAATTATAGGTTTCTTACAGCGCCAGCAGTGTGGATACGAGTGGAGAATCTTACCGCTACCAACTAAGGCTCCAATTTCTTTGAGATCGTTAATTATTACCTTGTTAGCTTCAAATACTTTTAATCCTTCGTATTTTCCTGCTTCCTTAGTAAATCTTCCTTGATGATCTACAGGTGAAAGAACCGGAAGTTTGTATTTCACACCAGTTATGTAATCTTCTTCACCGTGACCAGGAGCGGTGTGAACACAACCGGTACCATCTTCTAACGTGACGTAATCAGCTAAAACTAAAACTGATTCCCTGTCCATAAAGGGATGCTTTGTCTTTAAATCTTCTAGTTCTTTCCCTTTCATTTTTTCCACAACTTCGTAATTCAAACCTGTTTCGGAAGAGAATTTTTGGAGCAATCCTTCAGCTAAGATGTAATATTCGTTCCCAAATTTGGCTTTGACGTAATCATAGTCAGGATGAACGGCTATTGCAACGTTCGCTGGAAGTGTCCAAGGAGTTGTTGTCCAGATAACAACGTATGTATCTTCTGTACCTATAAGTTTGAATTTTACATATATGGATTCAGATTCGTGATCGTGGTATTCTATTTCAGCTTCAGCTAAAGCAGTCTCGCAAGTTGGACACCAATAGACTGGTTTGTTGTTTCTGTAAACATTACCAGATTTTACAAGTGATTGGAAAACCTTTAACTCGTGATATTCGTATTCTTTATCTAAAGTTATATAAGGGTTCTCCCAATCACCTTTAACTCCCAAACGTTTGAATTGCTCTTTTTGAACATCAACATATTTTAAAGCGAATTCTTTACAAAGCTTCCTAATTTCGACAGGTGTTTTCTTTTTTGCTTCTTCACCAAGTTCTGTTGTGACTCTGTGTTCAATTGGAAGTCCGTGAGTATCCCAACCGGGAATGTAAACAACTTTGTAACCCCTCATCGTTTTGTAACGAGTGACAAAGTCTTTTAAAACTTTGTTCATAGCTGTTCCAAGGTGGATATTACCATTTGCATACGGTGGTCCATCGTGCAATAGATAATCTTCCGCTCCTTCACGAGTTTCAACACTTTTTTGATAAATCTTGTTCTCATCCCAGAATTTGAGTATGTCCGGTTCTTTCTTTACCAAGTTCGCCTTCATTTGAAAGTTCGTCTTTGGCAAGTTCAACGTTTCTTTGTAATCCAATTTCAACACCTCCGAAAAATTTTAAAAATTAATTATTGTTCTCTCACTAAAAAAATTAGGGGCTCCCACCCCTAATTCTTCTTTTAGGAGTGGGCTCGGTTTAGAGATTAATCAACCTGCTAATTACTTCTTTTAATTCCGTAAGATCTGAAGATTTTACGATGTACGCATCTGCAGCCCAAGAAGCTATATCACTTTTGTAATGTGAATAGGCTGTCAAAAGAACAAGTTTCACATCTTTTTTGATTTCCCTGAGTTTCCCGGCAAGCTCAAGACCGTTCATACCTGGCATTTCAATATCGATAGTAACTAAATCATACGATCTTTCTTGGAACTTTCTCAAGGCGTCTTCCCCATTTTCGGCTTCATCAACATCGTAACCAGAATCGGTAAGTTCTTCGGAGATTAACATTCTCATGTATTCTTCATCGTCAACAACCAAAATTTTCCTTGCCATATCTATCCCTCCTTCCTTGCTAACTATTATACCATATTTTTCTCTTATTCAACGAATTTAAAGAAAATTTTTGGAAATTTTACTCAAATTTGTGGTACAATATTTCTACCAGAATAATACGCTTAACGAACTTTTTTGAAAAGTTTGACGAAGGGGGAAAAGAGTATGAAAAAGCTATTCAAAGGTGGAAAGGTTATAACAGTAGCAAACGGAGAATTCATCGGAGACGTTTTGGTTGAAAACGGGAAAATCGTAAAAGTTGCTGAAAGAATTGAGTGTGAAGATTGCGAAGTTGTGGATATAACTGGTAAATACCTCTATCCCGGTTTTATCGATGCTCATTCTCATATAGGACTTTTTGAAGAAGGTATCGGCTTTATGCAAGATGGTAACGAAATGACAGATCCAATAACTCCAGACGTTCGTGCAATCGATGCTTTCAATCCTTACGATGAAGCAATTCCAAGAGCACTGAAAGGCGGTATTACAACCGTTATGATAACCCCCGGTAGTGCAAACGTTATCGGTGGACAAACAGCTGTAATAAAGTTCAAATCGAATATCGTCGATAAATGTATAGTCAAAGCTCCAGCAGGTCTCAAGATGGCACTTGGCGAAAATCCAAAAAGAGTATACGGAGAAATGAAAAAGATGCCTTCTACAAGACTTGGGATTGCCGCACTTATGAGAAACTATTTTATGAAAGTCCAAGATTACATAGCCAAGAAGCAAAAAGCCATTGAAAAAGAAGGAGTTTTTCTTGACAGAGATCCAAAACTTGAAGTTGGAGAACTGGTACTAAAAGGAGAAATCCCAGCAAGAATCCACGCTCACAGAGCTCAAGATATCATAACAGCTGTTAGGATAGCAAAAGAGTTTAACTTTAAACTAGTAATAGAACACGGAACCGAAGCCTACAAAGTTGTTGACTTTTTGAAAGAAAACAACGTTCCGGTTATCACTGGTCCTTTCGGCTTTAGAACAAAGATAGAACTTAGAGATGCAACATATGAAAATGTCAAAATACTGAACGAAAAAGGTGTTCTTTGTGCAATTATGGTAGACCATCCTGTAGAACCGCTTGAAATAGCTACAATACACGCAGCATTAGCTCAAAAATACGGTGCAAAGAAAGAAGATCTTCTAAAAATGCTCACTATTAACCCTGCAAAGATTTTGGGAATTGATGACAAAGTTGGTATAATAGAAGAAGGAAAAGATGCTGACCTTGTCGTCTGGTCTGGAGACGCATTTGATCCTGCTTCCGTTGTTGAAAAAGTATTCATTGAAGGCGAAGAAATTAGTCTTAAGGGATGGTGAAAGTTGTGAAGGTATTTGTAACGTACAGGATACCTGAGAAAGGGATAAATCTTTTGAAAGAAAAAGGATACGATGTTGAAGTTTACCAAGAGGAAAAGTTTTTAGAAAAAGCTGAAATGGTTAAACTTTCAAAAGATGCTGACGGAATAATCACACAACTTAGAGATCCGATTGACAAAGAATTTATAGACTCACTTGAAAGGTGTAAAATAATAGCAAATTACGCAGTTGGGTACAACAATATAGACGTTGAGACTGCAAAAGTAAAGGGAATTTACGTGACAAACACTCCTGGTGTTTTAACAGAAGCAACTGCGGATATAGCTTTTGCACTTATCTTAGCTGTTGCAAGAAAGATAGTACCAGCCGATAAGTTTACAAGAGAAGGAAAGTTCGAAGGTTGGAGACCTGATCTGTTCTTAGGTTATGATTTATACGGAAAAACCTTGGGAATAGTTGGAATGGGAAGGATAGGTCAAGCTGTTGCAAGAAGAGCTTTGGGGTTTGGGATGAAGATAGTGTACTACAATAGACATAGACTCCCAGAAGAAATAGAAAAACAATACGATGCAAGATACGTATCTTTAGACGAACTTGTTAGTATTTCAGACTATATTTCTCTCCACACGCCTTTGACACCTGAGACTTACCATTTGATCGATGAACGAAGAATAAGAATAATGAAGAAAAACTGTATAATTGTCAACACCGCACGTGGACCTGTAGTTGATGAAAAAGCTTTGTACAACGCTTTGAAAGAAGGAAAGATAGCCGGTGCTGGTTTTGACGTCTACGAAGAAGAACCAAAGATAACTCCAGGACTTGAAAAACTCGACAACGTTGTCCTTCTTCCACATATTGGTTCGGCTGCATATGAAACAAGGGAAAAAATGTCAGAAATGGTTGCACTTAATATTATCGATGCTTTTGAAGGGAGAGTTCCAAGAAACTTAGTTTGGGGGTGAAAAGATGAGTGAGTTTTTGAATCCATTTAATGGAGTAGTAAAAGAAAAGATTACAAATAGCGACCTAATAAGGGCTATCAGACAAGCCTTAGCAGCAGAACACGAGGCGGTTCATCTGTATACTGCGATCGCTGATGCTACAAATGACGAAAGAGCTAAGAAAGTATTGATAGATATTGCAAACGAAGAAAGGGTACACGCAGGAGAATTCCAAAAACTGCTCGACATCTTAACAGATGGAGAGGAAAGCAAATTCATCGCAGAAGGCTATCAAGAAGTAGAAGAACTTTTAAACGAAAAGATTGAAAAGTCTTCCGACGATGAAAAAACTATCGGTGGTTTGAAATAATTCGAAAGGGGGGATTACAATGGCAAACAAATACTTAATGCAAGATGATTTCAACCTGGTGCCTAATATTTTTGAGTATTTAAACAAAGTTTTGGTGGAAACCGGTAGTAAACATCTTACTTTCAGAAAAGTTTTCGATGTTGTCGGACCGATGGGAGCAGATTACAAAAGTGTTTACATCGGTGAAGAGAAAATAAGTGAAAACCTTTCTGTTGGCAAAGTTAAACCACTTTACAACATTTCAAAACCTTTTAGTATATCTAAAATTGCTCTTTCAAGTTTTGAAAAAGATGGTTTCTTTGTTGAGCTTAAAGAATTTATCGAAGCTGTAAAGCAGGTTTGTAAACTCGAAGATGAGATTATTCTGAAAGAATTAAAAGGTCAAGAATACACGATCGATAATTGGAAAGAAGATGGAAAGATTGAAAATGACATTACCTTGATGATACGGATATTAGAAGATAAAGATTTGATTGGTCCTTACTATTTAATACTAAATTCAGAACTTTACAGCTACCTACTTAAAAGATACGAAAACACAAGCAGTACTAAATTAGATTATGTCAAAAACTTCGTATCAAAGGTTATTGTTTCAAACCACTTGGACAACTATAAAGGGATACTTATGTCAGAATCCCAATACAAAAACTTCATTCTTCTTGGTCAGGATATCTCGATAGGTTTCGTGGGACCCGAAATAAGCGATTTTGTATTCTACATTTCTGAATCGTTCGCTTTTGTTCAAAACGATGAGGAGGCCGTTTTGCTACTTAAGTAAAACTATCCTGTGGAGATGATTTTATGACAAATATGTTTAAGATTATAAGATTCACACTTCTGTACGTTTTGTTCTTTGCATCGGTGCTTTTTGGTTGGAGTGGGCACGAAGGACTTACGTACCTTGTAGTTAAGTCCACCCCTTTTGACTTCAACAAAATAGTTGAAATTAGACCATACACGTATAACGAAACGCGTGTCTACAACGAAAAATATTATTACAAAGACGATTTTGCAGGAACTCGAAAGTTCTTTGACCCGCTTGCAAACGAACTTACACCTGACCCGGAACCTGTCAACGGAAAACTTCCTGTTTGGCAAATACTCACTATATATGCTCAGTTCCCAGATTTTGGTATGGATGAAGAATTGAAGTTACACCCGTTGCAAGCACTTATAGGTAACAGTCAAGGTGTAAGACATATGAGGTACAAACTCGGTATTATCGAAGCTTTCGAAGGCGATAAGTCGTTCTTGTACTTTTTGAATATGAGCAAACAAGCTTTTTCAAAAGGTGATGAATACTGGGGATACAGGTTTTTCAGCTATGCTTTGCACTATATAGAAGACCTCTTCCAACCGTACCACGAAACTCCAGGTAGTTTTTGGGAAGTGGTAAGATCATTATTTGATAAGGAGACAAAAAACGTTTTAAACAACGCTCATTACACATATGACAATTATTTGGCATATATGATTTATCATTCCCCAAAAAGGGATACTTACAGAAAAATAATCGAAGAAACTCCACCAGCTAAAATTTCAAAATCTGCAGAAGTTTTGATAAACGAAGTTATGATGTACGGTTATACAAAATTCCTATCAGTCCACGAAAAAGTAAAAACAGCCTTCAAAGATATTCTAACAGAAAGAGTTCCAGAACTTGAAGATTTCAAAAAGCTTGAAGCTGAAGGAAAACTTGACACTCTTGAAAAGGAAACTATTGAGATAGTTAAGAAAATGACAGCCGTTTTGAAATGGTTGATATTGAACTATCTACCTAACTGACGTGGCCAGTGTACAAAGGGAGGAACAATATGGAAAAGATAAAAATTGAAGATCTTTTTAATTTCAAATCGCTTTCCGAAGTCAATTTTTCACCGAGTGGAAGGTATATCGCGTACGTGCTAACAAAGATAGATAAAAACGACGATAAGTATAAGCAAAATATATGGTTGTACGACAGAAACAGTAAAAAACTTTATCAACTTACTTCTTCTGAAAGCGATAAGGCTTTGAAATGGCTCGATGATGAAACGCTAATGTTCACAAGTTCAAGGGATCCGAAAGATGAAGAACGAAAACAAAAAGGTGAACCTTTTACGAAGTTTTACACGATAAAAGTCACTGGTGGGGAAGCACAACTGCTTTTTGAAATTCCTCTGTACGTTTCAAAGATTGAAAAGCTCGACGAGAAAAATTATTTGCTAACTGCCATCTACGATCGAAATATGCCGTACATCCCTGAAGACGAAAAAGCAAAAGAAGAGACTTTGAAAAAGATTAAAGAAGAGAAAGATTACACAATTCTTGACGAAATACCTTTCTGGTGGAATGGAGAAGGATTTACAAACGGAAAAAGGAACAGGCTGTATCTGTATAATGGCAAAAAACTTGAGCCTTTAACGGACGAATACACAAACGTTGAGACTTTCGTTCTAAACAAAGAAAAAACGAAAGCTTTAGTGATAGTGAATAGATTTAAAGACAAGATGGAGATAAAAACAGAACTTTGGCTTTTGGATCTTCAAACCAAAAAGGTTGAAAACCTAACACATACAGACCCGTTCCAGCATTACTATGCGGACTTTTTGGAAGACAAAATATTCATCGTTGGAACTGATATGAAAACCTTTGGGCTCAATGAAAATCCGAAATTTTACGTTCTTGATCCACAAACCCAAAGTGTAAAAAGAGTTGCAGAAGATTTTATACACGTTCCTGAAAACACCGTAGGAGCAGATTCAAGATACGGTTCAAGAAGAGCTTTCAAAGTCTTCAAAAACCATCTTTACTTCATCGTAACCGAACACGAAAATGCATATCTTTACAGGATAGATATAAGTGGAAAAATCGAAAAGCTCACCGAAAATTCTGGTAGCGTAGATGATTTTGATATCACCGAAGATTTGATAGCTTTTGTAGCTTACAGAGAACAAAAATTGCAAGAGCTTTATACATTTGCAAATAACATAGAAACCCAGCTGACAAACCACAACGACTGGCTAAAAGAAAGACAACTTTCAGTACCAGAAAAGATCGCTTTCAAATCAAAAGATGGGACACCTCTAGAAGGTTTTGTAATGAAACCCGTTGATTTCGATTCGAACAAGAAATATCCAGCAATTCTCTTCATCCACGGTGGTCCTAAAACAGTCTACGGAACGATTTATTACCACGATTTTCAAGTTATGACCGCAAATGGATACGTTGTGATTTATACCAACCCTCGTGGAAGCGATGGTTGGGGCGATGAGTTTGCTGATATTCGTGGAAAATACGGAACTATCGATTATGAAGACCTAATGTCTTTTGTCGACACTGTAATTGAAAAATTCCCATTCATCGACGAAAATAGATTAGGCGTAACCGGCGGTTCCTACGGCGGCTTTATGACCAACTGGATCGTTGGACACACAGATCGTTTCAAAGCGGCAGTTGCCGAAAGAAGTATCTCAAATTGGATATCAAAATTCTGTACAACTGATATCGGGTACTATTTCAACGCAGATCAAATCCAAGCGACACCTTGGAATAACTTCGAGAAACTCTGGTGGCATTCACCTCTGAAGTACGCCGACAAGGTAAAAACTCCAACACTTGTGGTCCATTCAGACGAAGATTATCGTTGCTGGCTTGCAGAAGGACTACAATTCTTCACGGCCTTAAAATATTACGGTGTAGAAGCAAAGATGGTAATCTTCCACGGAGAAAATCACGACCTAAGCCGAAATGGTAAGCCTTCTCACAGGGTAAGAAGAGTAAAAGAGATCTTTGAGTGGTTTGAGAGGTTTTTGAAATAGTAAAAGGTCCCCCTTACTCCTGAAAAAAGTAAGGGGGTTTTTTTAACCTTTCCTCTATTGATTTCAACTCTATTGTTCATCTTTCCTTATTGACACCACTTTACACCAAGTGTAAAATATTATTTGAATATCTTCAACACTCGAGGTGATTTGCTTGAATGAGAAAAAGTTGACAGTTCTTTTCATAGGTGGAGGGAATATAGCTAAGATCGCTAGAAAAGAACTGGAAGATATAATAGAGAAGGCGTACTACTACGATATTGTAGAGACAGACATAAAAGCAATAAGGCTTGAAAGATTTGAGATTCCAAATGATGTTGATATAGTTATTGAATGCGCCAGTGTTGGAGCTGTTAAAGAGCACACTTTCAAAGTTCTTGAAAGTGGTAAAGATTTTTACATTATCAGCTCAGGAGCTTTTGGGGATGAAAAATTTTCAAAAGAATTCTTAGATAGACTTGAAAAAAGCACGTCTAAAGTCTACATCCCTTCAGGTGCGATAGGTGGGCTTGACATTATCTCAGCTGTCAAAAGCAAGATAATATCAGCTACGCTAACAATGAAAAAACCACCAAAAGCTTTTGGTATAGAGAGCAATGTTGAGAAAACGATTTTTGAAGGTTCAGCCGTTGAAGCTATCCAAAAATTTCCACAAAACACAAACGTTGCGATAACTCTTTTGTTGGCAGTTGGGGACAGTTCAAAAGTTAAGGTTAAAGTAATCGCTGATCCTTCGCTTGAAAAGAATAAACATGAAATAGAAATTGTCTCAGAAGTTGGGAATTACAAAATCGTGCACGAGAATTTACCTTCACCAAATCCAAAGACAAGTTACTTAGCACCTCTTTCTCTTATAAGTGCAATTAGAAAACGTTATCAAAAATTCATCGTTGGAGGTTAAAACCTATGGAAATCACACCTAATGAAATCAAAAAACTTGCGGTTGAAAAAGGCTACACGATATTAGCTCACAACTACCAAATTAAAGAACTCCAAGAGCTTGCTGATTACTTAGGCGATTCACTCCAACTTGCAAGACTTGCGGTAAACCTAAACACCGATAAGATACTCTTTTTAGGTGTTGATTTTATGGCTGAGATGATAAAGGCATTAAACCCGGACAAGAAAGTAATTGTACCCGTTAAAGCCGCAACGTGTCCGATGGCTAACTCGTTGTCCGCTGAAAAGATATACGAAATGAAAGAAGAATACAAAGCTCCTTTCGTTATCTACGTAAACAGCACATTGCAAGCTAAACAACTTGCTGACTATATGTGCACCTCTGCTAACGCTGTCGAAATTGTTTCAAAAATAGACTCCGACACTGTTCTTTTTGGTCCTGACAAAAACTTAGCAAGCTATGTTGCTGAAAAGACAGGAAAGAAGGTTATCCCCGTTCCGGGTGAGACTGGATACTGCTATGTTCACAACTACGTTACGCTTGAGGAAGTTCTTAGAGTAAAAAATGAACATCCTAACGCTAAAATAGTCGCACATCCAGAGGTTCCTAAACAGATAAGAGACATTTCAGACTACGTCGGGAGCACTTCCCAGATGGAAAAATTCCCGCAAATCGATCCAGCAGAAGAGTTTATTATCGTTACAGAAAAAGGAATGGTTGAAAGATTAAAAAAACGTTTTCCAAACAAAAAGTTCTACATGATTGATTCTATGGTGTGTTTCAATATGAAAAAGAACACTCTCAAAAACGTTTACAAAGCTCTTGAAGAAGAAAAGACCGAAGTCATTGTAAAAGAAGAGTACGCTGAAAAACTAAAACAACTTGTTGAAAAAATGCTTGAAATGAGTAAATAATTGGAGATGAGAAGATGTACGAAAAAATAGTTGAAAAACTCGTTGAGTGGATTAGACAAGACGAAGGACTGTTCGATCCAGCTTCCTATCCGCTTAAAGGAAGAAAGACAAATGGAGAAATAATTTTGAAAAACGACAACGTTGTACTTTCAGGTGTTGAGATAATAAAAGAGCTATCGAAACATTTTAATCTAGCCGTGGTATTCTATTTTAAAGACGGGGAAGTTGTATCCCAAGGGACCATTGCAAAAATCCAAGGTGAAGCCTACGATGTCTTGATTACCGAAAGAACTTTCTTAAACATTCTCTCTTTAATGAGCTCAACTGCTACAAAAGTAAAAAATATGGTTGAAATTGTTAAGTCAAAAGACTGCCAAACAAAAATCGCAGCAACAAGAAAAACATTACCATTAGCAGGTGAACTTCAAAAACTCGCAATCATACATGGCGGTGGAGATACACACAGGTTGAACTTATCGGAAACAGTAATGATAAAAGACAACCACAAGAAAATCTACGGTTCCATTTCTAAAGCAGTTGAAGAAGTGAAAAAAATCATTCCGTTCACAAAGAAGATCGAAGTTGAGGCTGAAAGCGAAGAAGAAGCTTTTGAAGGACTAAGAGTTGGGGCAGATATAATAATGCTTGACAATTTTACACCAGAAAAAGCAAAAGAACTTGCTAAAATGTTGAAAAAAGAAAGAGATATAATAATTGAAATTTCCGGTGGAATAAGTGAAGAAAATATTGTAGAATATCTTTCGGAAGATATAGATGTAATCTCAATCGGAAGGCTAACGAGCGAAATAAAATATTTAGATTTTTCGTTGGAAATAGTATAATCTCCCTCTTACTCTTGGTAAGAGGGAGATTGTCTTTGATAATAAGCTACACTCCATATGATACGTAAGAAGTATTTTCGATAAAATTTCATACTGTTACGGAGTTGTTTGCTGCTCTTTTAAACTAAAGAATCCTACAATAGCAAATATGTAACCTACAACAACTATTATAAACCCAACAAGCAAAACTGCCAAAATTGCTCCCCACTTTATCAAACTAGAAGCTATGTCAAAAGCTTTTATATTAGTTAGCTTTGCAAGTAGCCTGTAATTTCTTACTTGCACAATAACTGAATAAATAAACCAGGAAATTGAAATTACAAAAAGAATTAAATATTTTGAAATTATCTCTATATAATATAGTTCTAAAATGCTTCTTAATCCTAAAAAGAATGTTAAAACCCCAATTACACAAAAACCAAAATAAACTATTAAAAACGACTTGAAAATGCTTACTTCATTTAAGTTTTTGGAAATATGGTAAACACCGATTAAGAAGGGAACAAACGCTAAAATCCCTATTACTCCGTTAACTGCAGAAAAGAACATAAGGATAAGCCCAATCCCTGCTAAAATACCTGCAATTTGGTTACTCATAACCTCGCACCTCCACAATACCTTTCGTTAACTTGCAATAAAAATAGCAAATACATTTTATCCTTCCAAATTTAAGATGTTGTTACACTACAGTAAAACTAATTTAAGATTATATAAAATTCTAACTGTGTGGAAATTCAACTTCTTGAAATCATTCACAGTTATGGTATACTGAACTTAAAGTGAATAAACTAAGAAACGACGTCTTCGGGGCAGGGTGGAATTCCCGACCGGCGGTGATGGACAAATTCTTGTCCTCAGCCCGCGAGCCCTTCGAAAGAAGGGTTGATCTGGTGAAAATCCAGAGCCGACGGTTAAAGTCCGGATGGGAGAAGACGGTAAAATTGTAGATAATTTCTACCTCCCTGAAGACATTTTTCAGGGAGGTATTTTTTTACAAGGAGGCTTTTTCTATGAATGAACTTAAGTATATGTCCTTAGCTTTGAAACTTGCAAAGAATGGTAAATACACAACTTCACCGAATCCGATGGTTGGTGCTGTGATAGTAAAGGACGGAAAAATCTTAGCAACCGGGTATCACAAAAAGGCTGGACAGCCTCACGCAGAAATCAATGCACTTTCAAAATTAAACTTTCAAGCACAAAACTGCGAGATGTACGTAACTTTAGAACCTTGTTCTCACTATGGCAGAACTCCACCTTGTGCTGATGTTATTATACGTTCTGGTATAAAGAAGGTCGTTATCGCAACCTTGGACCCTAACCCTTTGGTTAACGGAAAAGGTGTCGAAAAACTCAAAAACGCAGGGATAGAAGTTGTAAGCGGAATTTTGGAAGAAGAAGCAAAGAAACTCAACGAAAAGTTTTTCAAGTACATAACTACAAAAACTCCGTTCGTCGCTCTTAAAATCGCACAGACGCTTGATGGAAAAATCTCACTAAAAAATGGTGAATCTAAATGGATAACTTCAGAAAAATCCCGAGAATACGTCCACAAACTTAGAATGGAATACGATGCTGTCCTCACTGGTATTGGAACTATTCTCAAAGACGACTCACAATTAAACGTTCGACTTAAGAAAGTGTACAAACAACCATTCAGAATTATCCTCGACTCAAGACTCAAAATTCCACTTTCAGCAAGAGTTTTAGAAGAACCGAACAAAGTAATTGTACTAACAACTAATTTAACTGACAGAGAAAAGTTAGAACAAATTCGCTCAAAAGGTGTTGAAGTAGTCATTACGAACGAAAAGGACGGAAAAATCGATCTAAAATCGGCTCTAAAAGCCTTAGGTGAAAAGAATATAACAAGTGTTATGGTCGAAGCAGGTCCAACTTTACTAACCTCTTTCCTTAAAGAATCTCTCTTTGACAAAATCTACTTGTTTGTTGCTTCAAAAGTTTTTGGCGCTGATTCAAAAAGCATTTTTTCGGAACTTGGGCTGGAAGATATTTCCAAATCACCGCAGTTTAGGATTGAATCAGTGAAAAAAATAGGAGAAGATTTATTACTTGAACTCTATCCAAGACGACCGGAAGAATTGGAGGAATCGAAATGTTTACAGGAATAATCGAAGAAGTTGGAAAAATAGAAAATCTCATAAGAAGTGCAGAAAATTGGAAAATAACTATTAAATGTTCAAAGGTGTCTGAAGAAACAAAAATCGGTCAAAGCATTGCAGTTAACGGAGTATGTCTTACCGTAACTGAAATAGGAAAAGATTTTTTCGTAGCAAATATTATGCCTAAAACATTTGAAAGTACCACTTTTAAATTTTTGAAAATAGGAGATTTTGTGAATTTAGAACGGAGTCTAAAAGCAAACGGAAGGTTCGATGGTCACATCGTCCAAGGGCACATCGATTGCATAGGAAGGATTGTAGATATTGAAAAATCTTTTGGATACTTGATAGAAATTTTTGTTGAAAAAAACTATATGAGATACATCGTCTCAAAAGGTTCGATAGCGGTTGATGGAATAAGCCTAACAGTTCAGGAAGTAAAGAGTTCTTCTTTCGTTATTGCGATAATCCCGCACACTTTTGAAGTGACAAATCTTAAGTACAAAAAAGTTGGTGATTTTGTAAATGTTGAAACAGACATAATAGGTAGGTATGTTGAGAACTTTTTGAAAGAAAGGAAAGATATATACTATCTTTTAATTGAAAACGGTTTTGTGAAGGGGGAATCTTAAAATGTTTTCAAATTTTGAAGATGTTATTCAAGCGTTCAAAAACGGCGAAATAGTGATTATTGTCGACGATGAAGACAGGGAAAACGAAGGAGATTTTGTTGTCGCTTCAGAAAAAGTCACACCTGCCCACATAAACTTTATGACCAAATACGGAAGAGGATTAGTTTGCGTTGCGATAACTAAAGAAACAGCTGAAAAACTTGAATTAGATTTGATGGTTCCAAAAAGTGAAGATTCTTTTGAAACAGCTTTTACCGTTTCGGTCGATCATATATCAACAAAGACAGGTATTTCAGCTTTTGAAAGAGCACAAACGATAAGGGCTATAATCGACCCAAATAGTAACCATAAAGATTTTAAAAGGCCTGGGCATATTTTCCCTTTAATCGCAAAAGAAGGTGGAGTTCTTAGAAGAGCAGGTCATACAGAAGCAGGTGTTGATCTGGCTAAAATCGCAGGGCTTTATCCGTCGGCTGTGATATGCGAAATAATGAACGAAGATGGAACTATGGCAAGATTACCACAACTTTTGGAAATTGCTAAAAAATTCAATTTGAAAATCACATCTGTAGCACAGATTATCGAGTACAGAAGAAAAAC
>FWWL01005267.1_pt1 | contig 20420 bp, 17 predicted proteins | sample 2228331 | NCBI WGS metagenome assembly FWWL01 (sample SAMEA103939775, study PRJEB20133) | metagenome | reverse complement strand
TAAAAAATAAAACCCTTTTGAGGGTTTTATTTTTTAAGAACAACCACCACTTGTTTCCCCACATTCTAAACAAGTATAACAGGAACCGCTTTGAACCATCACCCCGCCACATTTTTTACAAACTATCCCGGCATCAACAAAATTTCCATTATTAATTTTTCTTGGTAATTTATTTAAAGATTTTTCTTCAGGTAAGAAATTTTGGAAATGTTCCCCTTTATTTATTTCTTCCATATGAATTAAACCAAGATCTAAAAGATCTTCTTCACTTAAAAATCTAAAAGCTAAATAACGAAAGATATAATCCACAATACTTGTGGCAATTAAAATTCGAGGATTTTCCGTATAACCCGAAGGTTCAAATCTTGTTCGAATAAATTTTTCAGCTAAAACTTTTAAAGGCACTCCGTATTGAAGAGCTAAAGAAACACTAATAGCAAAAGAATCAAGAAGGCCAGCTAAAGTACTTCCTTGTTTAGCCATTCTAATAAAGATCTCCGCTAATCGGCCGTCTTCAAAAATACTATAAGTCAAATAACCTTCATGACCGCCAACGACAAATTTATGAGTTTCTGAAGGTCTGGTTGCAGGCAACCGAATTCTTTCGACTTCTTTAATTGTTCTATAAGTTTTTTCTTCTTTTTTCTTAGAACCAGCGGTTTGAAGAGGTTGAGCTGCTTTCGAACCATCACGATAAACAGCAAAAGCTTTTATCCCTAATTTCCAAGCCATAATAAAAGCTTCTTCAATTTCCTCTTTTGTTGTCTCATGAGGCATATTAAAGGTTTTAGAAATCGCTCCGGAAATAAAAGGTTGAACCGCCGCCACCATTTTAACATGGCCTTGCCAAGAAATTGAGCGTGTTCCTTTAGCCGGCTTTACCGCGGTATCAAAAATGGGTAAATGTTCTTCTTTAAGATAAGGAGCTCCTTCTATGGTTCCATTTTCGATGACATAATTTATTATTTCCTCAACTTCTTTTAAAGAATAACCTAAGTTAATTAAGGCTTGCCTAACGCTTTGATTTACAATTTTTATAAAACCACCACCAACTAATTTTTTAAATTTTACTAAAGAAAAATCAGGTTCAATCCCCGTCGTATCACAATCCATCATGAAAGAAATAGTTCCTGTCGGAGCAATCACGGTTACCTGAGAATTTCGAAAACCATATTTTTCACCCAAGTCTAAAGCTTCATCCCAAACTTTTAAAGAAGCTTGAGTCAAGTTGGGATCGTTAATTAAAGAAAAATTGATTTTCTGAGCCTCTTCCCGATGACGATTAATTACTTTTAACATTGGTTCTCGATTAATAGAAAAACCAGGAAAAGGACCTAATTTTGAAGCCATTAAAGCAGAAAATCTATAAGCCTCTCCACTCATTAAAGAAGAAATAGCAGCCGCATAAGCTCGCGCTTCCTCTGAATCATAAGGTAAACCTTTGGTCATTAAAAGTGCTCCAAGATTAGAAAAACCTAAACCTAATTCTCGAAAATCATGAGCATTTTGAGCGATTTTCGGCGTCGGATAACCAGCGCCATCAACAATAATTTCTTGAGCTAAAATCATAAGATCGACTGTTTGCTTAAAAGCCTTGACATCAAAGGAACCATCTTCTTTTAAAAATTTTAAAAGATTAATAGAAGCAAGATTACAAGCTGAATCATCAAGATGCATATACTCGGAACAAGGATTGGAAGCGTTAATTCGGCCAGAGTTTGGACAAGTATGCCAGGAATTAATTGTGGTATCAAATTGAATTCCTGGATCACCACATTCCCAAGCAGCCTGGGCAATTTCACTTAAAAGTTCCCGGGCTTTATAAACTTTAGCTACTTTCCCGGTTGTTCGATAAATAGTCTTCCATTCTTTATCTTCTAAAACCGCTTCCATAAACTCATCAGGGACTCGCACCGAATTATTGGCATTTTGAAATTGAATCGAATACCAAGCTTCATTATTTAAATCACTCATATCATAACCTGCTTCCATTAAAGCAAGAATTTTTTTCTCTTCTTCAGCTTTACACCGAATAAACTCAATAATATCGGGATGATCAATATTTAAAATCACCATTTTTGCTGCCCTTCGGGTAGTCCCGCCGCTTTTAATCATCCCGGCAACAGCATCAGCTCCCCGCATAAAAGAAACTGGCCCGGAAGCAAAACCGCCACCGGAAAGAGGTTCTTCTTTTGAACGAATTTTTGAAAGATTAACTCCGGAACCAGAACCACCTTTAAAAATCAAACCTTCCGTTTTTATCCACTCAAGAATTGAATTCATATCATCTTCCACGGAAAGAATAAAACAAGCACTACACTGCGGTTTTTCTTTAACTCCAACATTAAACCAAACTGGCGAATTAAAAGAAGCTATTTGATTAACCAAAAGATAAGTTAATTCCTCTTCAAAAATTTTTCCTTGATTTTTATTAACAAAATAACCAAAATTTTCACCCCAACTTCTCAAGGTTTTAACTACGCGATTAATCATTTCTTTAAGACTTCTTTCTCGATTTGGTGAATCAAGTTTCCCTCGAAAATATTTAGAAACAGTGATATTAACGGCATTGTCTGACCAAAAATCAGGAAATTCAACATTTTTTTGCTCAAATTTCCCAATTTGGGCATTCCTTAAAACCCAATTGATTTCATCATAGGGATGAATATTTTTTTTAGTAAAAAATCTTTTCAAAATAAATTCATTTTTAAAATTTTTTTGAGAAAAAGTTTTTTTGATTAATTTTGTTTTGGTCATTTTTTTTATTATGATTTTTTAAAATTCGAAAACAAGATAGATTTATCCCCAAAAAAATTACCGAAAAAAATTTATAAAAAAATGTCAAGTATTTTTACAAAAATCGATTAATATCCTTTACGGTGACAAGCAAAATTAAAGCCAAAATCAAAATAAAACTCAAAGAATAAACAAAAAGCTTAAATTTTGGGGAAAGAGCCGAACCTTTTATTTTTTCTAAAATAAGAAGAAAAAATCGGCCGCCATCAAGAATAGGTAAAGGAAAAAGATTTAAAACGGCCAAATTTAAAGAAATTAAACTTAAAAAATGAAGAAAATAAATAAAACCTAAAGAACCGGCCTGAGAAGCTAAAACAAAAACACCAACTGGCCCAGCTACTTGTTCTAAATCCGCCTTTCCCCAAAAAAGATCCCCGATAAATTGATAAAAATAAAAAGTAAAAGCTAAGAAATTATTGAAAGTAATTTTAAAACCATCATAAAAACTTTTAAAAAAATTTCTTTTCGCCAAACCAAAGGTATTTAAAGCAACGCCTAAAGCCCCTTGACCTGAAGGGGGATTACTTCTTCCTTTAATTTCAAACTCTAAAACTTCCATGCCTCTTTTTACTTTCAAATTTATCAATAAATTTTCTTGAACTGCTTGATTAACAAGATTAATAAAATCTTGAACCGGAATTGGATCTTTTAAAACAAAATTTTGAGATCTTGCTTCAATAATTAAATCACCACTTTTTAAACCAGCAAAAAAAGCTGGCGAATCAGGAAAAACTTTTGAAATAAACAAACGAGAGGGTAAACCAATCATTAAAACAAAACTTAAAAGAAGCCAGGCAAAAATAATATTCATAAAAATTCCAGCTAAAACTATTAAAGATCTTCGCCAAATTGGTTGATGACTAAAACTTCTTTCTTGATCTTGAATTTCTATCCTTTCCAAAAAATCCTCGCCATAAATTTTAACAAAGCCGCCTAGAGGTAAAAGATTAAGACTGTAAATGGTTTCTCCAATTTTTTTAGCTAATAATTTTGGAGGAAAACCAATCCCAAATTCTTCGACTTTAACTTTAAAAAATTTAGCCATTAAAAAATGACCTAATTCATGAACGATAATTAAAAGAGCTAATCCGATAATGATAAAGATCGTCATAAATTTATTCTTTTATTTCTTGAATTTTTCTTTCAAGTAATTTTTCAATTTCTTCATTAACTTTCTCGACCTCTTTTTGGACTTCTTCTTTTAATTTAAACTTCAAATCCTCATTAATTTCTTTATTTTCAAATTTTTCTTGAATTTCCTTATTAATTTCATCACGAGCATGTCTAATCATTATTCGATGTTTCTCCGAAATTTCTTTAGCTTTTTTAATTAACTCCTTTTTCCTTTCTTCACTTAACTCCGGCAGAAAAACTTTAACTAAATTACCTTCGCTTTTGACAGAAAAATTATAGCCAGCATTTTCTAAAGCTTTAAGAACATTATTAATTGCTTCTTTATCCCAAATATGAATTTCAATTTCTCTTGGAGGCACAATATTAATTGAGCCTAATTGTTTAATGGTTAGCTTTTGCTCATAATAAATCACGGGAATATCTTCAACTAATGCTGGCGTCGGTCTTCCTGTTCTTAAAACCATCAATTCTTTCTTATATTCTTCTATAATTTTAATAAGAATTTGTTTAAATTTAATAATAATTTCGGAACTATTCATATTTTTTTAAATAATCATCAATAATTTTTAGCTGAAGATTGGTATTTAGATTATATAACTTAACCTGCCAACTTTTCAAAATAAGGAAACTTAAAATTTTAGAATAACGAATTTTGTCTTTAAAGTAGAAAGAAAGAATTTTTTGATCTAAATAATCCTCTAAATCTTTTTGATGATAATTTTTTAAAAAGGATGGATTTTCTAAGATTTTAAGAGCCCGACCAATCCGGCCAAAAGAAAAAAAAGCAATTTTTTTCGCCTCTTTTTCTGATAAACCTTTAAATTTTACTAAAAAATCCTCAATCCTTTTTTGAGAAAATCTTGGAAAATAAATTTTCACTAAACGAGAAGCTAAAGGCGGTAGAAAAACACTCGGATCAGGAGAAATAAGAATGATTAAAGAAGAGGGAAAGGGTTCCTCAACGATTTTAAGAAGAGCACTTTGGGCTTCTTGGGTTAAGGTTTCTGCTTGATCGATCAGTAAAAATCTTTTTGAAGATTTGAAGGGTGTTTGAGAAAGAAAATTTTTTATTTGACGAACGGTTTCAATCCCAATATTTTTTTTCTCAGGATCGGGAACAATTTCTAAATAATCAATAAGAGGTTTTGGCAAAATTTCAAATTCACCATATTCAAGATAATAAGCAAAAGATTTAGCAAAGGTGAATTTCCCGATCTCAGATTCTCCATAAAAAAGATAAGCTTGACTCAGTTGATTTTTCTCAAAAAGATTTTTAAAAATTTTTATCTTTTCTTCAAAACCAAATAACACCGATTTGATTTTAATTCCTTTTTATGGCAAAATCAAATATAAGAAAAATTAAAAATTTGCCCGGGTGCTGGAATTGGCAGACAGGATGGACTCAAAATCCATTGGTCAAAAGACCGTGTGGGTTCAAATCCCACCCCGGGCACTCTTTCATAATTAAAAATATGACTGAAAAATTCCCTCAAGAACCAAAAAAATCAAAAGAAGAAAAATTAGAAAAAATAAAAGAAATTTTAGACCATGCTTTCAAAGTAGAAGAATTTAAAGATTTAGATAAAATGATTTTTATTCTTGGTTATCTTAGTTATGCTCGAAATAAAATTTTGGAAGAATTTTTTAAAGAAGATCATTCTCTTGAAGAATATATGAAAATGTTACAAGCATTGCCAACCGAGGAAACGATAAAAACCCCTGAAGGAGATATCAAAATTTCAGTTCGACCTCTTCGGGATAAAATAATGGAAATTTTAAAAAAGAAAGGCTATGACCGAGAAAAACTTCTAAAAGAAGGGTGGATAATTTAAAAATTTAAGTTTTAATTTTTGGTTGATAATCTTTAATTAATTTAAGAACAAAAAAATAAGAAAGGTAACCTATAAGAAAACCTCCTAAAATATCAGAAGGCCAGTGGACGCCGGCGATAATTCGACTTAAACCATTAATAAAACTTAAAATAAAAAACCAGATTCCTAATTTTCGATCGAAATAAAAAATAAAAAAACTTAAAGCAAATAATAAAGAGGCATGACCTGAAGGAAAAGAAGGACTAAAAGTTTTAAAAAGGGGGTCAAAATTTAATTCTTGAAAAGGTCGAAGCCGAGGAAAGAAAAATCGAAAAGTTTCCGTTAATAATCCCCGGCCTACAAGAAGAGTCAGACCTAAAAAAATAATCATAAAAAGTCTTTGAAGATTATTTCGATATCTAAAAATAAAAAAAAGAGCTCCCATAATAAGAAAATAAGGAAGAATGTTGGCTAAAAGGGTAATAAAAGTATCAAAAATAACCGATTTTCCGACTAAACTATGGAGGAACTGGAAAATTTTTAAATCCATAAAAATTACTTTCTTACAAAAGGCAAAAGACCGATAATTCTTGCTCTTTTAATCGCTAAAGCTAATTTTCTTTGATGTTTGGCACAAACACCGGTATGAATCGGATCAATAATTTTTGCTTGACCAGAAATAAAACGTTTTAAAACCTCAATATTTTTATAATCAATATATTTTGCGTTTTGAGAACAAAAAAGACATTGTTTTTGAGTTCTTTTTCTCATTTTTAAATTAAATTAAAAAGGCAGATCCTCGGGTTTGATTTCTTCTTCCTCAATATTAATTTCGGGTAATTCTGGAGGAGCTTCTTGAGATTCTTCCCCTGAACTAGTTGGTTCTTCCATAAGACTTCTGAAACTTCGAGGGCCAAGTTGCAATCTTTCGGCAACAATTTCGGTAACTTTTCGAATTTGATTTTGAGAATCCTGCCAACTTCTTGTTTGAATCCGACCTTCAATCAAAACTAAAGTTCCTTTTTTCAAAAATTGATTAGCAATTTCCGCTTGACGACCCCAAACAACAATATTATGAAACTGAGTATCTTCTTGTCTTTGACCATTCTTATCAATCCAAACTCGATTAGTCGCTACCCCAAAAGTCACGACCGGTCGACCATCAACAGTATTTTTTAACTGAGGATCAGAAGTTAAACGACCAATTAAAAAAACTTTATTTAAATTCATATAAATTATTGTAATATTTCTTCAATTTTTTTCTCAAGGGCTTCGTTAGTTAAAATCGAGGAAGGAAAAGTTTTCTTTTTCTCTTCTAAAGAAATCTCAATTTTTGGTTTTTTTAAATCAGGTTCTTCTTTTTTAAAAAAATTTCTAAAAACTACTTTTGGTAATTTGATCAAAATAAACCGAATAACCTCAGGTATTAATTTTAATTCTTTATCAATAAGATCAATTTTATCTGGATGACTAGCAAAACGAAAATAACCAAAAAAAGCTTGGTTCAATTTTTTAATCGGATAAGCAAGTTTAACTTTAACTAATTTCCCCTCCTCAACAAATTCAACATTGTTTTTAACTAAAATCTCTTTAACTAGAGATTCTCTTTCTTCTCTCATTAAAAAACCAAGTTCATAAAACCTTTTTTCAATCTCGTTATCTAATTCAAGGTTATTCTTCTCCTTCATGTTTTTTAATTTCTTCAGTTATTGGTATTTCTTCTACTTTAACACTTTCTAATTTTTTCTTCAAAGCTGGAATGCCCACAAAACCAGTTCCGGCCGGAATTAATTTTCCAATAATAACGTTTTCTTTCAAACCTCGAAGATAATCGACTCTTCCTTCTAAAGCGGCACTTACTAAAACTCTTGAAGTTTCTTGGAAGGAAGCGGCTGAAAGAAAACTTTCTGTTGAAAGCGCTACCCGGGTAATTCCCATTACTTTTTGAATTCCTTTCGCTGGTTGACCTTTTAATTTTTTAATTTCCCGATTTGTCTTAATAAAAGTTGATTTTTCAACAATTTGACCTTCAATAAAATCAGAATCTCCGGGATCTTTGATTAAAACTCGAGAAAGCATTTGCCGAATGATGATTTCAATATGTTTATCATTAATCATTGCCCCTTGAAGAACATAAATTTTTTGAACTTCTTTAAGAATGTAACTAATTAACTCATCAACACCTCGATAAGCTAAAATTTCTTTCAAATCTAAAGGACCTTCGCATAAAGCCTGACCCTTTTTTACCCGATCACCTTCAGAGACAAACAAACGAGCATTTCGCGGCACAAGATATTCAACTTCTTGACCACTCCCCTTTTTTCTTCCTCTTTTTTTAACTTTTGGTTGATCAATTTTTATCTTGATCAAACGGGCGGTTTCTCGATCTTCAATTTTAACTACAACGCCCTCTTGATTAGCCATGGCTGCTTTTCCTTTTGGTGTTCTTGCTTCAAAAATTTCCTCAACTCTTGGCAAACCATGGGTAATATCAACTCCAGCAATCCCTCCTAAATGAAAAGTTCTCATGGTTAATTGGGTGCCGGGTTCACCAATTGACTGAGCGGCGACAATCCCAACCGCTTCTCCAATTTGAACTGGTTTATTAAAAGCTAAGTCAAGACCATAACAGGTAGCACAAATTCCATATAAAGTCTTACAGGTAATTGGTGAGCGAACTTTAACTTCTTCAATTTTAGAATTTTCAATTAATTTAGCCTGTTCATCAGTGATAATTTCTCCTTTTTTAACAATAATTTTTCGATCAATTCTAATATCTTCTAAAGCTGTTCGGCCATAAAGACGATGAGAAAAACTATAACCAAAATCCTTCAGCTCTTCAATATCTTGCCTTCTAACTCTTATTCCCTCAGTCGTGCCACAATCTTTTTCTTTAATTACCAAATCTTGGGCCACATCAATTAATCTTCTTGTTAAATAACCAGCATGGGAAGTTTTCAAAGCGGTATCGGTTGTTCCCTTTCTTGAACCATGGGTTGAAATAAAGTATTCAAACATCGTTAAACCTTCTTTATAAGAATTTTTCACTGGGATTTCAATGATCTCATTTTTTGGTCCCTGAACTAATCCTTTCATCCCCATCATTTGGATTGGTTGAGACCAGCTTCCTCGGGAACCTGAATCAAAAATAGAAAATATTGGATTTGTTTGAGTCAACGCTTTTGGAAGAATTCTTGCAACTTCCTCTCTTGTTTTATTCCAAATAGAAATCACAAGATCTCTTTTTTCTTCTTCGGTAAGAAAACCGTTATTGTATTGCTCTTCAATTTTCGCGACTTCTTCTTCGGCTTTTTGAATTAACTCATATTTTTCTCGAGGCACAACCATATCCGACATACTCCAGGTAATGGCCGAAATTGTTGAATAATAGAAACCTAAATCTTTTATTCGATCAAGATAAATATAGGCATTTTCAATTCCAACTTTTTTTATAATTTTATCAACAAGTTTGATTAAAGATTTTTTGTTGAGAGTTTCGTTTACAAAATCAAAACCAGGAGGCAAAATTTTATTAAAAATAATTCGGCCATAGGAAGTTTCAAGATAAGATTTCTTTTCAGGTTGATAAAGCTTTATCTTAGTATTAATATCAATCAAACCATTTTCATAGGCATACATCACTTCTCTTTCATCGGCAAATACTTTATCTTCTCCTTTAGATCCAGGAATAATTTTTGTCAAAAAGTAACAACCTAAAACCGAATCTTGGGTTGGTGTCGCAATAGGTTCACCATTTGCTGGTTTAAGGATATTTCTAGTTGAATCCATAATTTCTCTGGCTTCATACTGAGCTTCTTCAGTTAAAGGCAAATGAACAGCCATTTGATCACCGTCAAAATCAGCATTAAAAGCTGGACAAACAAAAGGTGGAATCCTAATCGCTAAATCTTCAATTAAAACTGGTGAGAAAGCTTGAATACTTAAACGATGAAGAGTCGGAGCGCGGTTAAGAAGCACTTTTTTACCTACAATCACTTCTTCTAAAATCGCCCAAACTTCTGGCGGAGCTTGTTCAATTAAACGATTAGCATTTTTAATATTATAAGCTAAACCTTTCTCAATAATTTTATTAATCACAAAAGGTCTAAATAATTCTAAAGCTAAAACTTTTGGTAAACCGCATTCATTTAATTTTAATTCCGGTCCGACAACAATCACGGAACGACCAGAATAATCAACTCTTTTTCCTAAAAGATTTTGACGAAAACGACCTTGTTTTCCTCGAAGCATATCAGCTAAAGATTTCAAGGGTCTTTTTCGATTTGAAACAATTTGAGAACCACTTATCGTATTATCAATTAAAGAATCAACTGCTTCCTGAAGCATTCTTTTTTCGTTAGTAATAATTACATCGGGTGATTTCAACTCAATTAATTTTTTCAAACGATTATTCCGATTGATCACCCTTCGATAAAGATTATTAAGATCGGCCGTAGCGTAACGCCCACCATCAAGAGCAACCATTGGTCTTAAATCAGGAGGTAAAACTGGTAAAACGGTAAGAACCATCCATTCTGGTTTGATATTTGCTTTCAAAAAAGAACGAATTAATCTTAATCGACGACTAATTTTGAGATAACGTCCATGATCAGTCACTTCTTTTAGTTCTTTTTCTAAATCTTTACTCATTTTTTCTAAATCTAATCTTTCCAAAATTTTTCTAATGGCGGCGCCACCTCGATCAGCCTCAAAAACATCTCCAAATCTACTAGCTAACCAAAAATATTCTGGTTCTTCTAAAATCATTCCTGGTTTTAAATTGGTTAATAATTCTTTAGTTTTTTCCTCTAATTCTTCTAAAGATTGGATATTAATTTGACTTTCAATTTTTGATTTGCGAGTTTCGGTTTTTAAAAATTTCAAAGCTCTTTGGCGATTTTCTTCGTTTACTTCGGTGACAATATAAGAAGCATAATAAACTACCTTTTCTAAACGAGGCATTGGTAAATCAAGAAGTAAACCTAATCGAGAAGGGACAACTTTTAAAAACCAAATATGAACTACCGGCGCCGCTAAAGTAATGTGACCCATTCTTTCTCTTCTCACTGAAGATCTCGTTACTTCAACACCACATTTTTCACAAATAATTCCCTTATAACGAATCTTTTTATATTTTCCACAATAACATTCATAATCCCGCGTGGGACCAAAAATTCTTTCTGAAAAAAGTCCATCTCTTTCAGGTCTTTGAGTTCGATAATTAATTGTCTCTGGTTTTAAAACTTCTCCCTTTGACCAAGATAAAATTTCCTCAGGTGAGGCTAACTTTATCGCAATCGATTCAATATCAAGATCATATTCTGGATTCATAAAATTTTTATAAATTTTTTTTAAAAAATCGACCTTTAACTAAAATAATCTTTATCTTTTTCTTTTCGATTAATAATTACATTAAAACCTAAGGCTTTTAATTCAGAAACTAAAACATTAAAGGAAGCAGGAACATTAGGTTTTTTAATTTCTTGACCCCGAATAATCGATTCGAAAGTAGCTGATCGACCATAGACATCATCAGATTTAATCGTTAACATTTCTTGAAGAGTATGACTTGCTCCATAACCTTCTAAAGCCCAAACTTCCATTTCTCCAAATCTTTGACCACCCATATGAGCTTTTCCACCTAATGGTTGTTGAGTAATTAAAGAATAAGGTCCAGTAGCTCTCATATGAATTTTATCCTCAACTAAATGATTAAGCTTCATAAGATAAATATAACCAACCATGACTGGTTCTCGAAAAGGTTCACCGGTCATGCCATTATAAAGTTTCACCTTACCAACTTTAGAAAAACCGGCTTTTTCTAATTCTTTTTTAATTTCTTCTTCCGTTGCCCCAACAAAATTTGGCACCACCGCTCGATAATTTAAATGATAAGCAGCTAAACCTAAGTGAGTTTCTAAAATCTGACCAATATTCATTCTGGAAGCAATCCCTAAAGGATTCAAAACGACATCTACCGGTGTCCCATCTTCTAAATAGGGCATATCTTCAATAGGTCTTATTTGAGAAATGACACCTTTATTCCCATGACGACCAGTCAATTTATCCCCGGCTCTAATTCTTCTAATTTGAGCAACTTCCACTTGGATTTTTTTAATTACACCCGGTTCTAACTTATCTCCTTTTTCTCTTGAGAAAACTTTAACATTAACCACTCTTCCTTGTTTACCATTGGGCAATAAAAGAGAGGAATCTTTAACATCTTGAGCTTTTTCTCCAAAAATTGCCCTTAATAATCTTTCTTCCGAAGTTAAAGTTGTTTCTCCTTTTGGAGAAATTTTTCCAACTAAAATATCATTTGGTCTCACTTCGGCTCCAATTCGAATAATTCCTTCTTCATCGAGATTTCTTAATTTTTCTTCTGAAACATTAGGAATATCAGGAGTCGTAATTTCTGGCCCTAACTTTGTTTCTCGAACAACACAAGTGAAATTTTCAATATGAATCGAAGTATAACGATCATCACGAGCAACTTTTTCTGAAATGACAATAGCATCTTCATAATTAGCCCCCTGAAAAGGAAGAAAAGCAACTAAAAGATTTTGACCTAAAGCTAAAATCCCATGATCACAAGCTGGTCCATCAGCAATCACTTGTCCTTTTTTAACTCGCTCTCCTTTTTTAACAATCGGTGTTTGAGAAATACAAGTTGACTGATTAGATCTTCGAAACTTAATTAAGGGATAATATCTTTCCTTACCATCATCGCCTAGAATTTTAATCCCCGAAGCATCCACAGCAATAACTTTCCCATCAACCTCAGAAATAACCGCTCTTCCCGAATCAAGAACAACTTTTTCTTCATTCCCAGTGCCAACTAAAGGAGCTTCTGGTCTAACCACGGGAACGGCCTGTCTTTGCATATTTGAACCCATTAAAGCCCGATTAGCATCATCATGTTCTAAAAAGGGAATTAAAGAAGTAGAAACACTAAAGAGTTGATTTGGATAGACATCAATAAAATCAACTTCCTCTCTGAGACAAGTCCCTGGTTTTCCTTTTATTCTTCCTTCAACTATTTTTGGAATAATTCTTCTTTTATCATCTAAAGGAGTATCGGCTTGGATAATGTTGTATTTTTCTTCAGAAAAAGCATCAAGCCATACCACTTCTTCCGTGACTTTACCATCTTTTACTTTAAAATAAGGAGCTTCTAAAAATCCTAATTCATTGATCCGGGTGTAATTAGCTAAATAACCAACTAAACCACTGGTTGCTCCTTCAGGAGTTTGAATTGGACAAATCCGACCATAATAAGAACTATGAACATCTCTTACTTCAAAACCGGCTGTTTCTCGATTTAAACCGCCCTCACCCATGACAGAAATTCTTCTTTTGTTTTCTAATTCTGAAAGAGGATTAATTTGATCCATAAATTGAGAAAGTTGAGAGGTCAAAAAGAAATCTCGAACGGTTGTGATCAAAACTTTATAATTAATAAGTTGGGCTGGCTGAAGAGTGCGTTTATCTAAAGTTGACATTCGATCCTGAATCACCCTTCTTAACCGAGCTAAACCAACTCGAGTTCTGGCTTGAATTAACTCCCCAACCGCTCTTATTCTTCGATTGGAAAGATGATCAATATCGTCAGGTTCGGCTCTGGGATCATTATTTAATCTGATAATTTCCCGGACAATTCCTATTAAATCATCCAAGGTTAATAAACCACTTTCGGATTGTAAATTTAGTCTTTGATTAACTTTAAATCGACCAACCTTACCTAAATCATAACGATCAAAACGCTTAAAAATAGCATCGACAAAAGAACGAGCCGCTTCTGGAGTTGTTAAATCTCCTGGTTTGAGTCTTTTATAAATTTCTAAATAAGAATCAGAAAGATTGTGAGCTTCGTCTTTTTTAAGAGTTGCTTCAATAAATTTAATCGGTCCTGTATCGACGTCTTTAAAAACTTCTTTAATTTCTTCATCGCTTTCCAGACCAAAAATTCTTAAAAGTTGAGTTACCGCTGTTTTTCTTCGCCGATCAATTCTTACGCCAATAAAACCATCAATTTCTGTTTGAAATTCAAGCCAAGAACCTCGATTGGGAATAACTTTAGCTCCAAAAAGTTTTTCTCCTTTAATTACTTCAGCTGTAAAATAAACACCGGGCGATCTAATTAATTGAGAAACAATCACTCTTTCAACACCATTTATAATAAAAGTCCCCCTTTCCGTCATCATCGGGAATTCTCCAAAATAAACTTCCTGAACTTTTGTCTCCCCAGTAATTTTATTAACTAACTTTAAAGTTACTCTTAAAGGAACTTCATAAGTAATATCTTTTTCTCTTGCCTGATCCTCAGTATATTTAGGAGTATCAAATTTATAATCAATAAAATGAAGTTCTAATTCTTTACCGGTATAATCAGTAATCGGAGAAATTTCTTTAAATAAATCTCTTAAACCTTCTTTAAGAAACCAATCAAAAGACTTAAATTGAACCTCAATTAAATTTGAGGGTTTAAAAGTTGGTCCTTTATAAGAAGAAAAAAATTTAACTTGTCTTTCGCCAGTATTAATCATGGTTTTATAAATGTTTAAGAATATTTTGATTATGTTCTTTTAAGGTTCTTGAAAAAATTGTTTTTCCGGTTTTACTTGAAAGATAATACCAATATTCACTTTCAATGGGAGTAATAGAAGCCTTAAGAGAAGATTGGCTCATATTTGAAATTGGGGTTGGTGGTAAACCAAGATTTTGATAAGTGTTATAGGGCGAAGATAAAGTAAGGTCATTTTTTTTGACTACCGGATCAGGACAATTTCTTATTGCCTGATTGCATTTTATATAAGTGATGGTGGCATCGACTTGAAGCGGCATATTAGACTTTAATCTTTTTAACAAAATTCCAGCAACTAATTGTCGATCATTAAAATCAGGAACTTCTCTTTCAAGTAAAGAAGCTAATATTAATCTTTGATACCAATCTTGATGTTCTGAAAGAAGAGGCCAAGCTTTTTTTTGAAAATTATTCAAAAAAATGTTAGCGATTTCTTTATTATTCATTCCTAAAGAAAAATAATAAGTATCTGGGAAAAGAAAACCTTCTAAAGAATCAATATTTTTTAAAAAAGGAAAATTCTCTTGAAATTGTTCACCTTTTAAATCAGTTAAATTATCATTTCTTAAAACTCCAATCTCTTTTAATTGATTTTCAATATCCTTTACCGTGGAACCAGCTAAAATAGTCACTTTAACAATTTTCACTTTCCCTTTTGCTAAAACTTCAACAATTTCTGGGAGACTCATAGCCGGTGAAAGTTCATAAATACCAGGTTGAAGTTTGTGGGCCTGGCCGGTAAGAAGAGTATAAAACTTAAAAACGGTAATTGATTTTATTAAAGATCTTTGGGACAGTTTTGCGGCAATTTCTCTTAATCCTTCACCTTTTAAAACCTGAAATTCTTGCGGTTCTCCTTGGAAATCTTTCGGTTGAAGACCATAAAAAAAATAAGCTAAACCAAGGACTAATACTAATAGAAACCCTAAAAAAATAAAGAGATTAAGGAAAAATATCCCCTTTTTGTTATTTTGAGGATTCAATTTTTGTATTTTCTATTATACTCAGAAGGATAGCCAAAGTCAAGAGACTTGAACCACCATAACTAAAAAAGGGGAAAGTAATGCCGGTAATAGGTAAGAAATTTAGATTCGCTCCTAAATTCAAAGTAAAATGAGCCAAAAGAAGAAACATCGTCCCTAAAACTATAAATTTTGAATAATTATCCCGCGCTTGAATACCAATAAGAGAAAGGCGATAAAGAATAAATAAAAAAATAGCGATAATTAAAATTCCCCCAAAAATTCCCCATTCTTCAACAAAAGCAGCAAAAATAAAATCACTATAAGCTTCGGGCAAAAAACCAAGTTTACTCTGAGTTCCCTGGCTAAATCCTTTTCCAAAAAAGCCAGCTGAACCGATAGCAATTTTTGCCTGAATAGCATTATAGTTAATGCCTAAAGGATCATAATTAGGAAATAAAAAACCAATGATCCTTTCTTTTTGATAAGGTTCAAGATAATAAAACCACAGAAAAACTAAAAAAATAGCCACTAAAATAAGACCAATTATCAGCTTCTTTTTATCAAAACCGCTCATAAAAAGAAAACCCAACCAAATAATTAAAAAAACGAGAGCGGAACCTAAATCAGGTTGAGAAATAATCAGAACCGTTGGGATTAAAGTATAAAAAAAAGAAATAAAAATATTTCTTGTTAACCAGGCGGCGACATATCTTCGAGAAAAAAAACCAGCAAGCATTAAAATAAAAGCAACTTTCATTAATTCTGAAGGTTCAAATTGGAAACTTCCAAAAACAAACCAACTTTTCGTTCCCCGAACTTCACCTTTTTGAAATCTCACGGCAATCAAAAGAAAAATTCCTAACCAATAAAAAAGATGACGAAACCAATTTTGAAAAATTAAAGAGCTCCAATCAAAAAAAATTGTTGAAAAAACAATCAAGAAAAAAAATATTGACCAAATTAATTGACGCCAAAATAAATTCGGTGAGTGACTTAATAAAGAAATCAAGCCAGCAATTATTAAAATAAAAATAGCCAAAATTAAAAACCAATCAAGTTTTTTTAATCTTATTAAATAAAAATCCATAAGTTAGATTTTTTTATTGATTTTTAACCAAATTTTTTTTATTTCTTTTGGCTTTAAACTCGCTCCACCGATTAAAAGTCCATCAATTAATTCTTCTGATAAAAAATCAAAGGCATTTTTTGAATCAACAGAACCACCATAAATAACCGGAATGTTTTCAATTTTAAATTTCTTTCTAAAAAAATCTTTTATAAAAGAAGAAATTTTTATTGTTTCTTTTGGGTGATCAAAATGACCCGTGCCAATAGCCCAGATAGGCTCATAGGCAATAAATAAATTTTGAAATAATTTTTGAGGACAATTTTTTAAATCCTTAATTATTTGATTTTTAATAAATTTTTTTGTTAATTCAAAACCCTTTTTTCTGATCGACCAATTTTCACCAAGACAAAGAATAACTTTAAAATTTGAATTTAAAGCTTTTTTTATTTTTTTATTAATAAATTCATCAGAATCACCAAAAGCTCTTTTTTCAGAATGACCAACAAGAACGTATTTAACTCCTAAGGATTTAAGTTGAGATGGACTTACTTGGCCCGTAAAAGCTCCTTTTTCTTCCCAAAATAAATCTTGAGCGCCCAATTTTGCTTTTTTTAAAATTTGAGCAATTGCCCCAATAAAAGGATGAGGAGGAAAAATAACCACTCCTTTTAAATCTTCTTTTTGAGCTAAAATTTTTGCTTGAAAAACCGTTTGAGGATTCATTTTCCAATTAGCGAAAATAATTTTTTTATTCATAATTTATAATCTCATAAAAAGTTTTACTCTTTTTTCGACAATTTTTTCCAAAAAAGGAATAACTTCTTCCATTATTTTATAAGGGGCAATTTCTTTAGGATATTTTTTAAAAACTCTTTCTAACTCTTGCCGCCAAGCTAATCTTAATTCGGTTGAAATATGAATAATAGAAATTCCGGCCTCAATCGCTTTCACAAAATCTTCCTCCCTAATTCCCGAACCACCATGAAGAACTAAAGGAATGCCAATTTTTTCTTTAATTAATTTAATTCTTTCAATATCTAAAGGAGGATGGGAACCTTCCTTTAAAAGACCATGAAGATTACCAACTGCCGGTGCTAATAAATCAACGCCTGTTTCCTTAACAAAAATCTCCGCCTCTTCCGGTTTAGTAAAAGTTTCTGGCTCAATCGCAACCTCCTCCGGAATTTTTTCTAAAATTTCCGAACCTCTTCCAATATAACCAAGTTCTCCCTCAACTAATATTTCTTTATTAATTGTTTTGACAATATTTCTTGCTTTTTTTGTCGCTTCAAGATTTTCTTCAAAAGATAACCTGGAACCATCAAAAATAATTGAATGAAAACCAACGCGAGCTGCTTCTTTTACTTTTTCTAAAGAATGAGTATGATCAGCATTAGTATAAAGCCAAAATCCCCTTTCTCGACCATATTGACTATTATAATGAGCAACTAAATCTCGAAAATTATAAAGACCAAAATAATCTCTTTCTCCCTCGGAAAGACCAATGATTAAAGGAACATTCAATCTAAGACCAACATTAGCAACTGCTTTTAATTGTTCTAAAGTAGAAACATTAAAATGAGCAAGAGCAATTTTTTTATTTTCAAATCTTTTAATTAAATCAATAAGTTTTTCCATCTCATTAATTATACCTCAAAATAGCCTTGAAGAAGATAATCTTTGGCAAATTTTTCTAACTGAAAAAAATCAAAATATTCCTCAAAAATTTTATTCCATAAAGCTTCTTGCTGATGATAAAGATATTTAATCATTTCTTTCTCCTTAACTAAACTCATAACTGTATCTACTAAATTAAAACTAACTAAAACATCTTGATTCATTTCGTCTTTAAAATAATCACCAACCCAATCAAGGTCATACCAAAAACTTAATTCTTTTTCAAAGCCATTTATTTTTTGGCTTAATTTCACAAAATCCTTGGTTGCCTTTAACCAATGAATAGCTTCGGGATTAATATGAGGAACAAAAAGTCGCCATTCGTTTTCATCTTCTTTAGCTAAATATCTTTGAATGACTAACCAAAGACTTTTCTCGCTTTCCGGCAAACGCCGATCGATCACATCACCTCTTAATAAAGAAATTAAATTTTGAGAAAAAGTAAGCGGCGTCTCTGTAATTTTTTTAAATATTTGAGAATAAAAATCTAATTCGTGAAAATAATGGAAAATTAAACTAATCATTCTTAAAAGTTCTCCCGAAATACCTAAAGCTAAAGGAATCACAAAAATTACCCCCAATTCTTTTAAATGACTAATATTATGCCATTTTTTTGAAACAAAAACCTCAGCCGCTTGATTCCATTTCGGAGAAAGTACTTTGATTTTAATTTCTCTTTCTTCAAAATCTTCTGGTTTTAAATTTTTATATTGATTAAAAAACACCTTATTTAACCATTCATTCCCTTCGACAAAACGAAGAGCACTGTAAATTTCAAAAAAATCTTCTTTTGCTAACATCTCTTCAACCTTGGAATAACCCAAAAAATTCATAATTTTTCTCGGTGGTTCTTTCATTAATAATTCTTGAGCTTTTTCTTTTTTCAAAAAGAATCCTTTTTGAACTTCAACCACTTCTTTTAAAATCTCAATCACTTTTTGACAATCTTCAGTTTTATAAACAAGAGGTTTCCCTATGGCTTCAAAAATTAATAAATCATCTGCTTCAATTTTAGAAATTAAAGCATCATAAACATTTTTCGCTTCATCTCTTCGAGAAACCCCTAAAGTTAATAAACAATTTTCAATTTTTTTATTGTTTTCTTCAACAATTTTCTCTAAAACCCCTTTTTTACCCGTAACTTCAGAAAGGCGATTTTCAATTTTTTTAATAAAATCCTTATCCGTTCTTAAAATTTGAGCAATTTTTTCTAAAGCCTTGTTCATAATTTTTTTATTTTAAATTCTAAATTTTGCCAGCGACGATTTTTCAAATCTTTTTTAAATAAAATTCCTTCCGTGGCTCCAATTTTCTCAACAACCGAAGTAGCATTTGCCGAAGCTAATTTAGCAGCAAAAAAAATATCTGAAGGCTGAACTTTTTTCAAATTTGAAAAATTTATTCCTCTTTGAATAAGACCCGCAGTAAAACCAGAACCGAAAGCATCACCAGCTCCGGTTCGATCAACTAATTTTTTTTCTTTAAAAATGCCAATTTTATAAATAAAATAACCATCAAAAATAATAGCTCCTTGAGAAGCTTTGGTCATCGCGATAATTGCTTGAGTTATTTTTTTTATTTCTTTGAAAATATTTTCTTCCACTTTAAACTTTCGACCTAAAAGAAACTCCATTTCCTCCTTATTTAAAACCAAAAAACTGATATATTTTAAAAATTTCAAAATTTCTTCTCTTTTGTGTTTTAAATGATGAACTGTTGGATTAAAAGCAACTGCAATTTTATTTCTTTGAGCAAAATTTAATAAAGGCTTAAAAATTTTATCAGATTCTCCAGATAAAGAAAGATACCACCATTTACTTTTTAATTTTTTAAAATTTATGTCTTTTAAATTAAAAGTATTTAAAGCGCCACTGTAATTTAAAATTGTCCGTTCACCTTTCTTTAATAAAATCACTGAGTAAGCTGTTATTTCTTGAGAATTTTTAACAATCAAACTTGAATCAACTTTCTCTTTCTTCAATCGAAAAATTAACTCTTTGCCGAAAAGATCGTTGCCAATTTTAGTTAAACAAGCGGTTTTTAGACCCTGTCGAGAAAAGGTAATACTTGCATTTACCGCATTACCGCCAATAGTTGAAAAAACTTTCTCAACACCTAATTTTTCACCAACAGGAATTAAATAAGCTTTTTTAAAAGGAGCTGAAGGCCAAAAAATTATCTCAAAATTGTTTTTTAAAAAAACATCTTTAGTCGCGGAACCAATAGTAATGACATCTTTCATTAATAAAATTATAACAATAAATAAACAATAACTAAAATTTCTTACGGTTATTAAACCACCTCCTCTTGATAACACTCCTCACAATAAACAATCTCAGGTCTTTCAGGAGCATAGGAAGTATAGAATTCATGAGGACAAGGAT
>FWWL01005266.1_pt1 | contig 20420 bp, 16 predicted proteins | sample 2228331 | NCBI WGS metagenome assembly FWWL01 (sample SAMEA103939775, study PRJEB20133) | metagenome | reverse complement strand
CGAAAAAATGCCTCGCCGTAGCGGGCAAAGATCTCGGCGATGCTCATCGCCGCGGCTTGCTCAATTTCGGCATCCGAATCGCGGAAGGGCACGGCAAGCTCCTGAGCAAGAACGCGCCCGACTGAGCTTTTACCCGCCCCCATCATACCAACCATGACAACCGGCTTTCGCAGCCCAGCTGATCGTTGCCTTTGCGGCATTGCTCCATCCATCACACCCCGGCCGATTGTCTCTGACCTACCGCTCGCAGTTTAATGACGTGAACGCGTCGGAAAATCTAGATAGAGTGACAAGAGAAGAGCTTACATCCAGGATCACGTGATGCCACGCTATGACGACGCGAAATCCCCGGGAATCCTCGGCTACCTTCTGCGGTTGATCGGTGTTTTCTTAATTTTGGCCGTGTTGGGCCTTATTGCGTACGCGCTGGTTGGGGATCTCTCCCGCCCGCTCAGCCCTCGGAGCATCGCCGTTCCGCTTGCCGATTCTTAGCGTGGTTGCGGCCATGCGTTTGAAGTTGAGCCTGCACGTGTCTTTCAGGTTTTTGGCGCTCATCCTCCGCCCCTTGCGCGGGGTGTTTGGCTGCCTTTGCTTTGCGCTTTTGGCTGAGCCTGTTTTTGGGCAAGAACCGCTTTCTGCGATCGAGTGGTTGCGTCCGTCGCTTGCCGAGTCTTCTGGCGCTGACGGAAGCCTTTCGGGGCCCACATCCGATTTGCCTTCGACACCACTTGAGGCAGGCGAAAGCTCGGGCGCGATCATCGTGCGCACGCTTCCCCCGGTGCGGATGGGGTCGGTTGGGCTTTTTCCCGCGCATCGGGTCGGCTTGCCGCGCGATGTTTGGGGCCCGTCCTCGGCCGAGACGCTTGCGGCCCTTTTTGCCGACTTGCCCGACGACACGCTTCCGGCGCTGCGGGCGCTTGCGCTGATGCTGCTTTTGGCCGAATTTGATGCCCCAGCCACCGCCCGGCAGACGGAGCAGGCACCGGCCCTCGCCCCAACCCCGCTGCTTGATGGCGCGCTCGGATTGACCTCCGCGCAAACTGCGTTTGGCGCGCCTGAGCAAGAAGGCGGGCAAGGGCCTACGCCGTTGTCGCGCCGCGAGGCCGAGGAAGACCCCTTTCTCATAGCCCGGATCGAGACGCTTGTGCGTTTTGGCGCGCTCGATCAAGCAGCAGCCTTGCTTGACATCCTGGACCCAAGCACGCCGCGGCTTGCCAAGCTTCGCTTTGATATCCGCTTGCTGTTGGGCGATGACGAGGCGGCCTGTGCCGCGTTGGAAAGGCTTGCCGCCCAAGCGCTTGATCCCTTGCGGCTTGCCGATGGTCTGCCGGCAGCGGCGCTGTTTTGCCTCGCTCGCGCGGGCCAGGTGCAAGAGGCTGAAGCGCTTTTACGCATGCAAGGGCCAGAGGCACCCGTGCTTCAGCCCCTTGAACGGCAGCTCCTAGACCGATTTCTTTTGGGCGATGAGGCGTCGGAAATCTTTTCTGTTCCGGTTGGTTTACCCTCGGCACCCGCGCCGCTCGTCTGGCGCTTGTTAGAAGCGTTGGGCGAGCCCGTCCAAACGCAGGGGTTAGCCCTTGCCTTTGCGCATGCCGATCTGCGCGGAACGGCGGGCTTGCGCGCCCAAATCGAGGCGGCAGAGCGGTTGGTCCGCGCCGGGGCGTTGTCACCAAACCGCCTGCTTGGGCTTTATACCGCGCGCCGACCGCCAGCCTCAGGGGGGCTCTGGGAACGCGTGCGGCGCATCGACGACTTAGATCGCGCGATTCGTTCTGGCAACAAAGGCGCGGTCGCGCAAGCGCTGCTTGCCGCATGGCCTTGGGTTGAGGCTGCGGAACTTGAGGTTCCCTTTGCGGCACTGTTCGCGCGCCCGCTCATGTCTTTTCGGCTTGACGGCGAAGCAGGGGTGCTTGCGGTTGAAATTGGGCTTTTGTCTGAGGATTACGAGCTCGCCGCCATCGCGCTTGCGAGCCTGTCTGAGGCGCCCTTGCGGCTTGCGCGCCTTGCAGCCATCGCCCGCGGCCTTCCGCCAGCGGAGCCTTTCGGGCAAGCAAGCAGCCTTGAGATGGCAATCAACAGCGTCTTTCTAAACGAACCCGCCCTGAGGGCTGGGGGCCTTTCGGCTGAGGGCGCAGCACGCCTCAGAGAAGGGCGGCTTGGCGAGGAAATCCTGCGCACGCTCGTACGGGTGGGTGCCGGCCAGGACCCGCGACTTTTGGCCGAGGGATTGGCGCTTTTGCGCCACGTTGGGCTTGAAGACATCGCCCGGCGCGCGGCCTTACAAGCGCTTTTACTTGAACGGCGGGGCTGATGATGACCAAAAATGCCCGGCAAAACCCTGATCGCGTCGCCTCAAAGAGCGAAGCCCGCCACGGCAAAGGCCGAGCGCAGGCCATAGTCCCCGAGGCGGATCGACCGGCAGCAATCCCCGACACCTGGCGCATCACAGCCTTTCTCGAGGCGCTTGCCGCCGAACGCGGTGCATCGGCCAACACGCTTGTCGCCTACCGCACCGATTTGCACGACGCAGCGGGTTTTCTTGCCGAAAAAGGTGCAAGTCTTTCTTCGGCAACCCGCGGCGATCTTGAAGCCTACTTAGCCGCCTTAGCAAGAGACGGAGCAAGCCGCGCTACGCGAGCGAGGCGGCTTTCCTCCCTCAAAGGCTTTTTTCGGTTTCTGACCGAAGAAAAAGCCAGGCCAGACAATCCCGCACTGCAAATCCGAGGCCCAGGCCGCACGCAGCGCCTGCCGAGCACGCTTTCCGAAGACGAGGCGGCAAGGCTTGTTGAGGCGGCCTATGGGCATGGCCCAGATCCCGCGACTCGGGCGCGCAATGCCTGCATCTTCGAACTGCTCTATGGCGCCGGTTTGCGCGTCTCTGAGCTTGTGACCCTTCCCCACGCCGCAGTGCGCGGCGCTCCGGAGGCCATTCTGATCCGCGGCAAGGGGGGGCGCGAGCGGCTTGTGCCGCTTTCCGATCCTGCCCGCCTTGCGCTTCTGGTTTGGCTCAAGCATCGCGATGAGGCCGAAAGAAAAGCCTACGCAAAGGGGACACAGGCATCGCGCTACCTCTTCCCGTCACCCTCTCAAGAAGGCCATTTGACGCGCATGCGGGTGCACAAACTGGTCAAAGAGGTTGCTCTCAAAGCCGGGCTCGACCCAAGCCGCGTGAGCCCGCATGTGCTAAGACATGCCTTTGCAACGCATCTTTTGGCCGGGGGGGCAGATTTGCGGGCAATCCAGATGCTTCTCGGCCACGCCGATCTCAGCACAACCGAGATTTACACCCATGTGCTCGATGCCCGCCTGCGCGCCCTTGTGCTTGCCCACCATCCGCTGGCCCGGTCATAGCGTTCTCAGGCGCAAGGCGTGCGCGCCTTTCGGGGGCGATCGCTTTGCAAATTTGGGGCGGACATACCGCCGCGCATTTTGGCACAAGCCGGCGCCAAGCGTTGGCCGCCCCCTTTTTCAAAGCCAGCGCCGGGTGGGTTCATAAGGCGGCAATCATCGCACGCGACTTTGTCACTGGGGCTCAACCGGTTTATGCCCTGCACGGAGCTTGGTGCCTGGGGCGGCGAACATCGCACCCGGCGTTGTTACCCTCTTGTAGCGGGCTCCGGCGGAAGTTTGCGCGTCTGCCTCTTCCCCGTGGCGGAGGGCGCTCAACTTCCGCCAAACCGGCGCAACAGGAATTCGGGCACATGCGCACCCATGCCGATAATTGGCCCCTCTTCCTTCGATCCGGGGCCGGCCTTGGCCTGCGCGCCCTGCGCGTTTACCGACCCTAGGCGGGGCGTGTTTCGCAGAGGATGCGCGCGGCGCGCCTGCGGGTCTGCCTTCGGCGGCGCGTCGTGCGCCGCGACCGGGCGCAAAAATGGCTCGCGCTTTGTCGCTGCGCTTTCGACGGCTGCCCGATGCTCCTTCTCTGCGAGTCCGTGGCCTTTCTCGGCACTCGGGCGGGGGCCGGCGGCCTGATCTGCCTTTTGCGCTCTTAAGGACGCCTCACCAGAGGCGCGGGCGTTCGGCCGGCTCTCGGCGGCAGCCTTTTTCTCGGTGCGCGCGCTTTTGGCTCTGGCGGCCGGTTTGGCCTGTTCGGCAGCTGAGGATGCCTCGGCTTTCTCCCTCGCGACCTTGGCCTCAGGGATATGCCCCGCGGGCAAGGGCGCGCGTTTCAGGCTTTGGCGAATGAGCTTTTCGATCGCCTCGACATATTTCTGATCGGCAGGAGTGGCGAGCGTGAAGGCACGCCCCTCGCGCCCTGCGCGTCCGGTGCGCCCAATGCGATGCACATAATCCTCGGCATGGGTCGGCACGTCAAAGTTAAACACATGGCTGACTTGCGGAATGTCAAGCCCGCGAGCAGCCACATCTGAGGCCACAAGAAACCGCAGGCGCCCCGCACGAAACGCATCAAGCGTTTGCATCCGCACAGATTGGTCAAGATCCCCGTGGATGGCCGCGGCATTGAAACCGTGTTTTTTCAACGAGCGCGCAAGGACATCGACGTCCATCTTGCGGTTGCAAAAGATAATGGCGTTTGTGCAAGCCTCGCCTTCAGCGTCAATCAAGGCGCGCAAGACCGAGCGTTTTTCAGCGGCCGCGCGATCTTTGCGACTTGGGGTGACAAGAACCAACGCGTGGTCAATCGTCTCGGCTGTGGTTGCCTGCCGCGCAACCTCAACCTTGACCGCACCGGCCAGAAACTGGCTGGTCAGGCGCTCGATCTCTGGCGGCATTGTCGCTGAGAAAAACAGCGTCTGGCGTGAGGGCGGGGTCAGTTTGAAAATGCGCTCGATGTCTGGAATAAAGCCCATGTCGAGCATGCGGTCGGCTTCATCGACCACGAGGATTTCAACGCCGGTCAAAAGCAATTTGCCACGGTCGAAATGGTCAAGAAGCCGCCCCGGCGTGGCGATCAGCACATCAACCCCGCGGTCGATAGCGCGGTCTTGTTCAGCAAAACTGACCCCACCAATCAAAAGTGCCTTTGTAAGCTTCGTGTATTTGGCGTACGTGTCGAAGCTTTCGGCAACTTGGGCAGCCAGTTCGCGCGTTGGTGTCAGGATCAGCGAGCGCGGCATTCGCGCCCGCGCGCGCCCGTGAAGAAGCCGCGTGATCAGAGGCAAAGTGAATGAAGCCGTCTTGCCGGTGCCGGTTTGGGCAATGCCCAACACATCGCGCCCAGCAAGCGCGGGCGGGATGGCGCTGACTTGAATGGGTGTTGGCCGCTCGTAACCAGCATCACGCACAGCCTGCAAAACCAAAGGATTTAAAGCAAGGTCGGAAAAGGTTGTCATTCGTCATCCAGATCAGGCGGTGCCCCGCCAGAATGCGCACAAAAAAGGGCAATGGTCAGGCGGCAAAAATCCGAGCAGCAGTTGATTTTCGCAATTCGCCGGGATGTTAGGTAGTGAAGATTTGCAAGGGGGTCAATGGCAGTGTTCAACAAAACACTCCGCCCTGTCCGAGATGAGTGCCAAATGATCATCGCTCGCAACTCTTTTCCTTGCGTAAAAGCGCACCCGATTTGCTAAGCCCCCGCTGAGCGCCGGCGAGCCCGCGACGCGGAGGGCCGATGTGCTGGTGTTTGGCTCTGCCCCCCGCTCTTCGCCTGCCCTGCCGCTGACGTCGTGCGCGGCTTCGGCGCGCGCTCTCACCTTCGCGTGCGGTGCCTCTTGGGCCCCTTTCGTTTTGGCAAGCTTTCGGCCCACCCAGCAAGGCCGGGCAGAGCACCGGCGCAGGGGGCGGGCCGTGACGGTGCCGCTCAGCCTGCGACCGAGCTCAGCCGAAAGACCATTTGGTTGCAAGAGGCGCGTTGGCGAAGCATTGCGGCAGAAAAGCGGCAGAGTTGGGCCAAATGCGGCACGGTAAATCGGAAATTTACCCTGATTTCGCCCCGACGCCTCCCAAAGCTCTCCGCAATCGCGCGCGATAAGGAAGCCAGCAAAGCAAACTGGCGCTCTTGGAGCAGTAACCATGCTTTCGCCCGCTGCACGGATTGAGCCGTTAACGCTGCCCTCGGCCCCGATGCTGGCCGAGGAAATGCTGCCGCTCCTTTCCCGCGCGGAGTCGCAAGAGGCGGGGCAAATTGTGAACCAAAGCCCTTTTGCAAGCGTGGTTGCTTTGATCAAAGCTGTGCTGCAGGTGCCGCAAGTGACGATCACCATCGATGGGCTTGCGATTGAAGGCGCTCCGGGGCTTTACCGCTCCTTCCTGGAAGTTCCGCTGATCCAAGGCGAAAAGCGCATCGGCTCGCTGCGTGTGCTCGACACCGCCGAGCGCACATTTTCGGAAAAGGAGAGCGTGCTTTTGCGCGGCTTTGCCAGGCTCGTTCTCGAACAGCTGTGGCTCTGGCATGAGGTAAGCCGCGATGCACTAACCCAAGCCTTGACACGGCGATTCTTTTTCGAAGAGACAAAGCGTGCGCTTTTGGCTGCAACGCGCCGCGGGCGGCCCGTGGCGGTGGTGCTGTTTGATCTCGACCATTTTAAGAAAATCAACGACACCTTCGGCCACGCAGCCGGTGATGCCGCGCTGCGTGCGGCCGCGCAAACCATCCAAGGCGAATTGCGCGCCAGCGACCGCCTGGGCCGGATTGGGGGCGAAGAATTCGCGGTGCTTTTGCCCGATACCGATGCAGAGTGCGCCGCTGAGGTTGCCGAACGCCTGCGCCGCGCGCTTGCCGCAATGGTTGTGCCAGGGCACGAAGGGCTCAGCGTGACAGCGAGCTTTGGGCTGGCAGCCGCTCTCCCGGAGGAGGCCGCAACAAGCGCGCCCGAGACGATGCTTGAGGCGGCCGATCAAGCCCTTTATCGAGCCAAACGGGCCGGACGAAACCGTGTCGAACGCGCTGAGAAAGCCACAACGCCCGAGCACGCCGCCGCGTCGGGAGCGCCTGATGCGGATGATGCGCCTCAGGCCAACACGCCCGCCGCAACGATTGCGAAGCTTTGTGCATCTGCGCACGACGAGAATGCCAAAAAGCACAAGCCTCATGCAGCCGAACCCGCCGAAAGCCCGATCTTGGCTTTTGCCAGTTCACGCGGCTAAAGCCCGACAGAGCTTTCCGCGCTGGCCCCGTGCGCTCATTGTCGGTCATTTGAGGCTGCAGCTCTCGTTCTTTTGAGGCTACAGTCCTGGTTGCGCTCGCAAAGGTGGCGCAGGGCGGCTGCCCTTCGCCTAAACTTGCCTGATCGGATTGCACCTAACCCTCCTGCGCACCGAAGCGGCCATTCGTGCGCCAAAGCGCGTGCGCGCTGAGCCGCCGCTGCCTTGACAGGCACAACTCGAGCAAGGCCGCACGTCTTTCGCCTTGGGCTCAGGCGCCGGCAGTGGCGCGCTGCAAAAGCAAGCCGGCTTTCGCGACCAGGCGCGCAAGCAGCAGGGCACCGCCGTACCCGGGGCCAATTTTTGCTCCTGTCCGTGTCGAACGCCCTTTGAGGCCGCGCGCCTGTTCGCGGGAGGGCCAGAAGCGCCGGCCGGCTTTGCCCGCTTAAGGCAAAAGACGGCCCGAGCGCGCCTGGCCTGGGTCTTTGGGCTAGCCCACGCCGCATTGGAAAGCCATTCCCGAGCGCCAAGACGGTTGACGCAGAACAAGGGGTCTCTCCGATGAAAGGCGCTCGGGGGTGTCAAAGGCGTCGGATCGCTTCGTGTCATTGCCGCGATGCCCTTGCCCGGGCGCGCCCCTGGCCCTATAGGCGCGAGGCCATGAGCACCAATCGTCCTGCCCTTCCGCCCGAAATTGCCCGGCGCCGCACCTTTGCCATCATCAGCCATCCTGACGCCGGCAAGACCACGCTGACTGAAAAGTTCCTGCTCTACGGCGGGGCGATCCAGATGGCGGGACAAGTGCGCGCCAAGGCCGAGGCGCGGCGCACCCGCTCAGATTTTATGAAGCTTGAGCAAGAGCGTGGGATTTCGGTCTCTGCGTCGGCGATGTCCTTTGACTTTGAAGGCTGCCGCTTCAACCTGGTCGACACCCCAGGGCACAGCGATTTTTCCGAAGACACCTACCGGACGCTGACGGCGGTTGATTCTGCCATCATGGTGATTGATGGCGCGAAGGGGGTAGAAAGCCAAACCAAAAAGCTTTTCGAAGTCTGCCGCCTGCGCGACCTGCCGATCCTGACCTTTTGCAACAAGATGGATCGGGAAAGCCGCGAGACGTTTGCCATCATCGACGAAATTCAAGAAAGCTTGGCCATAGACGTCACCCCGGCGAGCTGGCCAATTGGTTCGGGGCGCGATTTCATTGGCTGCTACGATCTTTTGCACGACCGGTTGGAACTCATGGATCGCGCTGAGCGGAATGTGGTGGCAAAATCGGTGGTGCTTAGGGGGCTCGATGACCCGCGTCTCGAAGAGCATGTCCCCCGCGCGCTCCTCGATCGCTTGCGCGAAGAGGTGGCCATGGCGCGGGCGCTGTTGCCGCCTTTCGAGCTCAAAGCCGTGCACGAGGGCAGCCTCACGCCCATTTGGTTTGGCTCGGCGCTCTATTCATTTGGGGTGAAAGAGCTCATGCGGGCGGTGGCAGCCTATGCCCCGCCGCCGCGCCCGCTTTTGACCGATCAGCGGCAAATTGCCCCCGAGGAAGCGGCCGTCAGCGGCTTTGTCTTTAAGGTGCAAGCGAACATGGACCCAAAGCACCGCGATCGGGTGGCGTTTATCCGGTTGGCCTCTGGTCATTTCGTGCGGGGGATGAAACTCTTTCATGTCCGCGCAGGCAAGCCGATCACGGTGGCCAATCCAGTTTTCTTTTTGGCCGCCGAGCGTGAGACAGCCGATGAAGCCTGGGCGGGTGACATCCTCGGCATTCCAAACCACGGCCAGCTGCGCATTGGCGACACGCTGACCGAAGGCGAAGTGCTGCGCTTTGTGGGAATTCCAAGCTTCGCGCCAGAGGTTCTCAGAAGCTGCCGGGTGACCGACCCGATGAAGGCCAAACATCTTGACAAGGCCCTCAAGCAGTTTGCCGAGGAAGGGGCGGCCAAGGTGTTCAAACCGCTGCTTGGTTCTGGCTACATCGTGGGCGTTGTTGGCCCCTTGCAATTTGACGTTTTGGCAAGCCGGATCGAAACAGAATATGGGCTGCCGGTGCGCTTTGAGCCCACCCCCTTCACCGCGGCGCGGTGGCTTTCGGGCGCAAAAGAGGCGATCGATGCGGTTGTCAACGAAAACAAGAGCCAGATCGCAACCGACCAAGACGGCGATCTCGTCTATCTCTCCCGGCTGCAGTGGGATCTAGACCGGATCCGCCGCGATCATCCCGAGGTTATCTTGCAAGCCACAAAGGAGATGATGGTCTAAGCCACGATTTGCCCGAATTGTTTGGCAAGAGGACGGCAGAGGCCGGGTGCGGCGCGAAAAACGCGCCCCACCGCACAGGGCCCTTTCCGCCGCCCTCTCCACCGTCCGCGCTCTGGTGGGCGGATACCGCAGAAACCTTGGCGAACACAGATGGCTTACGCACAAGACGGCACCACGCTTTGCGCCGGAAGCCTTACCGCCCGGCCCTCGTCGGGCAACCCTCACGTCAAAAGCGAGGCAAGTCGCATCGCAGCGCTCATCGAGCCCTCAATCCTGAGCTTGCCCGACATAAAGGCCATGGTCGGGCTGACAGTGCCCTCGAGAATGCCGCGAAAGGTGTCCGCATCGGCAATTAGCGTGACCTCCGTATCCTCGTCTTCGACGCCGGCGCGCACGCCCTCGGCATCGACAATAATCGCCCCGTGCCCCGGCATGACAAACTTCGCGCTGCCGTCAAAGCCGCTTCCAATCTTTGCCTCAAGCACGCGCACCGCTTCAGCGACGATCTCACTCATGCCCTCTCTCCTTTGTGATGGGTCTTTTCACCCTGGCTCTCGCCTTTGACCCGGGTTGCGTTACACTTTCGCTATGCCCTGCGTTGCCAAACGACTCAACTGTGCCGTTGCGTCTGTAAGTTTTGTTATGTGCCTGCTGAGCGGCGCGCTGGTGGTGCTCTATTCGGCCCATGGGGCTTTGGCACAAGCCGAGCCACATGCGGCCCAAATATATGGAGCACAAGCGGATGAGACACCAAGCGATCTTGCGGCGCTGTTTGCGCGGCTTGCTGATCCCAACGAAACTGCCTGGCGGCGGATCGAACGGCAGATCATGCGCGAATGGTCCCGTTCGGGGTCAGATGCCATCGATTATTTGTTTGAGCGCGGTCAAGCTGCGCTCAAAGCGGGCGACCCTGAAACCGCGATTGGTCATTTTAGCGCCTGTATCGATCATGCCCCTGCGTTTGCCGAGGCCTGGCATGCCCGCGCCTCAGCCTTCTTTATGATGGGCCGGCTTGGCGAGGCGATGGCTGATCTTGAAGAGGTGCTCGCCCGTGAGCCCAGGCATTTTAGCGCGCTTGCGGGCCTTGGCGCCATTTTGGAACAAATCGGCGCGCTCGAGGCTGCGCGTGCTGCTTATGCCCAATCACTCGCGTTGAACCCACACCGGCAAACCGTTCGTGACGCGCTTGCGCGGGTTGAGCTTGCACTCCGTGGTCTGGCACTGTAGCGGAACGCAAAAATCCTCCGAAGGGCGCGTTCAGCACGGCTGATCTGTCTGGTCTTGCGTCCGCGGGCGCGGTAGCACAGGTGAGCAGGGGCGTGAGCACAGCGTAGGACACAAGAATAAACACACAGCACGTTCGCGACTGAACGCTATCGATAAGGTCAAGGCGCATGGGGCGGGTGACGGCCGTTCTTGGCCCCACAAACACCGGCAAAACGCACTATGCCATCGAGCGGATGCTGCAGCATCGCTCGGGGATCATCGGCTTGCCGCTTAGGCTCTTGGCGCGTGAGGTCTATGACCGAATCGTCGCCCGTCGCGGCGCGGCCTCGGTTGCGCTTGTGACCGGCGAAGAGCGGATTGTGCCTGAACGGACCCGCTATTGGGTTGCCACAACCGAGGCCATGCCGCTTGAGATCGGGGCCGATTTTGTGGCGGTGGATGAAATCCAGCTGTGCGCCGACCCTGACCGCGGGCATGTGTTCACTGATCGGCTTTTGCACGCGCGCGGGCATGTCGAGACCATGTTCATGGGTTCAGAGACGATGCGCCGCGCGATTGCCGCGCTTGTCCCTGAGGTTGAGATCATCCGCCGCGAACGCTTCTCCAGCTTGAGTTGGGCGGGGGCAAAGCGGCTTGCCCGGATGCCGCCGCGTTCGGCCATCGTCGCGTTTTCGGTCGAGCAAGTCTATGCCATTGCCGAGCTCATTCGCCGCACAAAGGGCGGCTGTGCGGTGGTCATGGGGGCGCTGAGCCCGCGCACCCGCAATGCGCAAGTTGCGCTCTACCAAAGCGGGGATGTCGACTATTTGGTTGCGACCGATGCCATTGGCATGGGGCTCAACCTGGACATTGGGCATGTGGCCTTTGCAGGGTTGCAGAAATTCGATGGCCGTCGGATGCGCGCGCTGGCCGCAGATGAATTGGCGCAAATTGCTGGGCGGGCAGGCCGGCATACCGCAGCAGGCACTTTCGGGACCACAGGCGACGCGCCGCCGCTTGCCCCTGAGGTGATTGCGGCCATCGAAAACCACGACTTCCTGCCGGTGCGCAAACTGGTGTGGCGCAACAACCGGCTCGACTTTTCATCGCTCGGTCGGCTGATTGCAAGCTTAGAGGCCGCTCCCACACATTCGTTTCTCGTGCGCGCGCGAGAAGCGGATGATCTGCGCGCGCTCAAGGCCTTGGCTGAAATGCCGGACGTGGTTGCAAAAATCCGCACCGAGGCCGATGTCCGCCGGCTTTGGGACATTTGTTGTGTGCCCGATTTTCGCGGCATCGCACCGGCTGAGCACGCAAACCTTCTTGCCCGCCTGCATGCTTTTCTCCACGATGGGGGAAAAATTCCATCCGACTGGCTTGCGCAGAACCTTGCCCGGATTGACCGCCCAGACGGCACGATTGAAACCCTTTCGCGCCGGCTCGCGTTTGTGCGCACCTGGACTTATGTTGCGCAAAGGCCGGGCTGGGTTGAAGACGAAGCCCATTGGCGCGCCGAAACCCGCGCTGTAGAAGACCGCCTGTCGGATGCGTTGCATCACGCGCTCACCGCTCAATTCGTTGACCGCCGCACCGCGCTTTTGATGCGGCGCTTGCAAGAGAGGGAGGCCTTGGTGGCCGAAGTGAATGATCAGGCTGAGGTAACACTGGCCGGCGAGATGCTCGGCCGGTTGCAAGGGTTTCGGTTCATGCCCGATCCATCCGCACCACCGGACAAGGCGCGCAAGCTGCGCCAGGCGGCGATGGCCGCCGTGGGGCCGGCCTTCATACGCCGGGCGGAGCGGTTTTACAATGCGCCGGACACAGAACTTGACCTGACCGAACAAGGCGGGCTCATGTGGGGCACCGAAGCGGTGGGCAAACTGACAGCCGGCCCTGAGGCGCTCAAACCGCAGGTTGTCGCCTTTGTCGATGAGGACGCCCCGCCAGAAGTAGCCGAACGCGTTCGCCGCAGGCTTCAGCTTTTTGTCGAGCGCAAAATTGCCACCCTGCTCGAACCACTCATCGCCTTACAGTGCGACGAATCACTCACCGGCCTTGCGCGTGGTTTTGCTTACCGTCTTGTTGAGGCGATGGGGGTGTTGCCGCGAGAGGATGTTGCGCAAGAGGTCAAAGCGCTTGACCAAGATGCGCGCGCTGCCCTGCGTCGACACGGGGTGCGGTTTGGGCAATACACAATCTTTCTGCCAGCGCTGTTGAAGCCAGCCCCAACAAGGCTTCGGCTGGTGTTGTGGTCGCTCGCCAAGGGGCTCGACATTTTCCCCGAAAGCTCGCCGCCGGGGCTTGTCACCATCCCCTACCTGTCTGAGGTTCCGGTCGCGCATTACTTGCTTGCGGGCTATCGGCCAGCGGGTTCGCGGGCCATCCGAATCGATATGCTGGAGCGGCTCGCTGACCTTTTGCGGCTTAAGGATGCCAAGGCGGGGTTTGAGGCCACGCCGGAGATGCTCTCCATCACGGGCCTGTCGCTTGAGCAATTTGCCGAGCTTATGCAGGCGCTCGGCTACGAAGCCACCCGGGGTGAGCGCCCGAAAACCGCAAGTCGCCCGCCGCTCGAAGCCCGCGCCGAGGAGATTGCCGCCGAGGCTGAGGCACGCGCGCAGGCCGAAGCCGCCCGCCTTGCCGCTTTGGCTGCAACGGCTGCGTCAGAGGCCGCAACCGAAGATGACGCGTTTGGCAAAACCGTCGAGTCCAGCGCTTCCGACCCTGAGGTGGGGCCTCCGCATGATGTCGCGCGCGCGCGCCTGACCGTGGGCGAAGGAACGGCCCACGCTGCCCCCCCCGATGGAGAAGAAAGCGCGGATGCCGCAAGAACCGCGGTGCTGACCGCTGAGCCCGTCGCGCAGACGGTCTCCGAAGGCGCGGAGACCCGAAGTGCCGAAGGCGCTGAGGCCCCGTCGCGCGCGCGGCCGGTTTTGATGGAAGTGTTCTTCACCTTCCGCTGGGCCCCACGCCCGAGGTTCGAGCGGCGCTCCCCTGCGCGGGGGGGCGCTCTGCGCAACAAGGAACACCCTGCCCACGCTGACCGGCCCGCACGCAGAGAAGGGCAAAAAGCCTCTGCTCGAGTCACAGGCGACAGGCCCAAAGGGGCGGGCCTGCAGGTGCGGCAAAAAGAGCGCGCGCAGCGGCACCCGTCGGGCGCACCCGCAGCGCAGGCCTTGGCCGAGCAAGCGCCCACAGATACGCGCGCGGGCGCTCCCGAAGCCCCCCTTGAAAAGGCGCCGGTCATCGCTCAGTCGCCGGCAGAAAAGCCACGTGCCGAGCCGCGGACCAGGGAAAGCCCGCGATCCGAGCCTGCACACGCGCGCCCCGGCAAAGAAGCCGGCACGTTCAAGGACCGCGCACGCGCAAAACTAGACCGGCCAGGGCAGGCCGGCGAGGGCCGGGCGCGTTTGGCAGCAAAAGCAGCCGAACAGCAGAGCCCTCGCATCGACCCCGACAGCCCGTTTGCGGTGCTTGCCGCCTTGCGCGAGAAATTGAAATCTTGACGCGGGCATGGCGCAACCTGGCACGGAAAACAGGCCCAAAGCAATTCGGCTTGATCTCTGGCTCTATCACGCACGGCTCTGTAAAAGTCGCGCCCTTGCGGCGCGGCTTATCACCGCGGGTGGCTTTCGGATCAATGGCGAGCCCACGCGAAAGCCGCATCGTTTGGTCCGCCCAGGCGATGTGGTGACCTGTGTGCTTTTCGGCCGCGTGCGAGTGCTTCACATTCTCGCTCTTGGTGAGCGTCGCGGCCCTGCCTCCGAAGCGCGGGCTTTGTATTGTGACGACGCCGAGCCTGTAAGCGCCCCAACGCTCAGCGAACCAAAACCGCTGCCCAAGAAGAGGGGTTGATCCTGCCACCGTTGCCGATTAGCTCTGCCCCAAAACAACCCGTGCTTTAGCAGTGCCTTTTTTGGGCCGACGCCCGCGGATCCATCTATGACCTACGTCGTCACCGAAAACTGCATCAAGTGCAAATACACCGATTGTGTCGAGGTCTGCCCCGTCGATTGTTTTTATGAGGGGGAAAACATGCTCGTCATCCACCCAGACGAATGCATCGACTGCGGCGTGTGCGAGCCTGAGTGCCCGGCCGATGCGATCCGTCCTGATACCGAGCCTGGGATGGAGTTTTGGGTGGAGTTCAACCGCAAATATGCCGAGCGTTGGCCGGTGATCACGAAAAAGCGTGATCCTTTGCCTGACGCTGACAAATACGATGGCGAGCCCGACAAACTCAAAAAATATTTCTCGGAGGCGCCTGGCGAAGGCAGCTGAGCGGAAGCAAAGAGGTCTCCCTCCCTGCCTTCGCGCGCTCGCGCTCTTTGGCCCATCGCTTCAAAGCGCGTGACGCATGAAAACAGGGCTGCGTGTGGTCGTTTCTCTTCGCGTAGGCGGCTCTTGAGCCTGGCTCCAAGCGGCATTTTTTGTGTCTTATCGATGACATCTGGCTGACCCATTCGTTTTGCTCTTCGCCCGCGGCGCAGCTTGGTGCGCAAGCAAGCACAGTAGCAACGCTTTTTACCCTTCGGTCGACGCGCGACGCATCTAGGTGCACATCACAGGGGCCCTTTTGGTCCCTGCGCGGCGCGGCCAGCCCTGCGCGGCGCGGCCAGAATGGAGCGGCCCAGGGGCCATTTGGTCTCTGTGCGCCCCACGGCGTGCGGCCGAAAGCATGTGCAGTTTTTTGCCTAGCCGGGGATACCAACGTTCCGGCCCTTTTCTTTTAGACATTTTTATGATAGGAAACACGCGTGATGTCGCTGTCCTGCCCACACCTGCAGCTTGCTCGGCTGTGAGGTGTTTTTTATGGCTGCACGATGGTTTTTCTTGTGGGAAGTCTTCTTCCCACGCCATGTTTTTTTGACCTTGCAGAATGAGGAACAACGAGGATGAGCAAAGCCCGCAAGCCCGAATTCCGTCCGAACGACTTCGTGGTCTATCCCGCCCATGGCGTGGGGCGAATCATCTCGATCGAGACGCGTGAAATCGCCGGCATGCACCTTGAGATGTTCGTTATTTCCTTCGAAAAAGACAAGTTGATCCTGCGCGTGCCCACACACAAGGCAGCGCAAGTTGGCATGCGGGCGTTGTCGTCCCCGGATATTGTCGAGAAGGCCTTGGCGCTTCTGAAGGGCAAAGCAAGGGTGAAGCGCGCCATGTGGTCGCGCCGCGCGCAAGAATATGAACAAAAGATCAACTCTGGCGATCTTTTAGCAATTGCCGAAGTGGTGCGCGACCTGCACCGTGCTGACGACCAGCGCGAACAGAGCTATTCCGAGCGGCAGCTTTATGAAATGGCCCTTGCCCGGCTCACGCGCGAGATGGCAGCGATCGAAGGGGTTGACGAAAGCGTCGCGCAGAAAAAGGTCGATGCGGTGCTTTTGGCCCGCGCTGCCTGAGCGGTTGCTCCAAACGCATCGCTTCGAAAAGGCGCCGGTGCGGCGCCTTTTCTCTATGTTCGGAACTGCGCGGGCCGGACGCCGTGCGCGACGCTTGGGGCAAATCCGCAATGGCATCGCGACATGATGCCAAACCTGACCGGCGCGCCGTGCTTTGCCGCAGAGCAGAGGCGTTCAAGACCATATGATTGTTCTGCCGTGCAAGCCCAGCAGCCCTCAAAGCAAGTCCCGCAGCGCTCGCGAAGAGTGCCAAAGAGCCTTTTCGGTGAATTTCTGGGAAACGGCGCTCGACCCTGCGGCAAAGCCGCGGAAGAGCCGCTTCGTGGGCTTCTCACCGCAAAGCGAGACGAACCACGCACCCCATCCCTGGCTGGCCGCATGGGACGTTCGGCAAAAAATTGCGCGCCACTTGGGCTAGACAGGCCTTTGCCCGAGCCTTAGAGGGCAGGCATTCCGAAGACGTTTGCGGCAAGGAGACCGGCTTATGGCTGGCCATTCGAAATGGGCCAATATTCAGCACCGCAAGGGCAGGCAGGACGCCCTGCGCTCGAAGCTGTTTTCCAAACTCTCGCGCGAGATCACCGTTGCCGCCCGCTTGGGCGACCCAGATCCCGACAAGAACCCACGCTTGCGCCTGGCCGTGCGCGAGGCGCGCGCCAATTCGATGCCGAAGGAAAACATCGAGCGCGCGATCCGCAAGGCGCAGGGCGGCGAGGGGGAAGCCTATGAAGAGATCCGTTATGAAGGCTATGGTCCGGGCGGGGTTGCCATCATTGTCGAGGCGCTAACCGACAATCGCAACCGCACCGCCTCAAACATTCGCAGCCTCTTTGCCAAATATGGTGGCAGTTTAGGGGAGACCGGCTCAGTTTCCTTTCAATTCGACCGGCTGGGGCAAATTCTCTATCCCGTAAGCGCCGGCGATGCGGACCAGGTTCTGGAAGCGGCACTCGAAGCGGGCGCGCTCGATGTCGAAAGCACCCCGGAAGGCCATACCATCTGGTGCGCTTTCGAAGAGCTTGCCGAAGTGGCGGGGCGGCTTGAAGCGCTCTTAGGCGAAGCCCAATCGACCAAGATCGTCTGGCGGCCCAAGACGACGGTCGAGGTTGACCTTGAAGCCATGCAAAGGCTCTCCAAATTACTGGAGGCATTAGAGGAGGATGACGACGTCCAATCGGTCACCTCAAATTTCGAGGTGACTGACGAGGTGTTGGCACAGCTTTAGGGGTTGGCGTTCGGGCTTCCGGAAGGCGTGCTGTGCTCCGCCGTCCGCTTGAGGCTGTCGGCTTTCGGCAGAGGGTCCAGAGCGTTTGGGCATGGCGCATTCCCGAGCCAGCGGAATGTTAGGCTCTGGGCGCGGCTTGAGCCTTGAGGCCCCAAACGGCATGGGTTGGGTCTAACGCGCCGAGCGACGGCCGGCGAAGCGCCTGCGCCTGCGCCACCGCCCCGGCCGCGGGCTTGGGGTGAACGGGCTTTCTCCTGTGGGCGCGCCGCCAAGGGCGGGGCTTGCCCGGGCGTGACATTGGGTTGCCTGCTCAAATGCGCCGTCAGGGCGGCATGAGGCGCGCCACCGGCGGCCCCCCTGTTCGTGCATAAAGTAAAATCTCGCCATCCTCCGTGACCACGACCACAAACTCGCGGGCAAAGGTCACAGCCTGCGGACGAGCGCCTTCAGGCAAAACAATGCTGGAGGGTAAAGCGGGTAGCACAGGCTTTTGGCCAAGGCGGGTGACAAGCAGCCAGGTAATTACTACGATTCCACCGATCATCACCATAAGGAGAAGCGGCACGAGGATCCGCAGCACTTTGACCTCGATGGGAACAGAACCATTGGACTGCGCATTTGACATTGACGAAGACCTGACCTTGCCGGTGCTCACAGTGGTGATCGGGCCCGATCCCCCCGAGCGGTTGGATAAGGCACTTGTGCGCGATGCACCAGAGTGCGCGGGCTTGTCGCGCTCGCGTTTGCAGAGGCTGTTCGAGGCAGGGTTGATCACCCGTGGCGGGCAGGTGCTTGGGCCGCGGGCGCGGTTTGCGGCTGGAGATGTGATTACGATCACCCTCCCTGAGCCCGAATCGCTGTCGGCGGAGCCTGAGCCAATCCCGCTTGAGATCGTCTACGAGGACGAGGCGCTTTTGGTGGTGAACAAGCCTGCGGGCATGGTCGTGCATCCGGGCCCTGGAAACCCGCGCGGAACCTTGGTCAATGCGCTCGTGTATCATTGTGGCGCTGCGCTCTCAAAGCGCGGAGGTGCGTTTCGTCCCGGTCTTGTGCACCGGATCGACAAGGACACCTCGGGCCTTCTTGTTGTGGCCAAAACCGACCATGCCCATCAGGCGCTTGCTCAGCAATTCGCGACCCATAGCATCGATCGCATGTATTGGGGCCTTGTCCACGGCCAACCCGCGCGCCATGAACCGCGCCTTTTGGGCCTGCCAGGGGTAAGTGCCGAACGCGACGGAAGGATCCGGATTGCCACGCTGATCGATCGCCATCCAATCGACCGACAGCGGCGCGCGGTGGTTAAGCGCGGGGGAAAGACCGCGGTGACGTGGCTTACGCCGGTGGAAAGCTTTGGTGCCCCTGCGCAGGCAACGCTTTGCCACTTTGCGCTTGAAACGGGACGGACGCATCAAATTCGGGTTCATGCAAGCTATCTGGGGCATCCACTGCTTGGCGATCTGGTCTATGGCGGAAACCGTGCGCTCAAGCCTGGCGCTTTGTCGGCGCAGGCGCAAGCGGCGCTTTTTGGGCTGAAACGGCAGGCTTTGCACGCGGCGCGCCTTGGCTTTTCTCATCCCGAGACAGGCGCGCGCTTGGTGTTTGAGGCGCCGCTCCCTCAGGACCTTGCGACTCTTCTGGACGCCTTGCGCGGTCAAGACAAAGCGCCGCGTGTTCGAGCCGATGCCACCAAGCCTGAGGACCAAAAGGCATGAGGCCACATGAGAAGGGCGCTCAAGCCCGCCCAAACCGCGACAAGAAACCCAAGTGCCCCGGGGCTTGATCGGGTCAGAGGTCGCTCAGCCGCTTGTCCGGGAAGGCAATGTCAAGGGAGCCTTGGGCTTTGCCGGGGCTCGTTCAGCTGTCGCCGCCGCGAGCAACAGCTTGCGGGTCGTCAGCGTGTCTCGCCCCAGGGGCGCGACGCAGAGCCTCTGGCGTGTTCAGGCGCGGTTGAGGCCCCTCACCGGCCCGGGTGTCTTGGCGCGGCCGCGGAAGTTCGCGACCGACTGTCTTGAGGCCCCTCACGCGCCCGGGCGTCTCCCCTGACCGCTCGCCCTCAAGGCTCGTGATCGATCTCCCACCTCAGGCTGAGAACAACTCTGACTTTGCCAAAGCATCGACTCGTTCGCATGCGCGTCACCATGCGCGCGCGACCGCTCAGGCCCGGTCTTGTGCCAACGGCTGTTGCCTGTTAAGGGCAACCGTAAACATGGCCGTAACCACGGCGTAAACCGCGGGCTGAAGGGCAAGACACCCCGGCGAAGGGCTTCGGCCACGGCCGGCCAAGTGTGCAGGCGCAAGCTGTCGTTTGGTGCTGCCGCCAAGGCCCGTTTGCGGGGGCGTGAGCGGTGGCTTAGAGAGCCCCACCGGACTCTCTGGCTGAGAGCACAGCTCTGTGAGAAGGGTGTAGCAAGGTGTGGACCTTTGCCTTAGTTGCGTTCATCACCTATCAAGAGCTTTGCAGCAACAAGACGCCGCTAGGACCAAGCCGGAGAGCGCAATGTCTGATCTTGCACGCCTGCCCGTCCCCAGTTCGGAAGCGGGGCTCAACCGCTATCTGGCCGAGATCAAGCGGTTTCCGATGCTTGATCCGCAAGAAGAATATATTTTGGCCAAGCGCTGGGTCGAACAGCAAGATATCGAGGCCGCGCACAAGCTCGTCACCTCCCATCTGCGCCTTGCGGCCAAAATTGCCATGGGCTACCGCGGCTATGGCTTGCCGATGTCGGAGGTGATCTCGGAAGCCAATGTTGGGCTCATGCAGGCGGTCAAGCGGTTTGATCCGGACAAGGGGTTTCGCTTGGCCACTTATGCCATGTGGTGGATTCGCGCTGCAATCCAGGAATATATCTTGCGGTCTTGGTCGCTCGTCAAGCTTGGCACGACGAGCGCGCAGAAAAAGCTCTTTTTCAATCTTCGTAAGGCCAAGGCGCGGATCGGGGCGCTCGAAGACGGTGATCTAAAGCCCGAAAATGTGCGCCAGCTCGCCCAAGACCTTGATGTCAGCGAGGAGGACGTGATCGAGATGAACCGCCGCCTTTCGGCGGGGGATGCCTCGCTCAGCGTTCCGATTGGCGGCGAAGACAGCGACACCGCCTGGCAGGACTGGCTTGAGGACGAAACCGCCGACCAGGTGGAGGCGCTGGCCGAGCGCGAAGAATTTGAACAACGTCAGGCGCTTTTGATGGAGGCGCTCGAGGCACTCAACCCGCGCGAGCGCGACATTTTAACCGAAAGGCGCCTTGCCGAGCCCCCGGCAACCCTTGAAGACCTGTCGC
>FWWL01005265.1_pt1 | contig 20425 bp, 22 predicted proteins | sample 2228331 | NCBI WGS metagenome assembly FWWL01 (sample SAMEA103939775, study PRJEB20133) | metagenome | reverse complement strand
CATGCCCCCGGCGCGGGCGGGGGAGGAGAGTTATGGCTTGCTGGCCTTCGAGACGGCTTATCATGCCCCCGGCGCGGGCGGGGGAGGAGGCCTTCTGTGAGCTTTCAGGTGGGCGCACCCGGTCGTGCACGGGGCGGGTGGGGAAGAGAGCGCCTCTTCCGTGTCCCACTCCGCGATCGCGGGCCGTTTCCGGGGCGGGTGGGGAAGGGGGGTGCCTGCAGCCCTTACCGCCGAGGGTCTTACCGGCGAAGCGACCACCGGCGGAAAAAGCGATCCGGATTCCGCGTGCCGGGGGAGCCCGACCTTCCCGAGAGTGGACGACGCCGTGGTCCTTTCGAGACCCGCTGGATCTCGGTCTCGGCCTTGCCGAGGCGGCGCTTCCGTTCCGGGCATCGGTCGCCGGCTGTATCCTTGTGGTTATCTGTGGTTGCGCGGCCCCAGGGCGAACTTGAGGCGTTTGCGGGGTTTTCGCCGGGCGCGATGCCGACGGGCGGTGGCCGGGATTTCCGAGGCCGCGGCGTCCCGGCCTGCCCTGGTGGGGTGCATCCCCCGTCCATGCCCGAGAAGACCGTTCCCTCCGGAACCCCGGGCTCGCGCCGCCGCCGGCCGAGACGAGGGATGTCCCCCGGTGAGGGCACGCTCCATCCGACACGCCCGGGCTTGCGCCGCCGCGGACGAGTGAGGGAAAAGCGGAACTCGCCCGTAACCGTGCTCCATCCGACACGCCCGGTTTTGCGCCTCCTCCACCGCTGCCTTATCATGGATCACGAATGGCGGTCCGGGGGCGGCGGTCGGCGGAGAAGGAGGCGAGGTGGCCTCGGGCGCGGAGGACGGGCCCCGGCCGGCGCGGTTTTCGTGCCCTAACCGGATGATTGTCGCCGGCTGCCCGCATTCGGATGAGGAGGACGGAGACCCTGCACGTTGCGGCGGGCTCGGGCGTCAAGGTCGATGATGCGCCTCCGGGCCCGCGGTTAAGGCTGGTTGGCAGGAACTGGCAGCGGGGAGCCGCTTGCGGTAAAAGGGGTCCGGGACCGGGGGAGCGGTTTTGACCGGCGGGGGACTGCGGCCGCCGAGAGAACCGTCGGATGGGGGAAGAGCCGGGACCGGAGGAGGGAGGATACGCAGGGAGGTGAGTCATGATCCCCGAGAAGGCCTACCGGGAACTGGAAGAGGTGGTCGGGCCGGAGAACGTTTCCCGGGAGACGGCGGTGCTGGAAGGTTATGCCTGGCAGCCCTTTCTCAACGACGACCCCGAGCTGTGGATAAGGAGACCGGTGGCCGCGGTGCTCCCCGGAAGCACCGAGGAGGTCCAGGAGGTGGTCAGGGTGTGCAACCGCCACGGCCTTAAGTTCAAAGCCCTGTCCACGGGGTGGGGGGCCATAGGCGGTCCCAGCACCGATGGGGTTGTCCAGGTGGACCTCCGCCGCATGGACCGCATCCTGGAGATCGACGAGAAGAACATGTACGCGGTGGTGGAGCCCTACGTGTGCGGGGCGCAGCTGCAGGCGGAAGCCATGAAGCGGGGCCTAAACACCCACATCATCGGTGCCGGGCCTTCCTGTTCCCCCCTGGCCAGCGCCACCTCCATGAGCGGCGTGGGGCACGACTGCATCTACATGAGCTACAGCGCGCGCAACGTGCTGGGGGTGGAATGGGTGCTCCCCGACGGGGAGGTCCTCAGGCTGGGCACCCCGGGTTCGGGCCTGGGATGGTTCTCGGGGGACGGACCGGGTCCCTCCCTGCGGGGCATCATGCGCGGAGCGCTGGGGGCCCTGTCCGGACTGGGCATTTTTACCAAATGCGCCGTCAAACTCTACAACTGGCCCGGCCCGGGACGCCCCCGTGCCGAGGGCCTGGTGCTCGATTCCCGGGTGGAGATGCCCCCCAACATCCGATTCTACCTCCTGGTCTTCCCCGGGCCGCGGGAATTCGCTGACGCCCTCTACGAGATCGGGGAGTCGGAGATCGGTTACGCCGCGGTGCGCATCGCCGCCGTGGCCTACGTGGCCCTGATGATGCCCCATTCCGGTTTCAAGCTCCTGGAGACCAAAGCTCTGAGGTCCCTTCTCACCAGGACCCTGAAATATCCCCTGACCTTAGTCCTGGCCGGGGACACCCTCCGTGAGACGGAGTTCCAGGAGGCGGTGCTCCGGGAGATCGTAAAGCGGCACCGCGGCATCCTGGTGGACTTCCGTCGCCTGGGCCCCGTGGGCCGCTTCATGCCCCTGAACTTCCTTCGGGTGAGCATCATCCCCCTGGCCTTCCGGCCCGGGGGCATCTTCGGCACCTGCCTGGACGGCAACGAGGCGCTGGACACCCAGATGAAATGGGTGGACGTCATCGCCGAGGCCAAGAAGGAGTTCATCGCCAGGGGGGCCATCATGGACGATGAGGGGGACAACCCCTATTTCGTCCCCTACGAGAACAACACCTGGGCGCACTGCGAGATAACCTACGCCTACCGGGTGGACAACCCGGTGAGCCTGGAGAACCTGAACCCCATAGAGTTCACCTCCACCTTGAACGCCATCGAGCAGTGCATGACCCCCCTCTCGGTCTTCATCCCCCCGGTGCGCAAGGTGATGAGCCCCCTGGCCGGGAACTTCAACCTCTGGCAGAAAAGGATATCCGAAGCCCTCGACCCCGGCGGGGCGGCGGACACCGGCTTCTATACCGAGGAGAGGGACTTCGCCTACCAGCGCATCGACGAGGCGAAAAAGGAAAGGCTCCGCCGCCTGCAGGAGAAGCTGACCTGGACGGAGGAGGGGCCTCCCTCCTGAGGAGCCCTGAACGCCCCCGGAGGGCCGCCTCCCTCGAGTGTGAGCCGGTCCGGGTCAGCGCGAGGCGTGTTCCGCGGACCGGAGGCGTGGGAGGAGCCGCCTCCCGGGAAGGGCGCGCTGAGGGCCTCATGCCGCGGGCGAGGAGGTCGGCCGGGCAGGGGTCGGTTTCGTCGTGTGACGTACAGGGGGGAGCAGGCCTCGTGCCGCACCCGTTGCCGGAAGGCGGGCGGAAGCGCTTTCCGCGGCAAGCCCGAGGACTGACCGTGCGTTTTGGCCCTTCCGCAGGCCGCTCACCCCACCGGCGTTCCCGTTCGTGGTTTCTGTAAATTAGAGTTGCGATATTATTAATTTGATGTAAAATGATGCTATAGTTATAAGATGCGACTGTTGTAACAAGATGGGGTAGCAGAGCATGGGGTTTTGGGGACGGCGGGCAGCGGAGAGGGAAGCCGCCCGACGTAGAAGACGGGCAGGCGCCGTGCAAGCCCGCCGGTGTGCGGGCCGCCGCCCTTCTCCGGAGATCGTTCCCACCGACCTGCGCCGGTCCTCCCGCTTACGGCAGGGGAGAGGGGAGTCGCCGGCGAGAGATGTGCGACGCGGCAGGCCCGGTCGGGACGCCGCCCCACCCCGGGGACGGAGGAGCCAGGAGCCGGGAAGGCCGGAGCTCAGGGTGGTGAGGGGTCGGCAGGCCGGGAGGGCGGAGGACCTCCGGGCAAGCGGACCGGGCCGTGACCGCGCCGGCGGAAGGAGGCGCTCACCAAAGCGTTTGGCGCTTTGCCTCACGGCGCTTTTCCTGGTCCTGGCCCTTGCCTCCGCCGTGCTCTACCGACCCGTCTCGCGGTACCTGGAGAGCAGGCGGGAGCTCTCCCGCACGGAAGCCCAGCTGGCCGAGGAGAGGGCCCGGACCCGCGCACTCGAGGAGCGCAGGGAGCGGGCCTTGAGCGAGGAGTACGTGGAGGGGGAGGCCAGGCGCATGGGATACGTGAAGCCCGGCGAGATACCCCTCGTCGTCCTGGACGGCGAGGACGCCTGTCCCCCGGAGGAGGAAACCCAGACCCCTTGAGAGAAGGCGGCATACGCGAGCCGCCGTCCACGCACCGTCTCCTTGTTCGCCCGGGACGGCGTATGCCCACCGGTTTCGGGGAGGAGTTCTTTCCCGCGAAGCCCGGAGCAGCCGCCGCTGCCCTACGAGGCCAAAGGGAGGCGGCGTCTAAAAGGAATGAGCTACTTTTTGAAATCCGAGGGAGCAGCCGCCGCTGCCCTACGAGGCCAAAGGGAGGGGAAGGTGGGAACCTGAGGTGGAGGACCCGAGAGACGACGGAGATGAGTCGTGCAGCCGGGCAAGCAGACTGCGGTTAAGCGTAAGACTCGGGAGCGCACGCCACATGTTATCTGCTTCTGCGTCTCCGACCGAACCGGCGACTGCTTACGGCCTCCAGCTTGGCAATTAATGCCATATGTTTTCCGCTAGGCCGGGAAAGGGTAGTGTTTCCGGGGGTGGTGCCTCAAAGTGGGCAGTGATCGCCACATGTTCTCCCCCAGCCGGAAGCGGGCCCTTCGCCGCCGGATTCCGTCCCCCGGGTCCAGGTCTGGCCGGAGCCACATTGCTGGAAGTCCCTCCCGGAGGTCGTGGCTTCCCCCTCCCCGCCGGAGAAGGCCTGCCGGTCCTCTCCCGTCACCGGGCTCCAGTCGAGGGAGGCGGGACCTTCTCCGCACCGGTCTTCCCCCTCCCGGGTGCCACCGTTCCCACCTCCCTTCCCTCCGTGGTTCTCCATCATCCGCTCCGCGTTCTCCATGCCGCAGCGCCGGCGCATGCGCACCGCGCCGCCGCGGCATTCCGCGGTAGCTTCCACCAGAAAGGGGAGCCCCTCCCGCGGGACCGCGTCCCTGAGCCCATCCATCACCCCGGCGTGCCTCTCCAGGATCCCCAGGAAATCCGCGGCCAGGGTGGGCGGATCGCCGAGTTCCATCTTCTCCAGGAGTTCCTCCGCCCTGCGGATGTTCCGCCGGTATTCCTTCAGCCAGCGTCCCCAGTCGTGGGAGCCGCCGGAGCGCGCCATGTCCTGGAGTTCCTGCAGGCGTCGCTCGCAGTAACCCATCTCCAGGCGCGCGTCGGAGGAGTCCGAAGGGGCGAGGAACACCCTCGCCCTCTCGAAGAAGATCTTGCTCCCGTATAGAACGGATCCCGGAAGAGCGGAGGAGGAAGCCGCGTAGACTCCCGAGGTGGTGCCCAGGATGAGGAGGAGGGAGACCAGGGGGACCACCACGGCTCGGCGCACATGGATCGGGGAGCGGAGATACCTTCTAGCCGCACTGCGCTCCTCCTCGCTCGCGGCGGCGGCGCGGGCCAGGACCCTCTGTGATCCGTACAGACGCAGTGTCTCGGAAGCCGGCGGGGTCTTAGTGGACCGCAGGATTCTGTCCGCCGTCCTCATCCATTCAGCTCTCTTCCCGCGCCTCATCCCCAGTCACCTCGTCTTCAGCCCCACCGATCATCACCGGCGGGGTGGTACCGAGGAGCTTACCGCGCCTCATCTTTGGTCACATCGTCTTCATCAAGGCCCCGCTCTTCCGGCCCGCGGCCGCTTCCCGGCCTCATGTCCTTCTCCCGGTCGTCCGGCCGCTCCGGATCAGGGCCATCCCTGCTCCTGCAGGATCTCCCTCACTCCGGGTCTTGCTCTTGCTACCCCTTCACCGGGAATCAGGACCATCCCTGCTCCTGCAGGATCTCCCCCAGCTTCCGCAGGGCGCGGTTCTGCAGGGCGTTCACCGCTCCCGGGCTCTTGCCCATGGCCATAGCCACCTCGGCGTTGCTCATCCCGGCGAAATACTTCATGATCACCACCTGTCTCTGGGCCTCCGGAAGCTTGCTCAGGGCTTCGCGGACCGCTCGGTACCGTTCCCGCTCCACCAGGTTCTCCTCCGGACCCCCTCCCGCGCGCTCCTCGAGGGGCGTCCTCCTTTCCCTCCGGCGCACCGAGGACTTTCTCGCGTGATCCACCAGGAGGTTGCGGGCGATACGGAAAGCCCAGGCCTTGAAGGTGCCCTTGCCCGGGTCGAAATCCCGGATGTGCAGCAGGCATCTGAAGAAGACCTCCTCGGTCAGGTCCTCGGCCTCCTCCCGGGAGGAGAGGTTCCAGAAGAGATAGCCGAAGACCGCGTCCAGGAGTGCCTGGTAGATCGCGCCGAACGCCTCCCGGTCGCCTTCCGCCGCTCTGCCTGCCAGCTCCTCCAGGGATTCCAATCCTTTTCCCTTCTGACCGAGAATACGTTTTCAACGCCGATTATATACGGCTGGCCTGACGGCGGGCGGCGTCCCGCATCGGTCTCCACCCGCGGTCGGTGTCCCGTGCGGGCGGACCGGTACCGGGTGGAGGCCACGGCCTCGGATATCGGGGCTCCGCAAGCGGCTTCCCTCCGCTCGGGTGAGTTATCAGGGGGACCCGTGCCCATGGGGCGTGTCCTCCCCCGCATTTCCTGTAAGAAAAAGGGTCACGGACCTTGAATCGTGCGGGGGACCCGGCGCCCATGGGGCACGCCCTCCCCCGGCGGGTTTGGTGCGGCGTGTGCCGGTCTCCGCTGCGGTGGCGCCGGGAGGCACAGGGGAGGACGCCGCACGACGCCCCTTCACTGCGTGGCAAGGGGCGGGACCCGCCTCCCCATCCGTTTATTCTCCCGCGGTTTACGCCGAGGTTGAGGTGTCCGAGGCATGATCCCGGGACGCGGCCGTGGTCCCATGGCCGCCCTTACCCCAGGTGGATGTCCTGGTCGGGGAAGCGGATGGACTTTTGCCATCACCGGCTCATGGTCGGGGGCGGTTCCGTCACCACCCCATAAAATCCTCCGTTCGAGGGGCGGGCGAGCGTATACTTCCGCCCTCCCGTGCGTATTACCGGTCGAGAAGCTAAGAGCAGAGGAAGGAGGTGAGGTGATGATGAAGGGAAAGGCGATGGTGGTATTCGCCGTATTCGCCGCGGTGCTCGTGGCCTCCGCCGGCGTGGCCGTGGCGGCGCTTTCCTCTCGGGCCGCGGACGGAACGGGCTGTGCCCGGGGGACGCCGGGGAGCGGGGTCCTCTCCCGGACGAAGGCGGGAGAGGCACAGGGCTTGAAGACCGCCGCTCAGGGTGAGGAGGACCGCATCCGTGCGGAATGCTGCCACCAGGAGGCGGACGGGGAAGGCCGCGGGGAATGCGAGTGCCTCCGGGAAAGGGTGCGTGAACGGGAAGAGGATGGTCACTGTTCCGGGTGTCCTCAGTCCGAAGGCGAAGCCTTCAGGTGCCGCAGCGGCGCGTGCGGAGAGGCCGGCGGACCCCTCGAGGGATGCGGGCTGTGCGGAACGAACGGTTCCGGGACCGGCGGAGGTGGCGGGAATCGCTGCGAAGCGGACCGCGACCGCCTGCGCACCAGGGACCAGGACCGCCTGCGCACCAGGGACCGGGTGTTTTCTTCCTGACCTTTCCGCCCGGTCCGCGGTTCAGACTCCCCATCCCTCCGTTCGTGCCGCGGCCTTGAACAGCGCCAGCGAGGGGATTACCGCCTGAGGTCCGCGTCCGGCGGGAGACCGCGGGGCGAAGGACGTGCGGCGGGTGGGATGAGGAAGACGGAAGCAGGGCGGGCGGAGATGGGGAGAGCGGCGACCGAGAACCCGCGCCGCGCGAGAACGGCGCGGGTTCTATCCTGGCAGTAAACGGTAGCCACTCCCCGTTCCGCCCGGCCGCCTACACTACGAGTCTCCAGGTCTTCCCCGGCGCGGGAGAAAGGCCGTTACTCCTCCCCGTCCCGCCCTGCCGTATCGACCGGTAGGCGGGACCACCGGTAGGGGTGGTACCGCTGCCCTTCTCGCTTTTCACGCCTCAAGCCCGCGCCCTGGAACGCCCGGTGACGAGGAGCCCCTTGCTCTCCCGGAGAAGGCCGCCGCATCGCTTGTGTTAAAATCTTCTTGCCCTGCCGGACTAGGCAAAGGGCTTCTCGGGGCTTGTTCTGGGGAGGGAGAGAGGAAAGGAGGGAGGCCCGTGATCGACCACAAGTGGATCGGCAAGACCTACGGCCCCATCAAGTACGAGATCGGGCGGGAGAAGATGCGCGAATACGCGGCGGCGGCCAAGGACCACCGGCCCATCTTCCACGACGAGGAGTTCGCCAAGCAGACCAAGTACGGAGACATAATAGCCATGCCCAACTTCGCCGCCGTGTACGCCTTGCGGGGAGCGGGGATGATGCTCCTGGATCAGGAGATCAAGCTCAATCTGGCCATGCTGGTGCACGGGGCCCAGGAGTTCGAGTGGTTCACGGTGGTCAAGCCCAACGACGTGATCACCGAGACCGGGAAGGTGGCGGACATCTACGAGAAAGGGAACCTGGACTTCATCGTCTACGAGGGAGAGGCCCGGAACCAGAACGGGGAGCTAGTATGCAGGGCCCGGGCCACCTTCATCATCCGGGGAGGTGGGGCGCAATGATCGAGCTCTGCAACCTCAAGTACGAAGACGTGCAGGTGGGTCAGGAGATCCCCACTTTCACCCACCAGTTCGACCGTATGGACGCCATCGTCTACGCCGGGGCCAGCGGGGACTTCAACCCCATCCACACCAATCCCTACTTTGCCAAGGAAGTGGCCATGCTTCCCGACGTCATCGCCCACGGGCTGTTCAACATGGCTCTTCTGGGCAAGACGGTCATGGACTGGATCGGGGACCCGGGTTACCTCAAGAGGCTCTCCTGCCAGTTCCGGGGGATGGTCATCCCCGGGGACAAGGTCATCTTCAAAGGCCGGGTGCGGGAGAAGCTGGAGGGCAACCTGGTGGTCCTGGACGTGTGGGCGGAGAAGGAGGACGGTAGCGACGTCCTCAAGGGGGGTGAGGCGGTGGTCTGGCTTCCCTGAGAGGACGACGCACATCCCGCCGGACACGTCGCGTAGCGGGCGAACGGGCTCCGGTCCGTGCGGCAGGGGGGCGACGGGCGCGGAAGCGGCGAGGAGGCTTTCCGCGTAGCCGGTTTCCGGGACGTATTTTCCGGGACGAATGAAAGGGCGCGGCACGCCGCGCCCTTTGCCTTGCCCTTTACGCTTCGCGGAGAGGATGGCCGCTGCTCCCCGCAAGCCCTCGGGCGTGGAGCAGGCCCTCAGGCGTAGAGTCCCAGGGTGGTGGCGATGATCTCCCGCATGATCTCGTCCGTCCCGCCGCCGATGCGCCCCAGGCGCGCATCCCTCCAGGCCCGCTGCACGGGGTATTCCATCATGTACCCGTAGCCGCCCATGAACTGCAGGGCCTCGTCGGCCACCTCGAAGGCCACCTGGGCGGCCATCAGCTTGGCCATGGAGATCTCCTTAACCGGGTATTCGCCGCGGTCGTACTTCCAGGCGCAGATGTACACCAGGGACTGGGCGGCCTCGATCTTGGTGGCCAGGTCGGCGATGCGGTGGGCGATGGCCTGGTTCTTGCAGATGGGCTTTCCGAACTGCACCCGCTCCTTGGTGTACTCGATGACGCTCTCCAGGGTGAGGCGCGCGCCTCCGATGGCCGCCGCGGCGCCTATGAGCCGCTCCCCCTGCAGTTCCCACATGATGTTGTAAAAACCGCGCCCCTCCTCGCCCAGCAGGGCGTCCTCGGGGATGAACATGTCCTCGAAGAAGATCTCCGCCGTGTCCGAGGCCCGCATACCCACCTTGTCCAGCTTGCGGTTGACCACGAAGCCGGGGGTGTCCGTGTCCACCAGGAAGACGCTCATACCCTTGTACCCCTTGGTCTTCTCCGTGCGGGCCAGCAGGGTCATGAAGTGGGCGCGGGCGCCGTTGGTGATGAAGATCTTGTTGCCGTTGACCTTCCAGCCCCCGGGGACCTTTTCCGCGTAGGTCTGGATGCTGGCCACGTCGGAACCGGCGTTGGGCTCGGTGATGCCCAGGCAGGCGATCTTCTCCCCCTTGATGGCCGGCACCAGGTACTTCTGCTTCTGTTCCTCGGTGCCGAAGGCCAGGATGGGCGGCGTGGCCATGCCCACCTGCACGGCCACGGCCATGTTCACACTGCCGCTTCCGGAGCGGGCCAGCTCCTCGGCCAGCACTATGTTGCAGAAGTAATCCCCGCCGCCTCCGCCGTATTCCTCCGGATAATGGAGGCCCAGGTAGCCGAGCTCGCCCATGCGGGTGAACACCCAGTCCGGGAAGCTACCCTGCTCCTCCCACTCCTCGGCGTGGGGAGCCAGTTCCTTCTCGGCGAACTCGCGGATGCTCTTGCGCAGCATCTCGTGTTCCTCGGTGAAAAAAAGCCCTACCGTCATCTCCCTCTCCTTTCTCCGCCGACTATTAACCATGACTTAACATTTGCGCCAAGCATAAGATAACCCGACGCCGTTTCGCGGTCAAGCCGAGGCGCGAAGGCCCGGATAGGAGGCGGCGGAGGCGAGACTGTCTTCGAGGGGATCGTGTCGGGGATTACAGGGCCATCCATGATCGAGGCATACCGCCTCCTCGGCGGGAGTCAAAACGGGAAGGCGGAGAAGGCATGGCGGGCAGGGCCTAGATGTGGTGGTCCGACAGGACATCGACGCGGTCGATCCTCAGGGGTGCGCCGGTCGAGTCGCTAGGTGAGGAGCCCACCCGCCTCATTGGGACGGTCGCGGCGGGGCAAGGCGGAGAGGGACCCGAGCTCGACGGGTGTGGCCGCTTCTTCACCCTGGCGATGGCCCGGGACAGTGGGTAAATGGAAAAGAGACCCGAGCTCGACGGGTGTGAACCGCTTCTGCGGACTTCCTTCCGGAGGCCCCGGACGGCCGTATTCTACTTGAGAGGAGTGGCGCATCCCGCTTCCACTCCTGAGCCCCTCCTGGGGTATACTCTGGCTGGTGTAAGCTGGTGCGTCGGAGGAGTGAAAGGAGTGCTTGGCATGCGCTACTACCAGGATTTTCAGGTGGGCGAGAAGTTCGTGAGCCGGGGACGGACCATAACCGAGGCGGACATCGTCATGTTCGCGGCCTTCAGCGGGGACTGGTATCCCCTGCACGTGGACCGGGAATACGCGGCCAAGAGCCCCTTCGGGGAGAGGATAGCCCACGGCATGCTGGTGCTCTCCGCGGCCAGCGGGCTCATGCCCCTCACCGAGTGGGCCATCGTGGCCTTCTACGGGATGGACCGGGTGCGTTTTGTGGCCCCCACCAAGATCGGAGACACCATCCACGTGGAGGCGGAGGTCACCGAGAAGAGGGACAAAGGGGAGAAGGGCGGAGTGGTCTCCTTCCGCCAGGCGGTTAAGAACCAGAGGGGAGAGGACCTGGCGGTGGCGGATTTCAAGGTATTCATGGCCGCCCGCGAGGAAGGCTAAGTGAGGCTGGAAGAACTCCTGGAAAGCGGGGTTTTGAGCGAGGAGGACCGCCGTCTCGTGGAGGGCCAGCTCGGGCGCCCACTGAGGGGCGAGGTCAGGGCGGCCTCGCGCTGCCCGCACGGGATGGTCCAGGTGATCGCCACCTCACCCCTGCTGGATGACGGGACCCCCTTCCCCACCCTCTTCTGGCTCACCTGCCCCCTCCTGCAGCGGGAGGTCTCGCGCTTGGAGAACGGCGACCTCCGGGACCGGCTTCGGAGGCGGCTTTCCGAGGAGGGGGGATTCGCGGCCGGTCTGCGCGCGGCGGAGGAAGAATACCGGGTCCTGCGAGAGGAATGGGCGGAGCGGCTGGGCTGCGGGGAAAGGGTGCGGGCGCTCTTCTCCTCGCGCACGGGGATCGGTGGCACGGTGGCCGGCGGGCTGAAGTGCCTGCACGCCCATCTCGCCCACTACCTGGCCACTGGAAACAACCCGGTGGGCACGGCGGTTTTCGCCGAGGTGGGGACCGTCCAGGAGCGGGAATGCGGCGGGCACTGTGGACCCTTCCTGGGGAGGGGAAGATGAAGGCCGCGTCGGTGGACATAGGCACCAACTCGGTGCGCCTCCTGGTGGCCGAGGTGGAGTCCGGAGAGCACGGTCCGGTGATCCGGACACTGCACCGGCGCATGACCATCACCCGCCTGGGGCAGGGGGTGGACAGGGAGGGAAGGCTGTACCCGGAGGCCGAGGAGCGCACCCTGCGCGTGCTCCGGGAGTACCGCGCCCTGCTGGATGCCGAGGGTGTGCGGAGGGTGGAGGCGGCGGCCACCAGCGCGGTGCGCGACGCCTCCAACGCCGGTCTCTTCCTGGAGCGCGCCGCCGGGGTCCTGGGCGTGCGACCGCGCGTCCTGAGCGGGGAAGAGGAGGCGGTCCTTTCCTTTCTGGGAGCCACTCATGACCTGGGGACCGCCCGAGACCCGGAAGGACCCGGCGTGACCCCCGGCCTCATCCTGGTGGTGGACATAGGTGGAGGTTCCACGGAGGTGATCCTGGGGAGAGGCGGGGAGGTCCTGCGGGCCGGGAGCATCGACGTGGGCTGCGTGCGCATGGCGGAGAGGTTCCTCCTGTCCGACCCGCCTGCTCCCGGAGAGCTCGCAGGGATGGAGGACCACCTGCGGGGTGAGCTGGAGGCGATGGCGGAGGAGCTGGGTCGCCCCCGCCCCGAGCTGGCGGTCGGCCTGGCCGGGACGGTCACCACCCTGGCCGGGATGCGCCTGGGACTTTCCGAATACGACGGTGAGGCCATCCACCATACCTGGCTGACCCGCTCCGAGGTGGAGGAGGAATACCGGCACCTGGCCTCGCTGCCCCTCGAGGAGAGAAAGCGCTACATGCGGTTGGAGCGGGATAGGGCGGACGTCATCGTTGGGGGGTGTGGGGTGCTGCGGGCGGTGATGGACGGGTTCCGCCTGGAGCGCCTTCTGGTGAGCGAGAAGGACATCCTGGACGGACTGGTGATCCGCGCCTCAACGGTTCCGGGCCGGGCCGTGTAGGGGAAGGCGGGGTTGCCAGGGTCCGGGAACACGGCGGCCCCCCGTGCTTGTTTTGTGGTAGAAAGAACATGGAAGGAAGATGGTGCCCGTGAGAGGAAGAAAGGTGTCGGCGCAGAATGTGGCGTGGCGGCGGGTTTGGCTGTAAAATGAACGCGGGGGCTGGAAGGGACGATCCGCGGCCGTATCCGATGCGGAGGTTTGGCATGCACGGCAAGAGGGTTATGGTGATAGACGACGAGCCCGCCATCCACAAACTCCTCCAGACCATCCTGGAACACGAGGGGTTCCGGATCATGGGTCTTGAGGAGAGGAAGGATACCCGGGAGACGGTGACCCGCAGCCGGCCGGATGTGATAATCCTGGACATCATGATGCCCGAGGTGGACGGCTTCCAGATCCTCAAGATGCTCAAGGAGGACGAGGAGACCAGGGACATCCCCGTGCTCGTCCTCACCGTGCGCAGCCTGAAGGAGGACCGGGAGAAGGCCATGGCCCTGGGCGCGGACATGTACATGACCAAGCCCTTCGAACCCGCGAAGCTGGTGGAGGCGGTGAGGTCCCTGGCGGGGGCATGAGGGGCGGCCGGTCCCGGGAGGGCGAGTCCGAACCACGCGGAATCGATGAGCGTGAGCCGACCCCGTCGGCAAGCGATTTCTCGGGACCACGTTTTTTTCGATCGAAGGTTTTTCGCCGGGCGTGCACGTTATAGAATGTATGCGGCGCCCGGGTGGTGGAACCGGTAGACACAAGGGACTTAAAATCCCTCGGGGAATCCCGTGCGGGTTCGACTCCCGCCCCGGGCACCATTTTATTCCTCCACGAGCTCCCTTCACCTTCGCTGTCAGGCATCGCTCCAGCGGATCGGTAATGGTAGGGCGCCATCTCCCTTCCCCGCAGGCTCGCCTCTTCGGTTAAAGGCGCGGCATACCTGCCGGGCATCAGGCGGGGGAAGGGATGTCTCGCCGCGCCGGGGTCGGAGTTTAAACCGCCGCCGGACATGGGTATGTATTTAGCATCCCAGGGAACGGGTCTTTGTGCCGCCTGGGCGTCACGGGCGGAGGACGGGCCGAGAAACGCCGCCCGGACAGAGGGGGAGGAAGGATGAGGTTCAGGCGCTGTTCCATCTGCGGAGTCCCTCGCATCGTCGGACGCCTGAACGCCTGGATGCCCAACGGGACGGTGGTCAACCTGGGCAATCGGCGTTATCGGCAGATATTCTACGAGGCGGAACTGCTTCCGGAGATACGGCGGCGCATCTCCGTGGGGCTCGGTTTCCCGGTGAACCGCATCTTCTACGAGGCGGAGCGCAACTCGGTCCGCGAGGTTGTGGAGGGGTTGCTGGAAAATCCCACACGCAAGGCCTTCCTGCGCATCCTCCCCTTCAGGCGGGGAGCGGTGCGCTTCTTTCACCAGCTGGCCGCCCTCACCGGGACCGCCCATTCGCGCACCCTCCGCTACAAGCCGGGACGGTTCGGAGAGGCCCTGATCCGCAACCCCTGGGACCTGGAACTCATGGCCGCGGTGGTGGTGGGCGCCTTCGAGGCTCTGGAAAAAAGACCCTATCGGGCTTTCTGGAAAAAAGTGGAAGATGGTTACATGATCCGGGTGGAGGCCTCCGATTCCAGGCCGGAGATATCCGAACGCCTGGCGGTGGACTATCCTCCTCTCAAGGAGGGGGATTTCAGACATCATCTCTGTCCGCGCTGCGGCGTCCCCCTGCAGCTGCGGAACCTGGAATGGGTGGAGGAGGAGGGCCTCATAGTGGACCGCAGGAGAGAGGTGCGCATGATCAACTGGGAGGCTCACTCCGTGCGCATGGTCATAAGGGAGCTGGTCCGCGAGCTGGGCGAGGAGGTGGTTCCCATCATCGTGGACGCCGAGAGGGACAGGACCCTGCGCATGCTGCGGGAGCTGGGCCTGGCCGACCTGGCGGAGGAAAGGGGGCGGCTCCTGCAGGACATGCTCTCCCAGCTGCCGGTGTACGGCTACGGTCTGGCCAGCGAGGTGGAATACACCGCGGGCGGTATTTTGCGGGTGTGGGTGGACAACCCGTACGAGGAGCTGCTCATGGCCGGGAGGCTGGGGGCTTTCTACGAGGCGGTGGAGGGGAGGAGGGCCCGCATAGACTGGTCTGAGGCTGGGCCGTCCACCGTCTCCTATATCCTGTCGCCGGAGGGGGCAGCGGCGGCTCGAGACGACGCCGGCGCGCTCGGTCATGGGGGTTGACGGGGAGGACCCCTGCGGGGGCCATCCGAGCTACAGAGGGGAGGGAGCGGCGGCTCGAGACGACGCCGGCGCGTTCGGTCATGGTGCCGACCGGCAGGGCCTGCGTGGCGGGTGACGGGAGGCCATGACCTCAGGCCTTACATCATCAGGCCTCATGGCGCCGGTAGGCCTTCACGGCGAAGGTGAGACGCGGTGACGTCGGGCGGGAAGGGTGCTTTCGGACAGGGGGTGAAGGATGGAGCCGGTGTGCATCGAGAATCCGGAGCATCGCTACATGCACGAACTGGTGGGGCCGGGGGACCGTTTTCTGGCCGCGCTGGTGCGGGACTTCATCGAGCGGGAGATAAAGCCCATCCGCAGGGAGATGGAGGAGAGCACCCGCGGCGATTTCTCGCTGGTGGAGGAGGTGCAGCGCAAGCTGGTGGGGCTGGGTTTCCAGGGGGCCTTTCTCCCTCCCGAATACGGAGGTTGGAACCTCACCTCGGCCCTCACCTACTGCGTTATACTGGATGAGTTCGGCCGGGGCGAGCCGGCCTGCGTGGCCGCCCTGGGAGGCGGCGCCTGGGCCTTCCGCCCGGCGGTCATCGCCGGGAACCGGACCCTGCTCGAGGAGTTCGGGCCCCGCTTCACCGGCGGGGAGCTCTACGTGGCCTGCTTCGCCATGACCGAGCCCTCCGGGGGGTGCAACATCGAGAACGTGGACATGCAGGGGCGGGGCATACACACCCGGGCCACCCTGGACGGCGACGAGTGGGTGATCAACGGCTCCAAGGTGTGGCCCACCAACTCGGGAATAGCCGACGTCTACTGCGTGGTGTGCAACACCGACCCCTCCCTGGGCGACGAGGGCATCGCCCTGATCTACGTCCCCGTGCCCATCGAGGGGTTCTCCTTCGGGCGCTTCGAGGACAAGGCGGGGTTCCGGGCCAGCCGGGAGGGGGATTTCTACTTCGACAACGTGCGGGTCCCCAGGGCCTACCGGGCGGCCGGACCCGGGGAAGACGCCGTGCTCCTCCACGACAACCTCATCTTCGCCCGGCTCTTCAGCGCCGCCTGGGCCGTGGGCATCGCCCAGGGGGCCTTCGAGGAGGTCCTGGCCTTCACCCGGGACCACAGGGTGGCCGGGAGGCCCTTGCGCCAGCACACGGAGGTGGCCAACGCCCTGGCGGACATGGCCATAGGGATACAAGTGGGCAGGGACGCCTACGTCAACGCCGCCTACATGTTCGACCACCCGGAGACCTACGGATCGCGCACCTCGCGCCACATGCTCTCCCGTTCCACGGTGGCCAAGGTGTTCTGCTGCGACATGGCCGTGGAGGTGACCAACCGGGCTATGGAGCTCATGGGCTTCTACGGGGGTGACCCCTCCTACCACGTGGAGAAATACTGGCGAGACAACAAGATCATCCAGCTCTGGGAAGGCGGGGTCCAGCTGGGCAAGCTGGACGTGGCGCGCGGGTACTACCCCTACGACCAGTTCTACGAGAACGAGCTCTACCGGCTCCTGCAGGGAGAGTAGCGGAGGGCACGACCCTGACTGTTGGAGTTCGTCGCCGGTTGAGAGGGCGGCCGTGAGGGGCATCGAGTGGCCAACGACCAGCGGACGGGGGTTTCCGGCTCGCGGCCGGCTCAAGGGAGGGCTGCGGAGGATTCCGGGCGTCCGGTCGGGGAGGTGAGGACTTTGAGCGAGGTCTGTATCGAGGATCGTGAGAGGCGTTTTCCGCCCGGGACGATCAAGGACACGGACCGCATGCTGGCGGAGTCCCTGCGGGATTTCGTGGACCGGGAGGTGCTCCCGGTGCGGCGGGAGCTGGACCAGGAAGCCCGCTCCGGAGAGGATTCCCTCTTCCGGGGGCTGGCGGGTAAGCTGCGGAGGCTGGGTCTGCCGGGCGCGGCGGTTCCCGAGGAACACGGAGGAGAAGGCCTGTCCTCCCATGTCTCCTGGTGCCTGGCCATGGAGGAGCTCGCCCGGGGGGATGCCTCGCTGGCGGTCAGCACGTCGGCTTCCGCCCTGGCCCTGCGTCCGGCGGCGCTGGCCGGGAACGGCGAGGTGCTCGGACGGTTCGCCCCCTCCTTCCTGGAGGAGGGAGGTTTTTTCGCCGCCTGTCCGGCGTTCATGGAGGCTCCCGCTCTGGGCGATGCCTTCGACCCGGATCTGGGAGCCCGGGGATGGAAGACCCGGGTGGAGGAAAGCGGGGGCCATCTGGTCCTCGAGGGGGAGAAGGCCTGGTGCGCCAACGCCGGGGTAGCCGGTCTCTACTGCGTGGCGGCCGTCTCGGGCTCGGGTAGCGGCGCTGCCGGGCCCGCCCTTATCTACTGCGGGGTTCCGGCCGACGGGTTGGAGGTCAGGCGCAGGGAGAAGACGGGGCTGCTATCCGCGCCCTTCGGCGACCTGCTGCTCGAAGGGGTGAGGGTCCCCGTTTCCTGGCGGGCCGCGGACCGCGGGATGGAAGCGCTTCTGCTGCGGGAAGGGCTGTCCTTCCAGCGCGTGGTGACCTCCGCGGTGGCCGTGGGCATAGCCCAGGGGGCCTTCGAGGAGGTCCTGGCCTTCACCTCCGACCGTATCGCGGCGGGAAAGCCCATCCGTCAGCACACGGTGTGCGCGGTGATGCTGGCGGACATGGCCGTGGGCATCCAGTCCGGCAGGGATACCTACGCCGGGGCAGCCCTGCTCCTCGACTCGCTGGAGGACGTCGCCGACCGCGCCTCGCCCTCCTCGCTATCCCGTGCCTCACTGGCAAGGGCGCACTGCTGCCGCACAGCGGTGGAGGTGACCAACCGGGCCATGGAGCTCATGGGTTCCTACGGATACGTCACGGACTATCACCTGGAGAAGTACTGGAGGGACGCCAAGATGCTCCAGCTGGCCGACGTCCCGGGCGAGCAGCTGAAGCTGGATGTGGCGCGGGGATATTATCCCTTCCGTTCCCTCCATCCCAACCCGCTTTACGAGGAGCTGGTCAGGAGGAGGAAGGCGCGGGCAGCCGGTGGATGAGGGCCGGGAGCGAGCTCGGGGAGTACGGGGCAGCCTATGATCCGGGTCATGGATGGGTGGATGGATGTCCGGTATTGTGTTTCAAAACAGAATAGAGTAGTCTAAAGACAGGATTTAGAGACTTCTAAGAGGAAGCCGCGAAGGGCGGCCGCCGGTTGGTCACTCATCGGCCGCCTGGAGCCAATAGTGAAACCGGCCTCTTGGTCAAGAGGCCGGTTTTTTGGTCGCTTCCAACAGGGGATGGCCACGGGATACATCCGGTTGAGGGTTTGCAAAGGAGGTGGAGATCCGGTCCCGTCCCCCGGAAGGCAGGCGGGTGGGGTTCATCGTAAGGAATGACGCCCTCCGGGGAAAGGGGCCTTGAGCACGGTAGGGTACGCGGAGGTACCCGTGAAAAAAGTCGGCGTAACGCGATGTGACAGGCGAGAAGGAAGGGAAGAGGTGGATGATAGATGAAAGGAAGAAAATGGAATTGGGCGGCTAACACGCTGCTGGTCGTCCTGCTGGCCCTGTTCATGGCCTTCCCTTTGCTCTCCTCTCTGGCCTCCGGCACCGGAGAGGCGGAGGAGAGTGGGGATGCGTTTTCGGCATCCGCGCTTGAGAGGCCGAAGGATGGGCCGGAGGAGCCTTCGGCATCCGCCCTCGTGGGACCCGAGGATGAGCCGGTGGAGCCGGAGTCCTTCTTTTCCACGGCGGGCGGCGGAGGGGAACAGGAGCCCTGGGAGGTCACCAGCCTGGACATCTGGAAGGACGTGGACGAGGTCCGCGCCCCCGGGTGGACGATAGGCCTGGAGAAGACGGCCTCGGTCTCGGATATGGAGCTGGAGGTCGGAGAGACCGGCCGCGTCACCTTCACCATAACCGTGGAGGCCCAGAGGGGCGATGATTACTACCTCGCCGGGAACATCTTCGTCCAGAACACCGGGGAATGGCCGGCCGACGTCATCGGGGTCTCGGATACCGTGTGGTACAAGGCGGGCGGGCCCACCTGGCTCCCGGCGCCCTCCAGCATCACCACCACCGTTCCCCTGGGCGACGATGCCATCCCGACGGGAGGCCCGCACGTCCACTCCTACTCGGGGACCTTCACCCTTCCCGTTCCCCTGGAGAGCGTGACCGCCCTGAGCAACCTCATCGGGATCACCATCAGCAACAAGCCGGATCCGCCCAAGCCGGGCATGCAGAACTGGACCTACCACAGCAGGGAGGATTTCGGCAAGCCCTCCGCCGGAGGGGCGGGCACGGTCAGTCTCGGCGACGAGGAGTGGACGGACCCCTCGCAGGGCCTGGATTTCGAGGTCCTCTCGGTGACCATCAACGGGTCTCCGGCCGGTTCGCTCACCGGTCCCTGGGACCTGGATTTGAGCCAGGCCCCCTTCACCGTGGTGGTGGAGAAGGAGCTCACGGCCGTGGAGCCCGGGGAATATACGCTGCACAACAAGGCGTTCATCGGGTCGCTGGAGGACGAGGCCGAGGTGGACGTGATCGCGCGCCCTACCCCTCAGCCCGAGACCGGTTCCGTCGTGGGGACCAAGTATCTTGACCCGGGTGACCGGCTCGGAGGGACACTTCCTCTTCGACGGCCTGCGGCCCGGGGAGTACTCGGTGGAGGAGATCGTGCCCGAGGGCTACTACCCCACCTCGCCCGAGGAAGCGGAGGTGGTGCTCGAGGCGGGCGAGACGGAGCGCGTGGACTTCCTCAACGCGCCCCATGGCTCGGTCCACGGATACAAGTACCTGGACCCGGACGGAGACGGGGAGCATGACGAGGGAGAGCCCGGCCTGGCAGGGGTTACCATCCGCCTGCTGGACGCCGAGGGCCGGGTCCTGGATACCCGGGTGACCGGCTCGGAGGGACACTTCCTCTTCGACGGCCTGCGGCCCGGGGAGTACTCGGTGGAGGAGATCGTGCCCGAGGGCTATAAAGCCACCTCCCAGGTGAAGGAGAGTTTCTCCCTCGAACCCGGCGAGGAGAAGAGGGTCGACTTCCTCAACGCCGTGTTGGTGGCCGGCGAGGTGGTGACTCCCCCGGTAACCCCCCCGATGGTCCCCATCGTCGGAGGAGAGACGGGCACACTGCCCGCCACCGGTTTCGCCGTCACGCTGCTGCTGATAGCTGTGGGGATACTGCTGGCGGCGGGAGCCCTGGCCCTGTCGCTGGGTATGTTCCGCATGCGACGCCCCGCCTGACCGCGGATGGAGACGACGGCGGGGAAGGAGAGAACCCCTTCCCCGCCTCTGTTTCTCACCATTCGCGCCGACGGAAGGCGCACGTCCTTCTCGGCGGAGGAAAGGCAAGAAGGAGCCGGCCGCTCCGCCCCCCTTTCCCATCGCCGCCGACCCCTCTCCGTCTTCGCCTCAGCGTCCCCCCGGAGGGGGGAGGGAGCCCCGGTGCGTCTCCACCGGGTTCTCCTCGGCATTTTCCCCGATACGACATCATCTTCCGAAAGCTCTTCGCTACCCATACGCCACCACCGGGGTCTTCCCGGCCTTTTCCCCGCGCCCGCGTCCGCCAGGGCGGGGACGGGCTCGGGAGTCCTGCAGCCCGCCCCGCGGACACGCGGAGCGATGCCG
>FWWL01005264.1_pt1 | contig 20428 bp, 21 predicted proteins | sample 2228331 | NCBI WGS metagenome assembly FWWL01 (sample SAMEA103939775, study PRJEB20133) | metagenome | reverse complement strand
TTTGAGGGTGTCAACCCCCAGGGCGTGCGGGTGGCCAATTTCAAGGTGCCGACGCCCGAGGAACTCGACCACGATTATCTCTGGCGCATCCACCGTCAGACGCCCGGTAAAGGCGAGATGGTCATTTTCAACCGCAGCCACTATGAGGATGTACTGGTGGTCCGGGTGCATGGGTTGGTACCCGCAGAGGTGTGGCAACGGCGCTATGCACACATCAACGCTTTTGAGCAGATGTTGGCCGAGGAAGGCACCCTGATCTTAAAATTCTTCCTGCACATTGATTTGGACGAGCAGAAAAAGCGCCTGCAGGCGCGCCTGGATGACCCCACCAAGCGCTGGAAATTCAACCCCGGCGACCTGCAAGAACGCGCGCTTTGGGCGGAGTACATGCGGGCCTATGAGGATGTGCTGAGCAAAACCAGCACCGACTACGCGCCGTGGTACATCGTTCCGTCGAATAAGAAGTGGTACCGCAATTATGTGGTTGCGAGTGTGCTGGTGGAGGCCCTCAAGGGTTTGCACATGCAGTACCCCCAGCCCAAAGACGACCTGAGCCGGGTAGTGATCCCATGAGCGGATTGCCCGGCTTTACGGTTGGCTGGTGGGCTTTGTCCCCTGGGAGAATGTAAGGAAGGCCGGCGCACCTGCTGAGGCGGCCCGCCGGCGAGGAGGAGCGGGGGCCCTTAAAGCACCGCGCCCCGCAGGATCGCGCGGGGCACGGCAGCCGGTGTGAGGATGGATGGGCCGGAGGGTTTACAGCCCGTAAATCTCGCCGTACTTGGCCGTCAGATAGCGCAGGTAGGGTTCAGGGGTGATGGGCGAGCCGGTGACGCGCTGAACCAGGTCCTGCGGTTCGAACTTGGCGCCGTGCTGGTGGATCTTTTCTCGCAGCCAGGCCAGCAGGTCGGCAAACTCGCCGCGCGCAATCCGGCTTTCCAGGTCGGGGAGATCGCGGCGGATGACCTCCCACAACTGCGCCGAGACCAGGTTGCCCAGGGCGTAGGTGGGGAAGTAGCCGATCAGCCCTGCCGACCAGTGCACATCCTGCAGAACTCCCAGGCGGTCATTGGGCGGGACGATGCCCAGGTACTCCTGCATGCGTGCGTTCCATGCCTCGGGCAGGTCTTTGACCTCCAAACTGCCTTCGGCCAGAGCGATTTCGAGTTCCAGGCGCAGCATGATGTGCAGGTTGTAGGTGGCTTCGTCGGCCTCCACGCGGATGAAGGAGGGCTTCACCTTGTTGATGGCCTTGTAGAAAGCCTCCAGACTCACATTGCCCAACTGGCGCGGGAAGAGCGCCTGCAAGCGCGGGTAGGCAAATTGCCAGAAGGGCCGCGAGCGTCCCACCAGGTTCTCCCACATGCGTGATTGGGATTCGTGGACGGCCATGGAAGCGCCATCCGCCAGCAGGGTGCGGCGCAGGTTGCGCCCAATACCCTGGTGGTAGAGGGCGTGCCCGCACTCGTGCATGGTGCTGAAAAGGCCCGAGGTCAGGTTGCGGGGGTGGATGCGGGTGGTGATGCGCACATCCCCCAGGCCGAACGCCGTGGTGAAGGGATGGGCCGAACGATCCTGCCGCCCGGCTTTCCAGTCGTAGCCGAAGCGGGTGATGACCTCGACCCCGAAATCCCACTGCTTTTTCTCGCTGTAGCGCAGGAAGAGGAAGCCATCTTCCACCTGCGGACGCGCGGTGATCTGGCGCACCAGTTCAACCTGGCGGGGGCGCAGGGCGTTGAAGATGGCCTGCACCTCGGCGGTTTTCATACCCGGCTCGAAATCATCCAGCAGGGGGTCGTACACGTGGTCGTAGGGGGCAAAGCAGGCGGCGTAGGCACGGCGCAGTTCGACGATCTTTTCCAGGTGGGGGCGGAAGTGGGCGAAATTGGCTTCGGCGCGTGCCTGCACCCATGCCTCCTGGGCCAGCGTGGTGACCTGGGTGAATTCGGCCACCAGATCTGCCGGCACTTTGGTTTGTTTGTCGTAGGCGCGCTTGGCCTTGCGGATCAGGCGCGCATCGTCCGAATTGGGGGGCAGGGTCTCGGCGTAGGGGAGCAGGTCTTCAATCAGTTGGCCCACTTCGGGGGCAGTGGATTTCAGGTGGATCAGGCGCGAGAGGGTGGCCAGTTGCTCACTGCGCTCTTCTGCCCCGGCCGGGGGCATGTAGGTCTGCTGATCCCAGGAAAGGAGAGCGGCGGCGGCCTGCAGGTCCATCACCTCGGCCATCAGGGTTTTGAGTTGCTGAAGTTTCGCTTCCATGCAGTTCCTCAGAGTGGAGAAATGGGATGGGGTTCAGGCCACGCGCCAGCGCAAAGGTTTGCCTTCCAGAGCGGCAAGCACCTCGGTGGCAATATCTTCGGCGGCGCGGGTTTGGGCTTCGACCGTTTGGGCGCCGATGTGCGGCGTGCACACGACTTTGGGGTGGGTGACCAGGGCGGTAGCACCCGGGGGTTCGGTGGCAAATACGTCCAGGCCAGCCCCGGCGACTTTGCCCGAATGGAGTGCCTGGAGCAGAGCCTCTTCGTCAATGACACCGCCGCGGGCGGCGCAGATGATGTAAACGCCGTCCTTCATCTTGGCGAAAGCCTCGGCGTTGAGCAGGTTGCGCGTGTTTTCATCCAGCGGCACGTGCAGTGTGATGATGTCGGCGCGCGCCAGCAAGTCTTCCAGCGAGACCGGCTCGCCCCCGCGTAAGCGGATGGCTTCGGCAGGGAGCAGGGGGTCGTAGGCGATGATTTCCATATCAAAGGCCTTGGCGCGGCGGGCGACTTCGGTGCCGATGCGACCGAAGCCGATGACGCCCAGAGTTTTGCGCCACAACTCGCGCCCTTCCAGTTCTTTTTTGATCCATTGGCCGGCCTTCATGGTGGCATCGGCGCGCGGGATCTCGCGCACGACCGCGAGCATCAGCCCCAGGGTGAGCTCGGCCACGGCGATGGTGGTTGCCGTGGGGGAGTTGACCACGATGACGTTGTGGGCTTTGGCGGCGTTGAGGTCAATGTTGTCCACGCCCACGCCGGCGCGACCCACCACCTTGAGGCGGGCAGCGGCGTCGAAAACGGCGGCGGTGACTTTGGTGCGCCCGCGCACAATGAGCGCATCGTAGTCGGCCACCACTTTGAGCAGGTCGTCGGCGGAGATGCCGGCGCGGTTATCCACCTGCGCGGCGGCACGCAGGATATCCTGGCCGTTCTGTTCCAGGCCATCGGTAAGCAGTATTTTCCATTCGGGCATGGCACGTCTCCTTTGAGTGGGGTGGTTCAGGAAAGGAATGCGGGTGGTGAGTACCCGGCGTTAATATTCTACCCCAAATGGACCGGAGCGCAAAATTTCCCTCTTTGGGCAGGTTTGTGGGCACTTCGTGGCGAGGGCGAGAGGATTTGACAAACCCTATACAAAAGGCGACGCACCAGCGGGAAGGGTCTATAATGAAATCACAGCACTGGATGCTTAAATTTTCAAGTGAAAGGTTTCTCATGAATCGCGACACCCTTCGTCAATGGCTGACGCTCCTGCTCGTTCTGGCCACCCTGGTCGTCAACGGGCTGGCCAACGCCCTGCCCTTCAACAACCTGAGCACGGCCGAGATCTCAGACCGCTTTCAGGTTTACTTCGTCCCTGCCGGTTATGTCTTTGCCATCTGGGGGCTGATTTACCTGGGCCTGCTGGGTTTTGCCGTGTTCCAGGCATTGCCCGCCCAGCGTCAAAACCCGCACCTGCGGGCCATTTTCCCCTGGTTTGGGCTGGCCAGCGTGGCCAATATGACCTGGCTTTTCCTCTGGCATTATGAGCAGTTCCCGCTCACCCTGGTGGCCATGCTGACCCTGCTGATCAGTCTGATGGTGATCTACGTGCGCCTGGGTGTGCAGCGCCGCGCTGTTTCGCCGGCGGAACGCTGGTTGGTGCACGCTCCCTTTAGCCTGTACCTGGGCTGGATCAGCGTGGCGACGATTGCCAATGTGACGGATGTGCTGTACGATCTGGGCTGGAACGGCGGCGGTCTGGCGCCGGAGACGTGGGCGCTGATCCTCTTTGGCGTGGTGGTGCTCCTGGCCGGGGTGATGGCCTGGACGCGCCGGGATGTCATCTACCTGCTGGTGCTGGTGTGGGCGTTGGCTGGCATTGGGGTCAAGCAAAGTGCGCTGCCGCTGGTGGCCACGGCGGCTTATCTGGCGGCGGGTGGGGTGGCTCTGCTGGCGCTCGGCAGTTTGCTGCAGCCGCGCCGGCGCGGTGAGGGCCGTGAGGCTTAGCCCCCTGTCATCAGGCGCTGAAACACCGCCTGTGCCCAATCCCACAGGGCTTTCTGCCCCGCGGCATCGGGAGGGGCTTCGCCCCGTCCGTTGAAGGCCAGCTGGTAGCCAAAGCCATCCGGATGGGGCTCCTGCATCTCCAGCCCCAGCGGCTGCCATGCATCCACCCAGGTGTAGAGGGTTTCCAGTTCTGCGGCGGTCAGGCGCCGGCGGATGACCAGGGTGGGTTCGGCCTCGGGGTTGCGGCAATCGTAGACCTCGGCCCAGCCGGATTCGTAGACGCGCAGGGTGTGGCACATCCCGGCGATGCCGCCACTGCGCTTCCAAGAGAGCACCAGGCCGATGCCCCCTTCAAATTCCAGGTTTTGGGCGGTGGCTACCAACGCCATCATCCAGGCCGCCAGACTGCGCTGTTCGGACGGGGTGGCGGTCTGGCGGCCCTTGCCGGCCAGGCTGACCCGGCCCAGCGGCGTCTCGGCTTCAAAAGGGGCGTAGGTCTGCACCCACTCACTCAGGTCGGCGGCATACTGGGGCGCCTTGAACGGCCAGCGCTGTGAGGTGGCGCCGCAGGCTCCGTAGGTCAGCCCCAGCAGGTCGGCGGTGGCCTGCAGGCAGGCGTTCGGCGTCTGACGCTGCCAGCGCACCAGCGGCAGGCTGCTCTCTCCACTGGGTTCCTCGGCCAGACGGATGGCATTGCCGTTCTGGTTGGTATGCAGGGTGTAGCGCCGGCCCTGGGCTTCTAACGTGATGCGGTAGCCGGGGGTGAGCACCTGGGCGCACATCTCGCCGGGCTGGCTCAGGCCCAGGCAGGCATCCGGCCAGGTCACCTCTTCCACCGCAATCACCGAAATGGCATTGGGGTTGCTCAGGCCGAGGCGCTCGGCCAGGTAGCGCCGCGCGGCTTCCACCGCGGGCGACGTGCTGGTGCTCAGATTTTCCAGGCGCATTTGCCGGCCCTCCATGTCGGTTCGGTAGGTGTAGATTTGTCCTTCGGCCTCCAGGACCACCCGAAAGCCCTCTACGATCATCTCGGCGCAGGCCTCGTCGGGGGCAGGCAGGCCCAGACAGGCATCCGGCCACTGTGCCGGCTCCACAGAAAGGATGGTAACGCCTTCCGCCGGCAGTTCCAGGCGCTGTGCCAGGTCGGCCTGGGCGGCAGTGACCACGCGCAGGGTGGTGGGTTCCAGCGGGGTGGCGGCGCTGGGGGGCGTGGGCAGACCGCCGGGCAGGGGGGTTTTGACATCGGGGGGCGGGGTCAGGGCAACCGGCTGGCAGGCGGCCAGCAGGAGCAGGGCCAGCCCCAGGATGAAGAGCAACGATCGCGACATGAGGTTCTCCTCTCTTAGGGTGCGAAGTTTAGATTCTAGACGCCCTGAGGGGGCCGGGGGTTCCCCGGTCGGCCTAGCGCAGGAAGAGGATGCCGGCGAAGCCCGCCGCGACCAGCACCAGCGGTGCGGGCACATTGAACAGGTAGGCGATCAGACTGCCGCCGGCAATGGCAATGGAGATCCAGTTGAGCGAGGCGGTGGCTTCTCCCTGCAAGACCTTCCAGGCTACCAAAACCATCAGCATCGCCACGGCGGGGGCCAGGCCGCGCACGAAACCACCCACCCAGGCCTCACCGCTGAGCCAGCGCAACGCCGAGGCCACCCCCAGCATCAGCACGGTCGGCGGGAGGATGGAGCCCACCAGTGCGACCAGGGCGCCGGGAAGCCCGCCGACGCTGTAGCCGACGAACATGGCCAGTTGCAGGGCATCGCTCCCCGGTAGGACGCTGGAGAAGCCCACCGCTTCGACGAACTGGGCTTCGGTCATCAGCCCACGTTCCACGGCTTCTTTATAAAGCAGCCCAACCGACGCCGGTCCGGAAGTGGTCAGCAGGTTGATTTTCAGGAACATCCAGAAAAGCGGCCAGAGGTTATTCACGCTACCGTCCTTTCTTACATCCTGCGGAAGGAGGGGATGGAAAAGGGTCAAGCCGAGCTTGAGTCGCACATGCCCGCTGCGCCCATCTCAAGTAAAATTATAAAAGAGGTTATCATTTACACATGGATGCTACCCGTGAAGAACGCCTGCGTGTGCTGGAGATGGTGGCGCAGGGCCTGATTACCGCCGAAGAGGGCGCGCGCTTGATTGAAGCCCTGGAGCGCCCCACCTCCGCCGTACCGGCGCCATCCCCGGCCTCACCTGCGGAAAGCGGGCCGCGCTGGCTGCGTGTGCGCGTGACCGAGCTGGCCAGTGGGCGCACGCGGGTGAATGTGCGGTTGCCGGTTTCGGTGTTGGAAGCCGGGGCGCGTATTGGGGCGCGTTTTGCGCCGGGCATGGGGGAAGATGAGCGCGCGCGGATCCTGCGCGCGGTGCGGGCCGGCACTTACGGGCCGATCCTGGAAGTTGTTGATGCCGAAGAGGGGGAACGGGTGGAGATCTTTTTAGAGTGAGGCACCGCCGGGTGCAACCTCAACCGCCTCGACGGTCACATCGGGGAAGAACTGCCGTACCGTGCCCTCGACCCAGCCTTTGAGCGTCACCGGGGAGAGCGGGCAGCCCAGGCAGGCCCCACCCAGCCGCACCTGCACCACCTTCCCATCAAAGGCCACAAAATCCACCGAGCCGCCATGATAGGTTTCAATGTAGGCGCTGAGTTGCTCGATCAGCGCGCGGATCTGTTCTTCTGTGCTAAACTGGGGTGCTTGATCGCCCATTTTTAATCCTCCGCAGACAGTCGCCCTTAAGATCCATCCCGCGTCCAATCATATTTAACACGTCCCCGCGTAAATTGTCCAGCCGTTCGTGGATGAGGCTGGCCAGGCGCTCCATGAGGACGGCGCCGGTATCGGGGAATACCTCACACAGGTGCTGGAGTTGCTCGCCGCGGATGCGCAGTACCTGGCTTTCCTGGGCGGTGGTGGCCGTTGAGGTGTAGGTCTCGCGCCCCAGCGCCGCCGACCAGCCGAAAACGCCCCCCGGCAGGATGCGCGCCACGACCAGGGGCGGGCCATCGTAGGGCTTGTAGCGAATGGTGACTTCACCGCGGAAGAGGATGTAGAAGTACTCGGCTCGCGCCCCCTGGGCGAAGATCTCGGTTTCGGGCGGGTAGGTTTGCTCTTCCATCAGGGTGAGCAGGTGCTCGACCTGTTCGGCGCTGAAGCCCTGGAAAAGCGGAAAAGCGAGCAGTTCCGGTCTGGACATTGACCTTATATTAAGCAAAGCCCCGCCGGGTTTGAAGTGGCAAATGTCATCTTCTGCAGGATGACCCCTCACGCCTTAAGCGGGAAAGGTATCGGGCGGCCATGGCGCCCTGGTGAGAGGCCATCAGGTTTGTGAGGGGGGCGAAAGCCCGGTATTCAGGGCGCTGATGCCGCATTCAAAGCCCGGTGCAAGACCTGCAGAGCCTGTTCGGGGTTTTGAGCGCTCATGAGTTGCTCCAGTAGCCCCGGCGATTGCAGCAAACCCACCACTTCTTGAATGAGTTCGACTTGCTTCTCACGTTCTTTGATGGCCAGCAGGAAGAGAATGTGCACATCCAGCCCGACAGAACCATCGGTGCCCATTTGCCCAAACCTGACCGGGGCTTTGAGGGTGCTGATGGCGACGGCGGTTTGCCGCACGTGCTCCGGATCGGCGTGGGGAAGGGCGGTTGCCAGGGGCTGGGTGGGCAGGCCGGTGGGAAAAACCTGCTCGCGCTGCCAGACATCTTCGGCAAAGGCAGGTTCGGCGTGACCTGTGCGGACCAGCGCGGCCACGGTTTGGTCAATGGCCTCCCTGGCCGAGGATGCGTCCAGGTTGAGGAGAATGTGTTCCGGGCGAAGGAGATCCTTAAGGCGATACTGCATGGCGTGAGGCTCCCGAAATGGCCTGCCGTAAAGTGTGCAGGTTTTCTTGGATGGAATTATTTTTGAAGAGGGCGCGTCCGATCACCAGGGTATCGGCGCCGGCGACCAGCACCTGGGCAAGGTTGTCTGAGTTAATGCCTCCATCCACGATCCACTCGAGGCTGTGGAGCGTGGGCTGGGCTTTGCCCCGGCGCACTTTTTCGAGCACCGCCGGTAAAAAGGGACAATCTGGAATCTCCGGCTCGCTGCTCAGGATGAGGACGAAATCCAGATAGGGGCGGAGGTAATCTAAATCGGGAAGGGGGGTGGCCGGGTTGAGGGCAATGCCGGCTCGGGCGCCCGCCTCGACAATCTTGCGCAGGGTGCGGCGGGGGTAGGGACAGGCCTCGTAATGAACCGAGATGCGGTCGGCCCCCATGCGCACCAGGTCCGGAATCAGCCATTCTGGGTTGACCATCATTAGATGAACATCGAAAGGCAGGTGCGTCAGGGGACGCAGGTCCTGGATGATCTTGACCCCCAGCGTCATGGCCGGGACAAAGACCCCGTCCTCAATATCGAAATGCAGGTAATCTACCTGACCCTCGCTCAGGGCGATCACTATGTCTTCCAGGCGGTGCAGGGGGGCCGCCGCCAGCGAAGCCGAGATTTTTACGCTCATAGCGCTGACCTTAACTCACGCACCCGGCTCATGATCGCCCTGACCCGCTCAACATCCACCGGATTCCAGGTGTAGCCGTCTACCTTAAAGGCCGAACCAATCACGGCGCCGTCGGCAACGCTGAGCTGTTCGACCACGTTTTCCAACCGCACCCCGGTGTTGGCAAAGACGGGGGTTTCGGGCACCGCGTCTTTGACAATTTTGAGGGTCTGGGCCGAAACCTGGGCCCCAGCGGTCAGGCCCGAAACGCACAGCGCATCCGGCTGGGTGTTGAAGACCGTGGAGCGGGCAATGTCGGCGATTTGGCGCTCGCCCAGGTAAGCCGCCGACTCGGGCACAATGTTGAAGAACAGACGCACGTTCTGCGCGCCAATGTGGTGCTGGTGGCGGATGACCGCGCCGGGGTTGGTGTTCCACAGACCGAAGTCGGAGCCGTACACGCCGGTAAAGACTTCGCGCACGAATTGCGCTCCCGTGGCCATGGCCAGATCCAGCGAGGCGCGCGCATCCCACAGCACATTGACGCCGAAGGGAAGGTGCAAATGGGGTTTAATTTGGGTAATGATCGCCGCCATGCAGGCCACGGTAATCGTATCCACCTGGGTGAGGTAGGGCAGGCTGAATTCATTGGAAAACAATACGGCATCTACCCCCCCTTCCTGGAGCGCCCGAACATCGGCCAGGGCACACTCATACACCCATTCCATCCCTTTGTGCGCATCATAACCCGGATCGCCGGGGAGGGCGCGCAGGTGGCACATGCCGATGATGGGTTTGGAGACACCGAACAGCTCTTTAAGCCACGTTTTCATGCAAAGCCTCCGATTTGGGTTGATTGGATGGGATGATGGTTGCGTAGCGTCCCAAATGATGATTTACCCCCGCGTGAGGTCGAGATTGGGTGAGAAAGCCAGTGCCACTGCCTTTTCGAGGTCAATGGCCTGACGAATATCCGCTTCATGACACATTTGCACGGCTGAATGGGTATAACGTTGCGGGATGGACAGTCCCGCAATCACATACCCTTTATCTCCAAGGTAGAGCTGGAACGCGGGGTCGGTGATCACGCCGACAATGACCTCGCGTTGCAGTGGAATCTGGTGCTCCTGGGCAATAGCTTCGATAAAGCGGCGCAGTTTGGGCGCCGAGAAGAGGCCGCCCAGGGTTCCCCGCCCGTGAAAATCCATCATCTTTACCGCCGGGCCCTTGCGCATGGCGACGGGGTGAAGCGGCGCTTCGGCGGGAGTATCTACGGCCACGGTAATGTCCACCGAAATGATGGCGTGGGGCTGGGTGGCATTCACAACCGGTAGCGAGCCGCGAATGCTGAATTCTTCCAAGACGGTAAAGGCAAACACCAATGTACAGGCGGGACGGTGGTTATACAGGTATTTTAAGACTTCGAGCAGAATAAAGACTCCCACACGGTTATCCAGGGCTTTTGAGCAGATCATGCCGTTGCCAAAGCGGGTAAAGTTCGGGTGGTAGGTGGCGGTATTCCCCACCTGAATGCCCGCCCTTTCGACCTCCTCACGACTGCTCAGCCCCACATCAATAAACATCTCGTGGACCGAGGGCACCTTGAATTTCTCTTCTGCCCCGGTCACGTGATGAGATTTGGCGCCCACATAGCCTGTAATCCGTTGCCCGATTTCGGTTTTAATGTCCACCCGCTGGCCCAGCAGGGTTTTTTCGGGCATGCCACCAATGCGCTCAATCAGTAAAAAGCCGTCGGGGGTGATGTTGCGAATCATTAACCCGAGTTCGTCCATATGCGCTTGAAGCATCAGGCGATGCTCGGGGAATGTGCTTCCCCGAAGAATGCCCGTAACGTTCCCCAGGTTGTCTACGGCGACCTCATCCACCCATGGGCGAATGAGATCGCGCACAAACGCCGTCATCTCATCTTCATGACCCGAAACAGCGTGAATGGCGCACAGAGTTTCCAGTAATTGCCAGTCGTATGAAGTCATGGGATTACCCTGGTTGAATAGGTTGGGGAAGGGGCATGTTGCCCCTTCCCCATGGGATTATAAACTAGCCTCCGAAGATGAGGCGGGTGAGGGTGGTCAGCACCCAGGCAATCCAGTTGCCGCCGGAAAGCCCGGTGATCTGGACGGCACCTTCGGGGATGGCGTAGCCGATGTCCTTGGCGATTTGGGTGAGCAGGGGTGCGAAGGCGCTGGAAATGTAAAGCACCATGGTCATGATCAGGATGCCGTAGAGCACCGAGCGGAAGAAGTTGCCGCGCGTCAGAGGCGGCACCATGCACACGAAGAAAGCGGTAGCGGCCAGGTCGGCGGCGGGCAGGGTCGTGTTCCCGGGCAGGATCGCCGCCAGGAGCAAGGTGATGGGGATGAGCAGGATACCGGTGGCGATGGTGATGGGGTGACCAATCAGAATGGCGGAATCCAACCCAACGTAAAACTCACGCCCGGCGAAGCGCTTCTGCATGAAGGTGCGGGCGGCCTCTGAAAGCGGAGTTAGCCCTTCCATGAAAATCGCAATGATGCGGGGGATCAGGAGCATCACAGCGGCCATCTGGACGGATAGCATGAGCACTTTGCCGAGAATCTCGTTGAACGTCATCCCGGCTGGGTTAATGCCATAGGCCAGCACACCGAACAGCAAGCCCAGGATGGCGCCCATGATAATGGGCTGGCCGAAGATCCCCAGTCGCTTCTGCAGGGTTTCGGAATCCCAGTAGACCTCGCGCAAGCCGGGGATTTTCTCCACGATCCAGTTCAAGACCTTGATGATGGGGACCGAAGTGATGGCCCACCCCTGCGGGATGGAGATGCCCGGCAGTTTGAAGAAGCCCTGCACGTCTTTGGCCACCCAGTCTGCGATCAGCAGTGCTACCACCGCGTGGATGGCGGCGGCCAGCAATCCCAGCGCCAGGTTGCCCCCGCTGACCAGGTACACCAGGGAGCCGGTGAAGGCGTAGTGCCAGTAGTTCCACATATCCACGTTCAGGGTCTTGGTCCAGTTGAAGATCAGCATGATCAGGTTGACCCCGAAGGCTATCACGAAGACCAGCGAACCCACTACTGTACCGAATGCGATGGCGGCGGCGACTCCCCAGCCCACGTCCAGCGAGTTCAACTGCAGTCCGGTGGATTTTACTAACGCGTCAGTGGCGGGGCCCAACGCCTGGAACAAGAGGCTGATGACCAGACCCAGGCCGATGAAACCCACTCCCACCGTGAGCGAGGAGATGAAGGCACGGCTGAGCTTCTGACCCAGGATAAGGCTCAGGATGAAGATGACGATGGGCAGCATGACCGGCGACCCCAGGCCGGTGAGAAAATCGAAGATGGACTTGATCGCCTCCATTTTTTACTCCTTTCTTCCTTCCAACTGAATGAATGATGAAATTAGGGGGTTTGGGGGGACTGTCTCAAAATCTGCTCAATTTGATCTACCACCTCCTTTGTGCCAATGCCGGTTAAAAACGGAATTCCATCCACGACCGGGATGTTCACATCAAAAGGGACCTGCGCCGTCGCGACGATCAAATCGGCGTTCAATGCCATGCCGGGAAGATCCTGCACACGGCATTGAACGGTCTGGACGTCCAGGCCCCGTTCTCCTAATAATTCCTTGATCTTCAGCGCCACGTGGGTCGAAGTGGCAATGGCCGTTCCGCAGGCCACCAGGATGGTAAAGGATCTGGGAGGCGTGGTGGTCATCATAGCCTACTCTCCGGAGAAGAGATCGCGAAAGGTGAGTTCAAACATCCAGATATCGTATTCATAAGCATCATCAAACGGAGGCGGCACGACAGCCAGGAGGCGAAACTTTTTGCTGGCGAGTTGCTCACGGAAGCGTTCGGGGACATTGCCGGGATTGCCGAACTGGGAATGCAGGATGATGGTCTCGGTGTTATCGGCCTCTTTGAGAAGCTCGAGCAGTGCCTCGGTTTCGGGAGTGATGGAGCCTGGTTCACAGATGGTGGCAATGTATTTCTCAGGCCCTGCGGCCAGTACATCTACAACGAAGGAGTGCTCACCCAGCAAGACGCGGGGCAAAATGTAAATGGTTTCCTCGCCGCGGTTATACAACGCCCGCGCCATGTAAAAACGAAAGATGTGGCGCAGGTGCATGTCTTCATCCGGGGGTTTCAGAATGTCGCTGCGAAAGGCGGTGTAGGTCTTGGTGTGAGCGGGCAAAACCCTCGGAGGCTCAAATGTGGGATCGAGTTGAAGGTTCATCCCTGCCTCCAAATGCCATTTCAGAATCGGGTTCTGTTAGGTAGACCTGGATGCCCATTTTTTCAAGGGCTTCCACCATGGCGTAGGGGGCATTGGTGTCGGTGACAATCGCGTCAATGGCAGAAAGGGGGGCAATGGAAGCGAAGGCGGTGATTCCGAATTTGCTGCTGTCGGCGACAACGATCTTTTCGCGCGCTGTGCGCAACAGGACCTGCTTGATCTGTGTGTCTTCGAGGTTGTATTCGGTCAGCCCGTCTTCGAGGCTGATGCCCCCAACGCCGATAAATGCCTTATCCACATGCAGTTCCTGGTAGATGCGCTCAGCCATGGCGCCGATCATTGAAAGCTCGCGCGGGCGCACGATCCCGCCAGTCAAGATCAGGCGTGCATCCACCTCCAGAGAAAGGTGATTGACCACCGCATTGGCGATCTGCAGGCATGAGGTGACAATGGTGAGGTTGCGCCGGGCTTTTAGATGGGGGACGATTTCCAGGGTGGTGGTCCCCACATCCAGGGCGATGCTGTCGCCGTCGTAGACGAGCTCGGCGGCTTTGCGGCCAATAGCCCGTTTGGCGGGCTGGTTCTTGGTGGCGCGGGTGTTAAAGGGGGGTTCATAACTGCGCCCCAGGTTGGCAATGGCTCCACCGTGGACGCGGCGCAGCAGGCCCTGGCGATCCAGCTCATTCAGATCGCGGCGCGCGGTCATCTCCGAGACGTTGAACAGGCGGGCGATCTCCGCAATGGAGATGCTGCCCTTCTCGAGCACCCACTCCACAATTTTGGCATGACGTTCCGCCGTATTCATCATCCGATTTCCTTGTGTTCGATTGTGTTTATATATTACAAATTTTTTGTTCGAATGTCAATTGGTTTTTTTCGTAATTTTACTCTTGACATTCCCCCTTTTATGTTTTATAGTAATTGCAAACAGGTTTGTAATGCAAACTAGTATGTGAGGTTCACCTATGGCCCCTCAACCCCCTCTTGAAGATTGGCTGCGCCGCCCCCAGCGCTACTGGTACATTGATGGCCTCACCGAGATGGCGGTGGGCGGGGTCTTTGTGCTCGTGGCGCTGACCTTCCTGGTCCCTTGGCTTCTGCCCTCGCAACAGGGCCTGGTCATGGGCATTTTACAGCCCCTGGTCGTCATTGTCGCCGTGCTCGGTGCACGCCCCCTGGTGCGCTACCTCAAGGAGCGCATTACCTACCCCCGCACCGGCCGGGTGAATTACCGTCAGCCCACCCCGGCGCGGCGGCGCTGGCTGATCGCCCTGACTTTCCTGATCGCCCTTGGCCTGGCCGCCTTGGTCACCCGCATTGGTGCCACCTTCGGGCAGCGCTGGTTGCCCATGGTTAGCGCCTTCAGCATCGCTTTTATCGCGGCGCTGGGCGTGCGCCTGCGTCTGATGCGCTTCCTGGTGCTGGCCCTCTACATCCTGGGGTTGGGGGCGCTGATCACCTGGCTGGCGCCGGCGGAACCCCTGGATGCCCTGGCTTTCTTCGGCCTGACCGGCCTGGGCTGGCTGGCTTCGGGCGGTTGGGCGCTGTGGCACTACCTGTGCCAGACCCATCCCCCGAGCGCGGAGGAGGCACAATGACCCCGCCGCACTGGAGCGACCTGGATCGGGTGATTCACGAGCCGGCCCGGCTGATGATCGTGACCCTGCTCTACGCTGTGGAGCAAGCCGATTTCCTCTACCTGCTGCACGAAACGGGCCTGACCAAGGGCAATTTATCGGCCCACCTGAGCAAACTGGAAGAGGCCGGCTACGTCCGCATCGAAAAGACCTTCCGCGGCAAGATCCCGCACACGCTCGTCGCTCTGACCCCGGCCGGGCGCGCTGCATTCGAGACCTACCGCCAGCAACTCAGCCACCTGATCCATCCCCCTTCTGAAGGAGCACCCTGATGTCTGTGTATGCCATTCGTACCGAACACCTCTCGCGCGCGTTTGGCACCCTGCGCGCGGTGGACGATCTCAACCTGGAGGTGCCTGCCGGGATCATCTTTGGCTTTCTGGGCCCCAATGGTGCCGGTAAAACTACCACCATCCGCCTTTTGTTGGGTCTGCTGCCCCCCACCACCGGCACGGCGTTCGTCCTCGGGTACGACGTGCGCACTCAGGCGGATGCCGTGCGGGCGCGCTGTGGCGCTCTGCTGGAGCATACCGGCCTTTACGAGCGTTTGAGCGCCGAGGACAATCTGGAATTCTTTGGGCGGGTGGCCCGCCTGCCGCGCGCCGAGCGCCGGGCGCGCATCCGCCAGTTGCTCACCGATGTGGGGCTGTGGGAGCGCCGGGCTGAGCCGATCGCCACCTGGAGCCGCGGGATGAAGCAGAAACTGGCCATTGCCCGGGCACTGCTGCACCGCCCGGCACTGCTGTTCCTGGATGAGCCCACCGCCGGGTTGGATGCCCTGGCCGCCGCGGCTCTGCGCGAGGACCTGGCTGCCCTGGCCCGGCAGGAGGGCATCACCATTTTCCTCACCACCCACAACCTCACCGAAGCCGAGAGGCTCTGTCAGCAGGTGGCCGTGATCCGCGAGGGGCGCCTGCTGGCGGTGGGCAGCCCGGATGCACTGCGCCAGCAGCGCCACGCCCCGGTGCACGTGGTGACCACGGGGCTCTCTCCGGCGGTGCTGGAAGGGTTGCGTGCCGCTTTCGGTGCCGAGGTCGTTCAACCGGGAGCGGCTGATGGACACCTGGTGCTGAACCTGGGGCCGCAGCAATCGGCGGCTGCGGTGGTGGCGTACCTGGTCCAGCAGGGGGTTGCTGTGGAAGAAGTGCGCCGCGAAGGCGCCAGTTTAGAAACGGTCTTTTTGAGCCTGGTGCAGGAGAACGAACATGGGATATGACATTCAGACCATGATTTGGAAGGAGTGGAAAGAACTCTTTGCGCGGCGCGCCGCCGGACGCGGCACCTTGCTTTCCACGCTGATCATCCTGGGGATGCTGGGCGTCTTCCTGCCTCTGCAGATGGGTGCCGAGTGGTTTACCCAGCCCCTGACGCTGATCGTTTGGGCGTGGCTGCCCATTTTCCTCACCTTGGGGATGGTGACCGATTCGTTCGCCGGCGAGCGTGAGCGCCACACTCTGGAAACCCTGCTCTCCACCCGCCTGCCGGATGCGGCCATCCTGCTGGGGAAGCTCCTGGCGGCCGTGCTCTATGGGTGGAGTGTGGCCGTGCTCAGCCTGCTGCTGGCGGCGCTCACCCTTAACCTGGCCCTGAGGGACGGGCCGCACTTCTACGCCCCGGGTTTTCTGGCGGTAGCGCTGGGCTTCAGTTTGCTCAGTACGGGGCTCTTTGCCGGCCTGGGCGTGCTGGTTTCCCTGCGCGCCGCAACGGCGCGCCAGGCTTACCAGCGCCTGAGCCTGATTCTGCTGGTGTTTTACTTCTTGCCTTTCGGGGTGCAGTTCCTGCCTGCCGATGTGCGCCTGCGCCTTCTGGACGTGCTGATGCGCCTGGACCTGGCGAGCGCGGCGGTGGGAGTGATGGGGGTGCTGCTGGTTCTGAATCTGGTCGTGCTGAGCCTGTGCTTCCGGCGCTTCCAGAGAGCGCGCCTGCTGCTGGATTAGCGCACGCGGAAGCGGAGCACCCCCGAGGAAGCGCGATTGCCGGCCAGGTCTTCGGCCAGCACTTCCAGGGTGTGTTCGCCGCGGGTGGCTTTCCACACCAGGATGTAGGGAGGGGTGCGGTTATCACCCACCTCGCGCCCATCTACCTGCCAGATCACGCGGCGCACGCCGTAGGTATCCCCGGCCTCGGCATACAGGCTGAGCATCCCGTTGGTGGGTAAGAGGAGATCCTGGCCGGGAGCGGGGAGGCGCACCTCCACCTGAGGCGGGGTGTTATCCACGGTCACCTGGAGCAGGGCCGTCTCGACGCGCTGATCTAGGTGCACAAGCGTCAGGCGCAGGATGTAGAGGCCCTCGGGCAGGCCGCGGGTGTCCCAGGTGGCCAGCACTCCCTCCTCTACCGGCCCACTGCTGGCCGGGGTGAGGGTCACCCAGGCACGCGGGTTGAGGCCCTCGCCCACCTGAATGCGATACTCGGCAAAATCGGGGGCGGTGGCCGTGCCGCGCAGGGTGACCGTACCGCGCACGTAGGCAAACGGCGCGGGCTGGCTGAAGCGCACCTGCGGGTTGGTGGAGGGGCTTTGGATGTTATCGTACTGGGTGGGCGGGAGCGGCAAGCCGGCCTGCGCGGCCCAGGCGCTGACCTCGGGCGGGACGACCAGGTAAACGCGCTCTTCCACCAGTTCCGGAGGGGTGAAGGCGGTGGCCAGGCGCCCGGTCTCGCGGTTGATCGGGTAGCGGCGGTAGAGCGTATCGTACTGGGTGGGCTGGTTTTCGCTGAGGAAGATCTCGCGCACCACCTGGGGACAATCGGGGGTGGGGAGCAACCCGGACGGATCGCACACGTTCACCAGGGTCAGCCCCGGTGGAGCGGTCCAATCGCTGGCCGGCACCTCGCGGTGCAGGTATTGCATCAGGCCGTGCCACAGGGCGGCGGCCAGGCGGGGGTTGAGCGCAGTGCCGCTGGCACCGGGGCGGTAGCCCACCCACACCGCCACCAGGTAGCGCGGGGTGTACCCCACTGCCCAGGCGGTCTGTCCATTGGCCACCTGGCCCAATTTGGCCGCCGCCGGGCGTCCCAGGTCCAGCCAATCCGGACTGCCGAGGCGCTGACGGCGGGCTTCGCCATCGCTGAGCACGTGGTGTACCAGGTAGGCCAGTTGTGCGCTGATCAGCGGGCGCACCTGGGCCGGTTCTGCCTGCATCCACAGCACCCCATCGCTCCCTTCCAGGCGGCGCAGGGCCAGGGGCTGTGATTCCGGCCAGCCCGGCAGGCGGTAGCCCAGCCCCAGAGTGGCCAAAGGCAGATACGCCTGAGCCACCTCCGGGAGGGTGAGGGAGGCGCCCTGGGTGAGGAAGGTGGCGGTATCGCTGACGGTCACGGGTACGCCCAGCGTACGAACGGTTTGCGCCACGGTCGGCACGCCGATTTGCTCCAGCAGGCGGGTCAGCGCGCCGGCATCATCGCCCGCCAGTGCCAGGCGCAAGCGTTCCGGGCCGTGGTAGCGGGAGGTGGCGAGGGGGCTTTCGTCGGGGGTCGGGGGCACATCCCACACCAGGCTGGCCGGGCTCATCCCGCGGGCAAAGGCCGAGAGTGCCAGGAAGGGGGTGAGCAGGCTGCCGGTGGGGCGGCGGCTCAGGTTGGAGGTGGGCAGGCCACGGGCGTCTACCTCCACCAGCGCAAGCATCTCGCCGCTGGTCACATCCACCACCACAGCGCCGCCGGCCAGGTCCTCGGGGTGGGCGGGCCAGAGCGCGCTGGGCAGCGTGGGCAGGTCGCGAGCGGCCTCGCAGGCGGGGTCTTCTGCGGCGGCCACAGCCCCCAGGCTCTGGAAATAAGCGCGTAACGCGCAGGTGACCTGCTGCTGTAAGGCCTCATCCAGGGTGGTGAGCACGCGCAGCCCGCCCCGTTCGAGCACCTCTGGCGGGTAGGTCTCGGCCAGGGCCGCCTGGACCTGGTGGATGAAGGCATCGGTTGAGGCAGGGGGCACCTCACGGCGCGGGAGCAGGGTGGGGGGATGCTGGCGGGCCTGCTCGTAGGTGGGCAGGTCAATCACACCGGCGCCCAGCAGGCGTTCCAACACCTGCCGCTGGCGCTCCAGCGCCCCCTCGGGGGTATCCAGGGGGTTGAGGGCGGGGCTTTCCAGTGCCGCCAGGAGCAGCGCCACCTCACCTGCATCCAGGTGGGTGGCCGTTTTACCCAGGTAGCGCCGTGTGGCGGCTTCGGCGCCGTAGGTCTGGGGGCCGAAGCGGGCGCTGTTGAGGTACCACGCCAGCACCTGCGCTCGCCCGTAGTGCGTCACCGTCTGCCAGGCCAGCAGGCGCATGCGCAGGGTGCGGCGTAAGGAAGGCGGTTCGTGCCAGAGCAGCAGGTCGCTCACCAGGCGCTCGGCGAGGGTCTGAGGAGCGGGGTCCAGGGAGAGAGCGAAGCCGGGGCTGGTCCAGAAATCGGGTTGGGTGAGCGCCAGGGTGGCCTGCACCAGGAGCGGACTGAACGCTTCCGATGAACCGGGGTCCACACTGCGGAAGGTGCGCGCACCCACGCCGCCATCCAGGGCGGCCAGCAGGTGGGTGCCGGTGCGGTCGTAGAAGCGGGTGGGCTGGGTGAGCGTCCCCGTGGAGGGGACCAGCAGGGTTTCCAGGGCTTCTACCGGGGGCAAATCGGCGGTCAGCGCCGCATAGGCGAAAGCCAGCGTGAGGCTGAGCAGTGCCAGAGCAAGGCTGAGGACCAGGGCCAGCTCGATGCCCGCGCGCAGCGCCTGATGGCTGGGGCTGCGTCGCTGAACGGCCTGACGCTGCCGGCGGGCTTTGAGCCAGTGGTGCACCCACAATGCGCGCATCGGCTGCCCTCAGCGGATGGCGGTAGCCGCACGGGTGGGGGTGGCTTTCGGCGGGGTGCCGGTGGGGGTCGCAGAATACAGCGGGGTGGGTGTGGGGGTGGCCAGGCGGGCCAGGGCCGCCTGTGCCTGGACGCGCCAGGCGGCGGGCATGGCCGTCTCGGGCAGGGCCAACAGGCGCTGCCAATCGGCGTAGGCCGCGCGGGGGTCAAGGGGTTCAACGGCCTGGGCGCGCCAGTAGTAGATGGCCGCCTTGTCCGCCTCACTGCGTGCCAGCCCTTCGCTCTTGCTCAACTGCATGTAGGCATCGCCGTAAGCCTGCAGCCCCAACAGGGCGCGCCCGCGGCCCAGGCTGGCCGCCAAGGAGCGCGGGTTGAGGTTCAGCGCGGCCTTGAAATCTTCCAGGGCATCTGCGTAGTTACCGGCTTCCAGGTTGACCTCGCCGCGTTGCAGCCACAGGGCCAGGTTCAGGCGGTCGGTGGCCAGGGCGCGGTCGAGCAGGGCCAGCGCTTGCCCGGTACGCCCCTCGCGGGCATAGGCCTGCGCCAGCCAGCCCAGGGCCTCTACGTCGGGGGAGGGCGGGCCGTAGGTCAGGTACACCTCCAGGGGAGGAATGGCCTGCGCAGGCCGGTCCTGGAGCAGGTAGATCTGCCCCAACAGGCGATATGCCGGCAGCAGCGCCAGGTCACGTTGCAGGGCTTCCTGCACCTGGCGCAGGGCCTCATCCAGGTCGTTGGCCTGCAGGGCGATCCAGCCGCGGTAGTAGGCCACCAACGGGGAATCCGGCAGTTGGGCGGCTGCCTGCTCCAGCTGGCGGGTGGCTTCGGCGAGATCATTCTGTTCGGCGGCCAGCATGGCCAGTTCCAGGTGCGCCTCGGCCAGGTTGGGATCCAGGCGCAGTGCCTCTTCCAGGTTGCGGCGGACTTCTTTTTCGGAATTGGGCGCGCTCTTGTGCAGAGCGCGGGCACGCCCCAGGTAGGCCGGGGCATAGGTTTTATCGGTCTGGACTGCCTGGTTGTAGGCTTGCAAAGCCTGGGTGTAGGCCCCCTGGCTCAGGTAGAT
>FWWL01005263.1_pt1 | contig 20429 bp, 19 predicted proteins | sample 2228331 | NCBI WGS metagenome assembly FWWL01 (sample SAMEA103939775, study PRJEB20133) | metagenome | reverse complement strand
ATGAAGACGGTGGATGGTGTAGCAAACCGCGTGGTGGAGTATGTCTATTCAGGCGGTACCTTGCTCGGTGGGCGGGTAGACGGTCAGTGGCTGGCGCATACCTACGGCTTCGGCTTGCTGGAGCGTGGGGAGCAGGAAGGGCGAGCGTTTTGCAGAACCTAACTTAGTTAGAAGTAGGTGAAATCGTGGGAAATCTCACTCAGAACCCATCGGTCAAAACTGAACTGCTATGGCGGGGAAACAAAAGCCCAAATCGGGCACGAGGCTTCCCTATTTCCCCACCTCTACTCTATTTCGGTAATCCACCCGGTTTCGCCTTCACCAAGTCGCATAACACGCTCTACTTCACGAACTTTGAATATCTCCTGCGCCTACGACTTGGCACCTCACCAGACAAAGCACTAAGCGTGGTACATCAGTGGCGAGATGAGAACGATACTGCTCGATACTTAGCACTCACGAACGACTCGAAACAACTGTATACTTGTGCGCGCTACAATCACAACGACTACCTGCAGGTGCTATCCCTGTTTGGAAGCGAGCTCAAGCGTGTGCCAATAAAGAGGAAAATAGGGTTGCCAAACTGATTGTTCGGAAAGCTTATGACAGAGGACGGACCCTATCACCCGTTCCGATGTACCCTCACTCCACGCACGACCCTGCTGGTCTGGGAACCGTATCAGTGGGAACAACTGTGTGAATATGACCTTGAAGGGCGATTAGTCCACGAGTGGACAGGGGTCAAGGGGGCCACTGTGGACGAGGAAGGCACGCTCTGGGTTCACGGCTCGCCCCAGCCCAGCAGAGGCGTTCGTGTACATCGCCCACCCTCTGACTTAGACCCCGTCCGACTGACCCTTCTGGGGCGCGACCGACACGGACGATGGTATTGGGAGCGCTCGGCTCCCCGAACTTTTGAGCATAGAGCGTACTACACGAACCGAATCGCCTGTGAGTCAGCAGAGGGACGCCTGTTGTGGCAGATAGAGTTGGACGGGCCGCAGGGGGTCTTGGCGAAAGAAGAGCCGTATTGGCACGCATCGGGTTCGACGGGGGGTTGGATTGAGGTAGAGCCTGAAGGGACGCTGTTGGCGTTTTGTGTGAGCCGTTCTCGCAAGATGGAGGGCGGTGTGGGGTTATATCGTGTGGAGGTGATGTCAGAGTGAAGTTCGGGATAGTTGCTTACCCCTCGCCGTATAAGTCCCCATAGAGCGACTGAGTGGGGCGCAGTTGGGGCGTGAACTGACGGAGCCACCTGCCCTGCACCACCGCATCGCCTTGCATCCCGTCGCCTATCGTCTGGAACACCTCCTGCGTGCATTCGTACTCCTCCTCTTTTCGGTTCGGCAGGAAGCGCAGGCGCACGAAAAAGCGCAACTCTTCGGCGGGATACTCGCGCCAGTAGGGCACGGTGGCTTGGGAGTGCTTGTCGACCGCATAGGTCGCCACCACATAGACGGGCGAGAGCATCATCGGAACGCCCTTATCCCCCTTGCGTTCGAGCCAGATGCCATAACCAAACACGCCCAGTATGATTAACGCACCCGCAATCATCATCGTGAAGCCCATTCCTGCGATGAGGATGCCCGATGAGTCACTATGCTTTGCGAAGCTGACGATTCCGCCCAGCAAGAAAATCGCAACCACCAGAATCCCCAGCAGGATGAGTACGCCCCCCAAGATGAGGAGCGCGCTCATACCATGACGCTCCTTCAACATAGTACGATATTGATTCGGCAGGGCTTTCCAAGATTCCTGCTTTTGGAGCCAACTTTAGGGCACACGCTCTTCGCCCAGTGTGTAGTAGTGTCCGCGATGATACGCCATCGTGCGCTTTTCAGGGTTGCCCACAGCGCGCAGGGGTTCGCCCACCACCAGCATATGGCTTCCATAAACTCGGCGGTCTAACACACGGCACTCGAACTGGGCGGAACTGCCTGCGATCAGAGGTGCAGGGATGTAAAGCGCAGGCTCGGTGGGGATACTGAACTCGGCAATCTTGTTCACTTCGCGCCCAGAGTGGCGTCCGCACGCGCGCGCAATCCACGCTTGGTCGTCCGCCAACAGGCTCACGCCAAAGAACTCGGCGCGCTCAATCAGTCCACGCGTGAACCGCTCTTCGCCCACAAAGACGCCAATCAGGGGCGGTTTGAGCGACACGGGGGCACACCACTCGGCACTCATCGCATTCACCACACCCTCGACCGCAACTGTAATCACACTGACCGAGTTGATGAAACGCCAAGCGTCGCGGTCGATTTGGCTCAGGGGTTCTGGCATAGCGATTAGGATACCCTATGCTCGGCGGGCGCGTCGGAGGCGATAGACATACGCCAACACCTCCGCCACCGCTTGGTAGAGGGTGGAGGGAATCTCCTGACCGACCTCCACTTGGGCGTGCAGGCTCCGTGCGAGGGGCGGGTTCGGCACAATCGGCACATGCCAGCGCAACGCCTCCTCTCGGATTCGGCGCGCCAACCAGCCCTTACCTTTGGCAACCACGCGGGGCGCACGCATGCTCGTGCGGTCATAACGCAACGCCACCGCATAGGTCACAGGGTTCGTGACGACCACATCTGCCTTGCGCACATCGCTCAGCATCCGTTGGCGCATAATTTTCTGCATCTGCTGGCGAATGCGCGACTTGATTGTGGGGTCTCCCTCAGTCTGCTTGTATTCCTGCTTGAGCTCGTAGCGGGACATTCGGATGCTCTTTTCGAAGTCCCACCGCTGATAGAGGTAGTCCAGCAGGGCGAGCGCGAGCCACAGGATACCGACGCGCAGACCAATCTGATAAAGCGTGTCGGCGAGTGGTTGCAGGGCGTGGGGCATCCCGATTTGCGACGCCTGCACCAGTTCGGGCATTCGGCTCTGGATTGCACCCCAAGCGACCCACACAATCAGACCGAACTTCAACACCGCCTTGACGAGCTCAACGAGTGCGCGCCGAGAGAAGAGCCGCTGAAAGCCTTTGAGCGGGTCAATCCGATTGAGGTCGGGGGCGAGCGGTTGCGCACTCAACACCAAGCCGACCTGCATTGCATTTGTGAGGAGCGCCACTAAGAACGCCCCAGCCATCATCGGGAGCAGGATAGCGAGCGCGCTGTAGAGCAGGGCGTCCGAGAGCCGTCCTGTGCTGGCTTGGGTCAACCCGTGCTGGAACGCCATCAGTAGGCGCGTGCCCCCCAAGTTGAGTACGACGGGCATCAGCAGCACGAACGCCAGAAAGATGACCGCGCCGTTAATCTCGGTGGAGCGTGCGACCTGCCCTTTCTTGCGCGCCTCCTGCCGACGACGGGGTGTCGCCTGTTCGGTGCGTTCCTCGTCTGCCATCCCGTAGAATTATCGGGATTTCGGCGCGAATGGCTCAGGGGGGCGTAGGGCAGGTGAGTGGACTATTTCGCTTTTAGCACCTGCTGAGCGATGCGGTCGGCAATCACTTCCAGGAACGCCTCGTCCGACTCGTCGAACCCGCCGACCTCCGTGCCGTCCACATCGATTTGACCGAGTATGGCGCCCGTGTTGGGGTCGCGAATCAGCACCACGATTTCCGAGCGGGTCTCCAAGTTGCAGGCGAGGTAGTTGGCGCGTTCGCGCACATCGTACACTATCTGATTGGCATTCTCGGCGACTGCCGTGCCACATACGCCCCGCCCTACAGGAATGCGCACATGCTCGGTGGGCGGTCCGACATAGGGTCCCAGTATCAGCTCGTTGCCCTTGAGCCAATAGATGCCCACCCAGTGATAGTGGGGGTGGTGGTCCTTGAGCATCTGCATCAGGTTCTGCAGACGCTCAGGCAGAGGCGCATCTTGCTCTAAGAGCGCCTCCGCCTTCAGAATCAACTCGGTTGCCAAGCGGTCGTCGATCATTCCTTACCTTCACCCTCCGATCTGGCAGGTTTCGGGGTGGCATCAGGGTTCTCAATCACTTCGGCTTTCTCTATCACATCGCCCCGCACGATACGGTCGACGACATCCATCCCCTTGACCACCTTACCGAACACTACATAGTTGCCGTCCAACTGGGGCAGGTCTTCAAGGCAGATGTAGAACTGGCTTCCGCCGCTATCGAGTGCTTGGGCGCGTGCTAAGCCGAGTGAACCCCGCTTGTGCTTGAGGTTATTGCGCTCAAACTTCACATTGTAGCCTGGTCCGCCCGTGCCGATACGGGGGTCATCAAGCGGCAGGACCTTGGTCTGTGGGTCGCCTGCCTGCACCACAAACTTGGGCACGACGCGGTGGAACTTAATTCCGTCATAGAAGTTCTCGCGCACCAGTTTGAGAAAGTTGCCTCCTGTTTCGGGCGCTTCTTGCAGGTCGATCTGCAGGATAATCTCGCCCTTGTCGCGGATGGTCAACTTCACGAACGCTTCCTTCTTCGCTTCTTCCTTCTTCTCTTGCTCTTGGGGCTGTTCTTGCATCGGTTGGGGCTCCTGTTCAGCGGCTCCGTTCGCTACTGCACTGTTCTGCGATTGACACGCCGTCAGCGTGACCATCAAAACGGATACGACGAGTAGCGTTAGATAGTTCCTCATTCGTGACCTCCTGTGTGTTTTAGTGTACCTGATTCTCGCTCGGCTTGCGCACGAGCAAGATATACGCGCTGAGCGCAATCAGCGAGACCGTGCCCCAGATGAACTTCGCCCAGTTAGGGAAGTTGTAGAAGGAGAAGAACGCTTCCACGAACGCTGCGATGAGCAAGAGTACCGCCGAGCCAGCAAGGAGCCAGAAGGCATCAGGCGCTACGCGTCGGAGTGCCTCGATACGCGTCAGGTCGCCGGGCATCAACATCGCTCGTCCCAGAATCAGCCCACCCGCACCACACAGAAAGATGGCGCTGAGTTCGGGCACGCCGTGCGGATAGATGGAGACCAAAAAGAACCCCAGCTTGCCCACATTCTGCATCGAGCCAGCAAACAGTCCCAGCAGAAAGCCGTTGCTCCACATCAGATAGACCGTCGGGATGCCGAAGAAGAATCCTAAACCGAACGCCAGCAACGCCACGCGTGTGTTGTTGATGAAATAGAAACTGAACATGAAAGAAGCGCCCTGCGCCTCACCGACCTGACGCTGTTGCCCTGTCTGCCACTGTTCCAGCACGCCCTCCCAGCCGGGCGCAACAAGACGCTCTTGCCAAGAGGGGTCGCTCAGCACCAACAGGTAGGGCACAATTGCTCCCATCAGGAACAGCCCGATGCAGACCAGCACCAGCCGAAAATGTCGGCGCACGGCGTCGGGAAAGGCGTACCAGAAGGTGCGCAAGCCTTGCGCAACACTCCCACGACGCGTGCGATAAAGCACCCCGTGCGCCTTCGCCAACAGACTGTTCAAGTAGTCCACTACCTGAGTGTCTGCACCTTGTTGGCGGGCATAAGCTAAGTCGGTCGCCACTTGGCGGTAGAGCCGTCCCAGCTCATAAAGTTCCTCTCGGCTCAACGGTTCACTCCGCGAATTTTTGAGAAGGTCAATCATCTGCTCGAACCGTTGCCACTGAGCGCGTCGCCGTTCCACGAACCTTCGGACATTCATCGTCGAACTATCCCCCTGTTCAGAATTGAAGCGTCTGAACCAATAAATTTCTGACGAAACTTGTGCATCACGGTGCGGTCTGCATTTGCCAGCCCCATCTCAATCATCTTGCGATTGACGAAGAGGCGATTCGTGAGATAGACATAGGCGCCTATCGGTTCCCCCTCATTCGCAGGAGGACGCTCAAAACGCAAAATCACACGCTTGCCCAAAAGATACTGGTGAAGATATTCCAAAGCGGACTGCGTTTGCGCTTCAGGCACATAAATACCCACCAAGCGCACGGTCAAACCGTTGTCCATCTTGAGCGTTTGTGCATCCAGCACCGACACTACACGGTAGGTCGCTTCTGCGCCGAATCGCAACTGCTTGGGGTCTACTATCGGCTTAGCGTTCTGCACATTCGGCTGATAGCGTTCAGGTGCGGGCACAGGATGAAGAGGCTCCTGCCTCTCGATGAACGAAACGGTTGGTGCGAGCAACTGGGGCACATCAATCCCTAACTTCTCGCGGATGATCGGCAGGAACTTGGGTTGAATCTCGTAGCCCATCGCGTTGCGCCCCAACTCCAGCGCCACCTTGACCGTGGTTCCACTGCCCAAGAAGGGGTCTAACACCGTCTCCCCCACAAAAGTAAACATCCGAATCAGCCGGCGGGGCAACTCTTCGGGGAACATCGCCTCGTGATTCACCTGACGCTCGCCTCCGAACACCCAGTGCCCGCTGAAATAGTCCTTCCACTCGTCGCGCGTGAGTTTGGACTGCTCTTTCTGAGACTCGCTAATCCCGTTGCGCATAGGCGATTGTCCAGGCTTCTTGAAGAGCAGGATATATTCGTAGTCCAGTTCCACAATACCGTTGGGCGGATAGGGGAACGAACCCATCACGACCGCCCCGCCTGTCGTACGCATCGTGGTCTTCTTCTGCCAGATGATTGCGCCCATATAGTCAAAGCCAATCGCTTCACACTGGGCAATGACCTCGGCGTGAAGCGGGATGACTTTGTAGCGTCCGTAGACCACACTCCGAGCGAACTGGTCGCCAATATTGATACACAGCCGTCGTCCTGTGCGCAACACGCGGAAGCACTCCTGCCACACACGGCTCAAATCAATCAGATAGTCGTGAAGCGTCTGACCGTAGCCTATCTGTCCCTCTGCCTCGTAGTCTTTGAGATGCCAATAGGGTGGCGAGGTCACCACAAGGTCGACCGATTCATCGGCGACCTCTTGCATATTTCGGCTATCGGCTAAGTAAACGGTTGCTTTGGCTTCCATAGGCTACACCGAACGCGTGAACGCAATAAAATCTTCCAAAATCTCTTCTGCACGCCCCGATTCGATGGTGCGTGTGGCGAGCCAGATACCGTCGCGAATCGTCTCGGCACGCCCTGCAACCCACAGGGCAACTCCTGCCCCAGGCAGAAGCGCACGCATTCGCAGTTCATCGTCGCCCGACAGTGCCGAGCGCAGGATTTGGGCGTTCTCTTGGGGCGTTTCGCCCGCCATCAGCGCTTTCTCTGGTACGGGTTCCAGTCCCAAGTCGGTCGGGGTGAACTCAAAAGTCTCAACAGTTCCGTCAGGTTTCAAGTGGGCACAGACCGTGACTCCGATGGGCGAGGCTTCGTCCAGCCCATCCATCCCGTGAACGACGCAGGCGCGTTCCGTGCCCAATCGTGCGAGCGCTTCGGCAATCAGGGTCAGCCACTCCCAGCTGAACACGCCCAGCAGTTGCCGTCTTGCCCCTGCAGGGTTCGTGAGCGGTCCGAGCAGATTGAACACCGTGCGTACGCCCAACTCCCGACGCACAGGCGCAACATGCTTCATCGCAGGGTGATGCACGGGCGCAAAGAGAAACCCGACTCCCACCTGATCGATGCACTGGGCGACCTGTTCGGGGGCAAGGTCGATTCGTGCGCCTAAGGCTTCCAACACATCGGCACTGCCACATTTACTGCTCACGGCGCGGTTGCCGTGCTTGGCGATGGGCACACCTGCTCCCGCCACCACGAACGCTGTCGCCGTCGAGAGGTTCCAAGTCTTCAGCGTGTCGCCCCCTGTGCCACAGGTATCCAGCAGGTCGGGCAGGTTCACAGGCACACGGAGCGAGTTGGCGCGCATCGCTTTGGCAAAACCGACCAGTTCCTCCAGCGTCTCTCCGCGTGTGCGCAGGGTCATCAACACGCCTGCAATCTGGACGGGGGTCAACTCGCCGTGCATCATAGCGTTCATCAACTGCTCTGCCTGCTCTTCGTTGAGGTCGTCTCCTTCCAAGACGCGCTTCATCACAGCGCCCAGTTCCATAACTCCGATTGTACCTTATCGATTCACGAGGTTCTGTGTTGCGATTAAGCAGGAATCTCCCAAATACGCTCGTATAATTACGGTACTCAAGGCGCAGGATGCATTGGGGCTACGGATGGATACCCCTTGAGGTCAGCAGCGCATTTTTATCGGTAGGTGATTGTCATGCTCAAGTACGCCGATGCAGTTCAGGATATTATCTTAGTGGTGGACGATGAAACCACCACCTTGGAGTTCTTGGTCGAACTGCTGTCCAGCGCGGGGTATCGCTATGTGTATGCAACGAGTCGTGTCGAATCGGTTCCCGAAATTCTTGAGAAAGTTCGCCCTGATTTAGCCCTGATCGATTGGCATCTGAATGGGATGGAGGGGGATAATCTCATCCGTCTGATACGCGCCCAGAGCGCAGATAACCTGATCCCTGTGGTGGTGCTGACCGCAGACCCGTTGCCCAGCATCAAAACGCAAGCACTGAACGCGGGGGCAACCGACTTTTTGAACAAACCGTTCGATGTAACTGAGGCGTTGTTGAGGATACGCAACCTATTAGAGATGCGTCACCTTCATCGCTCGTTAGCACAGGAGAAAAACATCGTCGAGCAACTTCTGCGCGAACGGGAGCATGACCTGGAGCTTGCCCGCTTGGAGATTCTGGAGCGGTTAGCCCGTGCTGCGGAGTACCGCGACGACACCACAGGGCAACATATTGTCCGCGTAGGGCGATTGAGCGAGATGATTGGGCGAGTGTTGGGGCTGGACGAGGCGAAGTTGTATCAACTGCGCCACGCTTCTCCCCTGCACGATGTCGGCAAGATTGGGATTCCCGACACCATTTTGCTCAAGCCGAGTGCCCTTACCCCCGAAGAGCGTGAGGTGATGGAGAGGCACACACTCATCGGCGCGCGTATCTTGGAGGGTTGCCCGCACGAAACCATCGAGATGGCTCAGCAGATTGCGCTCACGCACCACGAACGCTGGGATGGGCGCGGGTATCCGCGGGGGCTTAAAGGCGAGGAAATCCCGCTTGTGGGGCGCATTGTGGCGGTCGCCGACGCCTATGACGCCATGACCCACGACCGCCCTTACCGCAAAGCACTGAGCGTAGAAGACGCCTTAGCAGAGATACGCCGACACCGAGAAACCCAATTCGACCCGATGGTTGTGGAGGCGTTCACAGACCCTGCACACTTCCAATCGTTGAACGCACTGAGTGGAGGCGGGGTGTCAGATGAATAACGCTTTGTCGGCTAAGGTGGGGACAGACCTTCGAACTCAGCCCTTGCCTTAGCCTTTTCTCAAGCGTGCAAGGCTCATTCCGTTCGCCACGACGAGCAGGGTCGCGCCCATATCGGCTAAGATAGCGAGCCAGAGGGTGGTCTTGCCCGCCAGCGCCAACCCAAAGAAGAGCGCACGCACGCCCAACACGAAAGCGATGTTCTGCTTGATGACCCCCATCGCTCGGCGTGTGAGCGCAAGGAACTGGGGCACGAGACACAGGTCTTCACGCATCAAGATACAGTCTGCGGTCTCGCGTGCGAGGTCGGTTCCCCCGTGCGCAACACTGATGCCCACATCCGCCACCGAGAGCGCGGGCGCGTCGTTGATTCCGTCGCCCACCATCGCCACCGAACCGACCTCTTGCTGGAGCCGTGCGACAACCGCCTGTTTCTCTTCAGGCAGTTGCTCGGCATAGACCTCCCGAATGCCAACCTGCAACGCTATCGCTTGAGCCGTTGCTTGGTTGTCGCCCGTGAGCATCACACCGGGCACACCGAGTGCGTGCAGTTCGGACACCGCAGGTTTTGCCGTCGGGTGGGGCAGGTCTTGCAGGGCGAATACGGCGCGTGGCTGTGTGTCGAACAGCACCACCACCGTATAGCCCTGCGATTCGAGTTGCTCCAGCACCTCCTCCAACGCCTTGCTACAGCGTCTTTCGCTCTCTATTAGGCGGTGGTTGCCTACCCAGACTTGGCGACCTTCGACAACCCCTACCATGCCCATTCCAGGTAGGGCACGGAACGCGGAAACAGGCAGTGGCTTGGAATGTGCTGTTCGCAACGCTTGGGCAATCGGATGCTCAGACTGGTGGGCAAGGCTGGAGGCGAGCTGGCGGTATCGCTCTTCATCACCCCCGTCCAAACGCTTCACCTTGACTAACTGGGGTTTGCCGTAGGTGAGCGTGCCCGTCTTATCAAAAATGAGCCGTCGGACACCCGCCATGCGCTCGATGAACAGTCCTCCCCGCACGAGGACGCCCATCTTTGCTAAGCCGGTGAGCGCGCTGAGTATCGTCACGGGCACCGAAATCACCAGTGCGCAAGGACAGCCCAGCACCAACAGCACCAGTGCGCGGTAGACACCCTCACTGAACGGCACTTGCGCTAGCGGGGGCAACAGAACCGCCACCAACACCGCCAACCCGAACAGAATCGGCGTGTACACCTGCGCGAACTGGTCAATCCAGCGTTCGGCGTGGGTCTTGCGCGCCTGCGCCTCTTCTACGGCGCGGGCAATCTGCGCCAGTTTGGTCGCACCCTGCTCGGCGGTCACGGTAATCTCCAGCGCGCCATATTGATTGAGCGTGCCAGCATAAACGGGGTCGCCCACCTGCTTCTCGACGGGCACACTCTCGCCTGTGATGGGCGACTGGTCGACGGTGGAAGTGCCCCCGATGACTGTGCCGTCCAGTGGGATGCGTTCGCCGGGCGCAACACGAATGCGTGCGCCAACGGGCACCGCCCCCACTTCCACCGTTATCCATTCACCGCTTGGGGTCTGAATTGTTGCGGTCGGGGCTTGGAGGTTCAGCAGTGCCTTCAGCGTGCGTTCGGAGCGTTCCACCGCAAGGTCTTCCAGCTGTTCAGCGAGTGCGTAGAGCGCAATCACCACGCCCGCTTCGCCCCAGTGTCCCAGAACGATTGCGCCCACCACCGCCACCGTCATCAGCAGGTGAATGTTCAAGCGTCCCCTGAGAAGCGAAGTCAGCCCCTTGCGCAGGGTCGGACCCCCCACTAAGCCTATCGCACTCAGTGCGAAGAGTATCGAGAGCGGATGTCCCTCCCCGAACACCCAGCCGATGACCTCTGCGCTGATGGCAAGCAAAAGCGCAATCGCTATCCGAAATCCCATAACTTATCGCAACACACGCCCTGCCCGCGCTCCTGTATAGACCCCATCCCGAATCGTCCACCGCCCGTTGATGAGCAGATGAATCACCCCTGTTGAGAGTTGGTGCGGGTTCTCGAAGGTGGAGTGGTCGGCAATTGTGGCGTAGTCGAACACCACGATGTCGGCATAGGCAGTGGGCTGAAGCACGCCTCGGTCGAATAACTTCAAACGCGCTGCGGGCAGACCTGTCATCTTGAAAATGGCTTCCTCCAGAGTGAGTATTCCCTCTTCGCGCACATATTTACGCAACACGCGCGGGAAAGAGCCATAACTGCGGGGATGGGGGCGGTCGTCCTTGTGCTTGTGGGGGTCATAGCCCAGCCCGTCGGAGCCGACCATCGTGAGCGGATATTGTAGTACGGTGCGCAGGTCGTCCTCGCTCATATTGAACCACGCCACGCCCACATGTCCGCCCGCCTCGACGAGCAAGTCCAACACGAACTCGGCGGGTTCTTTACCTGCAATCTGCGCCGCCTTTGCAACCGACAACCCTTGATAGTCTCGATTGTGGGGCAGGGTACCGATAATCGTGCGTTCCCAGTCCTCGTCGGTGGCGCGCATCTCGGCGATGATGCGATGACGCTGTTGGGGGTCGGTGAAGCGCGCTAAGACCTCGTTCGGCTCCCCCTCGATTGCCCACGAAGGCAGGCACGCCACTGCCATCGAAGTCTGGTAGGCGGTGTAAGGATACACATCGAGCATCACATCGAGTCCTTGCTCGACCGCCTCCGAGACCAGTTGGAGTGTCTGGTGAACCTTGCCCCAGTTGTGGCGTCCCTCTGCCTTGTGGTGGGCGAGTTGGAGGGGCAGTTCGGCGCGCTCGGCAATCATGATGGCTTCCTGCACACACTCCACTAAGTAGTCACCCTCACTGCGCAGGTGCGTGGTGTAGAAGCCCCCATACTCGCTGGCGACTTTGGCAAGGGCGATAATCTCGTCGGCGTCGGCATAGCTGTTGGGCACATACTCCAGCCCTGTTGAGAAGCCTTTCGCGCCCGCCTCCATACAGAGCGCAACTTCACGACGCATCGCCTCCAGCTCGCTCGGTTCGGGCGCACGCTTCTGGAAGCCCATCACCTTCTTGCGCACCGTGCCGTGCCCACAAAGCGCAATATAGTTCGTGCCCAAGCCCAGTTCGTCTAACTGGTCTAAATAGTCCTTGAACGAACGCCACTTAATCTCGACGCCATAGGGTTTGAGCCAGCGTTGCTCTTGGCGGAACAGGGGCGTGTCGTCAATCAAGCCGACACAGATTCCACAGTTGCCCCCGACCTGCGTGCCGACCCCTTGATAGAGCACACTAATCTGTTCGGGATGGTGATTCAGCGAGAAGTCGGCGTGGGTGTGGAGATCGATGAACGCAGGGGCAACACACAAGCCTTCGACCGACACTTCGGTTGCGCCGTGCCAATCGTCCAGTTCGCCTATCGCCACGATACGGTCGTCGGTGATGGCGACATCGGCGCACATACCTGGGTTGCCCAGCCCGTCGAACACGATACCACCGCGCAGGAGAATATCGCAGGTTCGCTGGCTTACTTCGTCGTGCATACGGGAAGGATACCCGAAAGTAGAAGAGAGCGTCTCAATAGCTCATGTGTCCCGGTGTCGTACAGCGCACCTGCCCAGCTGTAGGGTCATATTGATAGGGCTGACCAGAGACGGGACACTGGAACATCGTTTGGGGAATGCCAGAGAGATCGCTGAGTTGCGCAGGGTTCGCCTCGTTGCTCATCTGATACATCTGAATCGCCATTCGGATTTGGCTGAGGTTGTTCCGACACTCCACGCTCTCCGCAGCTTGACGCACTTCGCCCACACGGCTCACAGGGGGCGCGCCCGGTGCATTTCCTGAGCCTGCGCCTGCTGTGCTACTCGTACCGTAGTAGAGCCATACTATCAGCAACGCGCCAATAATCGCTATCGAGACCAGAACGCCCACTAACCGCATCGATTGCCTCCCGAACTGGCGAAAGTATACCTACAAGTAGCAGGAATGACTTGAGGATTGTTGAATCTTCAATTGAGGAGACTGCGATGAAAGCGGTAGTGATGGCTGGAGGTGAAGGCACTCGTCTGCGCCCCATAACGGCGAATCGTCCTAAGCCACTGGTGCCTGTGGTGAACCGCCCGATTATGGAGCATATTTTGCTTTTGCTCAAAGCACAGGGGATTACGCAAGTGGTCGCCACGCTCTACTATCTTGCCGACGCGATAGAGGGCTATTTCGGGGATGGCTCGGAGCTGGGCATCGCCCTCCACTACTCGGTTGAAGACACCCCGCTCGGCACGGCAGGCAGTGTCAAACAAGCCGAGGAACACCTGCGCGACGGCACTTTCCTGATTATCAGTGGCGACGCGCTGACCGATGTGAATCTCCAACCTGCCATCGAGTTCCACAAGCAGAAAGGCGCAATTGCCACACTCATCTTGGCGCGTGTGCCCAACCCGCTGGAATTCGGCGTGGTCATCACACGCGAGGACGGGCGCATCACCCGCTTCTTGGAAAAGCCCTCCTGGAGCGAGGTCTTCTCCGACACGGTCAACACAGGGATATATATTCTGGAGCCTGAGATTTTTGAGTATGTGGAGCCAGGCAAAGCCTACGACTTCAGCCAAGACCTGTTCCCGATGCTCCTGCGCGAGGGCAAACCGCTCTACGGCTATGTGATGAACGAGTACTGGAGCGATGTCGGTTCCATCACCCAGTATCGCGATGCCCATATCGATATGCTGAATGGCAAGGTGCAGTTAGCCCCACCTGGCGAGGAGAAGACGCCAGGCGTGTGGGTCGGTTCGGGCACTTCGATTGACCCCGACGCCCAGATTGTGCCCCCCGTCTGCATCGGGCGCAACTGCCGTATCAAGCGGGGGGCGGTAGTCGGACCCTACACCACTCTGGGTGATAACTGCATCGTGGAGCCGAACGCGCTTGTGGTGCGCACGATTGCGTGGGACAGCGTCTACATCGGCGCGGGAAGCCACCTGCAGGGCGCCATCGTCGGCAACAGCGTCACCATCAAGGACAATGTGCAGGTTCAAGAGGAAGGCGTGATTGGCGACCGTTGCCACATCGAGAGCGATAGTATCCTGCGCACGCGCATCAAACTCTGGCCCGATAAGTATATTGAGCGCGGTTCCACTGTCACGATGAGCCTCATCTGGGGTTCCAAGTGGCGGGGGAGCCTGTTTCGAGAGTTGGGCGTGTCGGGACTTTCAAACATTGAGATGACCCCCGAACTGGCATCGAAACTCGGCTCGGCATACGGCTCCACCCTCCCGCGCGGTTCCACGATTGTGTTGGCACGCGACACGCTCAAGGCGTCCCGTATGATCAAGCACGCCTTTATGTCGGGCGTGCTGGCAACGGGTATCGATGTCGCTGACCTGCGTGCGATGCCCCTGCCCATCACGCGCCACTATGTGCGCGCGTCGGGCGCAAGTGGTGGGGTCTGTATCCGAACCGCGCCGAACAACCTCCGTGCCACCCTCATCGAGTTCTTCGACCGACGCGGGATTTACCTCAACAAATCGGGCGAACGCAAGATAGAGAACCTCTTCTTCCGCGAAGACTTCGCACGGTGCGACTCGGAAGAGGTAGGCGAAATCCACTTCGCTTCGCGCGCCATCGAGCAGTATCAAGATGCCTTCCTGCACCTGATCGACATTCCCCACCGCAAGCGTCGCCCGCGCATCGTAGCGGACTTTGCCTATAGTCGTGTTTCGGCAATCCTGCCCACGATGTTGGGTCAGCTGGGCTTTGACCTCATCTCGTTGAACGCCTATCCCGACGCCAGTCGTTCGCCCCGCACACCCAGCGAGCAGGAAGAGTTTCAAAACAACCTGCGCGATGTAGTGCAACGGCTGAACGCCGATTGTGGCGTGCTGTTCGAAAACGAGGGCGAACGGTTCTCGATTGTGGATGAGCAGGGTCGGGTAATTTCGGATAGTTATCTGTTGGCAACGGCGGCGCGCTTGATTGCGCCCCTTGCGCAAGGTAAGAGTATCGCAGTGTCGGTGCGCGCCCCTTCCGTGATTGATGAGATTGCCGAGCAGTACGGGCTTCAGGTCATCCGCACCCGTTCCGATGTGCGCTCGATTATGGCGGTTGCGGGCGATAATGCCGAGACACTCTGCCTTGCGGGCGATGTGCGCGGAGGCATCATCTTCCCCGAACTGCATCCCGGCTACGACGCGATGTTCGCCTTCGTGAAGATGATGGAGGCGATTCTGAAGATGGACTGTACGCTTGCCGAAGTTTTCGACAAAGTGCCTCGCTTCTACACGCGCCACCGACCTATCCCCTGCCCTTGGGAGCTCAAGGGGCGTGTGATGCGTATGGTCGCCCAGCACGCAAAGGGACGCACCGAGACTATCGATGGGCTGAAGGTCTACACCGACCATTCGTGGGCGCTCATCTTGCCCGACGCCTCCGAACCCATCATCCACCTGTATATAGAGGCGCGCAGTGAGGACGATGCCGACAGGCTTGTGCAAGAGTACGCCGACCTGATACAGAAGTTCACCCAAAAGGGGCACTAAGTGGGACTATAGCCCTCGACAGAGCCGTTCTTTGAGCCGTGTGTAGGCTAAGCGTGCCAGTGGCTTGAGGTTCACGACATCCTCACGGTTGTAGCGGAGCAGGGTCTCCAGCGCGCTGTTGAACCCGCGCCGATAGGCTTGCCACAAGCGCACCGCCTCCCAGCCGTCCATCCCATCCAAATCGGGGTCGCGCGCGATGCCCAGCGTCTGCTCGATTCGCTTCAGCCCCCCACGCAATCCTAACCGACGCAGAGTTGGGCACAGGTCTAAATGGAGCTGGTCTAACGCCAGCGAAGGGAACGCATGCCCAATCTTGGGAATATCGAAGTGGAGACCGTTGAAGGTCACCAGCATCCCGAACTGCCGAATGAAATCGGGGAACTCGTCCATATTTTCACCCTGCACGAACTGGTGTACCTCGCGCCCGTCGTAGACGCCGATGACGGTGATGAGCGTGCCCCCGTCGGTCTCGATATCCAGATAGGCGGTGCGGTGTCGGAACTCTTCGTAGGCGCGCCAGTGTTCTGCCGTGCGCAGTCGCCCCGCAAAGTAGGTGTGGTCTTCGTCTTCCAGTGCCTCTTGGGAGTTTTCGAGTTCGTATAGGAGGGCGGAGCGATAGGGTTCACTGAGTTGCCAGCGGTTCGGTTCGCGCAGGAACGCCTCCCAATCGGTCGCACCTTGAAACCAGAGGTTGCGCTCCATCGCTTCAGTGATGCCGGGCACATGGATGTAGGTTCGGGTCAGCACGGTGCGTGAAGTATACCTCAGCCTTCCTGAGAGACCGCCTTGCCTGCCAACCCCTGCTGATAAAACGCACACAGGTCGGTCAGGGGGCACTGGGTACAGCGTGGGTTGGGTGCTTTGCATACCGCCCGCCCGTGCCGAATGAGCGCAACATGGAACCGATAGACCAACTCTTCGGGCACGAGTGCTTCCAGCGCATCGTGGGCTTTCGCCTCGCCAATCGAGCGGGGTATCAGCCCCAACCGCCACGAAACGCGAAACACATGGGTATCCACAGGGATGACGGGTCGCCCCAGTGAGAAGCAAAGCACAATCGCCGTGCATTTCGGTCCGATACCCGGCAGGCTCAGCAGGAATCGGCGTGCCTCATCGGTTGGGGTCTCTTTCAGCCAGTTCAGGTCGTAGGCACCGCGCGCCTCGTAGATGGCTCGCAATACCGCTTGAATGCGGGGCGCTTTCTGGTTCGCCAGCCCGCCTGAACGAATGGCGTCTGCCACCGCTTCGGTAGGGGCAGAAACCACCGCCTCCCAAGTAGGGAACTTCTCACGCAAGAGCCGATAGGCACGAAACGAGTTCGCGTCCGAAGTGTGTTGCGACAGGATGCAGTGGATTAACTCTTCCAACGGTTCGGAGCGCGATCTCCATTCTGCGACGCCATACCGCGTTTCCAAGCGCGCCACGATGTCTGGGATAGGATGGCTCATGGCAACGGTATTATAACCCAACTTTCCTGGCGTTCCTGCTCTCGTCATTCTGAGTGCCCCTTCTTTCGTCATTCTGAGCGAAGCGAAGAATCTCAACCTCACCCCCCCTTGCCTCTCTCCCAATGCTTACTACACGACAGTTTTTCGTACTTGTGCGTGAGGTGGGCTTCTGTTTGGCAGGGCAGACACGGGGGTCTGCCCCTACAGGCAAGGTGATTTTGTAGGGGCGCACCCCCGTGTGCGCCCATTCTCTATTCTCCCTCAAAAAAGTGTCGTGCAGTAAGTGGGAGAGGGGTTGGGGGTGAGGGCTTAGCACCCACTGCCAAAGTTGAACAGCACCATCAGCAGGTCGGCATCGTCGACCACGCCATCACCGTTCACATCCTCCGTTAGAGCCGAGCCACTACCGCCGAAGGCGAATAGCACGGCGAGTAAGTCCGCATCGTCCACACAGCCGTTGCCGTCCACATCGCCTCTTGGCAGAGGGGTCAAAAGAAACCCGCGCTGTTTGTTGTTTAGAAGACCATAACCGACTATCTGCCCCCGTTCGTTGATGTCCGTAGCCGTTTGCAGAAGCCAACCCGTGTTGGGGGGAATGGCAAGGTTGAGATCGATTTCATGCCCCTCTGCAGTCCAAAGGGTCGCATGCCCTCCCTTCTGACCCACCAGGTCGCCCCGATTGTTGATTCCTTGAGCATAGCTGTGACGCCGAAACGAGCCGTGATCTAAGACTGTCACTATCCCGTTTTCCCATCGAATCGCATAGGTTTCAACAAAGTCCTCGAACGGCAATAAGCCTCTATATCCTGCAACTTGTCGGTTGTCATTCAGGGACAAGACGCTTGCATCGATGAAGTCATCGGGTGTAGGGGGGTGGTCACTGCTAAATCGCTCCAAAGGCTGATAAATCCAGTTTCCGCCGTAGTGGTCCTGGTCTATGTCCCAAGCGATACTACCGAGGATGTCACCCTGATTATTGATGTCAAGGGCAGTTCCTGAGCAAGGAACCGAGCCACAAAGGGAGATGACCTGCCCATGAACCCACTTGACGGGGATGGGATTGCTCGGTCCCTCAACGCCGACCACGATATCGGAATCGTTGATGGCATAAGCGACCCCGTTGGTGCGCAAGACGGGCAAATAGCTCAGGGAACGATCGGGGTTCCAAAGGGCGGGTGAATAACCGTTCGCCCGCCCAACAATGATGTCATGATTGTTGATGTCATAGGCTTCCCCTCCCGAAAACCCGGAGGGCAGGGCGATGGAGGCATTGCCATCCCACAAAAGGGCAAGTGGGCTGCGGTTGGGGAACCCAATCCGTCCGACCGCATGCCCATAATCGTTGAGACTGTTGAGGGTCACTCTGCCAGTCGCTTCGTAAAGAGGTGGTGGAGCGATGGTTTGGATGTGATAACGCGTCGGCTGGGCGAGCGCATGGCTCCCCAAGCTGAAAGAGAGAGTAAGCCACCCAAGAAAACCCGACAAAGGCATAGGTATTCTCATCTTCTTCTCCTATTTTCAGTTCGGCAGCTTGTTCTCGTTCGGTCGTGTAGGTTCGGCTTCAGGGCGTTCAGGTTCGGGGTGGTAGTGGATGCCCCGCTCTTTCGGCTGTCCGTACAGTTCGGGGTGGAGGTACTTGCCCTTGATTTCATCTTCCTTCTCCTGCTCGGTCTGGTAGCCATACTCTTGCACCCAGCGGTCGTTGCGAATGGCTTCCACACGCCACGAGACCTTGACATTCGGCTTGCTGGTGCGAATCACGAACTGGTTGTTCCGTATCTCCTCCGCAACAATCGCTTGTGCGAACTGCCCTATCACCGTGAGTTGGTAGCGGAAGTCGCGGTTGATGGCTTCAAAGTAGTCAGGCAGTCGTACAGTCGCATAGCCTTGCGCGTCGGTGACCACATTCCCGCTGTAGGCGTTGAGCGGTTCGGGGGCTTCGGTGCAGAAGTGGTTCAGGTAGTGAGTTTCGGGGCGGAGGGGGTGGTCGGTTTGGAACGATTTGGTGCCAGAAGCAGCGAAGCGTCCAACCGAGTAGACACCATAACCAGCGGGGCTGAAACTTTGCCCAATCACGCCATAGTTCGTGCCCGTGTTGGCAATTGCCTCGCCGTACACGCCCCTGCCAGCGGGGCTGAAGCTTTGCCCCACCACGCCGTAGTTCGTGCCCGTGGTGGCGGATGCCACGCCATACACGCCCCTGCCAGCGGTGCTGAAACTTTGCCCCGCCACGCCGGAGGGCGTGCCTGTGGTGGCGGATGCCAAGCCTACCACGCCATAGCCAGCGGTGCTGAAGCTTAGCCCATGCACGCCGAAGGTCGTGCCTGTGGTAGTAGTTGCCACGCCAGCCACGCCCGTACCAGCAGTGCTGTTGTTTCGCCCATACACGCCGTAGGTGCTGCCACTGGTGGCGGTTGCCCAACCTAATACGCCCGTGCCACCGAGGCTGGCGCTTAGCCCATACACGCCGTAGGCTTCACCCGTGGTGGCAGTATGGTGCCCGAAAATGGCTCTTTGCTCTGTGTTCGTCTCCACATGCAACCGATAACTGGGCGAAACCGTGCCAATCCCGACATTGCCCGTGTTGTAGAAGATATTCGTACCCGACTGAGACCAAATCTCGTTCGCAGGCGACCACGCCGAGCCGTTCCACTTCAACACCTGACCGCTACTGGGCGCAGTCGTGGAAACCGAGCGCCCCTGTAGACGCGCAACCGTCGGATTCGGGTAGGTTCCGCTTAGATCACCCCCTGCACTACCGATGGGGTTCGCCGTGCCTGCTGTATTGGCACGAATCGCATAGGGCGTCGGGTTGATTTTGACGCGCGGTGAAAGCGTCGTGTAAGACCCTGACCCCGCAGGGCGCACCCGTATCTCCAAGAAGCGGTCGGAGCCGTCCCACACATTCCCGAAGTTCAAGTCCACTGTGAACAGCCCGTTCTGGACGCTCACACTATTGAGCGAGACGGTCGAGCCGACTTGGGTTCCCCCTGTAAGAGCGTTGAACAACACGAACTGGAAGTCGTAGTTGCCGTTGGCAGGGTTTCCAGTTTGTTTTAGGAAGCCCTGATAGGTGAACGATTGCGCGCTTGCGACAATCAGCGCGCTCAGCAACCCGATACTGCACAGGATAACTCGCATCATGGTTCCTCCTGAGATCGACTGAGGTGATTTGGAAAAGGGGGACTTGGGGGCGATGGGGGGTTGACGTTCGCTCCTTCGTATCCTTTTCTTGGTGTCACCTGCTTTATTATAGCCTATTTTTGAGGGATTGTCAAGTGATAAGGGAAAGAGTTTCAGACGAGGGAGACGAACCGCACGGAAAACAAGGGTGACTCCCCGCTTGATCCTGTATGCATCCTGTATGCATCCTGTATCAATCCTGTATGGATCCTGTATGGTCATACAGGATGGACACAGGATAGACACAGGATGGA
>FWWL01005262.1_pt1 | contig 20429 bp, 21 predicted proteins | sample 2228331 | NCBI WGS metagenome assembly FWWL01 (sample SAMEA103939775, study PRJEB20133) | metagenome | reverse complement strand
AGCGGTAAATGATACATTTAAAAATTTGTTGGACTTTACCACGGCTCCCATTACAAGAACATGAGAAAGAAGAGAGTAATGGTGATAGGACCCACAAAGTGTGGAAAGACCACATTGGTAAATACACTTAATGATTATCATGGACCACTGAGGAAAACACAGGATATTATTTATGGAAAGAATACAATAGATGTCCCAGGTTCTTATATTGAAAACCCTTGGATGTACAAACATATAATTGCAGCGTCGCAAGATGCATCACATGTTCTGATTTTAGTTGATCAGTCAAGATGCATTAACGTATATTCCCCTGGTTTTGCAAAGGCCTTTAGATGTCCTGTAATTGGTGTAATAACGAAAAGTGATTTAATGCCAGAAAATGAGGATTACTGTTTAAAGAAGCTTTCGCAAATAGGAGTATTGGAACCTTATCATAAGATTAGTGTTACTACTGGGGTAGGCATGGCTGCTTTAAAAGAATATTTATTTACTTTTGAAAAAAAGTAAAGGGGGACTAGCATGAAATTTATTACCGAAAATGATTTGCGGGATTTAAATAGAAAAGAACCTTTTACAACTTATGAATTGGAACCTGGGGCTAGACTTACTCCAGGAGCGAGGCAGTTTCTGTCCGATCTTCGGATTAATATGGTTGACAGCGATCCGTGCACAAATAAAAACAGTATAAATGTCTATTATTTTTTTAGAAATAAAGAAACTTTTGATAGAATAAGAAAATTAATTTTTCCTGAATTTAAAAAAAAAGAAACAGTATATATATGGAGTGCGGGATGTGCAGCAGGAGAAGAACCCTATTCAATTACAATCCTTTTAAAGGAAGAAAATATAACAAACTATAAAATTTTTGCAACCGATATAGATACTGAGGCTATTAAAAAAGCAAAAGAAGGAATTTATACAATAGATAAATTCATAGAAACACCCGAATATATTATAAAAAATTATTTTAACAAAATAAACTCTGGATTTAAAATCCTTGAAACCCTTAAAAATAATGTAATTTTTTTAATCCATGACATAATTAAAGAACCGCCTCTTAATTCCTTTGACCTTGTTCTATGCAGAAATGTGGTGATATATTTTATAAAGGAAAAACAGATAAAAGTTTTTGAAAATCTTTATAAGAGTCTAAAAAGGGGAGGCTGTCTTGTCCTTGGTAAAACTGAATTTTTGCCAATGGAATTTTATGATAAATTTGAATATATTGATAAAAAAGAAAGAATTTTAAGGAAAGTATAATGGAAGATAAATTTTATATTTTAACAATTGAACCTGATTATTATAAAAATTTTTCCATCTCCTATCCTGACTGGAGAGTAAAATTTGAGAGAGCACTCAAGGAGATGGAAAAGGAAAGTATTCGCTATATCCATACTGGCGGAAATTCCTCCTTCTTTATAAGATTCTACAATGAAAATAAAGAAGAAGAAATCAAAATAAATCTTCCCTTAAGGTTAAAAAAAATAGGCATAAATCCCCTTTACTACTTTATACCCCTTTCTCTTTTGGACTCCTTCACCTTAATTTTAAACTTAAAAATTGCCTTTGATGAAATAAAAGAAAATTTTTCTGGAGAAAAAACCCTTTATATTCCTCTTATAAACGAACTTCCAAGAGGTTTTTCATATCTTTTGAAAAGTTTTGGAATAAAATTTTTACTTTCAAAAATAAACATAAAAAGAGATTTAGTAATTAAAAAGGAAGAAGAGGAGGAAATAAAAATTATCAATGTTTCCAGTGATTCAAAAATTGTATTTTATAACTCCTTCCCCTTATTAGAGAACAAAGAAAAGAATTTTTTTTCTATAGAGGAAATAATGTCAGGAATTCCTGTAAGCGGAGAAACCTATGAATTTAATAAGGAAATTGAATTAAAAAACAATTTTCCCCTTTTTAAAAAACTTGAAAACACTCTTTTTAAATATCATATTTTAAACACTATCATAAAAATCCATAACCCCTTTGTTTCTGACTATTTTATAAAAGAAAAATGGAAAAATCTTTACTTTACTTTTAACTCAGAGGGGAGAGAAAAAATAAAAGAAGAAATAAAAGAAATAAAAAATTATGGGAAAAAAGTTGTAGAAGAATTTATTGAAGAAAATGAAAAATTAAGTATTTTTAACCCTCTTCCCTATAAATTAAATTATTTCAAAATTATAAAAAACAAACTTTTAAAATCCGAGACAGAACCCTTCAGTTTTTCAAATCTTATTGAAGATAACACAAAAATTGACTTTGGTGATTTTAAAATTTATGAAAGGGGAAAAATAAAATTTGAAGAACTTATTCTATCACCAAAACTTATAGGAGAAAAAGGAGAATTAAAGGGGGGTGTTTATGAGGAAGAAATATTTAAATCAAATTTTATAAAAGCAGATTCTGTTATAAGATTTACTAACAAAGAGTTTTCTTTTTCTATAACATATATACCCCACGAAAAAAGTATAAAAATTAAAGGAAAAACTCTAAATATTCCTGAATGTGAATTTAATATATCTATAGAAAATGAAATTTCTATTTTTGAGCCTTCTTTTGTTGATTTTAAAAATTTTGATGCTGGAAAAGTTTATTCAGGATATTTAATTCTTAAAAGTAAAAACTTTTATTTCATAAGAACAATACCAGGAGTTAAAGCAAAAAGAGAAAAGGGGAAATTAAAACTTGTTTTCAAAGATAATGTTTATATAGAAATAAAAAGGCAAGATGAATTTTCTTTTATGGAGTTTTCTAAATTTAAGGAAAAACCAATAATTTTCAAGGGAAGCACTAAAAAAGAGTTAATTCCGCTTTTTGAACTTAAAAATAAAAATGTAAACTTTCTTTTTATGGAAGAAAATAAAGATATTTTATACATTTATCTTTATTCAAAGGAAACAGAAAATATAAAACTTCTATTTAGAGAAAGACCCTTTGAAGCTTTTATTTATGATTTAAAGACAAAAAGAAAAATTGATAAAGTAGAAATAAAGGATAAATGGGTTATAATTTCCCCTCAAAAGGGTATATTCTGTGTGGGAATTGATTTAAAAAATCTTCCCCTTTCAATATTTTAATAATGGTGGACTCTCTTTTAGCTTTTTATATGAATTTTTTAATCTCAATAGGTCCAAGAGTTCCTGGAACTTATGCACATAAGGAATTAAAAGTATTTCTTTTAGAAGAATTTAAAAAACTTGGATATAAAAGTGAAATAGATTCCTTTATAGAAAATGGGTATAAATTTTATAATCTGATTTTTAAAAAAGGGGAAAAGGACTTTATACTTCTTGGAACCCATTATGACACAAAACCAGGAATTGAAGGTGCTAATGACTCGGGCTCAGGTGTTATTCTCCTTTTATATCTTGCAAATATGCTAAAGAATTTCAAGGAAAACTTTCTATTTATATTTTTTGATGGAGAAGATTTCGGTGAGAGTGCTCCACTCTATGGTTCAAAACATTTTTCAAATAAAAATAAATACAAAATAAAGTGGGGTATTATCTTTGACATGATAGGAGACAAAAATCTTGAAATTTATATGGAAGGCTTTTCTTATGAGCTTGCAAGAGATTTAACTCTTTCTCTTTTTGAATTCGCAGAAAAGAAAAACTTTAGTTTTATGATTAAAGAAGTAAAATATTATATAATTGATGACCATCTTCCCCTTTTAAAAAAGAAAATTCCTGTATCCCTTTTAATTGACTTTGATTATCCTTACTGGCACACAGAGGAAGATACCTGGGAAAAAATAAATATTGAGTCCATTAAAAAAGTAGGTAATTTTTTACTTGAGTATTTAAAAAGTTTATAATAAGCTATGAAACCTATAATATTTCTTTTTTCTTTAACTTTAAAGGGAACTTTATTTTATAAGGATTCAATACCATTAAAAAACTACAAAATAGAGGTTATTGAGCTTGATTCTACACTCGCTCCTCTGGATTCAAGTATAATAGAAACAGATGATAAGGGAAAATTTCTATTTAAAGGAGAAAAAAGAGGAATATTTATTTTAAAAGTTCGTTATAAGGAGGCTACTTTCAGAACCGACCCTTTATTTGAGGATATGGAAAATATTTCTTTAAGTGTATATGACACTACAAAAAACTCAGAGCATCTTTTTATTGCAAGGGCTCACATTGCCTTTGTTCCCTCTGATGGAATAATTCAGGTTATGGAGGTCTATAACTTTTTGAATCCTTTTAAAAAGATGGTAATGAAGGAATTTAAGTTAAAATTACCTGAAAATTCCTCTCATATTTTTTCTACCCAGGGTGTATTGCCCTTTGAAACTAAAATAGATTCCTTTAATTTCATATATGAAAGGGGATTTACGCCCGGCACAAAAACCTTATCCCTTGTGTACCATATTCCAAATCAAAAAGTAAAGTATGAAAGAAAAATAAATTTTATTACAAATGAACTTTTAATAATGATGCCTAAGGAATTCAATTTCAAATCTAACAGAGAATTTACAAAAGAGGAAATTGATACCCCGGGTGGTATTTATGATGTTTACATAATAAAAGGTCTTAAAAAGGGAGAGATTTTAAAATTTGAATTAAAGAAAAAAGGAGGCTTAATATTCAAGGAAATGATACCACCTCTTATATTAATATCAGGTCTTATTATCTTTATAATTCTATTAAGAAGAAGATGGAGAAAAGGGGAAGTTATATCCGGGTAGAAAAGCTAAAAAAACTATTCAGAAAAGCCTATGCTTTAAAAGATATAAACTTTGATATAAAAGAAAAAGGACTTTATCTTTTTTTAGGCGAAAATGGCTCAGGAAAAACTACACTTTTAAAAATCTTATCCTTTCTTCTTTTTCCTTCCGGTGGTAAAATTTATTATCTGGATGAGGAGACAGAAGGAAAGGAACATAAATTTTTAAAAAATATTGGTTTTTCCACACACAATCCCTTTTTATATCCAGATTTAACTTGTTACGAAAATCTTGAATTTGTAAGAAAATTTTATAATGTAAAGAAAGAAAAAATTTTTGAATTGGCAGAAAAATTTAAAACAGGAGAATATATGAAAAAAAAGATAAAGGAACTCTCAAGGGGACAGGTTCAGAGAATATCTCTTATAAGGGCAATTCTCCATGACCCATTTTTTTTATTTCTTGACGAACCTTTTAATTCCCTTGATAGAGTGGGCATAAAAATACTTGAAGACTTTATAACAGAAAACCTTGATAAAAAAGTAATTTTAATTTCAAGCCATATACATTTTGATATTTTTGAAAAAAAGAAAAGGATTTTTTATTTAAAAAAGGGAGAAATTACTGAAGTGGATTAAACCCATATTTGACAGTTTTGATAGTAAATACCCCTTTTAAAGTAGCAGTGCGATTTGTCGCACATTAATTATAAATGTAGCGGTGTGATTTATCACACAATTATAAAAAAAACATAAAAACAAGCAGGCAAAACAGGGAAAATAAAAAGAACAGTCGCATAAAGAAGGGCTATTGCAAAAAATTTTAATAAAATAATTTATTGTAGCAGTGGCAATTTGTTGCACTACTCAAAGGTAGTAGAAAAGCTGATTTTTCAAATGCTTAATTTTAAAGCACTTAAAGAATCTAATTGTCAAACATGGGTAAATATATATTCTTTTTCTTTCTTTTTGACTTTAAATTCAAGAAATTTCTGACATACCCATATTGCTGTTTCAAAGTGTTTTGTTGGTTCAGGTTGGAGTGCCTTGCCTCCATATAAAGAAAGAAAGGGAACAAGATGGTCAGCAAGATTTGGATCAGGGGAATCTCCTCTATTTAAGGATTTTATAAATTTTAAAGCAAGCTCTTCTCCTATTTTTTCAGCAGGAACACCCTTTTTACATAAAAGATCTACAGCTAAAGCTCTTTTACCTTCAAAAATTCCTTGAAGAAAAAGAGCACAACCCGGTGAAAGGGAATTTTCATAATTTAATTCAATTTCTACATTTGAATTTAATTCTGATATTATCTTTAAAAAGGAATCCCTTACCCTTTCAAGAACTTTTCTTTCTTTTAGCATTTCAGAAAAAAAAAAAATACCCTTTATTTTAATAAGATTTCCCCCTTCAAAATAAAGGGGAAGCTCTTTTAATTTCCCATGAGATTTTAACTTTACAATTCCTCCGCCAACAGGGTAATATCCCCTCCTTTCAATAGAAACCCAGAATTCTTCTAGAATATTTTTAAATACAGGAACAACATGATATCTAAAATAATCAAAGGAAGGTGCTCCTGGAACATCTGTTCCTCCTTTTATTTCAAGATAGATAGGGTTTTGAGAAATAAAAGAAACAGGAAATATTGTTTGAAGAAAAAGAGGAATAGAACCTGCTGTTTGAAAGTCAAACTTTACTTTTCCTCCTTTTATTTCACCTGGATAAAAATAAAGTTCAAGAGAATTTAGTTTATCTCCTTCAACTTTTATAGAGGATATTTCTTTTAGACATTTAATTATGTGAAGATGTTGATTTTTAAGACCAGGTTTAGGTCTCCCTTTTCTTATATTATATATATGAAAAGGTTTTTTAGTTAGAAGGGAAAGAAAAAGGGAAATTCTTAATATTTGTCCTCCCCCCTCCAGATGGGAGCCATCAATTTCAAGCATTAAAGGTTATATTCTAAACCCTTATTTCTTTAAAGATTCTGTAAATTCTACCCCCTTTTCAGTTAAAACATAAAGGGGCTTTCCGCCCTTTTTCTGGGGGAGTGGGTATATATATTTTTTCTGTCTGAATTTTTGTAAAAAAGAAGAGGGATTCTTTGAAATTCCCCATTTCATCACCTTATAAACAGACTTAACATCAGCCAAGGTGAAAGACCTTTTATTTAATTTTTCCTGCAGATATCTGGCTGCAACCATAATTCTCTGAGTATTATTCATAACTTTAAACATTCTCATATACTCCTTTACATCCTCTGGAGATAAAGTCTCTACCGCTTCTTGCTTTTTTGGAGGAGCTTCTACCTGTGGAATCTCCTTTTCCTTTATATGAACTATTGCTCCAAAGGTTTTTGAGTATAGTTCTTCAAATTTACTCTCAACAAAGTTCTTATCACCGTGTATTTCTATCTCTACATCACCCTTTCTGAATTTTATTCCATAAGCATTCATAAAAACCTCCTTTTAAATTTTTTTTTAAGGATTTGAACCCACAATTAATTTAATATATAATTATAAAAATAAAAAGATTATATTTCAAGTTGAAAATAAAAATATTTTATGTTATAAAATTTATATAGGGTTTAACTTTCTTTTTAGGAGGTAGAATTTTATGATTTTAAAAAACAAAAGGTTAAATATAGATATACTTACAAGGGAAGGAGAGCTTTATGAAAAGCTGGAAAATAATAAGGTAAGATGTTTTGCTTGTGCTCATAGATGTGTAATTTTTGAGGGTAAAAGAGGAATATGTAAGGTTAGATATAATAAAGGGGGTAAATTATTTGTTCCTTTTAACTATGTATCAGGACTTCAGAATGACCCAATAGAGAAAAAGCCCTTTTTCCATGTCTTACCAGGCTCATATGCCCTTACCTTTGGAATGCTTGGTTGTGATTTTCATTGTCCTTATTGCCAAAACTGGATAACCTCACAGGCATTAAAGGATGAAAGAGCCTCTCTTTACTATGAAGAAATAAGCGCAGATGAAATTGTTGAAATTGCAATTTCAAGAGGTTCAAAAAGCATTATCTCCTCCTATAATGAGCCTTTGATAACAACAGAATGGGCAAAGGAAATTTTTAAAAAGGCAAAGGAAGAGGGATTTTTAACAGGTTATGTATCAGATGGTTATGTAACTGATGAGGTTCTTGATTATCTTGATGGGTTCATTGATTTATACAAAATTGATTTAAAATCTTTCAGAGATAAAAATTACAGATTACTCGGAGGAACTCTCAATAATGTCCTTGATGGAATAAAAAAGGTTTATAAAAAAGGATTATGGTTGGAGATAGTTACTCTTTTAGTCCCTGATTATAATGATTCTGAAGAGGAATTAAGAGATATAGCAAGGTTCATCTATTCTATATCTCCTTTTATCCCCTGGCATGTAACAGCTTTTCATCCTGATTATAAAATGAATGATAGGGAAAGGACTTCTATAAGAAAAATAATAAGAGCAAGAGAAATAGGTTTTGAGGAAGGGCTTAAATTTGTTTATGGAGGAAACATATGGGGTGCACCAGAATTAGAAAGCACATATTGCCCTAAATGTGGTGAACTATTAATAAAAAGGGAAATCTTCTTTGTAATAGAAAATAAACTAAAGGATGGAAAATGCCCTTCCTGCAAGGGAGAGATACCAGGAGTATGGAAATAATTCTATCAAAACAAAATTTCCTCAAATCTTCTACTTTTAGGTATTTGGCTTTTTAATCTATCTCCTCTTTTTACTCCTGTTCCTAAACATATTCCCTCATAGGTAAGAATTTTAAATCCATCACTTTCATTAACATCTATTTTGATATCAAGCCCCTTTAAAATTTTTAAAGCCTCTTGTTTTTCTTTTATCTCATATATATTTTTCTTTATATAGGGAAAGAGAATCTGGGCTGCGTTTGTAGTTAGTTTATATTCCTCCTTATAAAATCTTACAATTCTCAATCCTTCCCTGAAAGAATGGGGGACCTCAAAATTTTCCATTTCCTGTGACAAAATCCATACACCTTTTGACATTTTAAAAATCTTATCATCAAAAACCCTACGCTCAATTCCATAATATTCCCTTAAATAATTTAAGAGTTTTTTTATCTCAGGGTCCTCTTTTTTAAGCAATTTTCTATATTCTTTATTTAAATAATATTCTTCTTTTCTTTTTATACTCTTCATTTTTCTCATTTTAACGATGAAAAAACCTTCCATTTTTGATTTATGAGGCCATATTCTAATTGCCTTTTTTACCTCCTCTGAAAATTTCTTTCCCTCAAACTCTTTTATCCCTTCCTCTTCACCTATATTTAAATTTTCAATTTTTAAAATCTCAACAGGATATTCTTTAATTATTTCATCTATAAGCTCCTCATTTTCCTCAACTGTAAGGGTGCATGTAGAATAAACAAGGATTCCTCCGGGCTTAAGGGCTTTTAAACCAGAAATAAGGAGTTTTTTCTGCACCATTTTAAACCAATTTACTTCCCTTTCATTCCACCAGGATAAAACTTCTTTAGATTTATGAACAGTTCCCATACTTGAGCAGGGAGCATCTACAAGCACCTTATCAAATTTCTCATAATAAAGCTCTCCGAATTTAGCACCATCAATCATTGTAACAGCAGTATTTATAAGACCTATTCTATCAAGGTTATGAGTGAGTGCCTTTAATCTTTTTAGATTGATATCATTACACACAAGAACTCCCTTATTTTGCATTTTTTCTCCTATTTGAGTTGCCTTTGAACCTGGTGCTGAGGCAATATCAAGAACTTTTTCTCCGGGTTTGGGGTCTAAAATTTTAACTGGTAAAAGAGAGGATTTTTCCTGAACATAAAAAAATCCCGCGTAGTGTTCTAAGGTTTTACCTATTTCATAAGGTTCATATATCACTTCAAAGGAATTTTCCCATAAGGGGTTTTCTTTTAGGACAAAGCCTTTTTTTATAAGTCTTTCTTTAACAGACTTCCCATCTATTTTAATGGTATTTATTCTTATTATTTTGGGAAATTCCTCTTTAACAATCTCAAAGAATTCTTTTGTTTCCTTTGGACCCAAAAGTCTTAAAAGGTAAGAATAAAAGGAAGTATTTTTAAACAAGGTTTTTTGAGAGCTCTCTTATGTTATCTGCCCCTTCCTTTATCTTTATTGCAGAATTAATTATTTTAAGAACCTCATTCTTTTGGGTTATTGTGTTTGCCTCTCTTAAAATTTCTTGTCCGTAAAAATCTATCAATTTGCCCCATGGTCCTTTTTTATTTCTTAAAACATTTCTAATTGCCTTTAAATGGGAATGAACCCTTACAACCTCCTCCTTAACATTTTCAGTTTTAATATTTTTTAAAAGTTTTTTTATTTTATAAATTTCCCTTTCTATTGCTTTTTTAATCTCTATCCCTTCTAATATTCTTTTTTCTTCTAGAGATTCAATCCCTTTTTTAAGGGTCTTTTTAAGTATTTTCCATATCTTTTTCTCAGGATAGATAAACTCAACAAGTCCAGGAATTTTAAAGGGGTCAAGCATAAAAAAGAGCTCCCTTTTTGTTTTTAAATTTAAATCCTCAAGAATTTCTTTATTAATTTTAAACCTTAAACCCGCATCAGTAAAATTTATCTTAACAATAAATTTACCATCTTTCAGATGCTTTTTTAAAAACTCCCTTACCTTTGTTTCAAGACCAGGAATTTCAGGTAAAATAATCACTTTTAACTCCGAGCCCTTTGAATTCAGGGAAATGATTTCAACTCTGCAGGAAATTCTTCCCTCCCTTACCTTTAAAGTGCTTACCCCGGTCATACTTTTTACACCCTTTAAATTTTTCATTCCAGTATTACATATTCAAAGAGAAGGTCTGAAACAAAAAAATAAAGAAGATCAAAAAATATTAAAAAGTAAATATAATTCATTTTGAAAATTTTCTCCTCAATAAGAAGGCTTAGAGCCTTTGTTCCTGCTAAAAAAGGGGGAACAAAAAGGGGAATTAAAATTATTGGAAGTAAAAATTCTTTTGCCTTTGAAGAAAATGTAAGAAAGGAAAGCAAAGTTCCAAGGATTGAAAACCCAAAAGAAAAAAGAATAAGTATAAAGAAAAAGAAAATAAAAGGTGGGAAATTTATGTTTAAAAATAGGGAAAATATAATCATAAGAATTAATCCTGATACTGTCTGAAAAAGAAACATAGAAAGTGTTTTTGCTATAAATATGAAATTTCGTGGCAGGGGAAGGGTTAAAAGGGAATAAATTCCGCCTGATTCAAATTCAAGGGATACACTTCTTTCAAACCCTATCATTCCTGCAAAAATAAAGGATAAGAAATAAAAAAAGGAGAAAATTTCCATATTTTCAATTCTTTCTATTCCAAAAGCTAAAAGAAAAAGCATTAAAAAAGAAAAAAGTATATAGGGAATAACAATTTCTCTTGTTCTGAATTCAAGAAAAATATCTTTTTTTATTAAAAAAATTATCTCTTTCAAAAGGCTAAACTATTTGTGCTTTTCTCAAACACTTTGTGCAAATTCTTACTTTTCTTTTCTTTCCGTTAATAACTATCTTTTTTGTATGTAAATTAACCTTAAACTTTCTTGATGTTACCCTGTGGGAGTGGGAAATTTGCCTCCCGATAATAGGTCCCTTACCGCAAATTTCACATCTTCCAGCCATTTTCACCTCCTTTTAAAGTATAATATACGAGAATAAAGGATAATTTTTCAATTATTATCCCTTCTTAAAGCATATGGATTTATATACTTATAATAAACGAGGCGGAGCTTATAATTTTAAGAAATGCCCTTCAAAAGGGTGAGCTTTTAATAAGTAAAGATGAAAAATTAAGAACAGATTTCCTTGAGAACCTATCTCTGAAATTAAGGGAATGTGAGGGAATCTTAAAAGAACTTGAAATTGTATAACCATAGATAGAACCGGTGAAATTGAAGAAATTCTGAACAAAAGTGCTGATAGTGAAATCATGGAAAATAAATGGTTAATAAGAGGATTGAAGTATTTATTCATATACTTGTTAAAGATAAAGGTATTATTGTGTCAGGTTATGTGGATACTATTTAACAAAATAAAACCTTTTATGGATTTTAAAAACTCTTTAATTTACCGATACTTTATAATATCAAAAGAAAATTTAACCCATATTTGAGATTTGGGTTTTTAAGTGTTTGAAAATTAAGCATTTAAAATGTGCGATAAATCGCACCGCTACAAAAGTATTGATTAAATATTAACTGAATTTTTTTGAAATAAAAACCCCTATGAAATGGGAAATTATAATCACAAAAATAGCAATTAAAATATGTTCCAGAATAACTTTAATTTTACTTTCCTTTTGTATTTTTGCAAGGTAATAACTTGCTATCCCAAGAACTAAAAAGCCCCAAAAAATATTAACATAAACCGCAAGAATAAGATTTAAAAATAAAAAAGGAATTATAAAGGTTGAAGCAAAAAGAAATTTTGAAAGAAAAGTCATTATAGTAGACATCCAAATCTCCTTTCCAGTATGAACATTTTCTGATTCCTCAGAAATATGTATACCAAGGGCATCAGAAAAGGCATCCGCAATTGCAATTGTTAAAATACCACCAATAATTATACTCTTTGAGCTTGTTCCTGAAAAAAGACCTATCATAAGACCCATTGTAGTTATAACTCCAGAAGTCATACCAAAAGAAAATCCCACAGTTATTGAATGCCTCATTTAATATTTCTTTATTACTTTCACAAAACTTGAAAGATATGTCATAATATTCCTCCAATCAGGATTTGCGAAATTTATATTAGGGTCATTGGGAGAACTATCCTGAGCATGAGTATTTTCTCCACCTGTTGTAAAAACCTCTATAAATATTGAATCAGGAATCCCCAAAAGAGAATCAGGAATTGAAAATTCAAGAAATTTAGAGGAAGTATAACCCTGCTCACCACCCACCTCGTTTAGAATTAAATATCTCCAGGAATTCCCTTCCCATACACATAGCTGGGCATTTTCAAGAATATCTGTCTCTGGGTGCCATACATATAGGATATATTTAGGATAAAGGGTATTTAAACTATCACCAGCAGCTACAAGTCTATTCCAAGGATCCTTCTGAGCTCCTGAAGGAGAAATTGAATTTGTAAAAATATATATACCAAAAGCAAGACCGTAATTTAAACCAGAATGAACATTAAATCCTATATACCATTTATCTCCTATATGACAAGCCCAGAGGGAATCAAGGTCAAGGTTTTCTTCGCTAATATCGCCTGCAGGGTCTACTCCAACAAGGTCCTCTGGCAAAAAGTCATTTATACCATCTATAATTATCGGGTTTCTGAAAGTTCCCTTTTTAAGAAAGAAATCAACTTCTTTTATTTCCGCATAGCCAATAGACACATAGTTTGTCTCAGGGTTATATCCTTCTGAAGCTACAATTATTTTAAATGAAGAATCTATCAAATCAAAAAATTCAAAACTGTTATTTAGAGAATCAGTTGTATAACTCCTTATAAGGGTATCAGAATTTTTATAATAGAGGTATATTCTTGATAGAGGATATGGAGAATTTGAAACATCCTCAAAATTTACCTCTCCCCTTATTGTTCCTGTTCCTCTTACTTTATCAACCCTGTAAAATAAGGAATCCTCAAGTAATGTAAACTTATAGTAGCCGTCCTCAGGTAAAAAAGCAGAAATATGAGTTCCTTCCCCTGAAACAAGTTCAAGTTTTCCATATAGGGAGGTATCTTCCCAGGAGGTTCCAAAGGAAGGGTCCCATTTCTTATCAGGCACAAATTTAAACATTATATTTCTTTTATATGGAAATTTTTTAACAACTTCCCATCTGTAATCACTTACAAGTTTCATAAAAGAACTTTTATCTTCTAAATTCCAGTTCTGAAAATCACCTACAAGTTGAACTGTATTATATTTTGAAAGATAATAATTCCCAGGAAGCTCAAAATAAGGGGTTTTATTTTTTTTACAAGAAATAAAAAGAAGGAGAAAAATTAAAATAGACTTTTTCATTTTACCCTTAAAATTGAATTTATATAAGGACCATTTTGAATTCTTTCTGGATTTGAAGGGTCAAGTACCCAATTAACACCATCAATAACATATTTATATTGGTATACTCCAGGAGGGAGAGTTTTTATAATTGTCCATATTCCATCACCTTTAACCCTATCACCATTTGTTCCATCATCATACATTCTATCAATATCTGGATTATATACACCATTTGCGGTTCCACCCCATCCATTGAAATCACCAGCAAGTGTAACATACCTTGCAGAAGGAGCATAAAGTTCAAATATGATAAATTTTTCGTTTCCCTTTTTTATTTTTCTTATCTCAGAAGAAAGCTCTTTTTCATCTATCACACGGGGAGGCGGAATTCTTGGTTTTATTGAATTCCATAAGGCACAGGATATAAAGAAAAAATTAAAAATTTTCAATAAATACTTCATTTTTAATTATTTCAAAAAATAAAGGGGATTTTCAATTTCTGGAATTAAAATATCATAATCTTTCTCTTTATTTTCTTTGCTTCTATTTAATATTTTTTTTGACTTTAAACCTTTTTCCTTCAAAAATTTAAAAATTCTTTCTCCTTCAAGGAGTGAAGCTTTATCAGGATTAAAAACTATAAAAAACAAAGAATTTTTCTGAAATTCAGATAAAAAATTCTTATAAGTTTTTAAATGCTCTTTTATTTTATCATAGATAGGGTCCTTTTCAATTTTTTCTCCCTTTAATTTTCTAAGTTCAATTATTTTTTTTCTTTGATTTAAGAGAAATTCAAGCATTTTTTCTCTAAAAAAAATCATAGAAATAATTCTTAAGGAAAAACCAGTAGGAGGCATATCAAATATAATTTTTTCAAATTTTTCCTTAAAACTTTCAATTATTATTTCAATTAACACATCCTCTTCAATACCTGGTAAAAATTTTAAATTCTCCCTGAGTGATAAATTATCAAAAATTGTATAGAGGGGGGATATACTTTCAATTTTTTTAGCTTCTTCAAGAGCTTTTTTATTTACAAGCTTTTCAATATCAGGTTCATATATAACTATATTTTTGAAATTTTTTCTTTCCCTTTTTTCTTTAAGGTCAAGGTAATCAGAAATATTATGGGCAGGGTCAAGGGATAAAAGAAAAGTATTATTTTTAAAAAAATTTGAAAGAAGAATAGAAAGGGTTGTTTTACCTGTTCCTCCCTTTCCAAGAAAAAAGAAAAACCTATACAATTTCAAAAAATCCGAGAATTTCTCCCAGAACATCTTCCTTTACCATAAAATATTTATTTTCAATTTCCTTTAAAAGATAGGGGGCAATTTCTCCAAGAAGGGAAAAGGGAATAAAGGGAGATATACCGAAAAAGGGTAAAAAAATAATTGAAAGAAAAACTTTCTCCCTTTCATAAATTTCCTTTTCAATTTTTGAAAATAAAAGTTTTTTAAAAATCATCCTTTTTTAAATTTATATAAAAATTCTTAAAAAGCATAAAATTAAGGTAAAGCATAATTACTACGATTAAAGATATAAGAATTTTTTGAATTATGCTCATTCTTAGAAGAGGAACAAAGGGAACTATATATAGAAGATAAAAAAAGAGGGCAGCTGTAACTGTAAACCACAAAAAAAGGGAAGGGAAAAGTATTAAAAATTTAAGAAAATTTTTTATTTTTAAAATCTTTATAACCCATATAGAAATTGTTAGAAGGGCAATTGAGGCAAGAAGCTGATTTGCTCCTCCAAAGGCAGGCCATAAAAGGGCCCAGGCTCCCTGCCAGGCAAGAAAAAGTCCAAGTAAAACAGGTATCGCAGAAAGCAAATATTTATTCTGTAACTTAATAAAATTGGGTTTTTTAATAATTAAAGGGTCAATTAGTTCTCTTAAAACATATCTTCCTATTCTTCCACAGGTGTCAAGTGTTGTAAGAGCAAAGGCAGATACCCAAAGGGAAGCAAAAACCATAAAAACTTTTTCAGGAATAAATTTAAATAAACCTGAAACTGTTTTTGCATAACTCTTTGCAAAGATACCAATAGGACCTCCAATTTTTTGAATCTCATGTAAATAAGCCTTTCCTACATCTATATCCCCAAGAATTTTAATTCCAAAAACTCCTATAACAAGAACAACTACTGTTGCAAGAACTCCCTCTGTTAGCATAGAACCAGCACCTACAAATAAACCAGAAGTCTCTTTATCAAGCTGTTTACTTGTAGTTCCTGAACATACAAGTGAGTGAAAACCTGATAAGGAACCGCAAGCAATTATAAGAGGTATAGAAGGCCAAAAAGGAGTGCTTCTTTCCTCAATTGCAGAAGGTGAAAATCCTGTAAATAAGGGAAACTCAATCTTTGGAAAGGAAAATAATAATCCAATTACTCCCAATACAATACCTGTCCACAAAAACCAGGCACTTATGTAATCTCTTGGTTGAAGTAAGAGCCATACAGGAAGTGAAGAAGCTATCACCGTATAAAAAGCAAGAATTAAAAGCCATGTTTTATATGAAAGATAAAGGGGGAAGAGAAAGGAAAGATAAAAAACAAGGGGCAAAAGAAGAAGACCTATTATTGTTATAAGTAAATAATTTCCTGAGGTAATTTTAAGCATATAACCAAGAAATATTGAAAGTAAGGTAATAAGGATAAAGGAGGTGGCAACTTCTGGTTCTTTTGTAAAAAGATTTGAAAGAATAGAGGAAAAGGCAGCAAGAACAAGAATTAAAACAAAGAGAATAAAATAGTGAAAAAAATTTTCTGTTTTTTTACCCATCAATTTTCCTGCAATCCACTGTATTGACTTTCCCTCATATCTTACACTTGCCATAAGCGAAAGGTAATCATGAACTTTTCCTATAAATATATTTCCCAACCATATCCATAAAAGGGGTAATCCATAACCCCATATCATTGCAATTGCAGGACCTACAATAGGACCAACTCCTGCTATTGATGCAAAATGATGACCAAACAAAACAAGACTCGGGGTGGGAACAAAATCAACTCCGTCTTTTAGCTTAAAAGCAGGAGTTTCCCTTTCAGAGTCTGCTTTAATTACTTTTTTTTCTAAGATTTTACCATATGTAAAATAAAAGGCTAAATATATCCCTATACCAATTAAAAGAAGTGCTCCAGCCATATTTTATTATAAACTTTTTATTTAAGAAGAAGGTAAAAGTATATAAAAAATAAAGAAAAGAGTTAAAAAGAAATAGGTAGTTAGAACCATTGCTTTTAAAGAAAAAACGCCAAAAAAATAAAAAAAGGAAATAAAGATTATTATTAAAATTAAAAGAGAATAATAAAAAACATTTATAAATCCGAATAAAGGCAAAAAAAGAAGGGAAGCTAAAAAAACTATAAAACCATAAATTTTTTTTCTTTTCATCAAAAAATACCTTGATAATCCATAAAAGAAAAAGAAAAGAAAGAGAAAAAAAATTAAATTCTTATCCATTAAATTTAAAAAACTATTTCCTCCCAATACAGAATATCCAAAAATAAAAAGGAGTATCATAATTAAGGAAATCTCTAATGGTCTTATTTTTCGTGTTTTTATAACTATATGGCTAAAAAAATAAACTACCCAGATTAATAACATAACAAAAAAATGAAAAGGGGAAATAATAAGAGAGATAATAAGGGAAAATAAAAAGGGAAAATAAAAATATTCTCTTTTTCTTTTATAAAGAAAACTGGCAAGGGAAAAAATTAAAGGGGGTAAAAGAATTATGAAAGGCATTATTCTGTTAAAATCAAAATCAAAAAAAATTGGCTTTTTTTCCATTATAAATTTATATCCTATCCAGAAACCCATAAAAGGAAGAAATGTATTAAGAAATAAAAAATCATAATTTATAAATTCTTTTAAAATTCCCCTTTTATATTCCTTGAAGAATAAAAAGAAGAAAAGAAAAGCAAAGATAAATATTAAAGAGTAAATAATACAAAGTTTTTGAAAAGGGTCTGGAAGAGCTCCACCCTGCCAGAAATTAGGATTTCCCTTTGAGATATAATAGGGGAAAAGAATTAAAAATATAAAACTTATAAAATATAAAAAAGGCAATGTAAACCATTTAAAAGGTTTTCTGCTTAAAACCCTTGCATAAATAAAACCAAAAGAAGCTAAAAAAATCAGCTCAAATATCATACCAGGAGAAATTTCCAAAATATTTCTATTAAAACTTAAGAAAAAATCTATAAAAGGGGATATTAGAATAAAAGAAAAGGTAATAAAAAGGAAGGAAAGGATTTTTTCTGTTCTTCTATTTATTAAGATTTTTGTAAAAAATAAAAAAAATAAAATAAGCGAAGCGTAAAAGAAAATAAAATAGAGATTTATAAGTAGAAAAGAGTAAATACCCCCTTTTATGAACAAAAAATCCCTTTTGTTAAATAGAAAATAAAACAAACTTTTTAAAAAAATTAAGAAAATAAAATATAAAATACCTGAATTATAATCCCTTAAACTTTCTTCTGATTTTTTAACTAAATTATTTATTCCCAGGGTAAAAGAGAGATTTTTCCACATTCTCCTTTTTCCATCAATTCCATTGCTTTTTCTATGTCTTCCATTTTAAATGTATGGGTTATTACCCTTTTTAAATCAAGACCTGATTCAAGAAGTTTATCTATCTTATACCAGGTAGAAAACATCTCTCTTCCTGTTATACCATATATTCTTATATTTTTAAGTATAATAAGCTCATTGAAATCAATTTCAAAATCCTTTTCAAAGAGACCTAAAAGAGAGGCTCTTCCATAAGGTGCTACACATTTAAGTCCTTCCCTTAAAGCCTCCTCATTTCCTGACATTTCACATAAAACCTCTACACCCTCTCCCTCTGTTATATCCATTATAAATTCATATAAATTTTCCCTTTTGGGGTTTATAACATAGTGGGCACCAAGCTCCTTTGCCTTATTTATTCTATACTCCTTTACTTCTGAAACAAATATAGGATATGCTCCACAGTGGCTTGCAATAAGTATTCCCATCAATCCAAGGGGTCCTGCACCTGTAATCAAAACACTTTTTCCCGAGATATCTTCTGTTAATAAAGTATCAACAGCATTTCCAAAAGGTTCTTTTACACTCAAAACCTCCTCAGAAATATCTAACTTATTTTTCCACAAATTAAAGGCTGGCACTTTTACATAATTGGCAAAGGCTCCATCTACATCTACACCAAGTATTTTTGTATTATAACAGACCCTGTAATTACCTTTTTTACATGCAGGGCATTCCATACATACAAAATGAGTTTCAACACTCACAATATCACCCTTTTTATAATTTTTTACCCTTTTACCAAGTTCAACAATTTCTCCACACACCTCATGACCTATTACTCTTGGAATTTTGAGCCTATTTTGAATCCATTTATCCCATTTATAAATATGCAAATCACTTCCACATATAGAAGCTCTTTTAACCTTTAATATTACCTCATCATCACCCGGAAGAGGTTCTTTTTTTTCTATTATTTCAAGCCCCTTTTGGGGTTTTGTTTTAGCAATAGCCTTCATTTAAATCTCCTCCTTATAAATTTAAGGCATGATACTTCCTGCTGCCCATGAGGAAAGGTCTACAAGAATTTTAGGGAATACTCCAAATAAAAGGATAAAAACAACACATATTATCATTGCCAATTTAAGACCAAAAGGCATATTTGTTTTGAATTCCTCCTCAGAGCTTTCAATATAAATTTTCTTTGCTACCATTAAATAGTAAAAGAGGGCAACAATAGTTAAAACTGCACCCCATAGTGCAAGATACCATAGTCCTGAACGAACACCTGCAAGAAATACATAAAGCTTTGCCCAGAAACCCGCAACAGGTGGTATTCCACCTAAGGAAAGAAGAATAATAAGCATTGAAAGGGAAAGAAGAGGTGCCTTTTGAGAAAGTCCTTTTAAATCTTCAAGGTCAGTTTTATATATTACATTCCTTACTGTTTCCACGAAAAAGAAGGCTCCCATATTTGAAAATAAGTAAACAAAAAGATAGAAAATCACCATTATAACTCCTTCTTTTGTTCCTGCAGCAACACCTACAAGTATATAGCCTATATGGGCGATACTTGAATAGGCCAAAAGTCTTTTAAGATTTTTCTGAGGAAGGGCAAGAAGATTTCCAACAAACATGGAAAGGGCAGAAAGAATTTGAATCAAAATTAAAAATTCTTCTTTATTACCTGGTATAACCTCAAAGATTATTCTGAAAAGGGCAGCAAATCCCGCTGCCTTTGGTGCAACAGATAAAAAGGCAACATAAGGTTCTGGCGCACCCTCATATGTATCTGGAAGCCAGGAATGAAAGGGAAAAGCAGCAATTTTAAAACCCATCCCTGAGAGAAAGAAAATAGTCCCTGCGGCAAATAAGGGGGATATTTCAATAATATTTGATTTTATCTTTAAAAAATCAAGATTGCCTGAGGCTCCATAAATTAGAGAAATACCAAAAAACATTATTCCAGCAGAAAAAACGCCTACAAGAAAAAATTTCATTCCTACCTCAGGAGAAAGTCTATCGTATTTTCTGATTGCAGAAAGAACATAAAGAGGAATGCTCATCAATTCAAAGGCAATAAAAAATAAAAGAAAATTCTTTGAGGAAACAAGAAAGCTCATTCCAAGAAGAGAAGTTAAAACCAAAATATAATATTCTGCTTTTCTTTTTCCAAGTTCTTTTTCAACAAAGTGAATGCTTCCCAGTACCCCAAGAATTCCTGCCAGGAAAAAGAGAATT